>Ga0307515_10001032_pt1 | contig 63662 bp, 52 predicted proteins | sample 17_EM_MG_FD_194513 | JGI IMG/M metagenome (GOLD analysis project Ga0307515, IMG submission 194513) | Populus trichocarpa ectomycorrhiza microbial communities from riparian zone in the Pacific Northwest, United States - 17_EM | ecosystem: Host-associated > Plants > Roots > Unclassified | place... | reverse complement strand
GTGCTGTACGAGGTGGCCGCAGCGATCCAGCTGCTCATGCCGCCGGCTTCGTTGATGCCTTCCTGCAGGATCTGGCCGGCCTTGTCTTCCTTGTAGTACATGACCTGGTCCTTGTCGACCGGGGTGTACTGCTGGCCCGCAGGGTTGTAGATGCCGATCTGCCGGAACAGGCCTTCCATGCCGAAGGTGCGCGCCTCGTCGACCAGGATCGGCACCACGCGCGAGCCCAGCGCCTTGTCGCGCAGCAGTTGCGTAAGGAAGCGCACGTAGGCCTGCGTGGTCGAGATCTCGCGGCCTTCGGCGGTCGGCTCCATCACCGACTTGAAGACATCGAGCGCCGGCACGGTGAAGCTCTCGTCGGCCTTCGTGCGGCGATGCGGCAGGTAGCCGCCGAGCGCCTTGCGGCGTTCGTGCAGGTACTTCATCTCGGGCGTATCGTCGGCCGGCTTGTAGAAAGGCAGGTCGCCGATCTGGCTGTCGGGGATCGGAATGTTGAAGCGGTCGCGGAAGGCTCTGATGTCTTCGTCGCCGAGCTTCTTGGTCTGGTGCACGTTGTTCTTGCCCTCGCCGATCTTGCCCATGCCGAAGCCCTTGACGGTCTTGATCAGCAGCACCGTGGGCTGGCCCGTGTGCTTGACGGCCGAATGGAAGGCCGCATAGACCTTCTGCGAGTCGTGGCCGCCGCGGCGCAGGTTCCAGATGTCGTCGTCGCTCATCTTGGCAACCATCTCGAGCGTGCGCGGATCGCGGCCGAAGAAATGCTTGCGCACGTAGGCGCCGTCATTGGCCTTGAAGGCCTGGTAATCGCCGTCGTTGGTCTCCAGCATGATCTTGCGCAGCGCACCGTCCTTGTCGCGCGCCAGGAGCGGATCCCAATTGCTGCCCCAGATCAGCTTGATCACGTTCCAGCCGGAGCCGCGGAATTCGCCTTCGAGCTCCTGGATGATCTTGCCGTTGCCGCGCACCGGGCCGTCCAGCCGCTGCAGGTTGCAGTTGATGACGAAGATCAGGTTGTCGAGCTTCTCGCGCGCGGCGAGGCCGATGGCGCCCAGCGACTCGACTTCGTCCATTTCGCCATCGCCGCAAAACACCCAGACCTTGCGGTTCTCGGTATTCGCGATGCCGCGGGCATGCAGGTACTTGAGGAAGCGCGCCTGGTAGATCGCCATCAGCGGACCCAGGCCCATCGAGACGGTGGGGAACTGCCAGAACTCGGGCATCAGCTTCGGATGCGGGTAGCTCGACAGGCCCTTGCCGTCCACCTCCTGGCGGAAGTTGAGCAGCTGCTCCTCGGTCAGCCGGCCTTCGAGGTAGGCGCGGGCATAGATGCCAGGGGAGACGTGGCCCTGGATGTAGAGGCAATCGCCGCCATGGTTCTCGCTCTCGGCATGCCAGAAGTGGTTGAAGCCGGCGCCGAACATGCTGGCCAGCGAAGCGAAGGAACCGATGTGGCCGCCGAGGTCGCCGCCCTCCGGAGGATGGAGCCGGTTCGCCTTGACCACCATCGCCATCGCGTTCCAGCGCATATAGGAACGCAGGCGCTCCTCGATTTCGGCGTTGCCGGGCGAGCGCTCTTCCTGGTCCGTCTCGATGGTGTTCACGTACGCGGTGTTGGCGGAGAACGGTTTGTCGATGCTGTGCTGGCGCGCGTGTTCGAGCAATTGCTCGAGAAGGAAATGCGCCCGATCGGGGCCTTCGCTTTCAATGACGGCCTGCAGGGCGTCCGTCCACTCGCGGGTTTCCTGGGCATCCGCGTCGTTCGCGGCCGAGCCGTACAGGTTCTCGGGATTTGCCGACATGCTTGTCTCCTTTTTGAGGGGGTTGTGGCTGTAATTTAGTGCCGTATCCGGCAGCGCGCGGGAGTTTCTCACAGATTTATCGTGATTTCAAATAGTGCGTAGTGATTTCTTATAGTGAAATCTATCGAATTGCATGCGTCGCCTCTAAACTCTCGCAATGCCCTTTTCCTCTCCGATCGCGGTCGCGCGCAACGCGGTCAAAGCGTCGCCCCTGTCCTGGTGGCGGCGCTGGTGGCGCCGGCAGACGCCGGTGCTGCAGGACGCGGTCGCGATGCTGGCGCCGCTGGCCGCCGTGCTGCTGTTTCTCGCGGCGATCGTCTCCGCCTTCTGGTACCTGCGCGCGGAAGAGGTGGAGCGCGAGCAGGAGTCCGTGAAGCGCGACGTCGAATACGCGCAGCAGCGCGTGCGCCTTCGGCTTCTGGAGCGGCAGGAACAGCTGATGCGCCTGGCACGCGACGCCTCCAACCGCGAGATCGACGCCACCGAATTCGCCAGCCGTTCGGAGTCGCTGGTCAGCCAGTTTCCTGAACTGCAGGCGATCAGCTGGATCGACGACCGGCGCCGTTTCAAGGCCGGCTATGCGGCGCCGAGCGTCCATCCGGCGCAGCAGCACGCCGTGGGCGACGTGCTGCGGCCGGGTGACATCGAAAGCAACTACGCGCTGGCGCGCGAGCTGCGCCAGCCGGTGTTCTCGCAACCCGTGGCCGGCGGCGATCCGCCGGCGATGCTTCAGCTGCATGTCCCCTTCTTTGACCAGGGCCTGTTCGCCGGCATGGTGCTGGGTGAGTTCTCGATCGACGGCCTGCTGCGCTACGGCATGCCCTCGGAGGTGTCGGCGCGCTATGCGGTGTCGCTGCTCGATGCCAAGGGCGGCCTGATCGCCGGCAACACGGTCGCCAGCCCGCGCGAGGCCGAGACGCGCCTCCTGCCCTGGACCGAACAGACCAACGAGTACGAAGTCCCGGTCTCGCCCGTGGGCAATGCCCTGGTGCTGCGCGCGCAGGCCTACCGCACCTCGCAGGGCGTGGTCGGCAACGGGCTGTTCTGGCTGGTGGGCGCGCTCAGCGTGCTCACGAGCTGGATGCTGATCGGCACCTGGCGCCATACGCGGCGCCGGCTGCAGGCCCAGCAGGCGCTGGTGGCCGAGACCAACTTCCGCCGGGCGATGGAAAACTCCATGCTCACCGGCATGCGCGTGCTTGACCTCGAAGGCCGCATCACCTACGTCAACGCGGCCTTCTGCGCGATGACCGGCTGGGACGAGACCGAACTCGTCGGCCAGACGCCGCCCTTCCCTTACTGGCTCGAATCCGATCGCGAGATCATGAACGAGCGGCTCGAGGAAGAGCTGCACGGCCGTGCATTGCCGGGCGGCTTCCAGGTGCGCGTCAAGCGCAAGAACGGCAGCGTGTTCAATGCCCGCCTCTACGTCTCGCCGCTGATCGACGCGCGCGGCCACCAGACCGGCTGGATGACCTCGATGACCGACATCACCGAGCCCACGCGCATCCGCGAGCAGCTGTCGGCATCGTACGAGCGCTTCACCACCGTGCTCGAAGCGCTGGACGCCTCGGTCTCGGTCGCGCCGCTGGGCAGCGAGGAGCTGCTGTTCGCCAACAAGCTCTACCGCCTCTGGTTCGGCTCCGACACGGTCGGCCACCTGGGCATGGTGGCGCAGGCCGGCGTGCCGGCCTCGCACGCGCACGACGACGCGCTCGACGACGTCGACCCCTTCGCGGGCCTGCCGATCGACCAGCTGACCACCGCGCAGCCGGCCAACAACGAGATCTTCGTGCCCGAGCTGGGCAAGTGGCTCGAGGTGCGTTCGCGCTACCTGACGTGGGTCGACGGCCGCCTGGCGCAGCTGGTGATCGCCACCGACATCACGCCGCGGCGCGATGCCGAGGACCTGTCGGCCGCCCAAGCCGACCGCGCCCAGGCCGCCAGCCGGTTGATCACCATGGGCGAGATGGCGTCCAGCGTCGCGCATGAGCTCAACCAGCCGCTGACCGCGATCACCAACTACTGCAACGGGATGATGTCGCGCATCCGCGGGCAGCAGATCGATTCCGACGCGCTGCTCGCGGCGCTCGACAAGACGGCCAAGCAGGCACAGCGAGCGGGCCAGATCATCCAGCGCATCCGCTCCTTCGTGAAGCGCAGCGAGCCGAACCGCACCGCGTCCGAGGTCTCGACCATGGTGGGCGAAGCGGTCGAGCTCGCCGGCATCGAGCTCAGGCGCCGCAACGTGCGCCTCAATCACTACGTGGCGGCGCGCCTGCCGGTGCTGCGCGTCGACCCGATCCTGATCGAGCAGGTGATGGTCAACCTGCTGAAGAACGCGGCCGAGTCGATCGACCTGGCGGATCGGCCGCTGGCGCGCCGCAGCGTCGAGCTGCGCGTGCTGCCCAAGGTCATCGATGGCCAGAACGCGGTCGAGTTCTCGGTGCAGGACACCGGCATGGGCCTGGCGCCGGAGGTGATGGACCGCCTCTACGAAGCCTTCTTCTCGACCAAGCCCGAAGGCATGGGCATCGGGCTCAACCTCTGCCGCACCATCGTCGAGTCGCACCGCGGCCGCATGCAGGCGGAGAACATCTACAATGGACCGGATGTGGTCGGATGCCGTTTTTCCTTCTGGATTCCGGTGTTGGACGCTATTGATTCCGTAGCAAGCAACGAAGCGAAAGTACCTGCATGAGTTTGATTCCGAAGAAGGGCACGGTCTATGTCGTCGATGACGACGAAGCGGTCCGCGATTCGTTGCAATGGCTGCTCGAAGGCAAGGACTACCGGGTCCGCTGCTTCGATTCGGCCGAATCCTTTTTGTCCCGATACGACCCGCGCGAAGTCGCCTGCCTGATCGTCGACATCCGCATGGGCGGCATGTCGGGCATCGAGCTGCAGGACCGCCTGATCGAGCGCCGCTCGCCGCTCCCGATCGTGGTCATCACCGGTCACGGCGACGTGCCGATGGCGGTCGACAGCATGAAGAAGGGCGCGATGGATTTCATCCAGAAGCCCTTCAACGACGAGGCGCTGGTGACGCTGGTCGAGCGCATGCTCGAACACGCGCGCGGCGCCTTCGCTCAGCATCAGCAATCGGCCAGCCGCGACGCGCTCCTGTCCAAGCTCACCGGCCGCGAGGCGCAGGTGCTCGAACGCATCGTCGCCGGCCGGCTCAACAAGCAGATCGCCGACGACCTCGGCATCAGCATCAAGACGGTGGAAGCGCACCGCGCCAACATCATGGAGAAGCTCAACGCGAACACGGTGGCCGACCTGCTCAAGATCGCACTGGGGCAGGCGGCACCCGCCAAGGCCTAGCGGCTATTGCCGCCATAGCGACAATGACGCTCGACGCCTGCGCAAGCGGGCGTTTCTACTTGGAAAATCCAAACCGATGACAGCCCAATTGATCGACGGCAACGCACTGTCCCGAAAAATCCGCTCCGAGGTGTCGGGCCGCATCGCGGCGCTCAAGGCCCGCGGCGTCGAGCCCACGCTCGCCATCGTGCTGGTCGGCGACGATCCTGCGAGCCAGGTGTACGTCAAGCACAAGGTCAACGACAGCAGCGAAACCGGACTGACTGCGAACCTCGAGCGCTACCCGGCCTCCATGACCGAAGCCGAACTGCTCGCGCGCGTGCATGCGCTCAACGAAAACCCGAAGGTGCACGGCATCCTGGTGCAGCTGCCGCTGCCGCCGCACATGGACAGCCACCGCGTCATCGAGGCCATTTCGCCCGCCAAGGACGTGGACGGTTTCCACGTCGCGAGCGCGGGCGCGCTGATGGTCGGGCAGCCGGGCTTCTGGCCCTGCACCCCCCACGGCTGCATGAAGATGCTCGAATCGATCGGCTACGAGCTGCGCGGCAAGCACGCAGTAGTGATCGGCCGCAGCAACATCGTCGGCAAGCCGATGGCCATGATGCTGCTGGCGAAGAGCGCCACCGTGACCATCTGCCACAGCGCGACGCAGGACCTCGCCGCCCTCACCCGCCAGGCCGACGTGGTCGTCGCCGCGGTGGGCAAGCGCAACATCCTGACGGCGGACATGGTGAAGCCCGGCGCGGTGGTCATCGACGTCGGGATGAACCGCAGGGACGACGGCAAGCTCGCGGGCGACGTGGACTTCGAAGGCGTCAGGGACGTCGCCGGCTGGATCACCCCGGTCCCCGGCGGCGTCGGCCCGATGACCCGTGCCATGCTGCTCGTCAACACCCTTGAAGCGGCCGAGCGCGCCGCCAACTGATTGCATGGCCATGAACAACAACCCCCTCCTCGACTTCACCGATCTCCCGCTGTTCGACCGCATCAGGCCCGACCACGTCGCGCCCGCCGTCGACGTCCTGCTGGCCGACGCCGAAGCCGCGCTGCAGACGGTGACCGCGCCCGAATTTCCCTCCGACTGGACCACGATCGCGAAGGTGCTGGACGTCGCCTCGGAGCGTTTCAGCCGCGCCTGGGGCGCCGTGGGCCATCTCAACGCGGTGGCCGACACGCCCGAACTGCGCGCCGCCTACAACGAGGCGATGCCCCGCGTCACGGCCTTCTGGACACGCCTGGGCTCCGACGAGCGGCTCTACGCCAAGTACAAGGCCATCGATCCCGCGACGCTGAACCCGGAGCAGCGCCAGGCGCATCGCAACGCAGTGCGCAATTTCGTGCTCGGCGGGGCTGAACTGCAGGGCGCCGCGAAGCAGCGCTTCGCCGAGATCCAGGAGCGCCAGGCCGAACTGAGCCAGAAGTTCAGCGAGAACGCGCTCGACGCGACCGATGCCTTCGCCTACTACGCCAAGCTCGGCGAACTCGAAGGCCTGCCCGAAGACGTTGTCAGCGCAGCGCGATCGGCCGCCGACGCCGAAGGCAAGGACGGCTACAAGCTCACGCTGAAGATGCCCTCCTACCTGCCGGTCATGCAGTTCGCCAAGAGCAGCGCCCTGCGCGAGAAGCTCTACCGCGCCTACGTCACGCGCGCGAGCGAGTTCGGCGACCCGGCCTTCGACAACACCGAACTGATCCGCGAGATCCTCGCGCTGCGGCAAGAAGAAGCCAGGCTCCTGGGCTATCCGAACTTCGGCGAGCTCTCGATCGTGCCCAAGATGGCGGAGTCGGCCGGCCAAGTCATCAAGTTCCTGCGCGATCTCGGGACGAAGGCCAAGCCGTACGGCGAACGCGACCTGGCCGACCTGCGCGTCTTCGCGGCGCAGCAGCTCGGCATCGACGATCCGCAGCCCTGGGACTGGAGCTACATCGGCGAGAAGCTCAAGGAGGCGCGCTACGCCTTCAGCGAGCAGGAGGTCAAGCAGTACTTCACCGCGCCGAAGGTGATGGCCGGCTTGTTCAAGATCGTCGAGACGCTGTTCGAGGTGTCGATCCGCCGCGACAGCGCGCCGGTGTGGCATCCGAGCGTCGAGTTCTATCGCATCGAGCGCGCCGGGCAGAAGGTCGGCCAGTTCTACCTCGACCCGTCGGCGCGCGCGGCCAAGCGCGGCGGCGCCTGGATGGACGACGTCCGCGCCCGCTGGCTGCGGCCCGACAGCGGCACCGTGCAGACCCCGGTGGCACAGCTGGTCTGCAACTTCGCGGAAGGCGTGGACGGCAAGCCGCCGCTGCTCACGCACGACGATGTGACGACCCTGTTCCACGAATTCGGGCACGGCCTGCACCACATGCTCACGAAAGTCGACGAGCGCGACGTCTCGGGCATCAGCGGTGTCGAGTGGGACGCCGTCGAACTGCCGAGCCAGTTCATGGAGAACTTCTGCTGGGAATGGGATGTGCTCATGCACATGACTTCGCACGTCGACACCGGCGAGCCGCTGCCGCGCGCGCTGTTCGACAAGATGACCGCCGCCAAGAACTTCCAGAGCGGCCTGCAGACGCTGCGCCAGATCGAGTTCTCGCTCTTCGACATGCTGCTGCACACCGAATACGATGCAGCGGCCGCCCAACCGGGCGACGTGATGGCGCTGCTCGGCAAGGTGCGCGACGAAGTGGCCGTGATGCCTTCGCCGCCTTTCAGCCGCACGCCGAACACCTTCAGCCACATCTTCTCGGGCGGCTACGCGGCCGGCTACTACAGCTACAAGTGGGCCGAGGTGCTGAGTGCCGATGCCTACGCGGCCTTCGAGGAAACCGCCGGCGCGAATGGCGAACCGAGCATCGAAACCGGGCGCAAGTACCGCCAGGCCATTCTCGAAGCCGGCGGCAGCCGCACCGCGATGGAGTCCTTCAAGGCTTTCCGCGGCCGGGAACCGCAGCTCGATGCGCTATTGAGGCATCAGGGCATGACCGAAGCTCAGCCGGCCTGAGATACTCCGCTCCATCGGATCACGAAAGCCATCGATGAAGCTCCACGCACGCCTTCTCGGCCTCACCCTGCTGCTCGCTGCCGGCGCCGCCCTGGCGCAGCCGGTCTACCGCAATGTCGACAAGAACGGCAAAGTCACTTTTTCCGACCAGCCGCCAGCCGCCGATGTATCGCCGACAACGCCGCGCACCGGCATTTCGTCGGGCGCCAACGCCGGCCTGCCCTACGAGCTGCGGCAGGTCACGCAGCGCTACCCGGTCACGCTGTACACGAGCGACGAATGCGGGCCTTGCGGCGCAGGCCGTTCGCTGCTGGTGACGCGCGGAATCCCCTTCGACGAGCGGACCGTCAAGAGCAACGAAGATGTCCAGGCGCTGCAGCGCTTGAGCGGCCAGAACTCGCTGCCGCTGTTGAGCATCGGCACGCAGCAGCTCAGGGGCTTCTCGGACGCCGAGTGGTCGCAATACCTCGATGCAGCCGGCTATCCCAAGAGCGCGCAGCTGCCGGCCAGCTACCGCAACCCACCGGCCCAGCCGCTGGTGGCGGTGCAGGCGGCACCCACGACCCAGCCCCAGCGCGCTGCGCCTGCCCCCGCAGCCGCGCCGGCGCCGGCCGCAGCGAACGGACCGACGCCGAGCAACCCGGCCGGCATCAAGTTCTAGTCGAAGCGCAGCGTTTCGACGCCGTTCGGCGTGCCCAGGAGGCACACGCTCGCCCGCTGGCGGGCGAACACGCCGACCGTGATGACCCCTGGCCACTGGTTCACCTCGGTCTCGAAGTCCAGGGGATCGGTGATCCGCAGGCCCGTCACGTCGATGATGTGCTGGCCGTTGTCGGTGACCAGCGCCACGCCCTCCTTCTCGCGGACCTGGGCCATGCCGCCGAGCCGCGCGAACTGACGTATCACGCGCCGCGCGGCCATCGGGATCACCTCGACCGGCACCGGAAAGGCGCCGAGCGTGTTCACGCGCTTGGAGCTGTCCGCGATGCAGACGAAACGCCTGGACTGGGCCGCGACGATCTTCTCGCGCGTGAGTGCCGCGCCGCCGCCCTTGATCATGTAGCCGCGGCCGTCGATCTCGTCGGCGCCATCGATGTAGACGGCGAGTTCCTCGACTTCGTTGGCGTCGAATACCGGGATGCCCAGCGCACGCAGGCGTTCGGTCGAAGCCACCGAGCTGGACACCGCGCCTCGGATGTCGCCCTTGATCGTCGCCAATGCGTCGATGAACTTGTTCACCGTCGAGCCGGTGCCGACGCCGACGATCTCTCCCTTCACCACATGGGAGAGCGCGGCGCGGCCGACCTGCGCCTTGAGTTCGTCCTGGGTCAGGGGCGAAGCGGGGGCGGGGGAAGTCATCGGGGAGAATCCTAGGGCTCTGTTCGAAGTCCAGAATTATCCGATGTCCCTGCTGCTGCCCTCCTCTCTTTACGCTCTTGCCCGGCCCTTCCTCTTCGGCTTCGATCCCGAACACGCCCATGAGCTGACCCTGGACGCGCTGGCGCGCACGCAAAACACGCCGCTGGCCTGCGTTTATGCGGCGCCGCGCGTCGATGATCGGCTCACGCTCGCCGGCCTCTCGTTCCCCAACCGGGTGGGGCTCGCCGCCGGCCTGGACAAGAACGCCCGCTGCATCGACGCCTTTGCCGCGATGGGCTTCGGCTTCGTCGAGGTCGGCACGGTCACGCCCAAGGCGCAGCCCGGCAGCCCGAAGCCGCGCATGTTCCGCCTGCCGCAACGCGATGCCCTGATCAACCGGCTCGGCTTCAACAACGAAGGGCTCGAAGCCTTCCTGGCCAACGTGCAGCGCGCCCGCTTCCGCCGCAACGACGCGAAGCGGCCCATGCTGCTCGGGCTCAACATCGGCAAGAACGCCGCGACGCCGATCGAGCGCGCGGTGGACGACTACCTGGTCGGCCTGGACGGCGTGTACCCGCATGCCGACTACGTGACGATCAACATCTCCAGCCCCAACACCGCCAACCTGCGCTCGCTCCAGAGCGACGAGGCGCTCGATGCGCTGCTCGGCGCGGTGGCGGACAAACGCGCAGCGCTCGCCGCGCGGCACGGCAAGAGGGTGCCTCTCTTCGTGAAGATCGCGCCCGACCTCGACGAGGCTCAGGTGCAGGTGATCGCGGCCGCGCTGCGCCGCCACGGCATGGACGGCGTCGTCGCGACCAACACCACGCTGGCGCGCGATGCGGTCGCGGGCCTTCCGCATGCGGACGAGGCCGGCGGCCTCTCCGGCGCGCCGGTCAGGGAAGCGAGCAACCGGGTGATCCGCCAGTTGCGATCAGCCCTGGGCGCCGACTTTCCGATCATCGGCGCCGGCGGCGTGCTGAGCGCGGCCGACGCAGAGGCCAAGATCGCCGCCGGCGCCGATGTCGTGCAGATCTACACCGGGCTGATCTACCGCGGACCGGCGCTGGTGCGCGAGGCCGCCCAGGCGCTGCGCAAACTGCGCAGCCGCTGAGCGCCCTCGCGGATCAGCGCATCCGCCAAAGCACCGGCACGATGACAGCGGCCCAGCGCAGAAGGCGGCGCGGCCCGAGCACCGCCACGGCGGCGGCGGTCACGACGCCGGTCGCGATCGGATGCTCGCGCGCGATCCGCAGCGCCGCGGTGCTGGTGGATTCGCCTGCAGGCGGCGCATCGGCTGCCTTCGGCGAAGCCCCCTGCAGCGTCGCGATGCGTTCCCGCTGGCGCGCGATGCGGGCCAGCAGTTCCTCGCGGCTGACGGGCCTGGGTTCGGCCGGTGGAGCATCACCCTGATCGCCGACGCCGAACCGGCCTTGCACCCATTCCCAATCGCGCCCGAACTCGCGGCGCGCCGGCTCGAAGGCGTCCGAAGCCTTGCGCAGCGTAGTGACCAACGCCACCGCCGCGACCAGCCAGAGCCCGATCCACACCGCCGCCACCGACCAGGCCGCCGCGACACGTTGCGGCGTCTCCCAGAAATGCACGACGATCGCGACCGACAGCAGGGCGACTGCGACCGTCGTGAGGCCGATCACCGCGATCACCAGGACGAGCATCAGCTGCAGCCGCTGTTTTTCTTCTTCCCATGCCAGCCGCAGCAGCTGTGCGCGGTCTTCGGCCGCCAGGGCGCCCTCGCCGGCCGCGATGCGCAGCCGGCGCAGGCGCTTGTCCAGCCCGAACAGGGATAAGAGCCTCATGCGCAGGCCCCCGTGCGCGCCGGATCGACTGCGACGCTCAGCGGCGACCAAGCAGCAGACCCACCAGCACCCCCACCGCCAACGCAGCGCCTGCGATCTGCCACGGTTCGTCATGAGCGTAGGCGTTGGCCGTGTTGGCCGCTTCGCGCGCCTTCTGGGCTGCGAGCTTGCTCTTTTCCGCAGCGAGCTCGCGTGCGATGGCCAGCTTGCTGTCGATGCGTTGGCGCAGCGCCTTGATGTGCGGCAAGGTGTCGAGATCCTTGCTGGCGAGCACGCCGCGAACGTCGCTGGCGATGTCTTCGGCTACGGCGTTGGCCGCCGCTTCGAGGTTTGTGGATGCAGTCATTGAAATCTTCCCTCCGTTGATTGCGCCGGCACCGCGCCGGCGATATCACGCCGACTGGCAGCGTGGCGTTCCATGGTACACACCCGCGCGGGTCTACGGCAGCAATGCAGTCACGTGGCGGCCGATCGCGAGGCTGCTGGTCAGCCCCGGCGACTCGATGCCGAACAGATTGACCAGCCCCGGCACACCGTGCGCGGCAGGGCCTTCAATCACGAAATCGCGGGCCGCCTCGCCGGGGCCCGAAATCTTCGGACGGATGCCGGCATAGCCCGGAATGAGCGCGCCGTCCGCCAGCCCGGGCCAGTACTTGCGCACCTCGGCATAGAAGCCGTCGCCGCGTTTCGGATCGACCACCAGATCGTCGGGCGATGCGACCCACTGGACATCGGGGCCGAACTTGGCCTGCCCGCCCAGATCGAGCGTCAGGTGCACCCCCAGGCCTGCCGACTCGGGCACGGGATAGATCAAGCGGCTGAAAGGCGCGCGACCCGCGAGGGTGAAGTAGTTGCCCTTGGCGAAATGGGCCGGCGGCACCCTGTCCGCAGGGAAGCCCTCGAATCGCTGCGCGAGCGCCGGGGCGGCGAGACCCGCGGCGTTCACGACGCTGTTGCAACGCAGGGCGGTACCGTCCTCTGCGGCCAGGACGATGAAGCCGTTCGCGCACTCCGCGCGCACCACGGCCGACTTGAGAGCGACGACGCCGCCCGCGTTCTCGAGATCGCCCTGCAGGCTCAGCATCAGCGCGTGGCTGTCGACGATGCCGGTACTCGGCGAATGGAGGGCGGCGAGACATTCGAGCGCCGGCTCCATCGCACGCGCCTGATCGCGCGTGAGCAACACCAGATCGTCGACGCCGTTCGCCCTCGCCTTGGCGGCGATCGCATCCAGTTGGGCCACCTGCGCCGGCGACGTGGCCACGATCAGCTTGCCGCAGCGGCGATGCGGCAAGCGCCGCTGGTCCGCATAGTCGTAGAGCAGTTGCTTGCCTTCGACGCACAGTCGCGCCTTGAGCGAACCTTCGGGGTAATAGATGCCGGCGTGGATCACTTCGCTGTTGCGCGAACTCGTGCCGGTGCCGATGGCACCCTCGGCTTCGAGCACGATGACTTCCCGGCCTTCGAGCGCAAGCGCTCGCGCGACAGCCAGACCCACGACACCGGCGCCGACGACGGCGCAATCGAATTCATCCATCCCGCAAGCTTAGCGGCGTCGCTCTGCGGCCCAAATCACCGCTGTTGAACGGTGGACGGACTGTCTGGATCCGTGGGGCTGCCCGGGGGTGTTGCAGGACCTTCATCCGGCTCGACCGGAAGGTCCGGGGGATCGGGTGTGATGGGCGTTGGAAGATCTGGGCTGGTGGCCATGATGGAGACTCCTTTCCAACATCCTTTTACGCGCACTGGAACGAATAACAGCCAGCGCAACGCCGCAGTTTGCGTCGGCACGAGCCGACACGAACAGAATAAGCAATAAAAGGAATCTGGTGGGCGGTGGAGGTTTCGAACCTCCGACCCCAGCAGTGTGAATGCTGTGCTCTACCCCTGAGCTAACCGCCCTTCGGCGCCGCAGGCGCCGCATGGATCTTCAGCGCCGTGTGGCGTGAAGCCCGCAATTATGCCATAGGGAGCAGGTCGATCTGGCGAAAAAGCGTCCGGCAGTTGCTGGCCTTGTCGAGTTGCAGCAGCAGCTCTTCGTGCGCGGCGAGTTCGTGCTCGGCGGCCACCAGCACCGGCAGCACGATGCTGCGCAGGTCGACGATCACGATGGTGCCTGTGCTCGGCTCGTTCGACGCCACGTCGATCAGCAATGCGTCCTGGCCGCGCGTGAGATTGATGTAGACGTCGGCCAGCAGCTGCGCGTCCAGCTTGGCGCCGTGGAAGGTGCGGTTCGAGCGGTCGACGCCGAAGCGGTCGCACAGCGCATCGAGCGAGTTGCGCTTGCCGGGGTAGACGGCCTTCGCCATCGCCAGGGTGTCGGTGACTTCGCCGACGAAGCTGCGCAGCGGCGGCAGGCCGGCGAGCTCGAATTCCTTGTTGAGAAAGCCGACGTCGAAGGCCGCGTTGTGGATGATCAGCTCGGCATCGCGCAGGTACTCGACGACGTCGTTCGCCAGCATCGCGAACTTCGGCTTGTCGCGCAGGAAATCGGTCGTCAGGCCGTGCACCTTGAGCGCGTCTTCATGGCTCTCGCGCTCCGGATTGAAGTAGATGTGCAGGTCGTTGCCCGTGAGCGTGCGATTGAACAGCTCGACGCACCCCAGCTCGATGACGCGGTCGCCGTTTTCGGCCGAGAGCCCGGTGGTTTCGGTGTCCAGAACGATCTGGCGCGACATCAGTGGTTTTCCTTGGCGTGGTTGATCGAGTATTTCGGAATCTCGACCGTCAGATCGGTCTGCGCAAGTATCGCCTGGCAGCTCAAGCGCGATTGCGGCTCGAGGCCCCAGGCGCGGTCGAGCAGGTCTTCCTCGCCCTCTTCCGCTTCGTTCAGCGATTCAAGCCCCTTGCGCACCACGACGTGGCAGGTGGTGCAGGCGCAGCTCATCTCGCAGGCGTGCTCGATGTTGATGTGGTTCTCGAGCAGCGCCTCGCAGACCGAGGTGCCGGCCGGCGCCCTGATCTCGGCGCCTTGCGGGCAGTACTCGGGATGGGGAAGGATCTTGATCGTGGGCATTGATTGTTCTAGAGGGATTCGATCTGGCGGCCCGAGAGCGCGCGCGCAATGCCCGCGTTCATCCGCTCGGCGGCGAAGGCTTCGGTGCCGTCGGCCAGCGCCTTGGTAGCGCCTTCGACGACGGCCGCGTCGTCCGCCGTTCGCGCGCTACGCAATGCGGCCATCAGCGCCTCGATCTCTGCTCGCTCTTCGGCGGAGAGCAGATCGCCGTCGGCGTCGAGCGCGCTCCGCGTCGCCAGCAGCATGCGGTCGGCGTCCACGCGCGCCTCGACCAGCGCGCGCGCCTGCATGTCCTGCTGCGCGGTCGAGAAGCTCTCCTGCAGCATCGACGCGATCTGATCGTCGGAAAGCCCGTAGGAGGGCTTGACCGCCACGCTCGCTTCCACGCCGCTGCCCTGCTCCTTCGCGCTCACGCTGAGCAGGCCGTCGGCATCGACGGTGAAGGTGACGCGGATGCGCGCGGCGCCCGCGACCATCGGCGGGATGCCGCGCAGCTCGAAGCGCGCCAGGCTGCGGCAATCGGCGACCAGGTCGCGCTCGCCCTGCACCACGTGCAGCGCCAGCGCGGTCTGGCCGTCCTGGTAGGTCGTGAAGTCCTGCGCCATGGCCGTCGGGATGGTCTGGTTGCGCGGCACGATGCGCTCGACCAGCCCACCCATGGTTTCGATGCCGAGCGAAAGCGGGATCACGTCGAGCAGCAGCAGGTCGTCCGCGCCGCCGTTGCCGGCGAGCTGGTTCGCCTGGATCGCGGCGCCGAGGGCGACGACCTCGTCGGGATTCAGGTTGGTGAGCGGCTCGCGGTCGAAGAATTCGGCGACCGCGCGGCGGATCTGCGGCATGCGCGTGGCACCGCCGACCAGCACGATGCCTTGCAACTCGCCTGATTGGAGCCGCGCATCGCGCAGCGCCTTGCGCACCGCCGCGATCGTGCGAGCGGTGAGGCTGGCGGTGGCGGCTTCGAACGGCCCGCGCTGCAGCTCGAGGCGAACGGAGCCGCCTGCCAGGTCGACTGCGAAGGGGGTTGATTCCGCAGCCGACAGCGCTTCCTTTGCGGCCCGCGCAGCGGTCGACAGCACGGCCTTGTCGACATCGCTTTTCGCCTCGAGGCCGGCCTGGGCCAGTACGAGATCAGCGAGCGCATGGTCGTAGTCGTCGCCGCCGAGCGCCGAATCGCCGCCGGTTGAAATGACTTCGAACACGCCGTGCGTGAGCCTCAGGATCGAGATGTCGAAGGTACCGCCACCGAGGTCGTAGACCGCGTAGACGCCTTCGCTCGCATTGTCGAGGCCGTAGGCGATCGCGGCCGCCGTCGGCTCGCTGATCAGGCGCAGCACGTTGATGCCGGCCAGCTGGGCCGCATCCTTGGTGGCCTGGCGCTGGCCTTCGTCGAAATACGCGGGCACGGTGATTACGGCGCCGTAGAGCTCGTCGTCGAAGGTGTCTTCGGCGCGATGGCGCAGGGTCGCGAGAATCTCGGCGCTCACCTCGACCGGCGACTTGTCTCCGGCCACAGTCCGGACCTTGGCCATGCCTGCATCGCCGCTCAGCCGATAGGCCATGGCCTCGCGGTTGACGATGTCCTCTGCGCCGCGCCCCATCAGGCGCTTGACCGAAGTGATGACGTTGGCCGGATCGACAGCGCGCGCGGCCAGCGCGTCGAAGCCGATCTGGCGCCGGTCCTTGTCGAGGTAGCGCACGGCCGATGGCAGCACCACGCGGCCTTCGGCATCGGGTAGGCATTCGGCCACGCCGCTGCGCACCGCGGCCACCAGCGAATGCGTGGTGCCGAGGTCGATGCCGACCGCGATGCGGCGCTGGTGCGGATCGGGCGCCTGGCCGGGTTCTGATATCTGGAGCAATGGCATGGCTTTATTGTCCTCACTGATCGGACTTGGCTTCGACGTCCTGCGCAAAGCGCTCAATGAACATGAGGGCTCTCACCTGCTGCGCCGCGCCGGGGAAGTCGCCCTTCTCGTCGATCAGCCAGTCGAGCGATGACAACGCGCGCGTGCGGCCGGCCTCGACCTCCGTACGGAGCTTCTCGATCGCAGCGGCGTCGCGCGCCTCGTCGAGTTCCTCGCGCCATTCCATCTGCTGCATCAGGAAGTCCGCGGGCATCGCCGTGTTGTTCTCGGCATCGATGGGTGAGCCGTTCAATGCGCACAGGTAGTTCGCGCGCTTGATGGGATCCTTGAGCCGCTGATACGCCTCATTGATGCGCACCGACCACTGCATCGCAAGACGCTGCGCCGCGGCGCCCTGGGCCGCGAAGCGGTCGGGATGCGCTTCGCGCTGCAGTTCCTTCCAGCGCGCGTCCAGCGCGGCGCGGTCCTGCGCAAAGCTCGCCGGCACGGCGAAAAGTTCGAAGTCGGTGTCGTTCAGGTTCATGGCAATGAAAAGCCGCCAGCACATGACATGGTGGCGGCTTGCAGCGCGGGTGCGCGGCGCATCAGATACGGAAGCTCTCTCCGCAGCCGCAACGGTCGCGTTCGTTCGGATTGTTGAACTTGAAGCCCTCGTTGAGGCCTTCGCGCACGAAATCCAGCTGCGTGCCGTCGATGTAGGCCAGGCTTTTGGGGTCGACCAGCACCTTCACGCCATGGTCTTCGAAGATCACGTCTTCGGGCGCCGTTTCGTCCACGTACTCGAGCTTGTAGGCCAGGCCCGAGCAGCCGGTCGTTTTGACGCCCAGCCGCACGCCCACGCCCTTGCCCCGCTTCCCGAGGTAGCGGGTGACGTGTCGCGCAGCTGCTTCGGTCAAGGTCACAGCCATGTCAGTGAACGGCTTCCGTGGATGCCACGGCCGCGCCGTGCTTGGCCTTGTAGTCGCTGACGGCGGCCTTGATCGCGTCTTCCGCCAGGATCGAGCAATGGATCTTGACCGGCGGCAGCGCCAGCTCTTCGGCGATCTGCGCGTTCTTCAGGGCCGCCGCTTCGTCGAGCGTCTTGCCCTTGACCCACTCGGTCACGAGCGAAGAGGACGCGATCGCCGAGCCGCAGCCGTAGGTCTTGAAGCGCGCGTCTTCGATCACGCCGGTTTCCGGGTTGACCTTGATCTGCAGCTTCATGACGTCGCCGCACGCCGGTGCGCCGACCATGCCCGTGCCCACCGAGTCGTCACCCTTTTCGAAGGAGCCGACGTTGCGGGGATTCTCGTAGTGGTCAATAACCTTGGATGAATAAGCCATGGGGTACCTCTCAGTCTGTGTTCAATGCGCCGACCACTGGATCGTGCTGATGTCGATGCCGTCCTTGAACATCTCCCACAGCGGGCTCAGTTCGCGGAGCTTGGCGACGTTGTGCTTGATGGTCGAGATCGCGTAGTCGATTTCTTCCTCGGTCGTGAAACGGCCGATGGTCATGCGCAGGCTGCTGTGCGCGAGTTCGTCGCTGCGGCCAAGCGCGCGCAGCACATAGCTGGGCTCCAGGCTGGCCGAGGTGCAGGCCGAACCGCTCGACACCGCCAGGCCCTTGATGCCCATGATCAGCGACTCGCCCTCGACATAGTTGAAGCTCATGTTGAGGTTGTGCGGCACGCGGCGTTCGAGATCGCCGTTGATGAAGACCTGTTCGACGTCCTTCAGCCCATCGAGCAGGCGCTGCTGCAAGGCACGCGCCTTGGCGATGTCTTCCTTCATCTCGAGCTTGGCAAGGCGGAAAGCCTCGCCCATGCCGACGATCTGGTGCGTGGGAAGCGTGCCCGACCGCATGCCGCGCTCGTGACCGCCTCCATGCATCTGGGCCTCGAGCCGTATGCGCGGCTTGCGGCGCACGTAGAGCGCGCCGATGCCCTTCGGGCCATAGGTCTTGTGCGAAGCCAGGCTCATGAGGTCGATCGGCAGGTTCTTGACGTCGATCTCGACCTTGCCGGTGGCCTGCGCCGCGTCGACGTGGAAGATCACGCCCTTTTCGCGGCAAATGTTGCCGAGCGCCACGACGTCCTGGACGACACCAATCTCGTTGTTCACGAACATCACGCTCGCGAGGATGGTGTCGGGGCGGATGGCAGCCTTGAAGACTTCGAGATCGAGCAGGCCGTCTTCCTGGACATCCAGGTAGCTCACTTCGAAGCCCTGGCGCTCGAGTTCGCGCATGGTGTCGAGCACGGCCTTGTGCTCGGTCTTGACCGTGATCAGGTGCTTGCCCTTGCCCTTGTAGAACTGAGCCGCACCCTTGAGCGCCAGATTGTTCGACTCGGTGGCGCCCGAAGTCCAGACGATTTCGCGCGGATCGGCGCCAATCAGCTCCGCCACCTGGACGCGCGCCTTTTCGACGGCTTCTTCGGCTTCCCAGCCCCAGGCATGACTGCGCGACGCCGGGTTGCCGAAATGCTCGCGCAACCAGGGAATCATCGCGTCGACGACGCGCGGGTCGACCGGCGTCGTCGCGCCGTAGTCGAGATAGATCGGGAAATGAGGAGTGACGTCCATGGCTGGCTCAGGCTGGCGTGGGGTTTATCTTTTGTCGAATCGGCTGCGCGGCGCCCGCAGGCGCCGCCGGATCATGATTTGGCGAAGGCGTTGCCCAGTGCAAACACCGAATTTGGTGCATTGACACGGATCGGCTTGACCACCGGCTGGCTCGAAATCGCGCGCTTGATGGCCGGCTTGTTCTCGATCTGCACGCCCTTGGCGATCTGGTCGTCGACCAGCTTCTGCAGCGTGACCGAATCGAGGAACTCGACCATGCGCTGGTTCAGCGAGGCCCAGAGCTCGTGGGTCATGCAGCGGCCGGCTTCGCCGAGGCAGTTTTCCTTGCCGCCGCATTGCGTGGCATCGATGGGCTCATCGACGGAAACAATGATGTCGGCGACGGTGATTTCCGCTGCCTTCCGCCCCAGCGAATAGCCGCCGCCGGGTCCGCGGGTCGACTCGACCAGCTCGTGGCGGCGCAATTTGCCGAACAGCTGTTCGAGGTACGAGAGAGAAATCTGTTGCCGCTGGCTGATCGCGGCCAGCGTGACCGGACCGGTGTTCTGGCGCAGTGCCAGATCGATCATGGCTGTGACCGCAAAACGGCCTTTGGTAGTGAGACGCATCGCAAGCTCCTTTGAGTGCTTACCGTTGAAATGACACCGCGGCGTTGTGAGCTCCGGTGACGCCGTCTCCGCCCTTCCCGGCGCACTTTCCGCTGGTGATCCAGTCGGTAGGAGCCGGTCCTTCATCGCGAAGTTCGCTTTGGTTGAGTAATTCGGTCAAGTATAGCAGAAGGCCCTCAACTCTGCTCGGGTAAACCCCATTGCGGGGCCCGGGACGCCGCTCAGATGGCGATGTTGTCCCTGCCGGGCGCGCCGAAGGCCTGCTCCCGCAGTTGAGCCAGTTGATCGCGCACGCGTGCTGCTTTCTCGAATTCGAGATTGCGGGCGTGTTCCAGCATGAGCTTTTCGAGGCGCTTGATTTCGCGGGCAACGTCCTTTTCGGACATGTCTTCGACCTTCGCGCGCTCCAGATCGCGCTTGGCTGCCTCCTTGGTGCTCTTTTCGCTGTAGACGCCGTCGATCAGGTCGCGCACCTGCTTCACGATGCTGCGAGGCGTGATGCCATGGGCCGTGTTGTGCGCGATCTGCCTCGCGCGCCGCCGCTCGGTCTCGCCGATGGCTTTCTTCATCGACTCGGTCATGCGATCGGCATAAAGAATGGCCTTGCCGTTCAGATTGCGCGCCGCGCGCCCGATGGTCTGGATCAGCGAACGCTCCGCGCGCAGGAAGCCTTCCTTGTCGGCGTCGAGGATCGCCACCAGCGACACCTCGGGAATGTCGAGCCCTTCGCGCAGCAGGTTGATGCCGACCAGCACGTCGAAGGTGCCGAGGCGCAGGTCGCGCAGGATCTCGACGCGTTCGACCGTGTCGATGTCGCTGTGCAGGTAGCGCACCTTGACGCCGTTGTCGGCCAGGTAGTCGGTCAACTGCTCGGCCATGCGCTTGGTCAGGGTGGTGATCAGAACGCGCTCGTGCTTGTCGACGCGCAGCCGGATCTCCTGCAGCACGTCGTCCACCTGATGGGTCGCGGGGCGGACCTCGACTTCGGGGTCGATCAGCCCGGTCGGCCGCACCAGTTGCTCGACGACGTTGCCGGCGTTGTCCTTCTCGTACTGCGCCGGCGTGGCCGAGACGAAGATGCACTGCCGCATGCGCGTTTCGAACTCGTCGAACTTGAGCGGGCGGTTGTCGAGCGCCGACGGAAGCCGGAAGCCGTATTCCACCAGGGTGGTCTTGCGCGCGCGGTCGCCGTTGTACATGCCGCCGAGCTGGCCGATCATCTGGTGGCTCTCGTCGAGGAACATCAACGCGTCCTTCGGCAGGTAGTCGGTCAGCGTGGCAGGCGGCTCCCCGGGCGCCGCACCCGACAGGTGGCGCGTGTAGTTCTCGATGCCCTTGCAGTGGCCGATCTCGGCCAGCATCTCGAGGTCGAAGCGCGTGCGCTGCTCCAACCGCTGGGCCTCGACGAGCTTGCCCTGGCTCACGAATTCCTTGAGCCGACCGTCGAGCTCGATCTTGATGGTTTCCACCGCGCTCAGCACCTTGTCGCGCGGCGTCACGTAGTGGCTCGACGGATACACCGTGAAGCGCGGAATCTTCTGCCGGATGCGCCCTGTGAGCGGGTCGAAGAGCTGCAGCGTCTCGATCTCGTCGTCGAAGAGCTCGATGCGGATCGCCAGCTCGCTGTGCTCGGCCGGGAACACGTCGATCGTGTCACCGCGCACCCGGAAGGTGCCGCGCGAGAAATCCTGCTCGTTGCGCGTGTATTGCATGCGGATCAGCCGGCCGATCACGTCGCGCTGCCCGATCTTGTCGCCCGTGCGCATGATGAAACGCATCTGCGTGTAGTCCTCGGGCGTGCCGATGCCGTAGATCGCGCTCACGGTGGCGACGATCACGGTGTCGCGCCGCTCCAGCACGCTCTTGGTGGCCGACAGGCGCATCTGCTCGATGTGCTCGTTGATCGAGCTGTCCTTTTCGATGAACAGGTCGCGCTGCGGCACGTAGGCTTCGGGCTGGTAGTAGTCGTAGTAGCTCACGAAGTACTCGACCGCGTTCTTCGGGAAGAACTCGCGGAACTCGCTGTAGAGCTGCGCGGCCAGCGTCTTGTTGGGCGCGAACACGATGGCCGGCCGCCCCAGCCGCGCGATCACGTTGGCCATCGTGAAGGTCTTGCCCGAACCCGTGACGCCGAGCAGGGTCTGGAACACTTCGCCGTCCTGCACCCCCTCGACCAGGCCGGCGATCGCGCCCGGCTGGTCGCCCGCCGGCGGATAGGGCTGGTAGAGCTCGAACGGCGAACCGGGGAAGGTGATGAATTCGCCCGGCTTCGCGGGACCGACAGGGTCGGCGTGTTGCGGCTCGGGAATGACTTCGGTAATTTCTGGCATGGCGTGGACTCTGGGAGTTGATGGCGCGGCCGGTAAAATTCAAGGCAACCGGAAAGCGTAACGCAGGTCCGGCGTTCTTGTGCATCGATCACCCCTAAGGACTTTTCCATGTCAATGTTCACCGCCGTCGAGATGGCGCCGCGCGACCCGATCCTGGGCCTCAACGAGCAATTCGCCGCCGACAGCAATCCCAACAAGGTCAATCTCGGCGTCGGCGTCTACTACGACGACAACGGCAAGCTGCCGCTGCTGCAGTGCGTGCAGGCGGTCGAGCAGAACATGATCAAGTCGCCCACAGCGCGCGGCTACCTGCCCATCGACGGCATCGCGGCCTATGACAACGCGGTGAAGGGCCTGGTCTTCGGCGTCGACAGCGAGCCCGTGAAGTCCGGCCGCGTCGCCACCATCCAGGGCATCGGCGGGACCGGCGGCCTCAAGGTCGGCGCCGATTTCCTCAAGAAGCTCAATCCCGGCGCCAAGGTGCTGATCAGCGACCCGAGCTGGGAAAACCACCGCGCGCTCTTCACGCAAGCCGGCTTCGAGGTCGAGAGCTATCCCTACTACGACGCGGCCAAGCGCGGCGTCGATTTCGACGGCATGCTGGCCGCCCTGAACGCCGCGCCGGCCGGCACCATCGTCGTGCTGCACGCCTGCTGCCACAACCCGACGGGCTACGACATCACCGCCGCCCAATGGGACCAGGTGGTCGCCGCCGTCAAGTCGAAGAACCTGACCGCCTTCCTCGACATGGCCTACCAGGGCTTCGGCTACGGCATCCAGGAAGACGGCGCGGCCATCGGCAAGTTCGTCGCTGCCGGCCTGAGCTTCTTCGTCTCGACCTCGTTCTCGAAGAGCTTCAGCCTGTACGGCGAACGCGTCGGTGCCCTCTCGGTGTTGTGCGAGAACAAGGAAGAAGCCGCGCGCGTGCTGAGCCAGCTCAAGATCGCGATCCGTACCAACTACAGCAACCCGCCCACGCACGGCGGCGCCGTGGTCGCAACTGTGCTCGGCACGCCGGAGTTGCGCGCGTTGTGGGAACAAGAACTCGGCGAAATGCGCGTGCGCATCAAGGCGATGCGCCAGAAGCTGGTCGATGGGCTGAAGGCCGCCGGCGTGAAGGAAGACATGAGCTTCATCACCACGCAGATCGGCATGTTCAGCTATTCGGGCCTCGGCAAGGACCAGATGGTGCGCCTGCGCCAGGAGTTCGGCGTCTACGGTACCGACACCGGCCGCATGTGCGTGGCCGCGCTCAACAGCAAGAACATCGACTACGTCTGCCGGAGCATCGCCAAGGTCATTTGAAGCACAGCGGCCCGGCCCATTCTGGGTGTTTGTGCCTAGCACATTCGGGCTGCGCTGCTGATATATTGCACTGCAACATCTCACAACACGCAGACCCGATGCTCTATCAACTTTACGAAGCACAACGCTCACTGATGGAGCCGTTTGCCGATTTCGCGCAGGCTGCCTCCAAGCTCTATGGCCAGGGCGCCGTCTTCGGCCAGACGCCGATGGCGCAGCGCATGGCCGCTGGCTACGACCTTCTGTACCGTCTCGGCAAGGACTACGAGAAGCCCGAGTTCGAGATCAAGACCGTGAAAGTCGACAACGACGACGTGGTGATCCAGGAAGTCGTCGAGATCGAGAAGCCCTTCTGCCAGTTGCGGCGCTTCAAGCGCTTCACCGACGAGCCGCACACCCTGAAAACGCTCAAGAGCCAGCCCGTGGTGCTGATCGTGGCGCCGCTCTCGGGCCACTATGCGACGCTCCTGCGCGACACCGTGCGCACCATGCTGCAGGACCACAAGGTCTACGTCACCGACTGGGTCAACGCGCGTCTCGTGCCCCTCTCCGACGGCGAGTTCCACCTCGACGACTACATCAACTACGTGCAGGAGTTCATTCGCCATCTGCAGGCCGAATACGGCCACTGTCACGTGATCAGCGTGTGCCAGCCCACGGTGCCCGTGCTGGCCGCGGTGTCGCTGATGGCCAGCCGCGGCGAGAAGATCCCGCTGTCGCTGACCATGATGGGCGGCCCCATCGACGCCCGCAAGTCGCCCACCGCCGTCAACAACCTGGCGATGAACAAGAGCTACGAATGGTTCGAGAACAACGTGATCTACCGGGTGCCGCAGGGCTTCGCCGGCGTCGGTCGCCGCGTGTACCCGGGCTTCCTGCAGCACACCGGTTTCGTCGCCATGAATCCGGATCGCCATGCCAGCAGCCACTACGACTACTTCAAGGACCTGATCAAGGGTGACGACGCCAGTGCCGAGGCGCACCGCAAGTTCTATGACGAGTACAACGCCGTGCTCGACATGGATGCGGACTACTACCTCGACACCATTCGCACCGTGTTCCAGAAGTTCGAACTCGTCAACGGCACCTGGGATGTGAAGAACCCCGAAGGCGTGCTCGAGCGCGTGCGCCCGCAGGACATCCATTCGACCGGCCTCCTGACCGTCGAAGGCGAACTGGACGACATCTCGGGCTCCGGCCAGACCCGCGCAGCGCACGATCTGTGTACCGGCGTCACGCCCGCTCATCAGCAGCACTACGAAGTCAAGGGCGCAGGCCACTACGGCATCTTCAGCGGCCGCCGCTGGCGCGACCTGGTCTACCCGGAGGTGAAGGCCTTCATCGCCGCGCACGACAAGCCGCAGAAGCGCGCCGAGCGCTCCGGCGTGACGGCGGAAGACACGGTCAAGGCCGCCGCTGCGGTCAAGCGCACGACCGTGGCGCGCAAGTCCGCGCCGGCACGCCGGGCGCGCGGCACCGCGCGTTGACGACCACCGCGGAGCCGTGAACCCGCTGGCCGCGCGCATCCTAGACGCACTGCCACAGACGCAGTGCACGCGTTGCGGCTACCCCGATTGCGCGGGTTACGCGGAAGCCATCGCCGGCGGCGATGCCGGCATCCACCAATGCCCGCCGGGCGGTGCCGAAGGCGTGGCGCGCCTGTCGCAGCTCACCGGCCAGCCGGCGCAGCCGATTGACCCGCAGTTCGGCACCGAGGGGCCGCGCGCCCTGGCCGTGATCGACGAGGCCTGGTGCATCGGCTGCACGCTGTGCCTGGATGCCTGCCCGACCGATGCCATCCTCGGTATCCACAAGCGCATGCACACCGTGATCGACGACTACTGCACCGGCTGCGAACTCTGCATTCCGGTCTGCCCCGTCGACTGCATCTCGCTCGAAGTGGCCACGCCGGGCCAGAGCGGCTGGCAGGCCTGGTCGCAAGCGCAGGCCGACCTGGCGCGCGAGCGATACGCTGCGCACCAGCGACGCGAAAAGCACGCGCCCGAAGTTGCCGAACCCGAACCCGCGGCGGCACCGGACCGCAAGCGCGCCATCGTCGAAGCGGCGCTTGCGCGCGCCCGTGCAGCAGCCGCTTCACGCACCGAAGGAAACAAGACATGAACTTCGACGTATTGCTGGTTTTCGCACTCGCCTCGATCGCGCTCGCGATCACGCCAGGACCGACCATGCTGCTCGCGCTCTCCAACGGCATCGCGGGCGGGATGCGCGCAGCGGTCTGGGGCATCCTGGGCGCCTCGCTGGGCGCGGCGATCCTGATCGCCACCGTCGCCCTGGGCCTCGGCTCGCTGCTTGCCGCGTCCGAATGGCTGTTCAACGCGATCCGCCTGGCCGGCGTCGCCTACCTGGTCTGGCTCGGCATCAAGCTCTGGCGCAGCCAGCCGGTGGACATCGGCACTGCGCTGGCCACATCGCCGGCGGACGCGCGACGCGGTCGGGTGGCCTTTCTGCGCAGCCTCACGGTGGCGCTGTCCAATCCGAAGACGCTGCTCTTCTTCGCGGCCTTCCTGCCGCAGTTCATCGACACGGCGGCCCCGCAAGGCCAGCAATATGTGACGCTCGGCATTCTCTTCATCGTGCTCGACTCCTGCGTGATGCTGGGCTACGCCGCGGCCGGCACGCAGGCCGTGCGCTGGCTCTCGCAGCGCAGCCTGCGCGCCATCAACCGTGGCTGCGCCGCAGGCATGTGGCTGCTGGCCGCCACCCTCGCCGTCTGGCGCCGTCCCGGCGCCTGAGCACTTAGCCGGCAGCGAGGGCCGAGAAGGCCTTCACCACCTCAGGCGGCGCCTGCACGAGCTCGATCAGCACGCCCTCGCCCGCGATCGGAAACTCCTCGTTGCCCTTGGGGTGCAGGAAGCAGATGTCGAAGCCGGCCGCGCCCTTGCGGATGCCGCCCGGCGCGAAGCGGACGCCCTGGGCCGTCAGCCATCCGACGGCGGCGGGCAAATCATCGATCCACAGGCCCACGTGGTTGAGCGGCGTGGTGTGGACGGCCGGCTTCTTGTCGGGGTCGAGCGGCTGCATCAGGTCCACTTCGACCTTGAACGGACCGCTGCCAATCGCGCAGATGTCTTCGTCGACGTTCTCGCGCTCGCTCTTGAAGGTGCCTGTCACTTCGAGCCCCAGCATGTCGACCCAGAGCTTCTGCAGGCGCATCTTGTCGGGCCCGCCGATCGCGATCTGCTGGACGCCCAGCACCTTGAAAGGACGGTTCATGCGCATGCTCCCTGTTCCATGGTCTGCCGGGCCTTGAGCCCCAGCTTGCGCAGCAGCTGCACGTCGGCTTCCACATCCGGGTTGCCGGTCACCAGCAGCTTGTCGCCGTAGAAGATCGAGTTGGCGCCGGCCAGGAAGCACAGCGCCTGCACGGCCTCGCCCATCTGCTGTCGGCCGGCCGACAGGCGCACCCGCGCCGTCGGCATCGTGATGCGCGCCACGGCGATCATGCGCACGAAGTCGAGCGGGTCGATCGGATCGGCGTCCGCCAGCGGCGTTCCGGGCACACGCACCAGGCTGTTGATCGGCACCGATTCGGGGTACGGATCGAGGTTGGCCAACTGCGCGATCAGTCCCGCGCGATGCACCGGCGCCTCGCCCATGCCGACGATGCCGCCGCAACACACGCTGATGCCGGCGGCACGCACGTGGGCCAGCGTGTCCAGCCGGTCCTGGTAGGTGCGCGTGCCGACGATGTCCCCGTAGTACTCGGGCGCGGTGTCGAGGTTGTGGTTGTAGTAGTCCAGGCCCGCGGCCTTCAGCTGCTTCGCATGCTGCGGCTCGAGCATGCCCAGCGTGGCACAGGTCTGCAGGCCCAGGCCCTTGACGGCCTCGACCAGCACCGCGACCTTCTCGACATCGCGGTCCTTCGGCGCGCGCCATGCCGCGCCCATGCAGAAGCGCGTGGCGCCGGCATCCTTGGCTGCCTGGGCGGCGCGCAACACCTCGTCGAGCTCCATCAGCTTCTGCGCCTTCACGCCGGTGTCGAACTCGGCCGCTTGCGGGCAGTAGCCGCAGTTCTCGGGGCAGCCGCCGGTCTTGACCGACAGCAGCGTGGCCAGCTCGATGTCGCCTTCGGGAAAGTGGGCGCGGTGCACCGTCTGCGCTTCGAACAGCAGCTCGTTGAAGGGCTTGTCGAGCAAGGCCTGCACGGCCTCGGCCGACCAGGGGCCGCGCACCGCCGGCCTGGCGGGCGGCCGGTGAAGCGTGACGGCCTTTGCCGCCGCGAGATCGCCGGCACCCATCACGCAAACTCCAGAATCACTTGATCGACCGCGAGCGACTCGCCCTTGGCCGCCGAGATGCTGCCGACCACGCCATCCTGCGTGGCGAAGAGCACGTTCTCCATCTTCATCGCCTCGATCACCGCGAGCTTCTCGCCGGCCTGCACCTGCTGGCCGGGCTGCACCGAGACCTCGACCAGCAGACCCGGCATCGGCGACATCAGGAACTTGCTGAGGTCCGGCGGCGCCTTGTAGGGCATCAGCTTCAGGAGCCGCGCGCCCAGCGGCGACAGCACCAGCGCATCGATCTGCGCGCCGTTGTGCGAGACGCGCAGCGCAAGCGGATTCTTGCCGGCACCGCGCTCGGCCTGCGCGACGAACGCGCGGTTGTTGACGGTGCCTTCGACGCGGACGCCGCCGAGCGATGCATGGCTGTCGATCTTGTAGCTGTTGGCGCCCACCGCGACCGCGCTGGACCCCGTCTGCCCCTTGAAATCGGTAACCGTGACGGGCGTGTGCACATGCCGGCCCTTCGCATCGAGCGCGACCACCACGAACTGCTCGCCCACTTTCACGCCGTGTCCGTTGAGCTGCCCGCTGATGCCCGAGGCGCGCGCGCGGTAGCGGCGGTGCATGTAGGCCGCCAGCGCGACCAGGAAGTCCGGGTCGTCGTGCGCCACGTCTTCGGCGTGGAAACCCTTGCCGTAGTGCTCGGCAATGAAGCCGGTGTTGAAATCGCCGCTCACGAACTTCGGATGCGCGAGCAGCGCGGCCTGGAACGGGATGTTGCTGCTGATGCCGCGGATCACGAAGCCGTTGAGCGCTTCGCGCATCAGCGAGATCGCATGGTTGCGGTCGCGACCGTGCACGATCAGCTTGGCGATCATCGAGTCGTAGAACATCGGGATCTCGCCGCCGTCGTAGACGCCGGTGTCCACGCGCACGCCGTACAGATGCTCGGTGTCGGCCGAGAACATGCTCTCCTTCGGCGGCTGGAAGCGCACCAGCCGGCCCGTCGACGGCAGGAAGTTGCGAAACGGATCCTCCGCATTGATGCGGCACTCGATGGCCCAGCCTTCGCGCTTCACATCCTTCTGGGCCAGCGGCAGCTTCTCGCCGGCCGCCACGCGGATCATGAGCTCCACCAGGTCCAGCCCCGTGATCGCCTCCGTCACCGGGTGCTCCACCTGCAGCCGCGTGTTCATCTCGAGGAAATAGAAGCTCTGGTCCTTGCCGACCACGAACTCCACTGTGCCCGCGCTCTGGTAATTCACGGCCTTGGCGAGCGCCACCGCCTGCTCGCCCATGGCCTGGCGCGTCGCATCGCTGATGAAGGGCGACGGCGCCTCCTCGATCACCTTCTGGTGGCGGCGCTGGATCGAGCACTCGCGCTCGTTGAGGTAGATCACGTTGCCGTGCGCATCGCCGAGCACCTGGATCTCGATGTGGCGCGGCTCCTCGACGAATTTCTCGATGAACACGCGGTCGTCGCCGAAGCTGTTGCGAGCCTCGTTGCGGCAGGAGGTGAAGCCCTCGAACGCGTCCTTGTCGTTGAAGGCCACGCGCAGGCCCTTGCCGCCGCCGCCGGCCGAGGCCTTGATCATCACCGGGTAGCCGACCTCGCGCGCGATCTCGACCGCCCGCTCGGCCGTTTCGATGGCGTCGTTCCAGCCGGGAATGGTGTTGACCTGGGCCTCGTTGGCGAGCTTCTTCGAGGCGATCTTGTCGCCCATCGCCGCGATCGAATAGTGCTTGGGGCCGATGAAGACGATGCCTTCTTCCTCGACCTTCCTCGCGAAGCCTTCGTTCTCCGACAGGAAGCCGTAGCCCGGGTGCACGGCTTCGGCGCCGGTCTTCTTGCACGCGGCGATGATGCGGTCGGCCTGCAGATAGCTTTCGCGGCTGGACGAGGCGCCGATGTGCACGGCCTCGTCGGCCAGCTCGACGTGGCGCGCATCCTTGTCGGCATCGGAGTAGACCGCGACGGTCTTGATGCCCATCTTCTTCGCCGTCTTGATGACGCGGCAGGCGATCTCGCCGCGGTTGGCAATCAGGATCTTCTTGAACATCTGCGTTTTCCTTTTTTCCCCACCGCCCAACCGTTCGTCCTGAGCTTGTCGAAGGACTCGCGCGAGGCTTCGACAAGCTCAGCCCGAACGGGGGATGGGTGTTCTGTCTTCAAAGCGGAATGTTTCCGTGCTTGCGCCACGGGTTGTCCAATTTCTTCTCGCGCAGCATCACCAGGCTGCGGCAAATCCGCTTGCGCGTCTCGCTCGGCAGGATCACGTCGTCGATGTAGCCGCGCGTGCCGGCCACATAGGGGTTGGCAAAGCGCGTCTTGTACTCCGCCTCGCGCTTGGCCAGCTTCTCGGGGTCGTTCTTGTCTTCGCGGAAGATGATTTCCACCGCCCCCTTGGCGCCCATCACCGCGATCTCGGCGCGCGGCCAGGCGAGGTTGACGTCGCCGCGCAGGTGCTTGGACGACATCACGTCGTAGGCGCCGCCATAGGCCTTGCGCGTGATCACCGTGATCTTCGGCACCGTGCATTCGGCGTACGCATAGAGCAGCTTGGCGCCGTGCTTGATGATGCCGCCGTATTCCTGGCTGGTGCCGGGCATGAAGCCGGGCACGTCGACGAAGGTGACGACCGGGATGTTGAAGGCATCGCAGAAGCGCACGAAGCGCGCCGCCTTGATCGAGGACTTGATATCGAGGCAGCCGGCCAGCACCAGCGGCTGGTTGGCCACGATGCCGATGCTCTGGCCCTCCATGCGCGCGAAGCCGATCACGATGTTCTTCGCGTAGTCGGGCTGCAGCTCGAAGAACTCGCCGTCGTCGACCACCTTCACGATCAGCTCCTTCATGTCGTAGGGCTTGTTCGGGTTGTCGGGCACCAGGGTATCGAGCGACAGGTCGGCGCGATCGGCCGGGTCGCCGCTCGGGCGCACCGGCGCCTTCTCGCGGTTGTTGAGCGGCAGGTAGTTGTAGAGCCGGCGCAGCATCATCAGCGCCTCGACATCGTTCTCGAAGGCCATGTCGGCCACGCCGCTCTTGGTGGTGTGCGTCGATGCGCCGCCCAGCTCCTCGGCCGTCACGTCCTCGTGCGTCACGGTCTTCACGACCTCGGGTCCGGTCACGAACATGTAGGAACTGTCGCGCACCATGAAGATGAAGTCGGTCATGGCCGGCGAGTACACCGCGCCGCCCGCGCACGGACCCATGATCATGCTGATCTGCGGCACCACGCCCGAGGCCATCACGTTGCGCTGGAACACCTCGGCATAGCCGCCGAGCGAAGCGACGCCCTCCTGGATGCGGGCGCCGCCCGAATCGTTGAGGCCGATGACCGGCGCGCCGACCTTCATCGCCTGGTCCATCACCTTGCAGATCTTCTCGGCATGCGCTTCGCTGAGCGCGCCGCCGAAGACGGTGAAGTCCTGGCTGAAGACGAAGGCCAGCCGGCCGTTGATCATGCCGTAGCCGGTGACGACGCCGTCACCCGGGATCTTGTTGTCGGCCATGCCGAAGTCGCTGGAGCGGTGCTCGACGAACATGTCCCATTCTTCGAAGGTGTTGTCGTCGAGCAAGAGTTCGATGCGTTCGCGCGCCGTCAGCTTGCCCTTGGCATGCTGGGCGTCGATGCGCTTCTGGCCACCGCCGAGCCGCGCCTGGGCGCGTCGTTTTTCGAGGTGTTCGAGGATTTCTTTCATGTCGTCCTGTCTGAAGTGTTGATCCATGCCTGGCCCGCCTGGGCTGCGAGCAGATTGCGTGCGGCGGTCGAGGCTGGCAGCGTGCCGGCCGCCACTTGGGCGCTGGCCTGGGGCAGCAGCTCGCGCACCTGCGGATGCTGGCGGAAGGCCTGCTTGAGGCCCGCGTCGATGCGTTCCCACATCCACGCGAGTGCCTGTTTTTCGCGGCGCGTGGCGAGCTTGCCGTTGGCGGTCTGCAGCGCCTTGAACTGCAGCACCGCGGCCCAGAAGGCATCGACGCCGGTGCCCAGCAGCGCGCTCAGCTGGATGACCTTGGGCAGCCAGAAGCGGATCTCCGCTTCGGGCGAGCCGGGCCTCGCGTGCGCCGCGTGCATGACCTGTGCATGCGCCGGATTGCCATGGTGGCCGAAGAGCCGCAGTGCGGAAGTGATCTGGGCCTGCGCGCGCGTCGCCGCGTCCTTGTCGATGTCGGCCTTGTTGATGACGACCAGGTCGGCCAGTTCCATCACGCCCTTCTTGATCGCCTGCAGGTCGTCGCCGGCATTGGGCAGTTGCAGCAGCACGAACATGTCGGTCATGCCGGAGACCGCGGTTTCGCTCTGGCCGACGCCCACGGTCTCGACGATCACGATGTCGTAGCCGGCGGCCTCGCACACCAGCATCGCCTCGCGCGTCTTTTCGGCCACGCCGCCCAGCGTGCCGGACGACGGGCTCGGGCGGATGTAGGCGCGTTCATGGACCGAGAGTTTCTCCATGCGCGTCTTGTCGCCGAGGATGGAGCCGCCGGACACGGTCGAAGAAGGATCGATCGTGAGCACCGCGACGCGATGGCCCTGCTCGATCAGGTAGAGGCCCAGCGTTTCGATGAAGGTGGACTTGCCGACGCCGGGCACGCCCGAGATGCCGAGGCGGAAGGATTTTCCTGTGTGCGGCAGCAGCGCGGTGAGCAGCTCGTCGGCCTGCATTCGATGGTCCGGGCGCGTGGACTCGAGCAGCGTGATCGCCTTGGCGATGGCGCGCCGCTGGATCTGCGGGCTACCGCCCAGGATACCGGCGATGGGGTCTCTGGAAGAACTCGCAGCACCCCCCACCCGTTCGGGCTGAGCTTGTCGAAGCTGCTCAGGCCCTTCGACAGGCTCAGGGCGAACGGGCGCCGACCTCGATCGCGCAAGCTGCTTGATCCCGTCCCAATCACCACGAATCAACGCTTCCTTTTTCGCCCGCGACCATCCCTTGATCTGCTGCTCGAATGCAAGCGCACCTTCGCGCGCCTCGAACTCGCCCTGCCAGAGCAACTCGACCGGCTTGCGCGTCGCGGTGTAGCCGATCTGACCGTCGCCGTGCTGCTGCATGCGCGCATCGATGTCATCGGTGTGGCCGGCGTAGTAGGAGCCGTCCGAGCAACGCAGCAAATAAACGTAGAAGGGTTTCACGTGGGCAAGGCGGGGGAAGGCTTCGACAAGCTCAGCCCGAACGGGTGGCGCATGGCTCAGGCGGCCACCGCTGCGCGAATCTGCTCCAGCACGTCCTTGGCGCTGGCCGGGATCGGCGTGCCGGGACCATAGATGCCCTTGACGCCCGCCTCATAGAGAAAGTCGTAGTCCTGCCGCGGAATCACGCCGCCCACGAACACGATGATGTCGTCCGCGCCCTGCTTCTTCAGCTCCTGGATGATCGCCGGCACCAGCGTCATGTGGCCCGCGGCGAGCGTGCTCACGCCGACCGCATGCACGTCGTTCTCGATCGCCTGGCGTGCGCACTCTTCGGGTGTCTGGAACAGCGGGCCCATGTCGACGTCGAAACCGAGGTCGGCGAAGGCCGTGGCGACGACCTTGGCGCCGCGGTCGTGGCCGTCCTGGCCGAGCTTGGAGATCATCACGCGCGGGCGCCGCCCCTGCTCTTCGGCAAAGGCCGCGATCTCGTGCTGCAGCGCTTCCCAGCCTTCGGCCGAATCGTAGGCTGCGGCATAGACGCCGGTCACCTTCTGCGTGTCGGCGCGATGCCGGCCATAGATTTTTTCGAGCGCATCGCTGATCTCGCCGACCGTGGCGCGCAGGCGCACCGCCTGGACGCTGAGTTCAAGCAGATTGCCCTCGCCGCTTTCGGCCGCTGCCGTGAGCGCATCGAGCGCCGCCTGCACGCCGGCGGCATCGCGCTTCTCGCGAATGGCCTTCAACTTGGCAATCTGCCCGTCGCGCACCTTGACGTTGTCGATCTGAAGGAACTCGTGCGTGTCCTCGGTCTTGAGCTTGTACTTGTTGACGCCGACGATCACGTCGCGGCCCGAGTCGATGCGCGCCTGCTTGTCGGCCGCGGCCGCCTCGATCTTGAGCTTGGCCCAGCCGCTGTCGACGGCCTTGGTCATGCCGCCCATCGCCTCGACCTCCTCGATGAGGGTCCAGGCGGCATCGGCCATGTCCTGCGTGAGCTTTTCCATCATGTAGCTGCCGGCCCAGGGGTCGATCACGCTGGTGATGTGCGTCTCTTCCTGGATGATGAGCTGCGTGTTGCGCGCGATGCGCGAGCTGAACTCGGTCGGCAGCGCGATCGCCTCGTCGAGCGCATTGGTGTGCAGGCTCTGCGTGCCGCCGAACACCGCGGCCATGGCTTCGATGGTGGTGCGCACCACGTTGTTGTACGGGTCCTGCTCGGTGAGGCTCCAGCCCGAGGTCTGGCAATGGGTGCGCAGCATCAGGCTCTTGGGGTTCTTCGGGTTGAACTCCTTCATGATCCGGCACCACAGGAGGCGCGCCGCGCGCATCTTGGCGACCTCGAGATAGAAGTTCATGCCGATGGCCCAGAAAAAGCTGAGCCGGCCTGCAAAGCCGTCGACATCCAGCCCCTTGGCCAGCGCGGTCTTCACGTACTCCTTGCCGTCGGCCAGCGTGAAGGCCAGCTCCAGGGCCTGGTTGGCGCCGGCCTCCTGCATGTGATAGCCGCTGATCGAGATCGAGTTGAACTTCGGCATCTTCTGGGCCGTGTACTCGATGATGTCGCCGACGATCCGCATCGAGGGTCCCGGCGGAAAGATGTAGGTGTTGCGGACCATGAACTCCTTGAGGATGTCGTTCTGGATGGTTCCACTCAGCTGCTCCAGCGCCACGCCCTGCTCTTCGCCCGCGACGATGTAGCCCGCCAGCACCGGCAGCACCGCGCCGTTCATGGTCATCGAGACGCTGACCTTGTCGAGCGGGATCTGGTCGAACAGGATCTTCATGTCCTCCACGCTGTCGATCGCCACGCCGGCCTTGCCGACGTCGCCGGTCACGCGCGGATGGTCGCTGTCGTAGCCGCGGTGCGTGGCCAGGTCGAAAGCCACGCTGACGCCCTGCCCGCCCGCGGCCAGCGCCTTGCGGTAGAAGGCGTTCGATTCCTCGGCAGTCGAGAAGCCGGCGTATTGCCGAATGGTCCAGGGCCGCACCGCGTACATGGTGGCCTGCGGGCCACGCAGGTAGGGCTCGAAGCCGGGCAGCGTGTCGGTGTACTTCAGGCCTTGCAGGTCGGCGGCGGTGTACAGCGGCTTGACCGTGATGCCGTCGGGCGTGAGCCAGTTCAGCGCGTTCAGGTCCCCGCCCGGGGCGGACTTGGCAGCGGATTTGGCCCAGGCATCGAGGTTCGCGGTTTGGAAGTTCGGTTCGGTTTTGCTCATGGGCGCCGCTTTGCGAGGTCGTGCAAGTGTCGAGGAGTGTCTTCGCAGGCGCGAGACAGTTCAAGGCGAGTCTAACCCATCTGTAATTATTAATTCAAAGACCCGAGTTGCGGTACATTCCGGGCATGTCCGCCCTCACCCTGACCCCGCGCGCCCTCTATGAAGAGGTGGCGGAGCTTCTGCGCCAGCGCATCTTCGACCGCGAGCTCGAGCCCGGCAGCTGGATCGACGAGCTCAAGCTGGCGGAGGAATACGGCATCAGCCGCACGCCGCTGCGCGAGGCACTCAAGGTGCTGGCGGCCGAAGGCTTGGTCACGATGAAGGTGCGGCGCGGCGCCTACGTGACCGAGGTGTCGGAGAAGGACCTGGCCGACGTCTACCACCTGCTGAGCCTGCTCGAAAGCGATGCCGCGGGCGTGGTGGCCGAGCATGCGTCGGCCGCCGAGCTGGCGGAGCTCGACGCGCTGCATGCCGAACTCGAAGCGGCCGCGGCGCCGGGCAAGGTGGACCGCGCGCACTTCTTCGCGGTCAACGAGCGCTTCCACATGCGCCTGCTCGCCATCGCCGACAACCGCTGGCGCGACCAGATGGTGGCCGACCTGCGCAAGGTCATGAAGCTCAACCGGCACAACTCGCTCCTGAAGTCGGGCCGCATCGGCGAGTCGCTGAAGGAGCACCACGCGATCATGGCCGCGATCAAGGCGCGCGATCCCGCCAGCGCGATGGAACGCATGCAGCAGCACTTCAAGAACGGGCTCGAAGCCGCGACCTGAAGCCCCTCAGTCCACGGTGCCGATCTCGGCGTTGATCTGCTGCACCGTTTCCAGCAGCATCGGCGCGATGCGCGCGACCATCGTTTCGCGCGGCAGCAGGTAGGCCGGGCCGCCGCAACTGACCGCATAGCGCTCCCCGCGCGGCCCGCGCAGCGAGAAGCCCAGCGCGTGGATGTGCGGATGCCATTCGCCGAAGGAGCTGCAGTACCCCAGCCGCGCATGGTCTTCGAGGCCGGCCATGAGCCGCGGCTCCAGCGCGGCCCAGTTCTCGCCGCTGGCCAGCTTGATCTGGTCGAGCAGTTCACGCTGCTCGGCCGCGGGCAAGGCCGCCAGGTAGGCGCGGCCGGCGGCCGAGGTGGCGATGGTCATGCGTGAACCCACATCGATGCGCGAAGTGATCAGCGCCGTGCGCGGCCGCAGCGAATCGATGATCAGCATGTCGAGTTCGTCGCGCACGCCCGTGTGGACGCTGGCGCCGGCGAACTCGGCCAGCGCCGTCAGATAGGGCCGCGCCACGCCTCGCAGGTCGAAATGGCGCAGGTAGCGGTTGCTCATGTCCAGCAGCGCAGGCCCGAGGCTGAAGCGCTCGGTGTCGAGCGCCTGCCGCAGGTAGCCGCTGGCCACCAGGGTCGCGGCGAGGCGCGAGACGGTGGGCTTGGGAATGCCCGTTGCATCAGCCAGCTCGCGGTTGCTCAAAGGGCCGGCCGCCTCGCCGACCGCCTTCAGAACGGCCAGGCCGCGCGCCAGCGCGCTCACTTCGGAACCGGGCCCTGCCTCAGCGGTTGGATTCACATTTTTCAAAACAACGTTCCATATTCCTGTTGACGCAGCCGCCAAAGACTATATTATTTCAAAATACTGTTCCATTAATACACAAAACCATGATGAGACAAGATCACCGTTCCACCCGTCGCCACCTGCTCATGGCCGGCGGTCTCTTCGCCGCCGGCATCGGCACGAGCTTCGGCGCCGCGGCCCAGGAGTTTCCCAGAGGCCCGGTCAAGATCATCATCCCCTTTGCCCCCGGAGGGCCGACCGACACGGTAGGCCGGCTGATCGCGCAGAAGCTGCAGGAGATCTGGGGCCAGCCGGTGCTCGTCGACTACAAGCCCGGCGCCGGCACGGCGATCGGCGCGGATTTCGTCGCCAAGTCGGCGCCCGACGGCCTGACCTTCGGCATGGTGAACTCGTCCTTCGCGGTCAACCCGTCGCTGCGCAAGACGCTGCCTTACGACACGGTCAAGGATCTCTCCGGCATCACGCAGATCGCGAATCTTCAGCTTGCGATCGTCGCGCGGCCCGATGCGCCCTTCAACACCTTGCCCGAGCTCATCGCCTACGCGAAGAAGAACCCGGGCAAGCTGACCTACGGCACGCCGGGCGCCGGCAGCACCACGCACCTGGGCGCCGAGCTGCTCAAGCGCGAGGCCGGCTTCGACATGCTGCACTCGCCCTTCAAGGGCAGCGCGCCGGCGCACACCGAGCTCATGGGCGGACGCATCGACATCGTGGTCGACCCATTCCTCTCGATCCTGCCGTACGTGAAGGCCGGGCGCATGAAGATGATCGCCACCATGGGCGAGACGCGCGTCGAGGGCTTCAACTACCCGACCGTCGCCGAGACCCTGCGGGGCTTCCATGTGAACGCCCTGCTCGGCTTCGTCGCGCCGCACGCGACGCCGCGCGCCGTCGTGCAGAAGATCCAGGCCGACACCGAGAAGGTGCTGCGCAACCCCGAGATGCGCAAGCGCATCGAGGAACAGGGCATGGAGGTCGTCGCTTCGAAGCCGGAGCAGTTCGACGCCTTCGTGCAGTCCGAAATGAAACGCTGGGCCCGCGTGATCAGCGAGGCCGGCATCCAGTCCGAATGACCATGTCGCTCCAACTCAAGCCCCTTCATCCGCTTTTTGTCGCCGAGGCCAGCGGCATCGACATCACACGTCCGCTGTCCGACGCCGAAGTGCGGCAGATCAACGCCGCGATGAACCAGTACGCCGTGCTGGTCTGGCGCGGTCGGCAGCTCAGCGGCCAGCAGCAGATCGATTTCACGAAGTCCTTCGGCCCGCTCGACCTCGGCCTCAAGAAGGTCTTCAAGCGTCCCGAGCGGCTGGAAGACGAACGCCTGATCGACATCTCCAACGTCGATGCGCAAGGCAATGTCGCGCGGCGCGACTCGCCCAAGAATCTCTCGAACTTTGCGAATCAACTCTGGCACAGCGACAGCTCGTTCCAGAACCCGCGCGCCGCCTATTCGATGCTGCATGCGCTGGTGCTGCCGAGCTGGGGCGGCACCACCGAGTTCGCCGACCTGCGCGCCGCCTACGACGCCCTGCCCGAGCGCACCAGGGCCGAGGTCGAGAACCTGAGCGCGGAGCACTATGCGCTGCACACGCGGATCCTGCTGGGCGACGAGGCCTACACCGACGACCAGAAGAAGGCGATCCCGCCGGCCGTGTGGCCCCTGGTGCAGACCCATCCGGGCTCGGGCCGCAAGCTGCTCTTCGTCGGCGTGCATGCGCGCGAGGTCATCGGCTGGCCCACGGCCGAGGGCCGCATCTACCTGTCGGACCTGCTGGAGCACGCGACGCAGCGCGAGTTCGTCTACAGCCACCAGTGGCAGGTGGGCGACCTCGTGATGTGGGACAACCGCAGCACCCTGCACCGCGGCCGGCGCTACGACGTTGCCGAGCGCCGCGAGCTGCGCCGCACCACCATCGAGGACGTGCCCGAAGCCCGGTTGATGGCCGCGTGATCGCAGCCGCTCAGGCGGCTTGCGCGACCGGCTCGTGCGCGAGTGCCATCACCTCGTGCGGCGCCAGCGTCTTGAGCTTGTGGTCGCTCCACACCTGCCGCCAGCGGCGCGCACCCGCGAGGCCATTGCGCAGGCCCAGCATGTGGCGCGCGATGTTCGACCACGGCGTTCCGTGCTCGGCCGCCTCGCGCACCATGTAGTCGCACATCTGCGCCTCGACCTCTTCGCGCGTGAGCGTGGAAGGCGCTTCCTTGTAGAACACCGCGTCCCACTCGGTGAGCCACCACGGGTTGTGATAAGCCTCGCGCCCGATCATCACGCCGTCGAGCAGGCGCAGGTGCGCATGCATCTGCGCGTTGTCGTCGAAGCCGCCGTTGATTGCGAACATCAGATCGGGAAAGTCGTGCTTCAACCGGTGGACGAGCTCGTAGCGCAGCGGCGGCACCTCGCGGTTCTGCTTGGGCGACAGGCCCTTGAGCCAGGCATTGCGCGCATGGACGATGAAGGTGCGGCAGCCCGCCTCGCTCACCGCGCCGACGAAATCGCGCACGAACGCGTAACTCTCGGTCTTGTCGATGCCGATGCGGTGCTTGACTGTGACCGGCACGTCCACCACGTCGACCATCGCCTTCACGCAATCGGCCACCAGCTGCGGCTCGTTCATGAGGCAGGCGCCGAAAGCGCCCCGCTGCACACGCTCGCTCGGGCAGCCGCAATTGAGGTTGATCTCGTCGTAGCCCCACGAGGCGCCGAGCTTGGCGCAATGCGCGAGATCGGCCGGCTCGCTGCCGCCGAGCTGCAGGGCGACCGGGTGTTCCTCGGTGTTGAAACGAAGGTGCCGCGGCACGTCGCCATGCACCAGCGCGCCGGTGGTCACCATCTCGGTGTAGAGCAGGGCGCGGCGCGTCAGCAGCCGGTGGAAGTAGCGGCAGTGGCGGTCGGTCCAGTCCATCATGGGCGCGACGCTGACCCTGCACATCGGATAGTGGGTTGGATTCATGGCAAGAGCATGGATTTTCCATGCATTTCGCCGATCGAGATGCCGCGGCGGACATCTCGCGATCCAGCGGCAGATCAAGGAAGCGCCGCCTCCGGCATGGAATGCGGCGCGAACACGTCGCCGGTCTCCGGATCGAGGCCGACGCCGCGCAGGTGAAGCGCGAGCGCCGCGTCCAGGGTCTGGACATGGCGAACGAACCAGTCCGCGAGCTGGCGTGCCATCTCGCGCACCTGCAGCAGGCGCCCTTCACCGGCCTGGGTCAGGCCTTCGCGCATCACCTGCAGCACCACGTGGTGCTGCACGCGGTGGCATTCGGCCGAGGCAAAGCCGGTCATGCGCATCCACGCGTCTTCGCGCCCGAAGTGCTCGGCCGCGTGCGCGACCAGGTCGCGCCACGCCATCGGCAGGTGTTCGTTGTCGGCGGCTTCCACGCGCGCCAGCAGCGCGACGAACTCCCGGTGCGCGCCGTCCATGAGCGGGAAGTCGAGCGACAGCGAATCGGACCATTTCAGCGCGGCCATGCGGTTCTCCCGTCAGTACGTCTCGGACAACTGATCCAGGATGGCCGGATTCTCCAGGGTCGAGATGTCCTGGGTGATCGCCTCGCCCTTCGCCGCCGAACGCAGCAGGCGGCGCATGATCTTGCCGCTGCGCGTCTTCGGCAGGTTGTCCGCGAAGCGGATGTCCTTCGGCTTGGCGATCGGTCCGATCTCCTTGCCGACCCAGTTGCGCAGTTCGATGGCCAGCTTCCTGGCCTCCTCGCCCGTCGGCCGCGAACGCTTGAGAACGACGAATGCGCAGATGGCCTCGCCGCTCGTGTCGTCCGGCCGCCCAACCACCGCCGCCTCGGCAACGAGATGGGTGCAGGAGACCAATGCCGACTCGATTTCCATCGTGCCCATGCGATGGCCGCTGACGTTCAGCACGTCGTCGATGCGGCCGCCGATCGTGAAGTAGCCCGTCTCCGAATCGCGCGCCGCGCCGTCGCCGGCAAGGTAGAAGCCGCGCAGTTCCGGCGGGTAGTAGCTCGATTGGTAGCGGGCGTCGTCGCCCCAGATCGTGCGGATCATTCCGGGCCAGGGCTTCTTGATCACGAGAATGCCGCTCTGCCCGTTGGGCAGGTCCTCTCCGGTCTCGTCGACGATCGCGGCCATGATGCCCGGGAACGGCAAGGTGCAGGAGCCCGGCACCAGCGTCGTCGCGCCCGGCAGCGGCGTGATCATGTGGCCGCCGGTTTCGGTCTGCCACCAGGTGTCGACGATCGGGCAGCGGCCGCCGCCGACGTGCTGGTGGTACCACTCCCAGGCTGCCGGGTTGATCGGCTCGCCGACCGAGCCGAGGATGCGCAGGCTCTTCAAGTCATAGCTGGCGGGATGCACCGCGGCCTTGGCCTCGGCCGCCTTGATCAACGAGCGGATGGCGGTCGGCGCGGTATAGAACACCGTCACCTTGTGCTTCTCGATCATCTTCCAGAAGCGGCCCGCATCGGGGTAGGTCGGCACGCCTTCGAACACGACTTCGGTCGCACCGATGGCCAGCGGCCCATAAGTGATGTATGTGTGGCCGGTGACCCAGCCGATGTCGGCTGTGCACCAGAACACATCGTCGTCGTGGATGTCGAAGGTCCACTTCGTCGTCACCGCGGCTTGCAGCAGGTAGCCGCCGCTGCTGTGCTGCACGCCCTTGGGTTTGCCGGTGGAACCGGAGGTGTAGAGCAGGAACAGCGGGTGCTCGGCACCGACCCACTCGGGTTCGCAGGTATCGGGCTGTGCTTTCATGATCTCGTGCATCCGGTGGTCATGCGCCTGCCAGGCGATCTGGCCGCCGGTGCGCTGGTAGACGATCACCTCGCGCACCGCGTCGCAGCCGCCGAGCGCGAGCGCTTCGTCGACCAGGGCCTTCAGCGGCAGCGTCTTGCCGCCGCGCGCCTGCTCGTCGGCAGTGATGACGATCACGGCGCCGGTGTCGGCGATCCGGTCGCGCAGCGAATTCGCGGAGAACCCGCCGAATACCACCGAGTGCACGGCGCCCAGGCGTGCGCAGGCCTGCATCGCCACCACGCCTTCGACCGACATCGGCATGTAGATGACCACACGATCGCCCTTCTTCACACCCAGGCCCTTCAGCGCATTGGCCATGCGGCAGGTCTGCGCCAGGAGTTCCGCGTAGGTCGTGCGGGTGACCGCGCCGTCATCGGCTTCGAAGATGATCGCGACCTTGCCGCCGAGGCCGGCAGCAACCTGCCGGTCCAGGCAGTTGTAGGAGACGTTCAGCGTGCCGTCTTCGAACCACTTGTAGTGCGGCGCCTGGCTGCTGTCGAGCACCGTCGTGAACGGCGTCTTCCATTCCACGAACTCGCGTGCCAGGCGCGACCAGTAGCCTTCATAGTCGGCCTCGGCTTCGGCCGCCAGCGCGTCGTAGGCGGCGCGTCCGGGGATGTGGGCCGATCGGGCCAGGTCTTGCGGCGGGGGGTACTGTTTCATGCTTGTCTCCGGTGTCGAGTACCGGCATCTTCGACCACCTTGCATCGCCAGACCTTGCGCCAGCGCAAAGGCGCACACTGTTCGACAGCTTCCAATGGTCGCAGCCATCCATCATTCAGGAGACACCATGGAAGAAGATCTGGTCCAGCGCATCGCCGGCCATCCCAAATACCAGGAGTTGAGGGCCAAGCGCACGCGCTTCGGCTGGACGCTCACCGCAATGATGATGGTCGTGTACTACGGCTTCATCCTGCTGGTGGCTTTCAACAAGCCTTTCCTCGCACAACGGCTTGGCGAGGGCGTGATGACGCTGGGCATCCCGATCGGCTTCGGCGTCATCGTCTTCACCATTGCGATCACCGCCTACTACGTGAGGCGCGCCAATGCCGAGTTCGACACGCTGACCGAAGCGGTGGCGAAGGAGGCACTGGCATGAAAGCGCTCTCCACCATCGCGCGCCAGGTGCTCACGCTCGCGGCGCTGTCCGCCGTGTCCGCAGTGGTCTACGCCGCCGGCGCCGACCTCGGCCAGGCGCAGCAACAGCCGACGAACTGGACCGCCATCGGCATGTTCGGCCTGTTCGTCATCTTCACGCTGTTCGTCACCAAGTGGGCGGCGTCGAAGACCAAGTCGGCGGCGGACTTCTACACCGCCGGCGGCGGCATCACCGGCTTCCAGAACGGCCTGGCGATCGCCGGCGACTACATGTCGGCGGCGTCCTTCCTCGGCATCTCGGCGGCCGTGATGGCCGCCGGCTTCGACGGCCTGATCTATTCGATCGGCTTTCTCGTCGGCTGGCCTGTGATCACCTTCCTGATGGCCGAGCGGCTGCGCAACCTGGGCAAGTTCACCTTCGCCGACGTGGCGGCGTTCCGCTTCAAGCAGGCGCCGGTTCGCATCTTCGCCGCCTCGGGCACGCTGGTCGTGGTGGCCTTCTACCTGATCGCGCAGATGGTCGGCGCGGGCCAGCTCATCAAGCTGCTGTTCGGCCTCGAGTACTGGATCGCGGTCGTGATCGTCGGCTCGCTGATGATGGTCTACGTGCTCTTCGGCGGCATGACGGCCACCACCTGGGTGCAGATCATCAAGGCCTGCCTGCTGCTGGGCGGCGCAACCTTCATGGCGCTGTCGGTGCTGTGGCACTTCGGCTTCAGCCCCGAGGCCATGTTCTCCGGCGCGGTGAAGATCAAGACCGACCTGGCCCTCAAGGACGGCAAGACCGCCGAGACCGCCGCGGCCATCGGCCAGTCGATCATGGGGCCCGGCAACTTCGTCAAGGATCCGATCTCGGCCATTTCGTTCGGCATGGCGCTGATGTTCGGCACGGCCGGCCTGCCGCACATCCTGATGCGCTTCTTCACGGTGCCCAGCGCCAAGGAAGCGCGCAAGTCCGTGATGTGGGCCACCGGCTGGATCGGCTACTTCTACCTGCTGACCTTCATCATCGGCTTCGGCGCGATCACCTTCGTGCTGACGAACCCCGACTTCCTCGACCCCAAGGGCGCGCTCATCGGCGGCAGCAACATGGCGGCGATCCATCTTGCCAACGCGGTGGGCGGCAACGTGTTCCTCGGCTTCATCTCGGCGGTGGCGTTCGCGACCATCCTCGCGGTCGTCGCCGGCCTGACGCTGTCGGGCGCCTCCGCGGTGTCGCACGACCTGTACGCCACGGTGGTCAAGAACGGCAATGCGGACAGCGCGTCGGAGTTGCGTGTCTCGCGCATCACCACGCTCGCGCTCGGCGCGCTGGCGGTGCTGCTCGGCATCGTGTTCGAGAAGCAGAACATCGCCTTCATGGTGTCGCTGGCATTCGCGATCGCTGCCTCGGCCAACTTCCCCGTGCTGTTCATGTCGGTTCTGTGGAAGGGCTGCACGACGCGCGGCGCGGTGATCGGCGGCTTCCTCGGGCTGATCTCGTCGGTCGCGCTGACGGTGGTCTCTCCGTCCGTTTGGGAGGCGACGCTGGGCAACCCGAAGGGCTCCGCGTTCTTCCCGTACGCCTCACCATGCCTGTTCTCGATGACCATCGCCTTCCTCGGCATCTGGATCTTCTCGCTGCTGGACTCCAGCAAGCGCGCCACCATCGACAAGGAAGGCTTCCTGGCGCAACAGGTGCGTTCGGAGACCGGCATCGGGGCATCCGGCGCCAGCGGGCACTGATTTGCACATCCGGTGGCGGAGCTGCACGCAATCGAAACCCAACGCGAGATGTTCTCGCTCCTCACGGCTCGCGTGCGCGATGCCGGCGTGCGCAAGGCCTGCTGGGTCGACGGTGGGCTCGATCTGGTGTCGGTGTGCAGGCTGCTGTCGCAGCAGGGGCTGACCGACTCGCTGGTGCGCGACGGCGAACGGCTGGGCATCTTCACCACCGCCGACCTGCGCGATGCGCTGCTGCGCCCCGAGCCGCCATCGGCGCTGGCGGTGCGCGAGGTGGCCCGGTTCGACCTGTTCGAGATCCGTCCTGACGCGGACCTGTTCGAGGCACTGTGGCTGATGGCGCGCCATCGTGTGCACCGCCTGCTGGTGCGCGACGGCGACACCGTGCTCGGCCTGCTGGACCAGCTCGACCTGGTGAGCTTCGTCGCCAACCATTCGCACATCGTCGCGCTGCAGATCGACGAGGCCGCCGGCGTAGCCGAACTGGCGGCCGCGGCCGAGCGCATCGACACGATGGTGGCGCTGCTGCACGACGGCGGCATCAAGGTCGAGCGCATCGCGAGGCGCGTGGGCGAACTCAATGCGCGCCTTTTTTCGCGGCTGTGGTCGCTGCTGGCGCCGCCCGACCTTGTGGCCAACAGCTGCCTGGTGGTCATGGGCAGCGAAGGCCGCGGCGAGCAGATCATCAAGACCGACCAGGACAACGCGCTGCTGCTGCGCGACGGGTTCACATGTCCCGATCTCGAGGCCATCGCCACGCAATTCAATGCCGCGCTGGCCGAGCTGGGCTATCCCCCCTGCCCCGGCCAGATCATGTTGACCAACCCGCTCTGGCGGCAGCCGCTGGCCGGCTTCAAGGACACGCTGAACGACTGGATCTACCGCTCCCAGCCCGAGGGCCAGATGCACCTGGCCATCTTCATCGACAGCCAGGCAGTGGCCGGCGACGCCACGCTGCTGGCGCAGGCACGGGACCATCTCGACCGCATCCTCGACCGTGCCGATGTCTTTCTCGCGCGCTTTGCCAGTGCGATCGATCTGTTCGACCACCAGCCGGGCTGGTGGCACAGGCTCATGGCGCGACGCGACGACGAGCCGCTGGACCTGAAGAAGCTCGGCACCTTCCCGATCGTGCACGGCGTGCGTGCGCTGGCGCTGCAGCAGCGCCTGCGCGTCAACGGCACGGCCGAGCGGCTGCGCCTCCTGGTCGAACAGCAGCAGATCGACAGCGTCCTCGCACGCGACGTGATCGACGCGCTGCACTGCCTGATGGCACTCAAGCTCACGCACCAGCTGCGCCAGAAGCAGGCCGGGCAGCAGCCGGGCAATCTTGTGCGGCCGTCCGAACTGGGTATCCTCGAACGCGACGCGCTGCGCGACGCGCTGGGCATCGTGCGCCGCTTTCGCGGCGTGCTGCAGCAACGCTTCCGCCTCGACGCCTTGTAGTCCAGGGGAGTCACCATGTTCCAGGGCTTGAGATCGCAACGACTGCTCGGCCTCTTCGCGCTGGGCTGGCTGCTGTTGAACGTGCCGCTGCTCACGCTGTGGGACCGGCCGGTCATGCTTTGGGGCCTGCCGCTGATGCCGCTGGCACTGTTCGCCGGCTGGGGCATCCTGATCGCGCTGGCGGCGTGGGTGGCAGAAGCACCCAGCGAGCCCTGACATGCTTTCCGCGTCCACGGTCATCGCGGCCTCCTTCGCCTACCTGGCGCTGCTGTTCGCAGTGGCGCACATCGGCGACCGGCGCGCGCGCGCGGGCCGCTCGCTGATCGGCAACGCCTGGGTCTACACGCTGTCGATGGGGGTGTACTGCACCGCCTGGACCTATTTCGGCAGCGTCGGCCGCGCCGCGTCCTCGGGGTTGTGGTTCCTGCCGATCTACCTCGGCCCGACGCTCGCGATGCTGATGGCCTGGATGGTGCTGCGCAAGATGATCCGCATCGCGCGCAGCTATCGCATCACCTCGATCGCCGACTTCATCGCCAGCCGCCATGGCAAGAGCCCGCTGCTGGCGATGCTGGTCACGCTGATCGCGGTGGTGGGCATCCTGCCCTACGTGGCGCTGCAGCTCAAGGCCATCGCCAGCGGCTATGCGCTGCTCACCGCGGCGCCCGGCGCTGCGCTGCAGCAGCCCTTGGCCTGGTGGCGCGACAGCACGCTGTACATCGCGCTGGCGCTGGCCGGCTTCACCGTGGCCTTCGGCACGCGCCACCTCGACACCACCGAGCGCCACGAAGGCATGGTGGCGGCGATCGCCGTCGAATCGGTGGTCAAGCTGCTGGCCTTCCTGGCCGTCGGCGCGTTCGTCACCTGGAGCCTGTTCGATGGGCCGGCCGACCTGTTCGGCCGCGCCGCGGCTCAACCCGAGCTCAACCGGTTGCTGAGCCTCGGGAGCGCAGGCGACGGCTTTGCGGGCGGCCAGTGGTTCGCGCTGACGCTGCTCGCCATGCTCTCGGTGATCTTCCTGCCGCGTCAGTTCCAGATGATGGTGGTCGAGAACGTCGACGAGCGCCATTTGCGGCGCGCCACCTGGGCGTTCCCGCTGTACCTGCTGCTGATCAATCTGTTCGTGCTGCCGATTGCACTGGGCGGCCTGCTGCACTTCGGCATCGGCCGCGAGAACCCCGAGACCTTCGTGCTCTCGCTGCCGCTCACCGCCGGCCGGCCGGGGCTGGCGCTGGTGGCGTTCATCGGCGGGCTCTCGGCGGCCACCGGCATGGTCATCGTCGAGGCCATCGCGGTCTCCACCATGGTCTGCAACGACCTCGTGATGCCGCTCTTGCTGCGCGCCGGCCTGCGCACCGCGCGCGACCTGAGCGGCGTGCTGCTGGGCATTCGCCGCACGGTGATCGTGGCGATTCTGCTCTTGGGCTACCTCTACTACCGCATTGCCGGCGAGGACTATGCGCTGGTCAGCATCGGGCTGATCAGCTTTGCCGCCGTCGCGCAGTTCGCGCCGCCGATGCTGGCCGGCATGTACTGGAAAGGCGGCACGCACTACGGCGCGCTGGCCGGCCTGGGCGCCGGCTTCGTGTTGTGGGCCTGGACGCTGATGCTGCCGTCCATCGCCAAGTCGGGCTGGATCGCGGCGCAGTTCATCGAAGAGGGACCTTTCGGCATCGGCTGGCTGCGGCCCGAGCAACTGCTGGGCCTCGCCGGCATGGACAACCTGACGCATGCGCTGTTCTGGAGCCTGCTGGCCAACACCGCGCTGTACTTCGGCGTCTCGCTCTTGGGCCGGCCTTCGGCGCGCGAGGCGAGCCAGGCGCTGCTGTTCGTCGACGTGTTCCAGCGCACCGAGGCGGAGGCCGCCGATGCCGGTCCGGTGTTCTGGCGCGGCCGCGCCAGGCTGGCCGACCTGCGCCAGCTGGCCACGCGCTTCCTGGGCGCCGATGCCGCCGAGCGGCTGCTGCTCGAGCATGCGCGGCGCAGCGGCCTGGCCGGGTCGGAGCAGATCGTCGCCGATGCACGGCTGGTCCAGTTCGTCGAGACGCAGCTGGCCGGCGCCATCGGCAGCGCCTCGGCCCGGCTGGCGGTGGCCTCGGTGGTCGAGGAAGAGGCGCTGGACCTGGACGACGTGATGCGGATCCTGGACGAGGCCTCGCGCGAGGCGACCGCGCTGCGCGCCCACTCGCAGGCGCTGGAAGAGAAATCGCTCTCGCTGGAGCGCGCCACCGCCGACCTGAGCGAGGCCAACGAACAGCTCAAGAGTCTCGATCGGCTGAAGGACGACTTCATGTCCTCGGTGACGCACGAGCTGCGCACGCCGCTGACCTCGATCCGCGCATTGGCCGAGCTGATGCTCGACGACCCGGCGATGGACGCCGAACAGCGCCAGCACTTCCTCGGCCTGGTGGTGGCCGAGACCGAGCGCCTGACGCGGCTGGTCAACCAGGTCCTCGACATGGCGAAGATCGAATCGGGCGTTGCCGAATGGCGCAGCATCGAGGTCGACCTGCGCGCGCTGGTGCAGCAGGCCGCGCAGACCACGCAGGAGCTGTTCCGCGAGCGTGGCGCGATCGTGACGCTGCAACTCCCCGATACGGTGCCGCCGCTGCGAGTCGACCCCGACCGCCTCACGCAGGTGCTGATCAACCTGCTGTCGAACGCGGCCAAGTTCGTGCCGCCGGGCCATGGCCGTGTCGAGGTGAGCCTGCACGCCGCGGCCGATCGCATCACCATCACCGTGCAGGACAACGGCCCCGGCGTGCCGCCCGAGCAGCAGGCGCTGGTTTTCGAGAAGTTTCGCCAGGGCGGCGATGCCGCGCATCGTCCGCAGGGTACCGGCCTGGGGCTGCCCATCAGCCGCCGCATCGTCGAGCATTTCGGCGGCCGGATGTGGCTCGAGTCCGATCCGGGTCGCGGTGCCTGTTTCGGCTTCGACCTGCCCTTTCACCACGAGACGCCCCAACCGGAGGCAAGACCATGAGCTACAAGGTGCTGATCGCGGACGACGAGCCCAACATCGTCGTCTCGCTCGAGTTCCTGATGAAGCGCGAAGGCCACGAGGTCAGCATCGCGCGCGACGGCCAGCAGGCACTCGACCTCATCCGCAGCCTGCGGCCCGACCTGGTGCTGCTGGACGTGATGATGCCGCTCAAGTCCGGCTTCGAGGTGCTGCAGGCCGTGCGCGCCGACGAGGCGATCGCCGGCACGAAGATCCTGATGCTCACCGCCAAGGGCCGCGAGACCGATACCGCCAAGGGCCTCGCGCTCGGCGCCGATGCCTACATGACCAAGCCGTTCTCGACCCGGGAGCTGGCCGGGCGCGTGCGCCAGATGCTGACCGGGCCGGCATGAAGATCGACAAGCGCGAATTCGCCGTCATGCTGGCGCCCGCAGCGCTGCTGGCCATCATCGGCCTGGGGCTCGGCGCTGTCTTCGCGGCCACGCTGACACCCGTCGAGCGCAGCGCGCTGGGCACGATGCTCGCGCCGCGTGCGGCCCTGCTGTTGCTGGGCTGGGCGGTGCTGGCGATCGCGCTCGGCGCGCTGGCCCGTCGCGCCTATGCCATCTGGGTGACCGCGCCGGCCCGGCTGGCCGAAGCCGCGCAGGCCCTGGCCGCCGGAGGAACCGGGCCTGAGGCCCCGCTCCCCGCGGCGCAGGCCGGATGCGGCGCCGGCGCCCGGACGCTGGCCGGCGTCGTCGACCAGCTCGCACGCCAGCGCGACGGCCTGCGCACCGACATCGACGCCAAGGTGCAGGAGGCCGCGCGCGGCATCGAGCAGGAACGCAGCCGCCTCGCGGCGCTGATGTCCGAGCTGACCCAGAGCGTGGTCGTGTGCAACCTCGACGGCCGCATCCTGCTCTACAACAACCGCGCGCGGCTGCAGTTTCGTGCGCTGTCGCATGCGCCGGCACTGGCCAACGGCGCCGAGCTGATCGGGCTGGGCCGCTCGGTCTACGCCGTGTTCGACCGCCAGCTCGTCGCCCACGCGCTCGAAAGCATCCAGCAGCGCCTGTCGCGCGGCGCGGCCCAGCCTTCGGCGCAGTTCGTCACCAGCTCGCGCTCCGGGCAGCTGCTGCGCGTGCAGATGGCGCCGGTGCGCGATCCGTCGGCCGGGCCCGAGGACGTCGCGAGACTGTCGGGTTTCGTGCTGATGCTGCAGAACATCACGCGCGAGTTCGAAGAGGATTCCGAGCAGGACCGGCTGCTGCACGGACTGACCGAAGGCAGCCGCTCGTCGTTGGGCAACCTGCAGGCGGCGGTGGACATGCTGGAGCTGCCCGACCTGGACGCACCGATGCGCGAACGCTTTCTGCGCGTCGTGCGCGAAGAGGCGGGCGCGATGACGACGCGCCTCAACGCGCTCGCGGCGAACGCCAGCCGGGATCTGAAGACGCGCTGGCCGCTCGAGGAGATGCTCGGCGCCGACCTGGTGCAGGCCGCGCTGCGCCGCATCGAGCTGCTCCCGGGCGTGCGCGCCGCGACGGCCGAAGTCGATCCCGGCCTGTGGCTCAGGATCGACAGCTATGCGTTGATCCAGGCGCTGGCGTCGCTCGCCGCGCGGCTGGTCGACGCGTTCTCGATCCGGCGCGTGCAGCTGCGCCTGCAGCGCGAGGGCGAACGTGCCCACCTCGACCTGATCTGGACCGGCACGGCCATCAGCACCGAGACGGCGATGAGCTGGGAGTCGAGCCCGATGACGGCGGGCCACGAAGCGAGCCCGCTGTCGGTGCGCGACGTGGTCGAGCGCCATGGCGGCGAGTTCTGGTTCCAGCGCGAGCGCACGCGGCACGAGGCCTACTTCCGCTTCCTGCTGCCGCTGGCGCAGCCGCAGGAAGCGCTGGCGGCCGCCGCGGTGCTGCGCAGCGACAGCCGGCCCGAGTACTACGACTTCGACCTGTTCCAGACCGGCGCGCAGACGCGCGAGCTCGACGAGCGGCGCCTGGTGGACCTGGCCTACACGGTGTTCGACACCGAGACCACCGGGATCGAGCCGTCGCACGGCGACGAGATCATCCAGATCGGCGCGGCGCGCATCGTCAACGGCAGGCTGCTGCGCCAGGAGAGCTTCGAGCAGCTGGTCGATCCCGGCCGAAGCATCCCGACCGCGGGCATGGCGATCCACGGCATCACGCCCGCGATGCTCGCCGGCCAACCCGCCATCGGCCAGGTGCTGCCGGCTTTCCATGCGTTCGCGAGCGACACGGTGCTGGTGGCCCACAACGCCGCGTTCGACATGCGCTTCCTGCAGCTGAAGGAAGCGTCCACGGGCGTGCGCTTCGAGCAGCCGGTGCTCGACACGCTGCTGCTGTCCGCGGTGGTGAGCCCGCACCAGGCATCGCACGAGCTCGAAGCCATCGCCGAGCGCTTCGGCATCACCGTGCTCGGCCGCCACACGGCGCTGGGCGATGCGATCGTCACGGCGGAGGTCTTTCTCCAATTGATCCCGCTGCTGGCCAACAAGGGGATCCACACGCTGGGCGAGGCACGCGAGGCGGCGCAGCAGACCTGGTACGCGCGGCTGAAGTACTGAGGCTTGGCGATCGGCGCCTCGCTTGATGCAGCGCAAGCCGTCGCCTGCCCGTGCGCGATAAAAACACGCATCGTCCTCCCCGCCTGAATGAGAAATGACCCATGGCACTCGACAAGGCCGATGAGATCGCATCGAAGCTTCTGGGCGTGCCCTACGAAGCCCTGGACGAGCCTGCCAGGAAGGTCGCCCGGCACGTCGCGGGGCGCAAGCACATTGCGCGAAACATCGCGAAGTGCTTCGACGTCAAGCCGTCCTTCGGCCAGCGTGCTGCGGATGCGGTGGCGTCCTTCGGCGGGTCCTGGATCTTCGTCGGCCTCTTCGCGGCCACCATGCTTCTCTGGGTGGGACTCAACGCCTTCCTCCTTCTGGGCCGCGGCGAGACCTTCGACCCCTACCCCTACATCCTGCTCAACCTCTTCCTTTCCATGCTGGCGGCCATCCAGGCCCCCATCATCCTGATGTCCCAGAACCGGCAGTCCGAAAAGGATCGCATCACCGCCGAACACGACTACGAGGTGAACCTCAAGGCCGAACTGGAGATCATGCTGCTGCACGAAAAGATCGACATGCTGCGGGAGACGCAGTGGGTGGAACTGCTGAAAATCCAGAAGGAACAGCTGAAGCTGCTGGGGGGACTGGCCGAAAGGACAACGCTGGCGCGATGAGCGCCGGTTTTGAAGCACTTCCTCATGACTGCTCCCTTGACGCGGTACTCGACCTTGCTGTACAGCCTTGTCGGCAGGCGCCGGACCCAGTCGGCCAACCGCCAGTTGGGCGGTGTTCTCGCGGCCATCGCAGGTGCGATCAATGCCGGGGGTTTCCTGGCCGTGCAGCGCTACACGTCTCACATGACGGGCATCGTGTCGTCCGTCGCCGACGACCTCGCGATCGGCAGCCTTGCGCTCGCCTTGGGGGGCCTTGCGTCCCTGGCAAGTTTCGTCAGCGGCGCAGCCTGCACGGCGCTGCTGATCAACTGGGCGCGGCGCCGCAGGTTGCACAGCAAATACGCATTGGCCCTGATGTTCGAGGCGGCATTGCTGCTGCTGTTCGGTCTGGTGGGTGCCAACCTCAAGTCTTTCGCGCAGCTCCTGGTGCCCTCCACCGTCCTGCTGCTTTGCTTCATCATGGGCTTGCAGAACGCGATCATCACCAAGATCTCCGGCGCCGAGATTCGCACGACGCACATGACCGGCATCGCGACCGACATCGGCATCGAGCTGGGACGCCTGATCTACTGGAACCGCAATGAAACGGCCAACAGCGTCCACTTCGTCAGGGCCAACCGGGACAAGCTCTTCATCCACTTCACGATCCTGACGCTGTTCTTCGTTGGCGGCGTCGCCGGTGCGCTTGCGTTCAAGGCCATGGGATTTGCCGCGACCGTTCCCATCGCCTGCGCCCTGGCTGCGCTGGCGCTGCCTCCCATCCTGATCGATCTCCACCTCCGCCGATTCGGCCGCCGATCTGCCCGCAACGACACGCGGGCCACCTAGAAAGACCACCATGCAAGCACTCGTTTACAACGGCCCGGGCCTGAAGAACCTGGAAGACCGCCCCAAGCCGACCGTCCAGGAGCCCACGGACGCGGTCATCCGGATCACCAAGACAACGATCTGCGGGACCGACCTGCACATCCTCAAAGGCGACGTGGCGACCTGCCAACCCGGAACCGTGCTGGGCCACGAAGGCGTAGGCATCGTCGATGCCGTGGGTTCGGGCGTCGCCACTTTCAAGCCGGGGGACAGGGTATTGATCTCATGCATCACCGCCTGCGGCCGCTGCGACCCGTGCCGCAAGCGCATGTACTCGCACTGCACGACCGGTGGCTGGATCCTGGGCAACCGCATCGACGGCACCCAGGCCGAGTTCGTGCGGATTCCCTATGCCGACACGAGCCTGTATCCGATTCCACCGGGTGCGGACGAAGAGGCGCTGGTCATGCTGAGCGACATCCTGCCGACCGGCTTCGAGTGCGGCGTGCTGAACGGAAAGATCGAGCCGGGCTCCAGCGTCGCCATCGTGGGCTCAGGGCCGATCGGGCTTGCCGCGTTGCTCACGGCCCAGTTCTATTCGCCGGCCGAGATCATCATGATCGACCTGGACGACAACCGGCTCGCCGTCGGCAAGCGCTTCGGCGCAACCGCCACCGTGAACAGTGCCGATGGCGACGCGGCGAAGCAGGTGATGAAGCTCACCGGCGGGCGCGGCGTGGATACGGCCATCGAAGCGGTGGGCATCCCCGCCACCTTCACGCTGTGCGAGGCCATCGTGGCGCCGGGCGGCACCATCGCCAATGTCGGCGTGCACGGCATCAAGGTCGATCTGCACCTGGAGCGGCTGTGGTCGCACAATGTGACGATCACCACCGGGCTGGTCGACACGTTCTCGATCCCGATGCTGCTCAAGACCGTGCGGTCCCAACGCATCGACGCCAAGCAGTTGATCACGCACCACTTCAAGCTCGGCGAGATTCTGCAAGCCTACGACACCTTCGGCAGGGCCGCCGACACCAAGGCACTGAAGGTGATCATCGAAGCATGAGGACGATATGACCCGAACCCATCCGTACGACTTCGGCCTGGACAAGAACGAGGCCAACTTCGTGGCCCTGTCGCCGCTGAGCTTCATCGAACGCTCGGCCGCCGTCTATCCGGACCGCACCGCCATCCTCTACGGACCGCGGCTGCAAACCTGGCGCGACACCTATGTGCGCTGCCGCCGTCTTGCCAGTGCGCTGGCGCAGCGCGCCGTCGGTGTCGGCGACACCGTCGCCGTGATGCTGCCCAACGTGCCGGCCATGTTCGAGGCGCATTTCGGCGTGCCGATGACCGGCGCGGTGCTCAACACGCTCAACACACGGCTCGACGCCGAGGCCATCGCCTTCGCGTTGCAGCACGGCGAGGCCAAGGTGCTGCTGACCGATCGCGAATTCGCAGGCGTGGTCGAGAAGGCACTGTCGATGCTCGGCGACCGGCGACCGTTCGTGATCGAAGTCGAGGACGAGGACGCACCCGCCGGCAAGTCGCTCGGCGATGTTTCGTACGAGTCCTTTCTCGCCCAGGGCGCCGCTGACTTCGCCTGGCAACTGCCCGCCGACGAGTGGAACGCCATCGCGCTCAACTACACCTCGGGCACCACCGGCAACCCCAAGGGCGTGGTGACGCATCACCGCGGCGCCTACCTGAACGCGGTGTCGAACGTCGTCACCTGGGCCATGCCGCTGCATCCCGTCTACCTGTGGACGCTGCCGATGTTCCATTGCAACGGCTGGTGCTTTCCGTGGACCATGGCCTTGCAGGCCGGCACCAGCGTGTGCCTGCGCAAGGTGGACACCGCGCTGATCTTCGACCTGATCCGCGAGCACCGCGTGACGCACCTGTGCGGTGCGCCGATCGTCTACGGCATGCTGATCAACGCGCCCGAGGCGCAGCGCGCCGGCATCGCTCACGCGGTCAACGGCCTGATCGCCGGCTCCGCACCGCCGGCCGCCATCATCGAAGGCTGCGAGCGCATCGGCATCGCCATCACGCATGTCTACGGCCTGACCGAGGTCTACGGCCCGGCGGCAGTGTGCGCCCAGCAGGAAGACTGGGCAGGCCTGCCGATCGGCGAGCGCGCCCGCCTGAACGCACGCCAGGGCGTGGCCTACCCGATGCAGCAGGCCATCGCCGTGCTGGACCCGGAAACCATGCAACCGGTGCCGGCAGACGGCGAGACCATGGGCGAGATATTCTTCCGCGGCAACCTGGTCATGAAGGGCTACCTGAAGAACGCCCGGGCCACGGAAGAAGCCTTCGCCGGCGGCTGGTTCCATACCGGTGACCTGGCAGTGACGCATGCCGATGGCTACGTCAAGATCAAGGACCGCAGCAAGGACGTGATCATCTCGGGCGGCGAGAACATCTCCAGCGTCGAGGTCGAGGAAGTGCTCTACCGCCACCCCGCCGTGCTGGCGGCAGCGGTGGTCGCCAAACCCGACCCGAAATGGGGCGAGGTGGCAGCAGCCTTCGTCGAACTGATCGACGGCGCCACGGCCACCGAGGCCGAGATCATCGAACACTGCCGCGCCGAAATGGCCCGCTTCAAGGCCCCCAAGCAGGTGATCTTCGGCGTGTTGCCGAAGACCTCGACCGGAAAGATCCAGAAGTTCGTTCTGCGCGAGCAGCTGCATTCGGCATCGGCGATCGTTTGAGGGCACGCCATGGCGAGGAATGGATGTGCGGTGGCGAACATACAAGCCTCGGAGTTCACCCTATGCTGGCTCGATCACTGAAACCAAAGCGAGGACGAGCATGCAGATCAAGGTTGGTTTCGAAATGGCATATCAGTGCGCGCAGCCGACGCCCATGATCCTGACGTTGAGCATCCACTATTCGCGCGCCTCCGATCTGGTGCGGCCCGACCATCTCGTGACGCAACCATCGGTGCCAGTCGCGGCCTATCGCGACATGTTCGGCAACTGGTGCAGCCGCCTGGTCGCGCCGCGAGGCAGGTTCGTCCTCAGTTCTTCGGCGCTGGTCAACGACACGGGGGCCGCCGACATCGTGGCTGCCGGGGCCGTGCAGACGCCGGTCGAGCGCCTTCCGGAATCGACGCTGGTCTACCTGCTCGGCAGCCGGTACTGCGAAACCGACCGGCTCTCCGATATCGCCTGGCAGCGTTTCGGCTCGGGTCCGACGGGCTGGGGGCGCGTGCAGGCGATCTGCGATTTCGTCCACGGGCATATCGAGTTCGGCTACCAGTACGCCCGGCGCACGCGCAGCGCGCTGGAGGCCTACCAGGAAGGCCAGGGAGTGTGCCGCGACTACGCGCACCTGGCGATCGCGCTGTGCCGCTGCATGAACATTCCTGCACGCTATTGCACCGGCTATCTCGGCGATATCGGCACTGCGCCGCCTTACGGCGCCATGGATTTCGCGGGCTGGTTCGAAGCCTACCTCGGCGACCGCTGGTACACCTTCGACGCGCGCAACAACACGCCGCGCATCGGGCGTGTGCTGATCGCGCGGGGCCGGGACGCCTGCGATGTCGCGCTGTCCTCGACCTTCGGCGCCAACACCCTCGAGAGTTTCAAGGTCTGGACCGACGAAGTCGCCACCGCCGGATGAACACAGCTTCCAACCCGCCGCTCGCCGGCCCGATGCCTGCGGCCTCGGGCGGCGGCATCGTAAAGCGCATCGGGCTGATCGCCGCGCTGGCTGCGCTGGTCGCCATCGTGTGGATGCCGACTCCGCAGGGCCTGCCGCCGGCCGGGCAGGTGATGTTGGGCATCCTCGCCTTTGCCGTGATCGTCTGGATGACCGAGGCGCTCGACTATGCCGTGAGCGCGGTGGTGATCGGCGCGCTCATGGTCTTCCTGCTGGCCTATGCGCCCGATGCGGCCAAGCCCCCCGGCGTCGACATGGGCACGGGGGCGGCACTCGGCCTGGCCTTGTCCGGCTTTTCCAACAGCGCCGTCGCGCTCGTCGCAGCGGCCTGCTTCATCGCCGCGGCGATGACTGCGACGGGTCTGGACCGTCGCATCGCGCTGGTGGTGCTGTCCAGGGTCGATGCGCGCACCAACCACATCGTGATCGGCGCCATGGTCGTGGGCTTCCTGCTGTCGTTCATCGTGCCGAGCACCACGGCGCGCGTGGCATGCCTGGTGCCGATCATGATGGGCTTCATCCTGGCCTTCAAGGTGGAGAAGCGAAGCCGTTTCGCGGGGCTGCTGGTCATCACGGCCGCACAGACCGCCAGCATCTGGAACGTGGGGATCAAGACCGCTGCCGCGCAGAACATGGTCGCGGCGGGCTTTATCGAAAAGCAGTTCCAGACCACCATCAGCTGGACCGAGTGGTTCGTCGCCGGCGCACCCTTCTCGGCGCTGCTGAGCGTCGCGCTCTACTTCATCATGACCCGCATGATGAGGCCCGAGATGAAGGAGATCGCGGGCGGCAAGGCCACCATCCGAAAGCAGCTCGATGCGATCGGCGCGATGACATCGAAGGAATGGAAGCTTCTCGCGATCGTGCTGGTGCTGCTCGGCTTCTGGGCTTCCGAGAAGGCACTGCACGACTTCGACACCGCTTCGACGACCATCGCCGCCATCGCCCTGATGCTGCTGCCCCGGCTGGGCGTGATGGACTGGAAGGAATCGCAGCGGGGTTTCCCTTGGGGAACCGTCGTTCTGTTCGCCGTCGGCATCAGCGTGGGCACGGCTCTCCTGCGAACCCAGGCCGCGGGATGGCTTGCGGACCTGATCGTCCAGAACCTCGGGCTGCAGCAGGCCAGCGCGTTCGCGATCCTGATGCTGTTGTCGCTGTTCCTGATCGTGATCCATCTCGGATTCGCGAGTGCGACCGCGCTGGCGTCCACCATGATTCCGATCGTCATCAGCGTGCTCACGGCGGTCCAGACGCCGGGCATCAACGTGGTCGGCATGACGATGCTGCTGCAGTTCGTCGTGAGCTTCGGCTTCATCCTGCCGGTGAACGCACCGCAGAACATGATCGCCTACGGCACCGACACCTTCGAAGCCCGGGACTTCATACGGACCGGCCTCGCGATCACACTGGCGGCGACCGTTCTGCTGGTGATCTTCGCGCTCACGTACTGGCCCTGGATGGGGTACATGACCAAGCCGGCCTGACGCCATGGCGAAGGCAGGCAGGCGCGACGACCCGTCGCTCAAGGACGCCGACGAAGTCGCACGGGCGCTCGGGGCCGACCTCGACCACGGGCTCACTTCGCAAGAGGCGTCGCGCCGGCTCTCGGAAAACGGCCCGAACGAACTGCGCACGGCGCCGCGAGCACCGACCTGGCGGCGCGTCCTGGCGCAATTCCAGGATCCCCTCATCTACCTGCTGCTGGCCGCCATCGCCATCGCGCTCGTCGCCTGGGCCATCGAAGGCTTCACCGGCTGGCCGGTGGATGCGATCGTCGTCGCGACGATCGTGCTGCTCAATGGGGCGCTGGGCTATGTGCAGGAAGCCAAGGCGGCGGACGCCGTGGCCGCGCTGGCCCGGATGACCGCCGTGACTTCGGCCGTCGTGCGCGGCGGCCAGTCGCTGCGCGTTCCCAGCGCCGAACTGGTGCGTGGAGACCTGCTCGTGCTGGGCGAAGGCGACGCCGTCGGCGCGGATGCGCGCCTGATTCAGGCCACGTCGCTGCGTGTGCAGGAAGCTTCTCTCACCGGCGAGAGCGAAGCCGTGCTCAAGGACGCCGCCACCCTTCGCGAATCGGCCGCCATCGGCGACCGGCTCGACATGGTCTTCAAGGGGACGGCCGTTGCGCAGGGCACCGGTCGCGCCGTGGTCACGGCGACCGGGATGGACACCGAGATGGGCTCGATCGCCGAGATGCTCGAGGCCACGGAGGAGGAGCCGACACCGCTCGAGAAGGAAGTCGGACGCATCGGGCGCATGCTGGGCATCGCGGTCGTCGTCATCGCCGTCGTGGTGGTGGGGACCATCCTGCTGATCTCCGACATCCGCAGCGCCGCCGATGTCATCGCCGTCCTTCTGCTCGGCGTGTCGCTGGCAGTGGCGGCCGTGCCCGAAGGACTGCCGGCGATCCTGTCGGTAGTGCTTGCCTTGGGCGTGCAGCGGATGGCCGGGCACAACGCCATCGTCAAGAACCTGTCGTCCGTGGAGACGCTGGGGTCGGCGTCGGTCATCTGCTCGGACAAGACAGGGACATTGACCCGGGCCGAGATGACCATCGAGCGCGTGATCACCGCCTCGGGCAGTTCCCGCATCACCGGGGTGGGGTACGCGCCGCAGGGACGGGTCGAACACGAAGGCGCCGAGCTGGAAGCCGGGGCGCTGCGTGACGAGCACATCGTGGTGCTCAGCGGCGGCAGCCTGGCCGGCAACGCCGATCTACGCCAGGGGCCGAGCGGCGAATGGGAGATCCACGGCGATCCCACCGAGGCAGCCTTCCTGGTGGCCGAGCGCAAGCTGGGCGTCACCGCGCGGCGCGAGCGGCGTTTCGAGCGCATCGGGGAGATCCCGTTCACGTCCGAACGCAAGATGATGTCGACGATCGAGATCGACCACGAGCACGGCGACGAAGTCGTGCTGATCACCAAGGGCGCCCCCGACGTCCTGCTCGATCGGTGCACCCGGGCGCGAGTGGGAATGGACGCCGTCGAGCTCGACGGCGCGCTTCGGGCGCGGATCCTGGCCGACGTCGAAACACTTTCCGACGCGGCGCTGCGCACCTTGGCCGTGGCCTACCGCCCGCTCGGCGCCGACGAAGACGCGCTGCTCGCGGAAGCGCTCGAACGCGAGCTCGTGTTCGTCGGTACCGTTGGCATCATCGACCCGCCGCGCGAGGAAGCGGCCGTGGCCATCCGCGAAGCGCGGCGCGCAGGCATCCGCGTGATCATGATCACCGGCGACCATCCGCGCACGGCTGCGCGCATCGCCGCGGACCTCGGGATCGTGGAGTCCGGCGCGAGCGCACTCACCGGGCTCGAGATCGATGCGCTGGACGACGCGGCCTTCGCCGAGGCGGTGCGCAACACCTCGGTCTACGCCCGGGTGGCGCCCGCGCACAAGCTGCGCATCGTCGACGCGCTGCAGGCCGACGGCAACATCGTCGCGATGACGGGTGACGGCGTCAACGACGCACCGGCGCTTAAGTCCGCAGACATCGGCATCGCGATGGGCGTGACCGGGACCGAGGTCACGAAGGAAGCCGCCAAGATGATCCTGGTCGACGACAACTTCGCCACGATCGTCGAGGCGGTGCGCGAGGGGCGCGGCATCTTCGACGGCATCCGCAAGTTCCTGCGCTACCTGCTGTCATCGAACATGGGCGAGGTGCTGACGGTCTTCCTGGGTGTGGTGGGGGCCGGCGTGATCGGGCTCGCGGGTGCCGGCGAGGCGGTGGTGCTGCCGCTGCTGGCGACGCAGATTCTCTGGATCAACCTGATCACCGACTCCGGGCCCGCGCTGGCGATGGGCGTCGACCCGCCCACCGACGACGTCATGGCCCGAAAGCCGCGCCAGCTCACCGAGCGGGTGATCGACGCGCGGATGTGGGCGGGGGTGATCCAGATCGGCGCGGTGATGGCGGTGGCGACGCTGCTGACGATCGACATCTACCTGCCCGGTGGACTGATCGAGGGTACGCACGACCTCTCCACCGCACGCACCGCGGGCTTCACGGTGCTCGTCTTCGCGCAGTTGTTCAACTGCTTCAATGCGCGCTCCGAGACCACGAGCGCCTTCTCGCACCTGTTCGTCAACCCGTGGCTTTGGGGCGCGATCGCGCTTTCAGTGCTGCTGCAGGTGGCGGTCGTCCATCTCGGCATTCTCAACCTCGCCTTCGGCACGGTGCCCCTCGCGCTCGACCAATGGCTGCTGTGCGCCGCGATGGGCAGCGTGGTGCTCTGGTACAGCGAACTGCGCAAGCGGCTGATGCGTCGATCGAAGCGCGTTTGATGCAGCGCAAGCTCCGGTCGCCGCCGGGACGATACAACCGTTCTCTACAGCCACAACCCCGGAGACCCCATGAACGAAGCCAGAGACGTCGTATTCCTCAGTGCCGTGAGAACCGCCATCGGGGACTACGGCGGTGCCCTGAAGGACGTGCCGCCGAGCGAACTTGCGGCCAAGGTCGTGAGGGAGGCTGTCGCACGCGCGAAGGTGAAACCGGCTGACGTCGGCCACTGCGTGTTCGGCAACGTGATCCATACCGAACCCAAGGACATGTACCTGGCTCGCGTAGCCTGCGTCGACGGCGGCCTGCCGGTCGAGACCGCCGCGCTCACGCTCAACCGCCTGTGCGGCAGCGGCCTGCAGGCCATCATCAGCGCTTCTCAGTACATCGCGCTCGGCGACACCGACGCCGCCGTCGCCGGCGGCGCCGAGAGCATGAGCCGCGCCACGTACATGAACCTCGGCCAGCGCTGGGGCGCGCGCATGGGCGACAACCTGATGCTGGATGCGATGGTGGGCGCGCTCACTGACCCGTTCGACAAGATCCACATGGGTGTCACGGCCGAGAATGTCGCCGCAAAGTGCAGTGTTTCGCGTGCCGACCAGGACGCCTTCGCGGTCGAAAGCCATCGGCGCGCTGCGGCGGCCATCGCGGCAGGGCACTTCAAGGGCCAGATCCTGCCGATCGAGCTGAAGACCCGCAAAGGGCCGGTGCTGTTCGACACCGACGAGCATGTGCGCAGCGATGCCACGCTCGATGGCATGTCCAAGCTGCGCGCCACCTTCATCAAGGAGAACGGCAGCGTCACGGCGGGCAATGCCTCGGGCCTCAACGATGCCGCGGCGGCAGTGGTGCTGATGGAGCGATCGGCGGCCGAGAAGAAGGACCTGCAACCGATGGCGCGGCTCGTTGCCTATGCCCATTCCGGCGTCGACCCGAAGATCATGGGGCTCGGCCCGGTGACGGCCGTACGGCGCGTGCTCGAGAAGTCCGGCCTCGCGCTCGACCAGATGGACCTCATCGAATCCAACGAAGCCTTTGCCGCACAGGCGCTCGGCGTGGCCAGGGAACTCGGCATGAACGCGGCCAAGGTCAACCCGAACGGCGGTGCCATCGCGCTCGGCCACCCGATCGGCGCGACCGGTTGCCTGCTGGTGGTCAAGGCGATCCACGAACTGCAACGCACCCGCGGGCGCTACGCCCTGGTGACGATGTGCATCGGCGGCGGCCAGGGCATCGCCGCGATCATCGAGCGCCTCTGAGGTCGACGCCATGACGCGTTACGACGAGTTCTACCTTCGATCCATCGCCGATCGCGACGGCTTCTGGGCCGAACAGGCGCAGGCCATCGACTGGCACCGCCCTTTCGACCAGGTCTGCGACTACAGCAATCCGCCCTTTGCACGCTGGTTCGTCGGCGGCGAAACGAATCTCTGCCACAACGCGGTGGACAGGCATCTCAAGGATCGTGCCGATGCGCGCGCGTTGATCTTCGTATCGACCGAGACCGGCGAAGAGCGCGTCTACAGCTTTCGGGAACTGCATGCCGAGGTGCAGCGCATGGCGGCGGTACTGCGCGCGCTCGGCGTGCGGCAAGCCGACCGCGTACTGATCTACATGCCGATGATTCCCGAAGCCGTGTTCGCGATGCTCGCCTGCGCCCGCATCGGCGCCATCCACTCGGTGGTGTTCGGCGGCTTCGCGAGCTTGAGCCTGGCCAGCCGGATCGACGACGCCCAGCCGCGGGTGATCGTCAGTGCCGACGCCGGCAGTCGGTCCGGCAAGGTGGTGCCTTACAAGCCGCTGCTCGACGAAGCGATCGAGCTGGCCGCGCACAAGCCGTCCAAGGTCCTGATGGTGGACCGCGGCCTGAGCCCCATGGCCAACGTGGCCGGCCGCGACGTCGACTACGCGACGCTGCGCGAGCGGAATCTGAACGCGCTCGTTCCCTGCGAATGGCTGCCTGCCACGCACCCGAGCTACACGCTCTACACCAGCGGGACGACCGGAAAACCCAAGGGCGTGCAGCGCGACACCGGCGGCTATGCGGTGGCACTGGCCGCGAGCATGAAGCACATCTTCTGCGGCCAACCCGGCGAGACTTTTTTCGCCACCAGCGACATCGGCTGGGTCGTCGGCCACAGCTACATCGTCTACGGACCGCTCATCGCGGGCATGGCGACGATTCTCTACGAGGGCCTGCCGACCAGGCCGGACGCCGGCGCGTGGTGGAGCCTGGTCGAGAAGTACGAGGTGACGGTGATGTTCAGCGCGCCGACCGCCGTGCGCGTGCTGAAGAAGCACGATGCCAAATACCTTCGGCAGTACGACCTGTCGTCGCTGCGCACGCTGTTCCTGGCCGGCGAGCCGCTCGACGAGCACACGGCGGCCTGGATCGCGGGCGCCTTGGGCAAGCCCGTGATCGACAACTACTGGCAGACCGAGACCGGCTGGCCGATCCTGACGATTGCCAACGGTGTGGCGCCCGCGCCCAGCAAGTTCGGCAGCCCGGGCGTGGCGATGTACGGCTACGACGTGAAGCTGTTCGATCATGAAACCGGGGAGGAACTCACGGGCGCCAACCAGAAGGGCGTAGTGGCCATCGAAGGGCCTCTTCCGCCCGGCTGCATGCAGACTGTCTGGCGCGACGACGCGCGCTTTCTGGACACCTACTGGAACAGCATTCCCGGCCGCAAGGTCTACAGCACCTTCGATTGGGGCATTCGCGACGAGGACGGCTACTTCTTCATCCTCGGCAGGACCGATGACGTCATCAACGTCGCGGGCCACCGCCTGGGCACGCGCGAGATCGAGGAGAGCATCGCGAGCCACCCCGACGTGGCCGAAGTGGCCGTCATCGGTGTGGCCGACGCGCTCAAGGGACAGGTGGCGATGGCTTTCGTCGTGGTGCGCGATGCGTCGCGGGCCGTCGACCCGGCAGCCAGGCTCCGCATCGAAGGCGAGATCATGAAGGCGGTCGACCATCAGTTGGGCGCCGTGGCGCGTCCGTCACGCGTGCACCTCGTGCCGACGCTGCCGAAGACGCGCTCGGGGAAGGTCCTGCGGCGTGCGCTGCAGGCCGTGTGCGAGAACCGCGACCCGGGTGACCTGACGACCATGGACGACCCCGCGGCGCTGCAGGGCATCGAGGCGCTCATGGCGAGCGCATAGCCCCGCGACAGGACTGCCATGCCCGGTTGAGCATCTCCACCCACCTTGCAGTTCTTAGGTCGGTATGGACGGAACCGGAGGCGACGCAACGGCAGTCGGATTCTGAGGCGGGGGCAGGCACTGCTGTCCGAGCGGCTGCCACTGCATTCACGATGCGCTGTCGCTCCTTTCGATCATTCTCAGACTTAGGAGCAACAACAGTATGGCCAGCATCATCGGCATCGACCTCGGCACCACCAACTCGTGCGTATCGATCATGGAAGGCAACACCACGCGTGTGATCGAGAACTCGGAGGGTGCGCGCACCACGCCGTCGATCGTCGCCTACCAGGAAGACG
>Ga0307515_10001031_pt1 | contig 63683 bp, 51 predicted proteins | sample 17_EM_MG_FD_194513 | JGI IMG/M metagenome (GOLD analysis project Ga0307515, IMG submission 194513) | Populus trichocarpa ectomycorrhiza microbial communities from riparian zone in the Pacific Northwest, United States - 17_EM | ecosystem: Host-associated > Plants > Roots > Unclassified | place... | reverse complement strand
GGGAAGCGTGTAATTCTCCGTCAGAGGGTACGAGGTTCCGTCAGAGCCGTCAGAGCCGTCCGGAACACCCGGGTGTTTCAGACGGAAACTAGAGTTGTTGCTGATGTGTGAGTGATGGATAACGTGGCCCTGGGATATTCCCGCACTTTCAGTCGGCAATATACGGCATCTAGATCTTTTCACTAGTTTTTGATTAATATAGCCCAAATTTCGCACTTTTCCTCATTCAGCTCCTGCTTCTTGAATTCCATGATGTACCATAAGCAATTTTATATATCTCAACCATGTGCACCAGGTCTGTGGGCAGAGTTATGCAGTGGGATGCATGGATGAATGCAGCATGACAGTCATCATTCAGATGGATTTTTATTGGGCACTGACCGCACCTCATATCACACATATGACATCACTCACTTCAATCTTGGTAGTATATTTTGTCACTAGTTTAGGTTTTGCATTCTCACTTAACATTAATTGGCAAACAGATATTGTTGTTATGTGTTGTCTTGCAGCATGATTTAGATTCTACAACTTTCGGATGGTGTGTACGACCCTTGCACATGCACAGACAAATTATTGTGTCTCACAATTTGGTCACTGAAATCAAGAAAAAGTTGACACATGGCAAAATTGGTACACCAATTACCTTTCACCGAGATCTGACACCAGAACAAGTGATTTGCCTCTCGATTTCTCCAGTGACGCAGGAGCCATCACTACTTCCTCATCTGAATCTGATTTCCATATGGTGATTAGCTAGGGAGGCAATATGGAGGCGTAAACGTTTATGGGTTCAACAGGCTTCCCTTTCTGAACAGGTGATCAATTGGGCTCCGTGTCGCGCAGAAGACATGCTATAGCTGTAACTCACTGTGGCTTCCGGGAGTCTAGCCTCATTTGACTACTTCCTGGTTGAGAAGCGACTCGTGGCATTTGCAGTATTCCAGGGACGATATCAAGACACTCCATACGCTCTCCAAATGTTGTGGGTGCATGTGCAGCTGCACCATCATCTATTTTCAGTTTAACGACTTCCAGAACCCTCAATTCGGTACTGCCATACATCTTGTCTCTCTGACAGAAGTAGTTGGCTGCGTACCCCCATTCCAGTTGTGTCAATTTGTCAAGCTTCATCTACTTCTACTAAAACCTCTCCATCAGCTACTGAACTGTTTCGGAGATTGTGCCGATCACCCAGCCAGGTTTGCCCTCTTCGCTGAGCTTGCCCGGCTCTGTATCTTCATTTTCCTCATCTTCCCCGTCCTCCTCTTTGTCAGATCTTGGAAGATCGCTCAGGCTGTCTCCAATCGCAACCATCATCTCCTGAAATGATTTTTGGGCTGTCTAGTTGTCACTCCCATGTTTTCAGATTTCCTTGTATCTTCCTGGTTTTGCTTAATCAATTTCTCTGCATCTTCAAGTCGCTTTGTTGCCATAGCGGTTTCTCTCTCAACTTAATCCTTGATCAATTTCTCTTTCTCTTCATTGCGTAAAAACCGTTTTTCCTGTCATTTGTCTGCCGGAAGCTTCTTTTTAGATCGCAAGCTGCACAATACCCCGGGGGATCGGACTCTTTCTGTCTCCAAGCTGCGCCTGCCTTCGTTCGGTCGACATTATCGTCGTGTTGAACGCTTGTCGATTTGCTTTCTTTGCCTGCCAGAAGTGGCAAAAAGTTCTTTTTCGGAGCATTGACCGTCGTAGTTTGTGTTGACTATATTGTTTGGTGAGATTATGGATTTTGCAAGATCAAGATGATATGGAGGCAAACTGCGTGCTTTATGTCATGGTTGGTACATTTGAGCGACTTGTTCAAATCAAACTCTGCATTTTGACTGTCACTACAATGGCAATAGTTAGGTGTACTGCACAACATGACTTGATGCTAGTGTCAGTTTCATGTAATATACTGAGCATTTCTTGAGACAAACATCACCAGACATCCTTTCCCTCGAAGAATGACTTGTTGATATCTGACAATCATGAGATTTCGGCTGTCATACACCACTATTTATCTGTGTAAACAAACCAACAACATCAGTGCAACATAGTGTAAATTGCAGGATGCTGCAAACCCCCTGCAACATGCACCCATATGCAGCAGAATTCATTTCTAGTAGAACTTACAAGTTGGCTGTTATTTATTCCATTCTGACTTGAAGCTAACTGTATATTCCGCAGGACTTCCCACTTCTTTTCGTTATCATCTTCCTCCCCTATTCCACACTAGAGAGTCATGGCTACACAAACACCTCAGCCAGGTAAGAGTGGATCTGCATCGAGCTGATCGACAGGCGCTTCATCCAATGCGTCACATGCTGGCACCAAGCGACAATGCAGAAACCAGTTAGTCCATGGCGACACTGCCAATGCAGCCACCGAAAATACGATGCAGGATGCACATTAAAGAACCGTCTGTAAGACCGGAAACAGCAAGCATAATGAACAGCATGCAATTGGATCTGTGAATAACCATATTGTGGAAAACTGCCGTCAACTAACTGGATAACATACAGAAGGTGTATGAAGAGAGCTAGGTGACCAATTTATCACTTCCCGTGATGGAAATCCTCCATGGTTACCCACTGCATTTGCCCTCACAGTCCACGAAATCGAACATCATGATGTTGTCAGCTCTGCCATGAGAGTGGTTAAATTTCGTGATAAGCATCCCCGAGTGTGGACGAAACAGGCTGTAACCTCCTTGGAGGAGGCTACGAAATCGTGTATGATTTAGGTGATAGCCGAATGTCATTGTTCGAAGCAGCGACTCATTCCCAATAGGTTTTTAACCTGTCTGCTACTATGGCAAGGCAAGGAGGTTGGGCACAGCTGTAACAGTCCAACATGCGCCTTGCCTTGAATATGGCCAAAATGGCCAAAGCAGGTTATTGGCCTGCTGTGATGGAGGAAACGCAATATCTGATGATGAAGCCTCACGCTGAAGATTGAGAAGAGAAGAAGTGGGGAGTTGTGTTTCATCGGCATAGAGAGGTGAAGGCTACGATGGGAAGACACCGCGCAATGCTTCATCAAAACCAAATGGACAGATGCTATCCGTGCCAAAATGGCACGGCAAAGAATCTGCAGACCTGCCAGATCCTCAAAGCGATGGGTGCACCTCCACCTGAGCGACACTGACAGCGGACAACACACCAGACGCCACCTCTGCCCGGAACGCCACCTGCACCAACCAGCGAAAATGACTGAGCTCATCGATCCAAAATCGACAATTTGCCACCCAGTCATGAGTATTCTCATACACCTCTTCCGAGCTTGCAATTTTTCTCTCTTGATGCATATGCCCCGGATATCCAGCACGATATAGACTATAATCCAGATATGCTGACTGATCAAGGAACATCCAATGGTTAGTACCCTATCTGCTGTGTGGTAATGCAGCTAACATCCATTTTGCAGATGAAAGCAGCCTAATTAGTGAGCCCACAAGTGAGGACGAGCGTTGATTGAAAGGAACTGGATTTTGGAGTTCATTATTATCTACAATTAGCAGACACTGTAAAGTATATTTCAAAGGATATATTTATATCTATTATTAAAGAACAATGTAGTGATCCAGGAGAAAGTAAATGAAAATGCTAGAAAGGCTGCCAAAACAATTTGAATGATATGCTATGCCAAATCAAATGATTGCATACTGCGGATACACCGGTGGCGAAATGAGCGTCAAGAGAGCGTCAACAATTCCAGGTCTCGTATGTCAGGTAATTAAAAATTGATTTGGTCGTTGTTATACGTAATCGAAGTATTGGCCACCTTCATAGGCCAAAATGATAGTGACACGCTCACTACCCAATCCTGAAAATGTGTGTCAACGGAGCGTCAATGATGCTTTGGCTTCCATTCTGGGTAATCTGATGGGCAATAGGTTGCAGATGGTCGTAAACAAATTTTTGGCCGCCTTTAGAGTAAAAACAGATAGTGATACCCTCTCTGCCTCATTGGGAAAATGAGCTTCAAAGAAGCATCAACGATATTTGGTCCTCTATCTTCCGTACTATGAGTGGCACTTGATCACACGCATTAATAAACAAAGACATGGCAGCCTTCAAGAACAGATCAGGACTGGATATCCCCGCGACAGCCTCCGGGACAGCAACAACTTATTGAATGTACCAACCTACCACTAAATGTTCTTCAGCCTTTTAGCATACAAAAACAGACAACACAATGTATATAAACAATCATGGCCACATCACGCTGTGATTCAGCATGATGCCAGGCCAACAATCGTTGATGCTCCATTGATGGTCATTTTCATGATGGGGCATGGGGTGTTTCGCTTTGTCTTGTTCATATAAATGCAGCCAATACTTCGTTTATGACAGTCATCAACCTATCACCCCCCAGATTGCACAAGTTACATGGCCAACAATCGTTGATGCTCTGTTGATGCTCATGTGTAGAATGGGGTAGCGTGTATGTCTTTGATTGTTCTGATCATTAAGGCGGTCAATACATCAAAACAAGACAGCGACATACTAATGTCAATATTTTGCCATTAACTGTAGGATATCTGAATGCAACCATAAATAGTACAACCCGAAACCCAGATCCGGAGATTGGAACTGACGCGTCTAACTGAACCTGGCGAACCTCATGGGTTGGCAGGCACGGGTCTGGGATTGGCCCACCAAGAGGCAGGGTGTCAGGTGTTTGTTTGATTCTGGACCGAAACTGACCCATTTTTGCAGTCCTCACCCAGACCGCAGGCACGTTACCCGGACCCATTGCTTCCACCCACTGCAGCCAATGTGAATTAGAGACAATGTTACTTCTGACTTGTTTATGCAGGTAATAATCACTTGAATGATATAGGAATAAACTTTAGCTATCTAGTCATAAGGTGCGAACTGTGTGAAATGAATTCTCAGTGCTAGTCTGTATCTCAGGATTTAAAATGATTACTCTATTGATAACCACTAACTCTTTACCCCTACAACTATATATACAGTTGATATCCAGCAACTAACTACTAATTATGCATGCATATATTCCTTTAAATTGTCTACTAAACTCTGAACCAGATTCAAGATTATACAATCTATTTTATAATAAAGAATCAAAGATAGAGCCTTAACAACCCTGGCAAAAGACCAATTTGTTGGTTGAAAATTAATATAAATTTGATATTATTGTAAAGAACTTATTAGACTCTATTTACATGTCCATTTTCAAAGTCTTCATCTAAGCTATTAACTCTACAACAGTATTAATTTAACTTGTTATCCCAAGCGCATATAGTAATAATAACTTTTAGGTTTACTCCACTAAGGGATAGCAATTATATATTGCTGAAAAGTTTAAAAATTATCCAGTACAACCCAAATCATATAAGTAATAGCCATAATCCACTTTCATTCTAAATTTTGTAAAATTCATATTATTATCTGCAGCCATAGAGATATTTACTATAAACAGCAAAAGATATGCCATAGTTCCAACTATGAACTTTGGAAAAGCACTTTACCAGTAGTGGTTAATTGTAATGAATTACAAATATCTTCAAACAATTATACTGAATAATAGATAAAATTAGAGTTTGGACAGTATGAGGATATAGATATGCCCTTGTCACTGTATGTGTATTTACTGCAAGAATTAAATATGCTTATTCATCAATTGGTATTGTACAATTATTTGCTAGAAATTCATTTTGCCATGTGTTAACAAGTGGTGTAAATATATGGCAACTAACTACTCTTGCCAATTACATGCAAATTATTACACTGTAAACTAATTGGTGTGGAATATGAGAAACATATACCTGAATGTTATATTAGAGATTTCTATATTGCGGTGGTAATAGTAATGGTGAATTACCATGCAAATACTACTGTGATGAACCTGCCGAGATACTAAGTAATTGATCCAGTCTAACTCTCAGATGACACATAGCCTGTATGGTAGCTGCCATCTCTACCCTACAGCCCAGTAATGACATACTCTACAAAGACTTGTTCTAATCCTTCTCCAGGGCAATATCTCATCTGTAAAATGCTAAGCCATAGCAAAATCAAATTGAAAGCAGAAGCCAGACCAGGCCTTACCTTACCTGCTCCTAAATGACCATTCTTCTGCTCATGTGATGAGAGGCATCAATCATAGGCCAATTCCTAAACACAGTGGCCAATAGTCCAATCTGCTTCATATGCATTGACTTCAAGTCAACCACATCTCCACAGGTGACACATTGTCTAGCTGGAGGGTCATTGATTCAGGTACAGATTCTTAAGGTTCCAATCATGAGGTGTGCTGTTGATTTCGGTGTCGAAACTCAATACTCTTCTCTGTGGCAATTTTGGGTTCTGCTTGAGATGCAATATGGATGTGTTGATCGTCGTTTCAGATTCAAATGCAACTGCTCATAACTAGTTGTAAGCTGGTAGATATGCATGTATGTATGCGAAGGTGACTGTCAGTATTGAAATAGGAGATCTTCATTGGCATGATGTTGATTTTTGCTCCACAAATGAAGTAGAAGTGTTGATTCTCAAATCGCCAGTAACCCAATCCAAGGGCTCCCAGCAGGTTGTAAAGTACTGGATGCTTGCATTGTCAGGTGTGTGTCAGTGTCAATATTCAAATTGGAGTCACTTCGCCATAGCTGCAATCCAAATTGGAGACTCTGCTCTGGGGTCACTCTTCCATCTTGTCATACTCCTGGAAACTCAATCCTGCAGATTGCGGATTGACATATGCAATGTCCCAGGCGAAGGAATCAGGTTGGCATCATTGATAGGTGGTGGTGGAAGCTACACAGTATACAGCTCCCGAGAATGCTTCCTTGTTCTGACTGTAGAGGAGTCAACTCACATCGTGCATTCATAACCACAATTGACACCACCAGACTGGCGAGATCGTCAAATCACATACCACGTCAATCATCCGGTGGATCAACAGTAGCGCGCCCCAGAGGATTCATGTGTGTGCCGACATCTTCCAACTATCAGTGGTCGATTACTGATGTTAGCGATGGGTCCGAGGAACCTGCCAGTAGTTTGGGTTCGGAATGTCAACACGGTTGGGTTCAGTTCCAGACCTGGCCAAAAACCCAACCTGCGGCTTCTTGGCGGGCCAAATGCAGACCCATCCCCGGACACCTGCGCATGTCGCCCAGTTCGGCAGGACCCGTCAGTTTCAATCTCCGGTTCTGGTTTTCGTGTGTTTCTAGTTATGGTTGCATTCAGATATCCTACTGCTAATCGCAAAATATTGACTTTGGTACATCATTACCTTTTTTGGATCTATTGGCCGCCTTTATAATCAAAAACAAGGGAGACATGCTCTCTTCCCCATCCTGAAAATGAGCATCAATGGAGAGTCAACCATCTTTGGTATTGTAAGGCAGGTAATTGATCAGAGACTTGGTTGTTTCAATGCATAGTGAATATATTGGCCACCTTAATGGGCAAAAACGCTAGCTACGACATTGCCACTATCTCATAAAAATCACTGTCAATGGAGCATTCATGATTTTTGGTTTTGTAAGTCAGGTAATTAAAGATTGATTTGGGCATTGATATACATAATCACAGTATTGGCCACCATGATACGCGAAAAAGAAAGCAACAAGCTCCCTGCCCAATTCTGGTAATGAGAGTCAACGCACTGTCAACGATTGATGGACTTACATCATGCTTGATGAACGCGCGATGTGGCCATTACAGTCTGTATACGAAGTTTCGACCGGTTTTGTAGGCTGACACATCCAGGAACCCTCAGTTGCCCCTTTGAAAATGTATTAGGATGTGATTGTCCTCGAGGCTGTCGCGGGAACATCTCTTGCTTCTTTGCCCCAAAATGTTGCCAACTCCTGATTTATAGATGTCTGCGATCAAGCGCCACTTAGATTACCCAAAATGCAAGACCAGAAATCATTGACGCTCTGTTGATGCTCTGTTGATGCTCTGTTGATGCTCATTGTCAAGATGAAGCAGGTTGCATGTAGCTTGCTATTTTGCCTATAAAGGCAGCCAATACTATGATTATGCATAACAACAACTAAGTAACATTGTAATTACCTGACTTTAAGGACCAAAATTCTTTGTCACTCCGTTGACGCTCATTTTGCCATGGGCGTATCCACAATACACAAGAATTTAATTTGCCATAGAATATCAGTAATTATGTTTTGGCAGCCGTTCTATTGTCTTCATGTACTTTCTCCTTTATCACTACATTGTTCTTTAATAATGGATATAATTATATCCTTTAAAATATACTTTACAGTGTCTGCTAATTGTAGATAATGATAATGCTCAAAAATCCTGTTCCTTTCTATGAATGCTCATCTTCGCTTTCAGGTTTGCTTAATAGGCTGCTGTCATCTGCAAATGGATGTCAGCTGCATTACCATGCAGCAGATAGTGTACTAACCAGTGGATGTGCCTTCATCAGTCAGCAGATCTGAATTGAAATCTTTATCGCACTTGCGATCCTTGGCATATGCATCAAGATTGAAACATTGAGCGTTGGGAAGAGGAGTATGTGTACATACATATGCGGGTGGCACACCTTCAATTTCTGAATTTTGTGCTCCATCATTGTCACTGGGTGACACAGGTGGCATTCTGGGCGGATGTGGCATCGGTTCTGGTGGAGGTGCACATCTTGCTTTGCGCCACCAGCATGCCTGTGGATTCTGTGCTGTGCAATTTTGGCAAAGAATGCAGTCGTCCGGATGATTTTTATGAACCATTGCTAGGTGTCTTCCTAGTGTGGCCTTCACCATGTAGGGCCCGGGAAACTCAACTCCTCACTTCATCTTTTCTCGGACGTCCATGCAATGTGTCTTGATCAGGTATTGCGTTTGCTCAAATGGAGTGCGCAAAAACCCTCCTGTGGCCATTGTGGCCATATTCAAGGCAAGTCACATGTCGGACTGTTCTAGTTGTACCCAACCTAATTGCCTAGCCATAGTAGCTGACATGTTGAAAACCTGAAAGAAATCAGTTGCTGCTTCGAAAAGAGAGATTCAGGAATTACCTGAACCACATACTACTCCGTGGCCTCCTCTACAATCTTTAAAGCCTAATTCTTCCACTCTCGGCGTCGTTTATCATGCCATCCTGCAGTCATGGGCACAGAGCTCACAACATCATAATGTTCGATTGCGTGGACAATGCAGACACATGTCATGGTCCAGCATGGAGGTTTCGAATTGCGGGCAGCGATAAATTCCTCATGTAGCTCCCTACCAACACCAGCTGTTCATTGTATCAATAGTTGATGGATATCTGCCTCGGTATGGAGTTCCTCAGACCTGATTATCTGCTGGTTCGTATTCTCACTACTTCAGGCTTTACGTACAATGTTACTGTGTCCAGGCTGGGCCATATTTGCGGTGGCTGCATTGGCAGCGTCGCAGTGAACTAACTGGTGTCTCCGTTGCTGCTGTGCCTCAGCGGGTGGTGCAACAGATGACGCGCCTGTCGTTCGGCTGGATTCGGATCCACTCGCATCTGGCTGAGATGTTTGTGGCGCCATCACGTGGTGTTTTGGCAATGGTGATTCGAAAGGTCGCGCGATGTCCAGTTAGTCAGTCTGATGTTGTTTGTTAGTTTAATGGGATACATTTTGGCGAACGACAGCTGAAATCTCATCATTGTTTGATACGAATCGAATATTCTTCGACTGAACGGTGGTCTGGTGATGTTTGTCTCACCATATCCCTAGGATCTTACCTGAAACACACTGTAACCATCACGTCATGTTATACGGTTAGCATGACTATTCCCTTTGAAGTGACGGTCAAAATGCAGATTATGCTGTGTTCAAGGTGATCGCACGTGCCAACCTGGACACAAAGACACTGCGTGCCTCCATGTGGTCCACATCATGCAAGATCCTATATCTCGCACAACAACAAAGTCAACACCAGATACGATGGTCAATGCTCTGGAAATGAACGGTTTGCCAGTTCCAGCGGGCAAATACAGTAAGTCGACAAAGCTTTCCACAATACAACATCATTAATTGAACGATGGGAAGAGCGGCATGGGGGCAGAAAAGTTCCGAGCCTTGGGAGCATGGCGCAGCATACGATCGGAGAAGAAGTTTCGGCAGAGACAGGACAAGAGACGCACATTTGAACCAACGAAGAGAAAGAGAGATGGATCCAGGATTATGTGCATAGTGAGACCATGGTGGCAAGATAGCTAGTACAATATCCAGAGACATCGATTGGGCACCAGGAGGAAGATATGAGACATGCTGAAAAGGTGGGATCGATATCCAACAGCCAGAAAACACATTTGAAGAGATGTTGAACGCTATCGGAGACAGTCTGAGCAATATTTCAAGTTCCTACAATGAGGACGATCGGGAAGGCAAGGATGATAATCATGATACAGAGCTGGGCAAGCTGAGCGAAGATGATGAACCCGGCTGGGTGATTGGCAATATCTCCAAAACTGTCCAGCATCATACACAGAGTTTTCGACAGAAACAGGTGACGCTTGATGAACTGACCCAGCCGGGATGGGGGGACACTGCCGACCATTCCCGTGAGAGGGATATGAAGTATGTGATGGCCAAATTGAAGGTTCCGGCATTTGTCAACCCTCACACAGACTCGACTGCAGCCACACCATCACGAACAACAGTTGAAGAGCTGATATAGACCCTTGATATCGTCCCTTGACAATAGCACATGCCGCAAAGGACTGCTCGACCAGGAAGTAGTCAAATGAGACTGTGTTGCAATAAACCACAGTCACTCAAATGAATAGCGTCTCTCCCACCCGGGGGGGCGACCGATTCATCTCCGATTCAGACATCGAAGCCTGTGGAACCCATAAGCTTTCAACGCTGGATTGTACCTCAATACCTGAGAGCGTTACAGACATCGGATCCGGACGAAGAAATGATAGCATCTTCTGCATTTCCGGACGAATAGGTTGCCAAATAGGGTGTTTTGACAACTTATCTCTTTGAAAAGCAATCTAGGTACCTATTTTGCTAAGTGTCAGTGTTTTCTGAATTTCAGTGACCAAATTGTGAGACATGATAATTCCTCAGTGTGTGTGCGATGGTTGTACGGGCCATTCGAAAGGTTCGACTCCAAATCAAGTTGAGAGACGACCAACAAACATGATATCATCCAGCCTGTTCCGGGTAAGTGAGCAAGCAAAACCTGAATTTGAGACAACATTTACTAACAAAATTCCACTCAGTGATGCCATACCAGTCATAGATGTCGCGGTCAATGTGTAACCTGAACCCGGATGCATGAATACCATCATGCTGCATTTATTTATGCATTCAACTGTTTCACTTTCCGGTCAGATTCGCTGCAAATGGTCAAGATTTTGAAAATTGCTTATGGTGCATCATGGAAATAGAGGAGAAGGAGCTGGATAAGGAAAGATGAGGCAGTCGGGCTATATATACCAAAAACTAGTGGATAGATCTATATGCCGTGCATTGCTGGCCAAAAGCACTGAAACACGATGGGCCTATGTTATTCATCGCTCAGGTAATGTGTATAGTGGTGGCTCAGAAACTGAGACACATCAAAGCATAGCGATGCAAATGATTTTACATTGACACGATATATTGGCTGTCAACACTGGCTATATGCATTCAACGTACGATTGCTGTGAATCCAATGACTGTTAATCTTGCTTGAAGGTGAGCGTCAACGGAGCGTCAATGATTTGTAGTCTTACACGTTTCGCAATCAAAGGGATGCATTGTCACATTATTTCAAAGAGGAAGTAGTGGCAGTCTTCATAGGTAGAAAGGAAAGCGACAGGCATGTTGCCCCATCCTGGAAATGAGTGTCAATGGAGTGTCAACCATTTTTGGTCTTGCATCTTGGATAATCACTGGGTTGTGCAATGTCATTTATCCAGAATTCCAGGATTGGGCACCATTATGCGCAAAAATACTACCGACGATATCGCCATGACCTCCTCAAATTGAATGTCAATGGTGAGTCAATGAGTTGTGATCTTCCATCATGAATAATCAAACGGCTATGCAAAGTTGTGGATCCATATTCAAAGTATTGGTCAGCAAATGGGGTAGAAATGCTAGTGACGATATTGGTACTACCTCGTAAAAATGAACTTCAATGTAGCAGTCAACAATTCCTGGTCTTGCATGGTGGATAATCAAAGGGCTAGGCAACGGCGTTAACCCATAATCAAACTATCTGCCACCTGTTTGGACAAAAATGGTATTAATGATATCGCAACTGCCTCCTAAAAATGAGTGTGAATGGAGCATCAACACTTTTCGTGGGGGCTCAATACCCTACACTTCAACAAAGTGCACAGCGTTGTTCCCAAATTCAGTTACTAACGGTCAGTCTTCTCTATATGTCCTTGTATTCAACTTCACAAATACACATGCAATGTCTCATAGGTCTGACATTGTTCTTGCTTGTAGCTCTACAGTCAATATTTAAGAACCAGCTTTCTACTATACTATAACATTAGGTTTGACAGTCTTTCATGTGGAATTACCCAGCGATGAAATTCTTACAGTTATGTCGGATTCACAATATTAACATACCTCATCGCTAGAGGTTATGATATCGTACAAGAATGACTGTGTCATTATCCCTGATTTGAGCGACCCTACATTACATATGATATTTGATGCGTGGTGGGCTTCTATGAATGTGGGCTCGAAGCGTCCTATTGCTTGCAATAATTCTACACATCAGCCTTGTTGATAATTCTATTTGCATTGCGGAATTGAGGAGACTGGCAGCCCTGGCATCATATGTATCATTTCTCATCAAGTTCTTCGCCATCCATCTCAACATGGGACCAGCCCAATGGCTGCACACCTGCTGGCAACAGCACAGATCGCAAAGTTGAACAAATGAACAGAGTCAGAAGCAACTGAATTGACTAGTTCAATGGTTGATGAAACAGCTTTGGCCATACTGAAGAGGCAAGGAAGTTGAGGAATTACAATTGTAAGTTTGCTGAGGAAATTCAGGTTTGACATTTAGATCTTATTTATATTAACCGATGTGACTGACAAAACGCTCCCAACCAGCAGCGAAGGACTTTCAAACTGCCAAATTTCGTGAAGAACCCTGGAATCGCTACCTCATGTTAGGATTTGTTCCGAATCATATTCCATTCAATTCAATATCCAACCTGCAACCACAATGGTGATATAATGCATTACGATGGGTATTGCTGCAACTGTCCACCAGCAGGCAGAGCAATATTCGCCGGAGGCAATGCACACTGACATTGGATCCAATTAAGCAGCAAAGGCTATGAAGAAATAAAGTTAGTATAGCATCAGAGGGGTGGACGTGGACGAACGAAGTAGCCATAACATCGGTCATTGATTACTATGTGGATTGAAATTGGCCATTGTGAGAATTGCAATGCGCATTCAATGAGGTTATAAGCCTAATCATTTCCTATTTCGGACGCTAAATATGGATAATAGCTCAATGGTCAACATCCTGGAGCATGGCTAGCCGTATATTTGGAGGATGTTCATGATCATTTTGAGCTGACTGACAGCAGTTTACTTGGAATTAAGACTGATATCACTTCCTCGAATTACTCCATATTATGCGAATGTGAATCAACCCTTGAGGCCTCCCGAATTCAGTGGCCGGCATTGTGAAACCAGTTGGCATGCATGGCACACATCATTCAGTTTGCTTTGGGGGCATTCATGAGCAGTGTCAGTGTAAACGTTAGTATGAAGCGTCTCGAAGCCCATGAGCGTGATCAGCAATTTGGAGATACTGAAAGCACAGACATTGGGAAGATTCAAAGACTTCATAAAGAGGGCTGTGCTAGATTCAACAAGGTGTCTGCCATGAGACCAGGTTTAGCCAAGATAATCGGGAAAGTACATATTTCCAGATATTGTGAAAGTTCTGAAACTGAACTTCATATAGCAGCGAATGCTTGCTGTGTTGATCACACTGACACCTGGTCGTCGAAACGAGTTCATTGACTGTCAACAAGCCAAAGTGCATATAGCAGTACTAACTAGTATGGATTTGAAGACTTGGTGGAATTCAACACTGGAGTTGCTTGAGCTAGCCTACCAAATACGAGAATTCACCCGCAAGTGCAGCAGGAATCTAGAATGCAGTGATTTCCGGCCGCTCTTCACAATGCAGGATGAATGGACCTCCTTCAGGTATATCATGGAAGTTTCGAGGACATTCCGCTACTGGACCCTGTGGATATCCCAATGGCATATGGTTTCTTTGAATCATGTTATCACTGTGTGGAATGACATGTTCGATCATATTGATGGCATTATGCAACATTTAGCGAAGAAGAAAACTCAATGAAAGGAAGACTTATACTTCACCGTGAACATTGCGCGCCAGAAGCTGTACATATATGATGCTAAAGTAACTCCAATGACAGGTATGATTCTCATTTCAGCATGTATCCTCAATCCTTTCTGGATGTTGTGATCATTTAGGAAATGGGGTAGGGAATGTATATTTAATCTTGAGGACAAGACTTTGTATACTACTCAATACTAAGAGGCCTTTCTGAAGTATGTCAAGAATGAATACTGTGCCAAACATAAATGTTTGCCAGTCAGTAAACCCAAAAGTGTACCAGGCAACAATCACTTCTGCTCAGCAATGGCTTCTAGATCTAGTCAATTCTCTTATGATACATATGATCTATTCAGTGATAATGATGATTACTGAATGCTTGAAAGTGTGGCTGCAACAACGCCAGGATGAATCGATCGTGCAGCACGCTTATTAAAAGCCCCAAGGCTTCATTTGAATTCAACCCCTGAATTGCCACAGATCTGGGGGCAAGTGAATCCGAATCTAAATGACTACCACTCTGACCCAATGGTGATAAACAGTACATTTTGGGTATCTGACACCACCGACTGGTGGCATCAGCAAGAGACCACAGACTCGAAGGACACTGATCTCTCCAATGTGGCACGTGACATATTCTCTATCATACCACCTGCTGTTAGAGTGGAGGCCAGTTGTGCCATTGGGCGAGATGTCATCAACTGGTGGCTGTTGAAAACCACAGGGGAGACCCTTCGCGAAACAGTCTTTGTATGGCAGTTTGCTCTAGCCAATATTGAGATAGTGGCAGGTGATGATGACCCAGCATTGAATACGACAAATACTGAAAACAACTTGGAAATCAAGCGAATGGTAATTGCACAGAATGGCCAGGGTCCACAACCGTTTGGGGATGAGGCGGGCCAGCCAAAACCTACGTGCTACACAGCAGGAATCTGGTGCTCAACACGAGCAAATGACCGCTGTAGGATACATTTCAGTTACCGAAGAGATCGTCAAAGTTCCCTAGTCAAAGTTTCAACATGATGGTGCGGCTGCGTTTAACTTGTCAGAGAGATCACCTGGCCCACAAGGTTTGTCTGCAAAGGACCTCACTTGAGTACCAACTCAAGTACTTAGTATCTGCCAAATCAAAAGAATCGACTGCCATCCTGCAGAATGTGCTGATAATATTGGACCTGAAAGCATTTCGGACACTGAAAATTTGCTCGACTGGAATGTGGACTTGAATTTCCCAATTGACAGTGAAGATGACTGGGAGGCACACAATGAATCAAACATGCAGCTTGACAGTGGCGTGGAGGATCTGGAAACCTCAGAGCAGTGGGATGTGGGTGCCTCCCCCAGTGTTTGCGGATTGATTCAGCCAATATGCAGGTCAAAGAACCAGGCTGAACAGGTGATATGGATGGTCCATACAATGGCAATGAGGTGGAAGATGGGGAACAAGAAAAAGTAGGGCAGAATGCATCAATGTATTTTCACCAGGTTCTTTATCTTTTTTGCATGAGAATTTCATTTAGAGAAAGATGTTGGGAGAATATCGAGCAGTCGCATGTGAATATTGGTAAATGACCAGAAGTACAGCTGGCAAACTGAATTAATCGGCAAGATGTATGAATTTTAATAGATTCAGAGCGACCAGTTCAACAATATTCTCCGGCTCTGCTTTGCCAAAAGGCCAAGTCACAATCAGGCAGACAGGCAACTAATTAATTGAAATAATTTTGAATCCAATTATCAGTGGCAGCAGATTGTGAATGGGCAATACATTAAAATGAGCATCAACGGAGCATCAACAATGTTGGGTCTTGCAAGCATGCCAATGAAATAGTAATTTGGTCGCTTTTATGCATAACCATCGTATTGGCACGCTTCATAGGCAAAAGAGACAGCAACACGGTCACTGCCCCATTCTGACAATGACCATCAATGGAGTGTCAATGATTTTTGGCTTGGCATCTTTGGTATCCTGAGTGGCGAATTGTTGCAGACATCTATAAATGTGGTATTGGCTGCCTTCAGAGTCAAATACAATAGCAAAACGCTCCCTGCCCCATGCTGGCAATGAGCGTCAACCGAGCGTCCACGATTTTTGGTGTTGCATCTTGGTAATCTATTTGGGGATTGGTTGCAAATATCCATAAATGAGCTAGTGGCTGCCTTTAGAGGCAAAATCAACAGCGACACTCTCCCTGCCCAATCGTGAGAATCAGTATCAACGGAGCGTGAATCAGTTCTGGTGTTGCATCTTCGTGAGCTAACTTTTGATTGGTTGCAAACATCCATAAATAGGCCAGTGGCCGGCTGCGGAGGCAAAACAATAGCGACACACTCCTTGCCCTATCCTGAAACTGTGCAACAATGGAGCATGAACGATTTTTGGTCTTGCATCTTGGTTAATCTAGTGGGCGATTGGTTGCAAATATCCACAAATGAGGCATATGCTGCCTTTAGGCACAAAAACAATTGAGAAACTCTCCATGAACCATCCTGAAAATGAACATCAATGGAGCGGCAATGATTTTTGGTCTCGCATCTTGGCTGATTTAAGTGTCACCTTGTGGCAATGATTCATATAAGATGTAATGGCTGCCTTTTCAACCGAAACAGCACATGACATATAAGTTACCCCATCATGACAATGAGCATTAACGCAGTGTCAACTATTTTTGGTTCTGGGTATTGGGTAATCACAGCATTGCGCTGATATTTGAGCTCATAACAACACTATTGACCACCTTTATGAGCAGAAATACAATATATAAAAGGAATAGCACAGATTCCAAAATAATCAATATCACAAACTCCAAACCATGCAAAAAGAGAATTTTGGCTGTCCAATATGCGATTTTGATAATATTGTATTATCAAATGGTAATCGCAAGAGCCTTATATGCATCTATAGATGGACCCACTAAGTGCCCCGCTGAAAACCCGCCCAATTGAGACTGGTTAGGAGATTTCCATTGAACCGTACCCGAGTTGATGGGTTGGGTGAATGTATAACCTGGACCGCCACTTTGGCACCTGTTCAGTTTGGACCCGGACCCAGACCGGAAGCGACTGTCTGGAACTGTTGATTACAATATCTGTTACCGTCCCACTTGTCCTTGACAATCACAACACTATACTGTATATGCATCTCTCGTTGGCTGGCTACCAGTTGATGGGATATTCATTTGAAATCATTGTACACTGCTGCCAAGCTCGCTGAGCTCTTCCTAAATGTGTTCTTCCAACATGTCATCTGTCTGTCATAATCGCATATACCCATCAATCTGAATACTGTAGCCATTGCAGTTAGCACAGGCCTCAAGTGGTTAAGTGTGAGATTTTGTCAAGAGGAGGAATTGTTTGCACTGTTGAATGGGTTTCTTCAGCCTGTAGGGCGTCCTGTTCCTAAATGTGTTTGCAACAGTGACAGGATCCTGCTGCCTAGGCCAACTGATGATTCACCATTCGACTGATATAGATTCATTGTAGTCAAAAATGGTGTTTGGATGGAAGTCATACCTAGGCTCACAACCTGTTGTGACAAACCTCACAAGATTGTTATTGGATTGAGTCTATGTCTAAAATGACACATAGCATTTATTGTAACTGCCGGATCTAACCCACACCCATGTGGTGACATATTCTAGAAAGTCTCAGTCTAACAAATACATCGTCACTGTAAGAGAATGTTATCCACTTGATATCACCCATTCTTATCATCACCAGTTGGTCTGTCAAGTTCATTCAAGTGGAATTATACCTGAGCAACAAGTTAATTGATTAGGGGTGCCTCAATTGCATGGTAGTGGATCCAATTATTAAACTCCATTTATTTCTCCTATGTTGATATATCTAATTAACAACCCTCAGTATTGAGAATATTTATCAACAATACCTATTGTATTGAACAATCAGTGAAATACTGGGTTAACTTGTATATGCACAGAGTTATATGCACAGCGGAAGTTATGTAATATCCAGGTAGGTGGAATCTATAATCATAGTTGCATCTGGAGCAATAACACTCTCATGCACCTACAGTCCTTTATACAGTTGAACCCTATTTTGGCAGTATCCTAGGGATTATTACCATTGGCTGATCATAAGAGGCCTCGATTCAACCAATTCATTCAGTGCAGCTAGCATATATTGAAATGTCATAATCGATATTACCACAGTACTGGTTGTCACTCCACACTGCAATCCCAGTGCTCCCTTTCAGTTACAATATCTATATTTCATCTATCTAGGGCAAATATCCAATATCTATCCAGGTGTATACAACACAGCAATCACCTAGACCTGATGCAATTCGCATTCATGCCAGGTAGCCAGCATTCTCCACAAGGAGGTTATGGATCTGATTTTTGAAGCCGGAAATAATTGTGAAAACTGTTACTATTAGTAGATTGCTCTCAGTACTGATACTGAGTGGTTGATTTGTTGCACAGCCAGGGACACTAACAAGCAGCTGGACTAAAGATTGATGAATATTGTATTTGTTATTGAGATGTAAGTACCCCTGTAACAGGAGAATACTTAGACAGCACTTGCTGTCGATTGCCTGTCTGGATGGTCAAAAGGAACTCTGCAGTCTTTTCAAAATGAAAAGCATTCTATGAAAATCTCCCTGGAAAGATATGTCCATTATGTACAGTATCGTATCAAAAAAGAGGTTCAAATTGTATTACCACAATGCAGCTGAAGGAGTAATTGAGTAATCTGCTACTATATACTCGAACAAATTGGCAGATTCAACAACAATCATACAGTATTGAAGTTTGCTAAACTATATGAAAGGTATTGCACTATAGTAAACTGCAAGTGCTTAACCGGGTGGGGTTTACAACATCCAACAAGCTATATTTGGGGAATACTATCCTGCTCCATTTACAAACCCTTCAATAACATTACACAGTGGCAACGCGAATGACATGCTTCACCTATACAAACATGTCCTTGACCCTGAGCAGATCGAAAGTATAGAAATCACACTGAGTCATATCTCCTGCAAAATCCGAAAATGTATGATCATGGTGCCAAATCTACCAATAATGGCTACTGGAAACCCAGGCCTCAAAAAAGTGCGCTGGGTACAACAGCAGTGAGAGAAAACAGACCAAGAAATGTGGGAGTTTACAATGTAAGTCCAACCATAGAATCTGGTGCAACAACAACTTGTCATCCTGGCTCAACAGGTGGTTCAGATAGTGGATGTCCTTATCAATGGGAAACGGTTATCAGTGGAAGAATTTCAATTAGTTCAGTACCACGTCATGATCTTAGAAGCTTAGTTGAACAATTCACAAGATAGCATAACTGTAGATATCTCAGGAGTAGGTGGATAAATGTGACTTTCGCAAAATGTGCTATATATAATTCTAGAGGGAATTTATATCCTTGGGCAATACAGGAAGAGAATAGTCGAAGATGGTCATGCATCACTTGTAGACACCACTGCTCATATATCTCATATGGTCAAAAAGATAATTGGTAACACAATACAAATGGTGGCAATAATATACTCTGTACACAAATCGAGAACAATTACTGAGATACACAGAGAAGTCAGCAGTTGCTGGAAAACAAGATTGAGCAAATCAAAATCATGATAAGATATGTTTCAACAAAGTAACACTTGGCCAGATATTGAAAAAACAAGAACAAGATGACACAGAAGGTGTGGAAGATTAACTCAGAATCTATGACTGTCATGGAACAATATAAGATCTCACAAAGCACTTCTTATAGACCAATGTTGGCAATGGCAGATTCAAGTGCAATATATCCTTGTCATATACCTTTATTGAATTCTTACTATATAATAGAATGTAGTTTTGCAAATTCCGGAAAGATTCTGAAAGATGAAAAAATAGTAGCTGCCTTGGTTTTAGGAAGGATTTAGGGAGGAATGGCTGGAAGAGATGACGTCGTAGCATATGATAGTAGTTGGTTATCGGTCATTCTACTACTACATTGTCCTCCCACAGTTCTGTTACTTCCCTCTCATGCACCCCTGGGCCACCTGAACACTGACAGTGGATGCAATTAGGAAGCAATTGCATTCAGAAAATGAAGTGAGTTGAACTTTAGACAGGTGGACATCAACGAATAAATTAGGTATATTGTCGGTCATTCCTTTCCCGTATGAATCGAAATTGGGCATTGCGAGAAGTACAACTTGCATTCGACGAGGTTGATAGCCTATTCTTTTACTATTTCGAAACCTGAATAAGGATGATAAGTCAAGGGTCAACATACTGGAGCAAAGCTAGCTGTACATTTGAAGGAAGATATGCATCAATTTGAGATTGCCAGTGGCAGTGGACTTGGAATTACGACTGATAACACCTCCTAAGAGTACTCAATGACTCACGAATCACAATCAACCCTTGTGGTCTCCGGAATCGTGTGGCCTGCATTGAGAAACCACATAGCATGCATGGCTGACATCAATCAGCTTGCGTTAGGTGCATTCATGAGCAGTCTGGGGGTAAAAGGTCTCACCAAGTCTTGGGACGCCCCTGTGCGCGATCACCAATTTGGAGAAAATGCAAGCAGAGACATTGGGAAGAGTCAAAGGCTTCGTAAAGAGGGCAATGCTACCATCTACATGGTATCGGCCATGAGACCAGGTTTAGCAAAGAAAATTGAGAAAGTCCATATTTGAAGTAATGTTGAAAGTCCTGAAACTGACCTTGATGTAGCAGCAAATGGTTGCTGTATTGATTACACTGACACTTGGTCATCGAGATGACTTCATCGACTATCTGAAAGCAAATGTACAAATCACAGTACTACCTATTATGGATGTGAACACATGTTGGAATTCGGCACTGGGGTCGCTTGCACGAGCCTCCCAATCATGAGAATTCCCCTGCAAGTGGCTCAAGAATCTCAAATATGGTGATTACAGGCCATTCTTCTCAACACAGGATGAATGGACAATCATCAAGTATGTCATGGAAGTGCTAAGGTTATTCAGGTCCTGGACTCTGTGGATGTCGAAAAGCCATACTGTTACTCTGTATCACATCCTCACGGTGTAAAATGACATGTTCGATCATATGGTTGGCATCATGTGAGCTGTAGCTGAGAAGAAGATTCAATGGAAAGGAGACTTGTACTTTGCCACGAAGTTTGCACAACAGAAGTTGTCCAGATAGTATGCTGAAGTTGCTCCACTGACGTGTATGCTTGTCATTTCAGCACATATTCTTCATCCTTTCTGGAAGTGGCGATCATTTAGGAAGTTGGACAAGGGAATGGATATTAATCCTCAGGATGAGACTTCCTATACTATCCAATACCAAGAGGCGTTTCTGGTGTATGGCGACAATGAATAGTGCACCAAACTTGGCCGTTTGCCCTTCAGTTAGCCCAAAAGTGTACTGAGCGACAATCTCTTCTCCTCACCAATGGGTGCTATATGTCGTCTATCTTCTTACGATCCATATGATGTGTCCAGCAATGATGAACAATACTTAATGACTAAAATTGTGGCTGGAACAACGCCAAGACCAAGCGATCACGCCGCATACTTATTGACAGCCGCAAGGCTCTATTTGAATTCTCCACCTGAGTTACCTCAAAACTGGCGGCAAATAAATTGGAATCTTAATGATTACCACTCGACCCTATGACGATTAGCAGTACATTTTGGATACCAGATATCACTGAAATCAGAACAATGTATTTTAGTCACTGGGAGCCTCCAGGAGTGTCTGAGAGAATGTGGAATGTAAACTTAGAAGCGTCGATTTCAGGAGAATATCAGACCCTAGGAGGGGATTCTTGCCGGCATTGGGAGTAACTGGGATCTCTGATGTCAGGTACAGCAGAACAATGGGGGTGATTGTGATAAGTTTGGGAACACATCGGAGCGCCGGAGAGAATTTGCATGCACCTGGCAGTGCCGCCAAACCAATGTGGGAATCACAAGCACAATCTGAGAGATTCCAGGGTTCCGATGGATAATAATTCAAAGGACTGCAGGTGTGATCTGAGACTCTCCGGTTGTACACGGGCAATCAATTTCCTTCAACGGCGAGTATGATGTATGGATTATTGTTGATTATCACTTCTGAATCATACTAGCTATCATCTTCTTCAACATTGTATTTTTTACCTTGCTACATTAAGGAACCAAAGAAAAAGGCAATTGATTCAAACATAAATTCAGGGACAGTGAAACAATACCCCAACTAAGCGATCAAATGACATCAAACAAACATGCCGTCAATGTCATCCACAACACCTCCCATCCCATCAGATCCGACGAAAGCAGGAACACACAATTCATCAACGGCGCAAAGAGGCTGGAGGCACTCGTTGTATTTGCTGATTATTGGGACCTGGCGAGCTGATGATATTGAATTCCAATGTCATTTGGCTCGATTTGTGATATCTAACACAGGTGTAATGAGATGTTAGCTAGCTGCGAATCTGAATGGGCGTTTGAAAGGCAATGATTATTCGGATGAAAAAGGGGAGCAACCACCAAGGAAAAGAGGAGGGCCAGATGTAGAGTGCTGTGTGGAAAAGAGGAGTATACAGAGGGTGTTGAAGGAGCGCAGAATGAAACAGAGTGCCAAATCAAGGCTGACGAGGGCCAATGGGGATTGAGGATCGCGAAATCAAGCCTCAGGAGCGCCGATGGGGACTGAGGAGCCCCCATGCTAGCGGAGGGGCGCCGAAAGGGGAGGGGAGTGTGGGGTAAGGAGTGCGGAATGAAATCTAAGTGTGTCAATCTAGGCTGAGGAGCGCCGACAGGAATTGAGTAGCACCTATCCTTGCGGAGTTGCACCACAGGGGGTTTATCAAGCCACCCACGAATGTGTGATTGATCAATGCAGAGGATTCTGGAGTAAAATTTTTCACAGTGGATGAGCACAATGTACCTCAATATTGATCCTGAGAATACATCACTGTGGCGTTCTCTCCACTGGCATATCCAGATAGCGCACAATGAATAGCTGCAGCAACAAGCGCTGAAGTCTGCAGAGTGAGTGGTTGGTAGTGTTAGCAACTGGTCCAGGTAACCCGCCTGCGGTCTGGGTTTGGCCTGCAAAAATGTGTCTCTTCGGTTCCAGACACGTGCAGAAACCGGACCCACTGAGTATTGGCAGGCCAAACCCGGACAGGTAACGGTCAACCTGCGGGTTATGCCGGGTTTGGCTAGACCCATTGGTTGCAATGTCCGGTTCTGCATTTCGGGTTTTGCTATTTATGGTCGCATTCAGATATCCTACTGTTATTTGGAAAATATTTCCTTTGGTATATCATTGATTATTTGAGATGAATTGACTGCCTTGATACTCAAAAGGGGGAGAGACACCCTTCCGGCCCAATTCGAAAACTGAGCCTCAACAGAGTGTCAACGATTCTAGGTCTTGTAAGTCAAGTAATTAAACTGTGATTTGGTCATTGCTATCCATGATCAGCATACTGGCTGCCTGTATTGGCAAGAAAGAAAGCCGCATGCTCCCGGCCTCGTTTGGGAAATGAGCGTCCATGGAGTGTCAACGATATTTAGCGTTTCATCATGGGCAATCAAAGTGTGACGTGGCTGTTATTGTCTGTATATGATGTTTTGACCTTTTCTATAGGCTAACACACTCATGGACTCTTGGTTGCGGCATTGTGAATGAAACAAGTTGTCACTGCCTGGGAGGCTTTCGCGTGAATATCTCTTGCTTATATGCCTATCATGGCTGCCAATTCCTCGTTTATAGGTGTCTGCGATCAAGAGCGATTTAGATTACCCGAGATGCAAGACCAAAAATCATTGACGCTCTTTTGACGCTCACTTTCAAGATGGGGCAGGGAGGGTTTCGCTTTCTCGTTTGCCAATAATGGATGCCAATACTTCGAGTAGGTGTATTCACTACCAAGTCGCGTTTTTATTACCCGACTTACTGGACCAAAAAATCTTGACGCTTTGTTGACGCTCATTTTCAAGATGGGGCAGGGAGCGTTGTGCATTCTCTTTTCCCTATACAGGATGCCAACACTTCCATTATCTATATTCACTACCAAATTGCGTTTTTATTACCCGACTTACAGCACCAAAAATCATTGACGCTACGTTGACGCTCATTTTGGCATGGGCACATTCACAATATAGCATCATTTCGTTTGGCGGAATATATCATTAATAATATTTTGACAGCCTTTCTGTCTTCTTCAGGTACTATCTTCATTATCACTTCATTGTTCTTTAATAATACATATAAATAGATCCTGTAAAACATGCTATACAGTCTCTGGCAATTGTTAATAATACTACACTCAAAAATTACGTTCCTTACGATCGATGTTTGTTTTCACTGGCAGTTTCACTCAATTGGCTGCTGTCATCTGCAAAATGGATGTTAGCTGTATTATCATGCAGCGGATAGTGTACTAACCGGTGGATGTTCCATCAGCATTCCGCAAATCAGGAATAAAATCTTCATCTTGCTCGCTATCCTCGGCATATGTGTCATGATTGAAAAATTGAGCGCCAGGATAGGGACCATGTTTATATTCATATCCGGTGGGCGGATTTGGGATTGTGGAACTTTGGGCGCAATTATTGTCACCGGATGGCGCAGGTGGCGTTCGGGTTGTAGGTGGCGTTAATACTCTTGTTGGCTGTTTGCGTCGGACTTGAGAAGGAGCGCCCGTCCCTCTGTGCCTCCAGCGTGTCCATGGATTCTTTGCACTGCCATTTTGGCAAGGAAGGCAGCCGTCAGTTTGATTTTCATAAACCATCGCCGGATGTCATTCTATCGCAGCTTTCACCTTTCTATCCCCAGCAAATTCAACACCTCGCTCTTTCTCTTCCCGGACTTCTGCGCAAGGTTTCTTGATTAGCTATTGCGTTTCCCCTATTGCGGCGAGTGAAAACCCTCCTTTGGCCATTTTCCCCATATTCAAGGCGAGGCGCATGAGTGACTGTTCTAACTGTACCCGACCTCCTTGCGTTGCCATAGTACCAGACATGTTGAAAACCTAGAAGATATTAGTTGCTGCTTCTGAAAGTGAGAATCGGCGATTACCTCTACCACAAAAGCTTCCGTAGCCTCCTCTAAGGTGTTTAAAGCCTTTTTCATCCATTCCTGGGGATGCTTATCACCAAATCCATCCGCGAAAATGGCAGAGCTGACAACATCTTGATGTTCAATGTCCCGTACTGTGCGGACAAAGGCCTTCGTCGACCATGAGGGTTTGCCATAATGGGCAGCGAGATATTGGTCACATCGCTCCCCCCATATACCGGCTGTTCATTTTTCAATCAATTGCCGGCCGTATAGCATGATATGGACATACTCACATCCAATTGCGTGCCGCTTCTTGTTCGCGCTGCTTACGGTTTTAGGGACAATTTTGAAATGTGCGTCCTGGGTCCTGTTTTCGTTGGCTACATTGGCTGCTTCGCAGCGGACTCACTGGTGTCTGCGTTGTTGCTGTGTACCTTCAAGAGACACATTGGATAAAGTGCCCATCGTTTCGCTCGATTCAGATCCGCTCTTGTCTGTCTGAGGTCTTTGTGAAGCCATGAATTGCTGGTGTGGAAAAGGAGTGCAAGATGATAACCAAAAGAAGTGGGATGTTCTGAGGAATATATAGTTAGCTTCAAGTCAAAATAGACTGACCGACCTCCAACTTGGACGTTCTACTCATGATGAATCCGCCTGCGTATAGCTGCAGGTTGCAGGGGTTTCCAACAGTCCCGCAATTTGCAGAGAGTTAGTCCGATGTTGTAGGTTTGCGAACAGGGATAAATCGAAGTTCACGAGAGCCAAAATCTCATCAATGTTACATATAAACAAGATATTCTTCGACAGAAAGGACGTCTGGTGATGTTTGTCTCAAGAGATCACCGGGATCTTACATGAAACTGACACGAAAAATTGAGTCATCTTGTACGGATAACATGACTGTTCCCAATGTAGTGAAGGTCAAAACACAGAATTTGCTTTGTTCGAGTTGATCAAGTGTACCAACCTTGACATAAAAGACGCAGCTTCCCTCCATATGGTCCATATGTTGCAACATCCAACATCTCTCCCAATAACAGTCAACACAAAATACAATTGTCAATGCTCCAAAAAAGAACCTTTCTCCTCTCCTGGCAGGCAAATAAGATAAATTGCCAAAGCATTCCACATGACAACGTCATCAAGCAAATGAAGGGAAGAGCGGGTTGGAGGCAGAAAGGGTCCGAGCCCTTGGAGCATTGCGTAGCTTGCGATCCTGAAAGAAGCTCGCGGTGGAGAAACAACGAGAAACACACTTTTTGAGCAATGAAGTGAAAGAGCAATGGATAGACAATTATGTGGAGAGGGAGACTGCGGTGGCAAGTAAGCGAGTTGAAGACGCAGAGACAGCGATTGAGCAGAAGCAAGAAGATATGAGCAATGTTGAAAAGGCGGGATTGACCGCCAGAGAGCCTGAAAACACATTTGAAGAGATGCTGAATGCTATCTGAGACAGTCTGACCGATCTTGCAAGTTCCGACAATGAGGAGGATGCAGAAGATGAAGAAGAAGACGATGATACAGAGCAGGGCAAGCTGAGCGAAGATGATGAACCCAGCTGGGTGATGGGCACAATCTCCAAATCGGTGAAACGCCGCATAGCGACGTTTTGGCAGAAGCAGATGAAGCTTGACGAATTGACAAAACTGCGATGGGGGGACGCGGCCGACTACTTCCGCGGAAGAGATAAGAAGTACGGAACATCCGAATTGAAGGTTCCAGCGGTGATTAAGTCCCAAACGGATCATGTTGCAGCGGCACCTCCCCCAACGACATTTGGAGAGCTATGAGAGACTCTTGATATCGTCCCAGGAACATCGCGAATGCCGCAATGTACTTCTCGACCAGGAAGTACCCATATGAGAGTAGGCTCAGGGAAACCAAAGTCTCCTGAACACATATTGTCTCGCCCGCCTGGCGCGGGGTTTGATTTCTCACTGGATACATATGCGACTCCAGTTCAACCAGTAAGTGCCTACCACTGCATATTGCCTCCCGAGCTAATTACCATATAGACATCGGATTCGGACAAAGACATGGTGCCAGCTCCTCCATCTGCGGAGGAATAGATAGCCAAATTGAAATTTTTGTTGATGTAGAGCTGTGAAAAGCAATTTGGGTTTCTATTTTGCTTCGTATCAGCTTCATCTTGATTTCAGTGACCAAATTGTGAGACATGATAATTCATCTGTGCATGTGCAAGTGTCGTACACACCATTCTCACGTGGTAAACTCCAAATCACGCCACAAGACAACCAATGAGCCGGTTATCGTCTTTCCTGTTACTGTTAAGTGCGAAAGCAAAAACTAAGTTTGTGACAAAATTTACCAACAACTTTTAAGTATGTGATATCATACAAGTCATAGAAGGAGCGGTCAACACGCAATACGAACCTGTATGCATGACAACCGGCATGCTGCATTCATCCATGCATTCAAATGCACAACTCTCCGCTCAGCCCTGGTCCACATGGTCGAGATTTTGAAAATTGCTCATGGTAGGTCATGGAAATCGAGGAAAAGGAGCTGGATCAGGAATGGTGGGACAGTCAGGCGATATTAATCAAAAATTAGTGGCTGGGTCTGCATGCCGCTAATTGTCGGCTGAAAGCGCTGGAATGTGATATGGCTACGTCATTTATCGCTCATATCAAGCGTGAGGTAGTGATTCAGATAGTGAGGTGCGACAAAACATCGGGATGCAAAATATCATATGTAGAAAAGAAGGATTGGTTGGCAAAATCCCAATTTACGCTTGGACTGCAATGATTGAGCGTACAATGAATGTCAGGCTGTGTGTAATGTGAGCGTCAATGGAGCGTCAATGATTCATAGTCTTTCACATTCTGCAATCAAACGGCTACATAGTCACATCCTGACAAAGTAAATGTATTAGACGTGGTTCTATTTAAAAGGCCAAGTGAAACGCTCGTTGCCATACCCTAGAAATGAGTGTCAATGGAGCGTCAACAATTTTTTGTCTTGCCTCTTGGATAATCCAAACGCTGGGAATTTACTCTCACCCATAATCAGTGTATTGGCCACCTTGCAAGCCAAATCAGCTAGGGACGACATCGTGACTATCTCCTAAAATTGAGCATCAACGGAGCGTTCATGATTTGTCGTCTTGCATTTCGAATCATCCAGGGGCTGCACAGCGACATTGACCTACATTGCATGAATCGGCTGCCTTTCAATGCAAAAATGCTAGAGAGGACATCGCGACTATCTCCTAGAATTGAGCGTCAACGGATCGTCAATGATTTTTGGTTCTGCATTTTGCATAATCAAAGGGTTGTGCGTCGGCTCTAATCCATAATTGAAGTAATGGCCGCCTTAATCGGCAAAAATCCTAGCGACGATATCACTACTGCCTCCTAACAATGACCGTCAACAGAGCGTCACCAGTTTTGGTGCTGGCAGAGTAACCTACACAGCAACATACTGCATTGTGTTGTACCAAAATTGAATTATTAATGGTCAGTCTTTCCAATATGTCATTGTATACCACTACACAACTATGAATGCAATGTCTCACATGGCTTACTTCTTTGTTGCTCGTAGCTCTAGAGTGAATATTTAAGAACCAGCAATCTTCTCGACAGTACCGTACCTATTGACATCCTTTCAATTCCAATTACTCAGCCATCCAATTCCTACTGCCATGTCGGATTCACAATCTTTGAATACCTCATTGCTAGAGGTAATGATATCTTCCAAAGATGAACATGTCTTTATTCCTGATTTGAACAGCCTAACACTCCAAATCATATTCGATGCTTGGTGGGCTTCTATGAATGTGGGCTCGAAGCGTTCACTTGCTTGGAAGAATTGTAGACCTCCACCTCCATGGCAGTTCTATTGGCATTGCGGAATTGAGGAGACCGGCAGCCCTGGCATCATATGTATCGTTTGTCATCAAGTTCTCCACCATTCATCAGAACATGGGACCAGCTCGATGGGCAAACACTTGCTCGCAAAAGCGTACATGGCTAAGTTGAACAAATTAACAGAGTCGGAGGTGACTGAGTGGACTAGCTCAACGGTCGATGAAGCAGCACTGGCCATATTGAAAATGCAAGGAAGTCGTGAGATGACAATAGTAAATTCGTAAGAGAAATTCATTGGCACCATTGACTTCGAAGCTATATTGACTGTATTAACTGACAAAATGCTCCAAACTAGCAGCTAAGGACTTTGTAACCGCCGAATTTCACCAAGGCACTTGGAATCGCTACCTGATGTTAGGATTTGTTTCGGCTTATATTCCATGGAAAGCTATATCAAACCTTGGGCTACGGCGGTCATATAACGCATTACGCAGTGAGCTGGTGCTACCATCAGCGAGCACCCTTAGCAACATTTGTTGGAGGGAATACTCACTGACTGTGGATGCAATTAAGAAGCAGTTGCCAACAAGAAATAAACTTAGTTTAGCTTTGAATGGGTGGACATCAACAAACAAAGTAGCAATAACGTTGGTAATTGCATATTACATGGATCGCATTTGGGCAATGTGGGAAGTGCAACTCGCTTTCCATGAGGTCAATAGCCTGTTCTATTTCTATTTCAACAGCTAATTCAGGATAATAGATCGAGGTTCAACATACTGGACCAAGGCTAGGCACACATTTGAAGGAAGTTCTAGATCGTTTTGAGCGTACTGACGGCCACATGCTTGGAATTACAACTAACATCCCATCCTCAAATTACTCGACGACTCGGGAACTACAATCCACGCTTCAGGCCTCAGGAATCGAGTGGCCTGCATTGAGAAACCAAATACCATACATGGCACATGTCATTCAGCTTGCTGTAGGTGCATTCATGAGCAGTCTCGGTGTCAAAGGCCATACAAAGTTGTGGGAAGCACATGAGCGCGATCAACAATATGTAGAGAATGCAAGCACACATTTTGGGAAGAGTCAAAGACTTCGAAAAGAGGGCAACACTAGAATCAATAAGGTATCTGCTATGAAACCAGGTTTGGCCAAGCTAATTGTGAAAGTACGTATTTCAAGATACTCTGAAAATTCTGAAACTGGCCATCATGTAGCAGCGAATGATAGCTGTGTTGATTACGTTGACACCTGGTCATCGAAACGAGTCTATTGACTGTCAAAAAGCCAATGTACGATCGCAGTCCTTCCAATTATGGATGTGAAAACATGGTGGAATTCGACACTGGAGTTGCTTGAGCAAGCATATTGATTACTAGAATTCACCTGCGAGTGGCTGAAGCATCCAAAATACAGCGATTGCCGGTCACTCTACACAACAGAGGATCAATTCACAATCGTCAAGTATGTCATGGGAGTGTTAATGCCATTCAGATACTGGTCTCTGTGGGTGTCGAAAAGACATATGGTAACACTGCATCATGTTATCACCGTCTATAATGACATGTTCGATCATATGGATGGTGTTTTGCAAGCTTTAGCTAAGAACAAAACTCAGTGAAAGGAAGATTTATACTTCACTGTGAACTTTGCGCGACAAAAGCTGTCCAAATTCTACGCTGAAGTCACTCCAACGATGGGTAAGCTTCTTATTTCAGCACATATTCTTGATCCTTTTGGCAAGTTGCGATCATTGAGGAAATGGGACAAGGGAATGGATATCAATGCTGAGGATGAGACATCTTATACTACCCAATACCACGAGGCATTGTTGAAGTATGTTGAGAACGAATACTGCGCCAAACACAGACAATTGTCGGTCACTAAACATGAAAAACTACTGAGCAACGCCTTCACCCATTCTGCAACGCCTTTTCAATCTGGTCAATCATCTTTTGATCTATATGATTTGTCCAGTGGTGATGAAGAATATTTAACGCCTAAATATTTGGCCAAAATGACACCCGGACTGAGCGATCGCGCTGCACGGTTATTGACTGCTGCCAGGCTCTATTTGAATTCGCTGCCTGAATCACCAAAGAACTGGGGGCAAGTCAATCAGAATCTCGATGATTACCACTCCGACCTGATGGAGATTAGCAGGACATCCTGGATCCCGGATATCGTGGTATGGTGGCAACAGCAACAGCGAACGCACTCGAAGTCCACCTATCTCTCCAATGTGGGACCCGACATATTCTCAATCATACTGCATGGTGTTGGAGTGGAGGCCAGATTTTCCCTTGGACGAGATCTTATCGGCTGGAGGCTGTCCAAAACCACAGGTGAGACCTGTCGGGAAAAGGTTGTAGTACGGCAGTATGCTCGCTTGAATAATGGGATATTGGCTGGCGATGACCCTGTATTGGATAGGCCTGAAACCGATAACGGCTTGGAATTGAAGAGAGAGGCAGAGGAAAGGACGTTGCACAGAATGGCCAAGGTCCACGACTTTTGGAGATGTGGCAGCGCAGCCAAAACCTATGCACTACACAGACGGAATCACGCACTCAAAACAAACAGATGACAGCTGTATGATACATTTCAGATACGCAAGAAAGTGTCAAAGCATCCTGGTCACTCGGTCAACATGATGGTGCGGCTGCATTTATATTGTCGGAAAGATCACCATTGCCACCAACTTTGTCTGCAAAGGAAGTCGCTGGAGGACAAACTCAAGTAGTGAATGTTCGCCGAATATGGAGAATCGACCATCATCCAGTCGAAAGTGATGACGACAGTGCACCCGAAAGCATTTCCCACACCGAACATTGGCTCAACTGGAACGGTGACTTGGATGATCCAAATGAGAGCCAAGATGACTGTGAGGCAGACAGTGAATCAGATGTGGAACAAGACAATTGTTTCTAAGATCCGGAATGCCCTGAGCAGCGGGATGCGTGTGCCGCTCCAAATGTGCCCAGATTGATTTGGCCAAACAGGGAGGTCAAAGAAAACATTTGAAAAGGGGTTGGCGACGGTAAATGCTACCGAAACAAGGAGGATCAGGGGAATCAGAAACAAGTAGGACAGAATGGGACATTATGTTTTCAGCAGGTTCTTTATGTTGCTTGACTGAGAATTTCACTTGGAGAATTATGATGGGAGAATATTGACCAGTTATGTCAAAATGGTAGTTGATAAACGCAAGCATAGCAGGCGAAATGCGTTATTCAACGTGATATATACCTTTTAATACAATGAGAGTGACCCATGCCAGAATATTACTAAGGCCACAGGATCCAGTCATAATCAGCCCAGAAAGCATCCAATAGGTTTAAATAATCATCGGTACAATTATCAATGGTAGCCGATCATGACTCGACATTACATTAAAATGACCGTCAACGGAGCGTCAATGATTTTTGGTCTTGTAAGTAAGGTAATTGAATATTCAATTGGTCACTGCCATGCAAACCAAACCAGTTGGCAGTCTGTATAGGGAAAACAGATAGCAACACAGTCACTGCCCCATTCTGAAAATGAGCGTCAATGGAGCGTCAACAATTTTTGGTTTGTAAGTATGGAAATTTGGTATTGATTTGGTCTCCACCATTCAAAACAAACGTGTTGGCAGTCTTTATAGGCAAAACAGATAGCAACTCGGTCACTTCCCCATTCTGAAAATGAGCGTCAATGGAGCGTCAACAATCTTTAGTCATGTAAGTAAGGTAGTTATGATTCAATTTGGTCGCGAATACACATAACCAACGTATCGCCAGCCTGTATAGGCAACAAAGTAAGCGACACGGTCACTGCCTCATTGTGAGAATGAGCGTCAACAGAGCGTCAACGGGAGCGTTAGCAACAGTTCCGGACCGTCAGTTGGGGTCCAAGTCCGGGTCCAAACCAAACTGTTGCCAAATTGGCGGTCCAGGTCATCAATAAACCCGAACTGCCCACTCGGGTACCGTTCCATGGTAAACTCCCAACCTGTCTGAATTGAGCGGGTTGTAAGCGCGTCGCCCAGCGGGTCCGTCTATAGATTCTTATAAGGCTCGTGTATTTGCAGTGTGTTAATAGTATCTTATCAGAATCGCGATTTCAGCAACCAATAATGGGCTTTTGCTTGTTGAGAAGTTTGCAGTATCGATTAATTTGGTATCTTTGTTTCACCTTCGATATATGGTATTTGTGCCCAGCAAGACGGTCAATAATACAGTTAAGCACGTGAAGATCTGCGCGATGCCTTGATTACGAAATATGCAAGTCCTAAAACTGTTGACGCTCCGTTGACGCTCATTTTCAGGATGCCGCAGGCAGCATGTCGCTGTTGTTTTTGCCAGTAAAGGCTGCCAATATCTCATAAATGGATGTCTGCAACCAATCAGAACATAACCTACCCAAGATGCAAAGCCAAAAATTGTTGACGCTCCATTGATGCTCATGCTAAGAAGGGGGCAGTGACTGTGTTGCTATCTCGTTTACCAATAAAAGCTGCCAATATGTCCGTTATGCATAAGAATGACCACGTTACTGGTGAATTACCGTACTTACAAGACCACAAATCGTGAACGCTGCATTGACGCTCGTGCTAGGAATGCGGTGGTGACGGTGTTGCTATCTCTTTTGCCAATAAAAGCTGCCAATACGTCTGTTATGCATAAGAACGACCAAGTCACTGGTGAGTTACCGTACTTGCAAGACCATAAATCATTGACGCTCCGTTGACGTTCATTTTAATTTATTGTCCATTCAACATCTGCTGCCGTCGATAGTTCGTTTTATCCTGATTTGAGTTTATCGGTTGTCTTTCTACATGATTGAGACTCAGCGCTGTGGCAAAGCTGAGCGGCATAATCATCTTGCACTGTTCACTCTCACACAACTAAAAATGATGTATCATGCCAAAAGATTCATTGCGCCTGCTATACATCTATTTATGAACCGATATTCACACGCTACTTCTTACCATTCACCCATCATATATCCCTAACTGAAACTCTCGGTCAAGCTACATAAAGCTGGTGAACCATTGACGCATTCTGTCCTACTTTTTCTTCCCTCCTTTATTCCTCCGCGTTTCTATTCCATTGACCGTCACCAACACCTGTTCAGCCTTTCACTTTGACTTCCGTGTTGGCCAAACCAATCGGGGTACATTTGGCGCGGCGCACACATCCTGCGGCTCTGGGCATTCCGGATCCTCAATGCCAGTGTTTGGCTCTATATCGGATTCATCGTCTGCTGCGCAATCTTCTTCGCTGTTATTTGGATTCACCAAGTCACCATTGCTGTTTAGCCAATCATCGTTGTCCGAGATGCGTTCAGGTGCGCTGTCCTTGTTGCTTTCGACTGGATGACGGTTGATTCACCGGATTTGGCGGACATTTACAATTTGTGTATATCCTCCAGGGATGTTTTCTGTAGACAAAGCTGGTGGCAAAGGTGATCTTTCTGACAATTTAAATGCAGCCGCACCATCATGTTGAAAGAGTGACCTGGATGCATTGACGATCTCTTCCATGTCCGAAATGTATCCTACGGCGGTCATCTGCTAATTTTGAGCGCGAGATTCCTTCTGGGTAGCACGTAGGTTTCGGCTGCCGTGCCACATCTTCAAAAAGTCATGAACCTTGGCCAATCTGTGCAATTTCCTGTCCTCCGAATATTTCTTCATTTCCGAGTCGTTTTCTGTGTTTGTAGGATCCAATTCTGGGTCATTGCCTGATAAAATCCCATTATTGGCTCAAGCGAACTGGCTGACAATCACTTTTTCGAGAAGGGTCTCGCCTGTGGCGTTTGACTGCCTCCAGCCAATATCATCGTGGCCATGGGAAAAACTGGCCTCCACTCTGACACCCTTTGGTATTATAGAGTATATGTCACGCGCCACGTTGGAGAGATCGGCGTACATTGAGTGCGTTTCCTGCTGTTGGCATCGCCAATCGGTTATGTCCGGTAACCAAAATGTACTGCTAATCTCCATTGGGTCGGAGTGGTAATCATCGAGATTTGGATTAATTTGTCGCCAGTTCTTTGGTGCTTCAGGGGGCGAATTCAAATAGAGCCTTGCGGCAGTCAATATGGGGGTTGCGCGATCGCTTCATCCAGGTGTCGTCTCACCCACATTGTCAGGCGTTCAGTATTCCTCATCATCGCTTGACAAATCATATGGATCAAAGGATGATTGATAGGACCCTGAAGCCGTTGCAGAGCGGAAAAGATTGCTGCTTGGTACAGTTTTGAGTTTATTGACTGGCACACGTCGATGTTTGGCACAGTATTCATTCCCCACATACTTCAGAAAGGCCTCTTGGTTTTGTGTAGTGTAGAATGTCTCGTCCTCAGGATTGATATCCATTCCCTTGTCCCACTTCCTACATGATCGCAACTTCCAGAAAGTATCAAGGATGTATGCGGAAATCAGAAGCATGCCCATCGTTGTAGTCACCTCAGTGTAGTATTTGGAAAGCTTTGGTCGAGCTAACTTCACTGCGAAGAACAAGTCTTCCTTCCATGGAGTCATCTTCTTGGCCAAAGCTCATATCACGCCATCCATGTGATCGAACATGTCATTGTACACTGCGATAACGCGATGCAATGTGACTGTATGCCTCTTTGCCATCCAAAGGGTCCAATTTCGAAATGGCCTCAATACTTCCATGACATACTTGACAATCGTCCATTCATCCTGAGTTGGGAATAGTGGCCGGTATTCAGTGTATTTTGGGTTGTGAAGCCACTCGCGTGTGAATTCCTGTAATCAGTATGCGCGCTCGAGCAACTCCAGAGTAGAGTTCCAGCGTGTCTTCACATCAATCATTGGAAGTACTGCAATGCGGACTTTGGGTTCTTGAGTGTCAATGAACCTAATTTCGGCCACCAGGTGTCAGCGTAATCAATTCAGCAAGCATTCTCTGCTATATGAAGGCCAGTTTCAAGTCTTTCAAAATCTCATGAAATACGTACTTTCTCAATTATCCTTGCTAAACCTGGTTTCATGGCCGACACCTTGTTGATTCTAGCATTTCCCTCTTTTCGAAGTCTTTGACTCTTTGCAATGTCTATGCTTTCATTCTCTCCAAATTGCTGATCGCGCTCATGGGCTTCCCAAGGCTTGGTGCGGCCTTATACACCGAGACTACTCATAAATGCACCTAAAGCCAGCTGTATGACGGGCGCCATGCATGGTACGTGGTTCCTCAATGCCGGCCACTCGATTCCAGAGGCCAAATGTGATGATTGCAGCTCGCGTGTCATTGAGTAGTTTGAGGAAACGTTGTCAGTGGTGATACCAAGCAAACAGCCGTTGGTAAACTCGACACGATCAAGCACCTCCTTCCCATGTACGGCTAGCCTTTCTCCAGCATGTTGGCCCTTGACCCACGATCTTCAATTAGTCTTCGAAACGGGGACAGAACACGCGATCGACCTCATCGAAAGCGAGTCGAACTTCACGCAATGGCCAATTCCGATCCATATAGTATGCAACGACCGACATTATGACCAGTTTGTTCGTTGAAGTCCATCCATCCAAAGCTAACCCAACTTGATTGCGTAACGGCAATTGCTTCTCAATTGCATCCACACTCGGTGCATATTCCCTCCGGCGAATGTAGCTAAGGGTCATAACGGATGGTAGGACTAGATCATCGCGTAATGCCTTATATGACCGTCGTAGGTCAAGATTTGATATAGCAGTTCATGGAATGTGTGCCGAAACAAATACTAACATGAGGTAGCAATTCCACGTGTCTTGGTGAGATTCGGAAGTTTCAAAGTCCTTAGCTGCCAGTTCGGAACGTCTTCTCTGTCATTTTGATCACTATGGATGACACTGGATATCAAATGTGATTTTCCTCTGCAAACTTACTATTGTGATTCCTCGACTTCCTTGCCTCTTCATGATGGCCAAAGCTGTTTCATCCACCGTCAAACGAGTCAATTCAGTGACCTCTGACTCTGTGAATTTGTTTAACTTTGCGATGTGAGCTTTTGCCAGCAAGTGTTTCCCCATTGAGCTGGTCCCGTGTTCTGATGGATGGCGAAGAACTTGATGACAAACGATACAAATGATGCCTGGACTGCAGGTCTCCTCAATCGCGCAGTGTAAATAGAAGCGCCACGACGGCGCATGTCTAGAATTATTCCAAGCAAAATGCCACTTCGAGCCTTCATTCGTGGAAGCCCACCACGCATCGAAGATGATTTGCAATGTAAGGTCGCTCAGATCGCGAATCAAGACACGTTCGTTGTTGGAAGAGATCATAACCTTGAGGAATGAGGTGTTTGAAGATTTAGTATCCGATATGGGGGTAAAAATAAGGATGCTGGGTATTCCGACTCGCGAGACTGCCGAACATAACGATAAAGTAATGCAGACTGCGGGTTCTTAAATATTGACTCTACCGCCACAAAGAAGATAATCAGATCAGTAAGACATGGCATGCATAATTGTGAAGTTGAATACAAGGACAGATTGCAACGACTGACCGTGTGAAACTCCATTTTGGAACGGCATAATGCAGTATACTACTGTGTAGCGTTCGGAGCCTTGACCCACCGTGGGCGCTGAATTGTTGGAGGCGGACGCGATATCGTCACTTGCATTTTCGCCAATCAAGGCTGCCGATAGGTTTAGTGTGGTTTATCTGCATTCCATTCCGGTAAGATTATCCGAGATGCTAGCGCACACATCGTTGACGCTCAGTTGACGCTCATTTTGGGACATGGTTACGATCTTTTCATAAGCATATTTGCTTTGAAAGGCGCCCAATAGCACGATTATAGATCATTGTGGTTGCATAGCCCTTTGATTTTCCAAGATGGAAAGCCTAAAATCGTTGACGCTCTGTTGACGCTCGTGTTTAGGGCACAGTGACGATGTCTTCGAAAGCATTGTTGCCCAGAAAGACAGCTGATAGTCCGAGTATGTGTCAATTTCGCCGCGCTGCCCTCGGATTTTCGAAGATGCATGGCCAAAAGTCGTTGACACTCATTTTTAGGACATAGGTTCGATGTTGTAACAAACGTTTTTACCAAGAAAGGCAGCCGATAATCAGATTATGCCTTAATGTTGCCACAGAGCCCTAGGATTTACCAGGATACAAGGCCAAAAGTCGTTGACGCTCCGTTGACACTCATTTTTAGGACATAGTTGCGATGTTGTGGCAACCCTTTTTGCCCAGAAAGGAAGCCGATAATCTGATTATGGCTCAATGTCCCCGCACAGCCCTAGGATTTTCCATGATACAAGGCCAAAAGTGGTTGACCCTCCGTTGACGCTCATTTTGAGGACATAGTACCAATGTTGTTGCAAAGGGTTTTGCCTAGAAAAGCGGCCGATAGTGCGATTGTGGTGTAACGTCGCCACACAGCACATGCCTTTTCCAAGATGCAAGGCCAAAAGTCATTGACGCTCTGTTGACGCTCATTTTTAGGAAATAGTAGAAATGTTGCCACCATCATTGTTCCATAGAAAGGCGGCCAATAGTTCGATTATGATGTACTGTAACCGCACAGCCTACTGGATTTCTCATGATGCAATGCCAAAAATCTTTGACGCTCCATTGACGTTCATTTTTAGGATGTGGCAACGACCGTCTCATTTACCTTTTTCGCAATAATGCCGACCTATACATCCGCTTTGGAAGGATGTGACAATGCAGCCCATTGATTGCCGAATGTGTAAGACTCATAATCGTTCACACTCTCTTGACACTCACATTAATCACATCCAACCAGCCTTTGTACACTCAATAATTGTATACAACGAATCATATACTCAGTATTGACCTCCAGTATTGCGTATGTATGTATTATCGTTTGCATCCAGGAGTTTTGTTACCTCTCAATTTCTGATCAACTGCTATCTACGCTATCTGAGTGAGAAATGACGTGGACCTATCACATTCCCATGCTTTCGGCCGGCAATTGACGGCATGTAGATCATTTCACTAGTTTTTGGTAAATATAGCTCGACTTCCTCACCATTCCTTATCCAGCTCCTTCTCCTCGATTTCCATGACGTACCACAAGCTATTTCAAATATCTCAACTATGTGGACCAGGTCTGTGCGGAGAGTTATGCAGCTGGATACATGGATGAATTTAGCATGACGGTTGTCGTTCAGATCGATTTGTCATGCGCACTGACCACTCTCTCTATGACAGGTATGACATCACTCACTTAGATTTTGTTAGCACATTTCGTCACTAATATTGCTTTTGCTTTGACACTTAACAGTCACTTGCAGAAAGAAACCGTACGTTTTGGCTGTCTTAAAGTGCGATTTGGATTCTAGAACTTTCACATGGTGCGTTCGACCCTTGCACATGCACAGACGAATTATCATGTCTCACAATTTTGTCACCGAAATCAAGAAACAGCTGACACGCTGCGAAATTGGTAAACAACTTGCTGTTCACAGCAATCGGACGTCAAAAACTACAGTTTGCATATCTATTCTTCCACAGATGCAGGAGCCGTCACCATCTCTTCGTCGGAATCCGATATCCATATGGTAAATAGCTGGAGGCTCTATGCAGGGGTAACAGATTACTGGTTCAACAGAGCTTCCTGGTTCAACTGGGTCCGCTTTGAGCAACGTTGACGAATCATGCTCCGCAGCTAGCCCACCGCTTGTTATGCTCGATTTTGACTGCGGATTGCCCAAACCTAGTCTGATATCAATACTTCCTGGGCGAGAAGTCCCTTGCGGCCTTTGCGATACTCCAGGGACAATGTCGAGACTCTCCATAAGCTCTCCAACTGTTGTCGGTGGAGGTGCCAGAGCGTCATCATATGTTTGCGGCTGAACGACTGCCGGAACCCTCAATTCAAATGTGCCGTACTTCTTTTCTCGTTGACAGAAGTAGTCGGCTGCATCCTCCCATCCCGGTTGAGTCAATTCGTCTAGCTTCATCTGCCTCTGCCGAAACCTCTCCATGCGCTGCTGTACAGTTTTGGTAATTGTGCCCATCACCCAGCCGGGTTCGTCATCTTCGCTCAGCTTGCCCTGCTCAGTCTGTTCATCATTCTCATATTCCCCATCCTCCCCATTGTCGGAACTTGCAAGATCACTCAGACTGTCTCCGATAGCATCCAGCATCTCCTCAAAGGTCTTTTCGGGCTCTCTGGACGTCAATCACGCGATTTCAGCATGTGTCATATCATCCTTCACTTGCTGAACCGCTGCCTGTGCGTCTTCAACTCGCTTTCTTGCCCCAGCGGTTTCTTTCGCAACATAATCCTGAATCCATTCTTCTTTCTCTTCATTGCTTAAGAAGTGCGTTTCTCATCGTTTCTCCGCCGCAAGCTTCTTTTTGGATCCCAAGCTGCGCAATGCCCCAAGTGCTCGGAGTCTCTCTGCTTCCAAGCCGCTCTTGCCGTCATTCGCATGATGACATCGTTGGGTTGACCGCATTGTGGATTTGCCGTATCTGTCCGCCAGAAGTGGTGAAATGTTCATTTTCGGAGCATTGACCATTGTAGTTTGCGTGGACTTTGTTGTTGGGTGAGATGTTGGATGTTGCAAGTTATGGACAATATGGAGGCAAGCTGCGTCTTTTATGTCAAGGTTGGTACGTTTACTCATCTTTGAACAAAGCAAAATCTCCCTCTTGACTGTCAATAAATCAGGAATAGTGACACTAACCGAACAACATGACATGATTGCTAGTGTCATTTTTATGTGATATCCCGGGGATCATTGGAGACAAACATCAGCAGACGTCCTTTCCCGCGAACAACATCCTAGTAATATCTAGCGATTAGGCGATTCTGGCGGTCGTAAACTGCAGTTTATCCCTGGTACCAAGCAAACACCATCAGACCAACTTTTGGCAAATTGCGGGGCGGTGGGAAACCCCTGCAACTTGCTGCCATTCTCAGTAGGATTCATCTTGAACATAACGATCATTTTGGCTGCTACTTATTTCATTCTGGCAAGAAGCGGACTATATAGTCCTCAGGGCTTCCCACTTCCTCTCATTATCATCTTCATCTCCTATTCCACACCAGCACATCATGGGTACACAACCACCTCCGCCAGGTGGGAGCTGATCGAATACCGGCCGATTGGCAGGCGCTTCATCAAATACCGACATTCTTGGCACACAACAAGAGCGCAGACACAACTTAGTTCACCGCGACACTGCCAATGCAGCCCCCAAACATATGACCCAGGATGCCCATTTAAAAATTGTGCGCAAGACTGGAAGCAGCAAAAATAAGAAGCAGCATGCAGTTGGATGTGAGTATATCCATATCGAGGCAAAGGGCGGTAAATTAACCGTATAACATACAGTGGGTGCCCGTAGAGAGCTACGTAACGAATTTATTGCTGCCCATAACGGGCAACCTCCATGGTTGACAAAGGCATTTGTCCGCACAGTCCCCGAAACGGAACATCGTGATGTTGTCAGCTCTGGGATTTTCGCAGATGAATGTCCTGATAAGCATCCCCGCGAGTGGACAAAGCAGGCTTTGATCACTTTAGAGGAGGCTACCGAAGCGTATCTGGTAGAGGTAACAGCTGAATTTCATTGTTAGAAGCAGCATCTAATGTCTGGTAGGCTTTCAACATGTCTTCAACTATGCCAAGGCAAGGAGGTCGGGTACAGCTGGAACAGTCCAACATGCGCCTGGTGTTGAATATGGCCGAAATGGCCAAAGAAGGCATTTCGCGCGCCGCAATAGAGGAAACGAAATATCTCATCAAGAAACTACGCGCCGAGGTCCGAGAAGAGAAGAAGCGGGGTGTTGAGTGTCCTGGGCATAAAAAGGTGAAGGCTGCGATACAAAGACACCCGGCAATGCTTCGTCAAAACCAAACTTCCAGCTGCCTTTCTTGCCAAACTGGCACCGCAACGAATCCGCAGACTTGCTGGCGACGCAAAGGAACAGGTGCACCTCCACCCGACCGACGCAGAGAGCAGACTCCAGAGACGACAACGCCACTGCCCGGCACACAACCCGCCCCAACCGGTAACACTTCCGGAGTTCAACCTTCTCATATCGTCAATTTGCTCGCTGGATATACGCATTCGCATACAGCGCTTCCCTGTGCGGAATATTTTGATGATCAGGATACCGAGCACAGTACCCATTTCTATCCAGATATGCTGACTGATGAAGGTTAGTACACTCTCTGTGGTGTGGTAATGCAGCTAACATTCATTTTGTAGACGAGAGCAGTGGATTGAGCGATCCTGCAACTGGTGATGAGCATTGAGCGAAAGACACGTGATTTTGGAGATGATTAATATATTTATCAATGTATTATTAAAGAACAATGTAGTGATCAAGCAGAAAGTGAATAAAAACGCCAGAAAGGCAGCCAAAACAATGTGAATGATGGACTGTGCCAAATTAAATGATTGCATATTGTGGATACAGCCATGGCAAAATGAGCATCAACGGAGAATCAATGATTGTTGGTCATACGTCCTGGAAAATCACACCTCCGATAGGTTGTAGTTAGTCATAAAGGAATTCTTGGCTGCCTTTATAGGGAGAACAGATTACAATACCCTCCCTGCCCCGTCATGAAAATGAGCGTTAACAGAGCGTCAACAATTTTTGGTCATGCGTCCTGGGAAATCACGCCTCCGATAGGTTGTAGTCAGTCATAAAGGCATTATTGGCTGCCTTTATAGGCAAACCAGATTGCAATACCCTCCCTGCTCCACCATGAAAATGAGCGTCAACGGAGTGTCAACGATTGTTGTTCAGGTATCATGGGTAATCTGCGGGGCAACAGGTTGCACATTGTCATAAACTGATTATTGGCTGCCTTTATAGGCAAAAGTGAAAGTGAAACGCTTCCTGCCCCATCTTCAAAATGAGCGTCAACAGAGTGTCAACGATTGTTGGCCATCCATCATGGTTAATCACAGCGCGATGTGGCGGTTATTGTCCATATACATCGTTATGACTGTTATTATACACAACAACGCTCAAGAATACTTAGCAGTAGCTTTGGAAATGAAATAAGTTGTTACTGTCCTGGAGGATGTGGCTAGAATATCCCGTACATATCTGGCTATAAAGGCTGCCACGTCCTTCTTTATGGATGCTTGTGATCAAGCACCACTCATATTACCGAAGATGCAAGACCAAATATCATTGACCCTCTGTTGACGCTCTGTTGACGCTCTGTTGACGCTGTGTCGATGCTCATTTTCAGGATGTGGTTGGGCGCGTGAGTATGTTTGTTTTGCACATCAAGGCGGCTAATACGTCAAAAATGAACCGTGACGTACCAATGTTAATATTTTACGATTAACAGTGGCATATCTGAATGCGACCATAAATGTTAAACCCAAAACGCAGAACCGGTTATTGGAACCGACGGGTCTAGCGAAACCCGGCGAAACCCGGTGGTTGACGGGTACGTGTCCGGGTTTGGCCTGCCCAGAGTCAGTAGGTCGGGTTTTTGGACTGGTCTGGAACCGAACCGACCTGTTTTTGCGGTCCAAACCCTGACAACTGGCGGGTTACACAGACCCGTTGCTATCACTAGTCAACGGAGCATCAACTATTTTTGGTCTTGCATCTTGGTTGATCCAATTGTTGCTTGGTGGTACAGATTCATATGCCAAGTAATGACCGCCATTTCAGCCCAATTAGTACAACATTTCGTTGTTACCCCATTATGAAAAGAGTGTCACCCGAGACTCAACAGTTGATGGTATTGCATGTAGGGTAATCCGGGTATCGCGCAGATATTGGAGCTCATAACAGAACTCATGACAGCCTTGTAACGTAAAAACACAAAACTGACATGGAAAAATACTGATTCCAAAACAATCAATATTGCAATGTGCAAAACATGCAAAAAGTCATTGTTGGATGTTGAAAATGCGATTTTGATAAGATACTATTATTGTACAGCAAAAACAAGAGCATTATATGAATCTACAGATGGACCCGCTGGACAACCCGCTGACTACCCGCCCAATTCAAACGGGTTGAGAGATGTCCATCGAACCGTAGCCAAAATGACGGCTCGGGTCAATTGACGTCCCGGACCGCCAATTTGGAAATGGGTCGGTTCCGACCCGTTCCCTGACCCAAAGCGCCAGTCCAGAACCGTTGCTAACACTACTCAGGGGCATCCAGCGCTGACTGCACCCCATGAACCAATACTGGAGGTCACAATGGCCGGAGTGGAACAGACATTCAAGAGCGACATGGATGAGATGACATATAAGACCAATTTCAAATTGATGAACTTGTTAGAAGTGTGATATGTTAATCTCACCCACCAGGATCCGAACACAACTATTGATTAGCCAGTCAACCAATGGAATCTGCACCTTCATTTATATTATACATTGACGCTGAGATCTAAACCATCTAGCAACAGCCAACATTCATACTGATCTTGGAATTTAGGGATTTTGATGTGTCCCATCAGTACAAGATGGAAAACAGTATGGGCTGGCATATTGCAGTCTTGAATTCAGGCTTCAGGTGATAGCTAGGCCGGGATTTCATTCACTCAATGACAGGTGTTACTATTTGATGTGGCTGCATTCAGGGGCACCTTAAAAACGTGAGGATGATACTGTGATCGAAAAGCACTGTGAACAGGCACTGGATTTCACTGTGAAGTGTTGGATGGATGCCATCTGGAGCAAAGACAAAGATATGTAACATGATGCAGCACACCGGATGATACTGATTTCAATGCATTGGATGATCAGAAGGTCATCAGCAAAAACCAAATTTCCTTCATTACATTAATTTAGTTGATTGAACCCCCAAACTCAAAAAAATGATATCCAGGTTTCCCTGAAATATGGCATTGCTACTATGTTCCAGAGTGTTCTTTCAGTTGTTGCGTTGCAGTTTTCAAGCATCACGATGAGTGTACCCACTTTTGCCAATGTGACAATGTGCACTTAACGAACGGTTCACACTTCATTTGGCAAACTTACAGTTCATCTCTTGGCATACTTCTACGTCGCTGAATTCAAATTGTCATCTCAATGACGACTGTACTTGCTCCATATGTCTAATGAAGCGTGTAGTTCTTGTTTTACAAGACCCTCATGGCTTAATTTGACCAATGATAGTTACCATGCAGATGTGGTTCACGATATTTAATTTGTTAATACAAGATTGTCAGTAGTTTGAAGTTCAACTGTCGCGGGAGGGTAATGCATCATCGCAATTATGATTTCACCTGTTTGAGATCAAACTTCAGTAAACCATGAGTTCAATTACATTTACTACTATTATGATATATCCAGGAAACCTGGACTAAAATAGCACACAAAGGAAATCCTATATCCGATCACTGACAATATTCCGAACTTCTGAGCGACATTGCACCCTCTTCAAACATAGATCCATCGATTAATCTGGTATGCTCAACGCTGGTCATGTTGGCGATCCTGGTGATGTTGTTGCTGTTGCTGTTGCTGTTGCTGCAGGGGATGGGCTGGCTGCTGCTGGCGATGGCAGACCCACCCATAGGCAGAACAGCTGCAAATCACATGCTAGCTTCAGTAGCAGCAACAAAGCTGCTGAGACGATTAAAAGAGTTGTTGGGCTGCTCTATCAGCTCCCCCGGGACGTAATCAAGGAACTCCTCATCAACGCTGATCATTGTGACGTTGTGCCATTGCTGGGTCAGTACCAGTTGAGTGGATGCTTGCGCGAATCATGCTGCTGCTATTGTCGATCATTTTGACTCGAACCTCTGGCGAGGCAGAATGGAAATCCGCATCGAGACACTGAAATACATTTGTGCATGCATTACTGACTCTGTGATGAATGTTTCTTGTATTGTACTAACGTTGTGCTGCACCTCCTGGACCAAACTCTGGCGGGACCCTAAACTCACTTGTTTTCCAGGCCGACTGACAATGGTGGATGGCCGTCGTGGTGAGGGCAATGAAGATCGGGTTGATTTTATCAATCGGTGAAGTATCCTTAATTCCCATTTCTCGTATGCCATAGCAGTATGCCTGGTGAATACGATCCACAATATCAGTCACTGCAAATGGAAACTTGCACTCCTATATTGATCGTCAAGACAACAATTAAACCAGAAGAGAACTTTGAACTTACCTCCCAAAGGTTTGTGGGGCATGGAAACCTGTCCTGGGCACCTAGCCAGGCTACCATTATCCGGATCTCTGTACACGACTGTGTTCAAAATCATCACATAGAGTCGACTGAGGTCTTGCAGCAGTATACCATTGCTGCACGGTAGCAAGTAATTTTTCTGAGAGCCTGACGCACAATATCAGCAATGAAAACAATGGTTTAGATGATTCATTTACCACTGATATGTAGGCACATGGAGGGTCTGAGTGTCTCTGGGCTGGATCAATCCTGGGGATTTCCTCATACCACCAACTATGAATCTGGGTGGTCTTCAACACATTCGTGGCAAAGAGCTTCACAAACATTGCATAATTGATGGCTATAGGCTTCACACGTGCCATGACCATCACCGGAACGGCTGAAAGCGTTGTCTGGGCATTGTATTCTGCACAGATGATGAGTCCCATCATGTCATCCACAAACGCCTCATATTGCCACACATTTCCAGCTTTCCATTGAACCAATTACCCACCGGCTTCATTCGAATCCTTTCTGTAGTCAATACTTCCAATAGCAGGTGGATTCAATCATTCAAACATTTAATCAGATACCTTCCTGGATGCCAGCGGTGCAGGCTCACTTTCATCTTACTCCTCAGAGACAATATAAATCTTCCGATGCTCAGGATATTGGGGTTACGCCAACAGAGGAGCTGATTGAGTTGCCGCGACTCGTTTTCCAAGTGTTGATGTGAAGGTTTCTTTCAATGGCCAATTGCGCAGTGGTTTCCTGGATGGTCGCCAAAGAGGCATGTCGTCGGATTCTGACTTGTGATTTAGATGGTTGTTGTAATCGTCGGGAATCGTGCTGAGATCGTCATTGAGATCCTCATTGTGGATACATCATCTGCTTCTCCTGGTGATGGGAGGAAGAGGAGGAGGAGCAGAAGTGCGACGTCTTCTTGTCATGATTTAAAAAGGCGGCGAGTGATATTTACGAAAAAATTCAACCAGTGAATACAGGAAATGAGAATGACTGTATAGTAAACTAATTGAAGCGTTGTGTAAAGGAAAGAAAGCGTTGATATGATTAAAAGCATAATCGTGATGCGTCATTTTATCCTGTTGACAATTCAAGCATTATGGGTTGTCCCGCCACCCACAGCTCCAACTGCTTGGATGCATGGGAACTCGAACTAAGAATGGCAGGTAACAAGGATGCCGCAGGGTTATTGATTGGCTTCCTTTGACGATCATCGATATCGCAATGAGCCAAATCTCTTTCGCATTTCACTGATCATAGGGGCTAACTTCTGCTGGGTAAAGTTACCGAACTACCAATTACATGATACACATACATGGAGTCCTATCGCTGTGACTATGCCTTTCCCATGAACAAACGTCTCAACTATTCATCCCAACATGGTGAACTCTCAAAACAGCCCTTCATGCATGAATACCAACGATGTAATAATAAAATAAACAAAACACCAAAAAGAGACCCAAAACCTCACGAAAAAACTCCATATTATCACCCATCCGTCCACCCACCAAAGTGCCAGAAAAATACCCACCCACATTGCAAATCCTTGAACAACCGTACAGCCAGTGCATACCATCCTCACAATCACTTATTTGCAGCTGGGCGGCTGCTTGTATGGTATGTATGGGCCGAAGAGCCTGCCGCGGAAGGATTCACAATCTGATTGTGCTTGCGTAGCCAAGCCACATCCTCATCTGCACCAATGCTTTGCTTTTTATCGGCAAACAGACTAAGAGCACAATTTCGGATGACTTCAAGGTATCGCTGCTGTCAGATAATCTTCTTTGAATCCTCTGTTCAGACTTTGGAATGCTGATTTCATCGTCAGGAAGCGTCTTAGATTTGGGCGCCTCTTCACAGCATCATTCAATTCCTCCCCGATATTGTCGATCATATCCTCGGCTGGAGGTGGGAGGTAGTCATCGAGAGGAAGCTACCTGCGCCCACCCCGCATAGGCGTCTGGGCACCAGCTGTGGCATTGGCTTGTTAGCCATGATAAATCACGCAAAAATGCGTCAGGTTGTGTAATGCCATCGCCAGCTTTACTCATCCGGCAGTTGTATTGTTATCGATGATTGGGGTAACATTACGGGCGTATGGACCACTATCTCCATTTGGCTTCTCCCGGCAGCCCCACAGCTCTCGGATATTCTGGCTGGGGTCCACAGACTGACGATTGCAGCAATCCCAGATGACGATATCGTCGTATCACGATGGATGTAACTATCGGAAGTATCAATTCATCATCTCCAGGCCAGTGCAATGAGAATAGCTGAGTACTGTTTTCACCCACCCTCTTTGCAACAATGTCGGGATCCACATAGGGGATGGTAAAGCTGAATAGCTCGACAAGGAAATTGGTCGATGCGTTGCAACACGCCTTGAATGGCAAAGACCGGTGACCCGAGGTTTCTTCCTTGTTGCTTTCTTTGTCTGCACATCATCAGGATGAGCAAAAGAAGCATCGGGGTCATGAAATACATACCAACATGCACCAGTCTCCTCTTCTTAGTCGGGGTTTTGTCGAGCCAATTATTCCTTTCGCGAAGGCCAACCTCTGCGAACTCGTCCAGTGCTGCCTTGAGTTTGTGACCATCGAGGTTAGGCTTGTCTGCCATGCACAGTTTCCAAAGCGGCCATTCAGACGCCAGATCACTGAGTTGAGGAATGCAAAGAGCAATTACGAGATTCGATTGCTCAGGGGCGGCACCTTGTCTGTTCATGACGCTGATCGGCTTGGCAATCTCACAGACCCGCTCCCTCACTTCATTATCTATCCATTGTGTTGTCAAGCCACCCCTATCCTGCCAAATCCGCATCGATTCTGCTGCCCATTGGCTGACTCCAACACCGGCGTTCTCGGCCCAGATGCGGACTGGTACAGGCAGAATCTGGATCGCATTAGCATCTGCGACGACTGATGTCGGCAACAAGAAGGCATCACATTACCTTTTGGGTTCTGAACGGTGGTCAGTGATTGAGTGGTGGATATTCAATGCTTGTCACTGTATCAAGCATCGGGAGTGTTGAATATACCGTCAACGGTAATGCGACACAGTAACAGAGGTGAGGAGGGTGTGTCAAAGGTTGTGGAGATTGTAAGTAAGATGGGCAGGCAAGGCGAATGAATATCTAGGCTTGGAGGGATCTCTTGATCCAGCGACATCATCTTGGCTGCAATTCAGCTAGGAAACAATTTGCTTAGCATCATCTAAGCGCCACGATTTGTTGACTGAATGCTTAAGTTCATCACAAAGACAAATAACAGCATCCTCTGCAGTCATATCTCACTTGTGTGTCCTTGCACTAGTGCTTATACCCCGCGATGACGTCGCTGGGTCGGTCTCTATAGAGAATGCATCGTTCATGTATGGTTCGAACCTCACCAAAAGATACAACCATACATCAGGCAAATGGTGTAGGTGGGTATTGTGACGGTGCAAAACAATCTCTGTGACAAGGTGAATGCAGATGAGGCATGCATTTCGAGATCCGACGGATGTTAGAATGGAGAGAGCGATTAAACACTTTGCAACATGTGAAGGAGGAAGAGTGAAATCCTATGAGAGTGGTAGGACCCCATTTTGGACAAAGTCAATCAAGGCGCGGCTTTTTCAGCGGACAAGCCAGCGAGCAATGGTATGAGTAGCTAAAAGACCGTCGAGATGCTTCTTGACATGGTTGCGACATGTAATTGTGCTAACGAATCATGGATCTTCGTCAACAGTGTCTCTACTGCTTGAAGAGATACTGTTACATCTGCGCTTACATCACTCACCACTGTCGCAACCACAAAGAAACAATTGTATACATATCAGCCGAAAATCTGCCAGATGATGGTTTTGCGATCGAGCACAATAGTATTCTTCTTCCATTCTTTGATGAACCGCATCGCGACCCTTTCTTCACCCTTCCAACGATCATTCCAGTGGTACTGACGCTGACAGCTACAATGCTTGAATCGATCCACAGCAACCTCCAGTTCAGACACGTAATTATGGTACTTCTCACTTCGGAAACCGTCTAGCGAGTAGGCCAACTAATGACGAGTATTTCGTTATCTTCGACGATGAAATTGATCTAAGGTCACGATTTTTCTCGCTAGTATGAGTGTCAATTAGGGCACTGGTTCGGCAAGTATCCCTTGAGGAGAGCTGATATCAATGAGTTTTTCAGGAACACTACGATGGCAACCATCAGCAACATCACTTCTCCCCACACTGTATTCAAAAGGTTGAATGAAATGTCCTACAGGATGGGCATTGACTCTTGCACATCCGGCAAAGTGTGTTACACTCGTTTGGCCGATCCAGACAACCTTCGCAACAATGATTACACACATTTCTTTCGCCTCAATCCTATCGAATGCATTCAGTTCCTCCTGCAACAGCCTGCGTTCAGGAAATGTATGTTGTATGCTCCAGCAAAGGAATCGAATAATGGCGAGGAATGTATCTGCTCAGAGGTGAACTCATGCGACTGGTGGTGGAATGAACAGGTTCTTTTGTTGAATTTCATCATAGCTACGATGATTTTGACCTCTTCAATGACTACTGCCGCTGCGTGGAGCTACGATTGTCCCTGTATTCGGCAGTTAAGACCAGACACATCTTACACACCATTCAGGCGACAAGAAAGAATGGGTACTATATTTGAATCTCGGAAACATTGGCTCGATTATGAGATCAGAGCCTTCGAATCATGCAAGCATCCTTGTTGCCCTTCTTCCTGTTCCTCTGGAATATCGCTTTAGAAGACAGGGAAGAACAACTGCCATGAAGGAACAACAAATCTACAATCGAGTGGTGTGATGGATAGTCTACAGGCAGATTTTTCGTCCGCTCGAAGCGCTTTTCAATACTGGAAACCTTATACTTTATGAGGAGGGTTGGATGCGGCAATGTTATCCTGTCATCTGTGCATAGACAGCTGACTACTTTGAAAACATTCACTCGCACACCGTCAAGCAGCCCCATTGCCCCATGTGTGATGAGCCGAAATCATCGTTTGGAGATGGCAATTCATCCTTGTAGCATTTGAGAGACTATCAGATATACTTCCAACAGATGATCTTCATGACTCAGGGAGATGAGACGGAGAGACATGAAGCAAGACAATATCCTTACCATCGAGCAGTTGGAACCTCAGATGGGGTCTTCAGGAATATCCAATGCATCTCTCCGACGACGATTATTGTACCCAATATTCATCATACCGCCCATCTTGGTAGGTTTCAGCATTTGATGGACTGGGTAACTCCTTTCACAACCAACATGCTGGGATCCACAAATCCAACCATCTCTGGGCGATGATGCCTCCATATCCTGGCTTCGCTCAATTCAACAAGCAATATAGCCAGGTGTCACATAGGAGTGGTAAGGAGATGAAAGCACTCGGGCACGTGATTGTTCCAGTTTCTGCGGCGACTATCTTCAACCCCTCAGGAAGCCAAAGGATTTCCTTCACAGAAGCCCTGTTGTGCGTCAAGTGCTTTGTGCATTTTCACCTGATGGCATAGTACCCGTACCATACTGAGGCCATGATTGAGTACATTGAGAATCATCTGGAGGAGTGTCCTGGCCACAAGGATGTTTTCAGTTGATTCCACACCAGTGAATCTACAAACATGGTCTCGGAAGCGGTGAGAAAGCAGCTTACAATTGCCAATCAGGAGGAACAGAAGAGTGACCCCGCTTGGAAAAATATTTCGACTGCTGCCAAGTGTCGTCGAATTGATGATGATACCACTCGGATCGAGTCAGACATTGGACAACATCTTATCGACGAATCATAATTCAACTTGTTGAAGATGCATCTCCTGAACGACTTCTCTGACCATATCCGCGAGCTTCACAACCTCCTCAATGTAAGCCCTGAACTCCCAGACAATGCGAGGATGGATCTTGAATAAGCCTAACTACAATCAAATCATCGTGAGGCTGCCTTACAGATTTTGCGAACAAATGCCCGAAAGGAGGTGTTTCAGTATCAAGAGCTGAATGCAAATGCTGCAAATCAACGTCGTGACAACGATACGCATCTAACCACAGTGCCTATCAAGCTAATCATGAACAACCCACAACCAGAAATCAAAACCCTTGATGACATGGCCGAGTGGTGTGCAATGCCAAAGGGGGAGCTACAGAATCAAATTTCTTGGTGTTTGAAGAGATTTGCTGACTTCAGAGACTACGTCTATCACGATCAGTATTTCCGTCATCTCAACAATGCACAATACATTTGGCAGTACCCAGTAGAAATTGTGTTGACTTCTTTTCAATGCGACGAGCATAGAGTTTATATGGTTTGTTGCTCTTGGTCCACAAGGTGGAGAAAGCATAAGCCACCAACAAATGATACAGTGCTTCTTTGGATGGGGACGACTCCATATAGCCACTGTAAGTCGTGTGGGGACAGATTTGAGTGCGGTCATCACGTCGGTTGGGTAAGGGTTGTGCGTGGCGGAGCCAGATCACTTTAGTTCTTGTGTACGTGTCAATTAGACTTAGCAGGAGTCAGTGAGTTTAGGTCAATGGAGAGATTCAGGACACTGGACACCATACAACAGGTGATGAGCCGGGGCACTTCCCTGATATTACGAACTCGACTCGAATTGAGGCATCATTGACACGGTCTCAGAGGAGTACAGACAGACTGACTCAACACGTGTACGGACGACAAGATGGCCGAATCGACAGCCAACACGATGAACCTGTTTGATGGTACGGACTACAAGAGCTGGAGTTTGGAAGTTGAAATACTCTTGGAGCAGAAACAGGTTCTTGGCATTGTCGATGGTACAGAGAAAGCACCAGAAGATGCGACAGAGCTCTAATCATGGAACAAGGAGCACGGAATCGCGTGGTCGACCATTCTCCTTGCGATGGGGAGGTCTTTGCACCAGCAGTATGGCATTCAGAAACACGCAAAGGCGCTGTGGGATCAGCTGAAGGAGGACTACCAGTCGAAGGTGAAGCTGAATGTTTGGGCTTTGCGAGACGAGATGTCAGCTGTGAGATTGAGCGATTGTGAGAATATACAGGGGTACGCATCGAAGATTCAGAGTTATGTGAATAACTTCAATCATTTGGCCGATACAGACAGTTCGACTGGTAGTGGTACGATGCCGAAGAGCGAGCACATCTATTACCTGATGAAGGGTGTACCGAAGAATGATGATTGGAGGTTTTTCACCCAGGTGATGCACGACAAGATTGAAACCCTGGCCAACCAACCGGAGGAGATTATTGTGATGATGAAAGCCCACGAAGCGCGATTACAGAAGGATGACGATCCGGAGGTTGCAGCCATGTTCTCAATGTTGCGGATGAAGAATGAAAAGCGGAATTCAAAGCGCTCTCAGAAGTCCCAGAAGTCCCATGGTAGTGGCAGTGAGAGCGATGGTAGTAGTTTGGACAATGAGAAGCATACAAGTCGCCGCACCAATTGGAGGGATACTCAGGAACGCTACAGATGCCATAAGGTGGGTCACATTGCACAGTATTGTCCAAGCACTGCACCGGGAAACAGCGGAGCACCAACGGTGGCAGCAGCAATGACAATGACGACGACATCAATTTAAAACTGTTGGATGACAGTTACGAATCGAGAGGGCCCGTCGAAGGAGAGCTGGTACTAGGCATGTGCCACCGCTTCTCACATGTGCGGTGATCGGAGAAATTTCGAACGGTACACAGACTATACCACGAGAGAAGAGCGGGAGATTCGTGACTTTGCTGGAAGGATTGCAGGCAAGGCCATCGGATATGGAGACGTGCAATTGCGGCTCCCTCTGCCAGGATACCGCAGAAATCATCAGGTTGTTGCGAGAAACGTCTTGCATATTGAAGGTGCACACTACTCCCTTTCATGATCGCGGCTTATGGATCGGGGGTTGCAGATTGTGCCGGTCAACGCCTATGGGATCAAGATATAGGACAAAGCGCTGGCTTAGAGTACTGGTCGAGATCGAGGTGATCTTGTGCACGTGGCACGCCAGACTGGAGGGTGATTCCGGCCAGATGTGAAGCGGCTGGATGTGACGGTTGCAGGAAAGAGGCATCGAGCGAGAGGATGATAGTTTCGGTGGAGCTCCACCCATGGTTGATTGATTAGGCGGAGCTTCAGGCAAGCTCTATGTTTGTTGTCTTCAGAGTTTAGCACTACGGTCGTGATACTGCCCTGGAGGAGTGTGGGGACGGATTTGAGTGCGGTCATCACATGGGTATGTTTAGGGTTGTGCAAGGCGGAGCCGCATCACTGTAGTTCTTGTCTACATCTCAATTAGACTTAGTGAGAGTCAGTGAGTTCAGGTCAATAGAGGGATTCAGCCCACCGGACACTGTACAACAAGTCGACTGCTGGATGCATTCCCACGTGGTTGTGGTGTGTTTCTGTCGTCGAGGATGCTGGATGGAGCCTGAAAGGGCATCTTGCATTTGTTCAGACGTTTACCACAGAGCCAATACGTCAGACTGCTGGTATTGTGATTGTCGAGAAAAGGCATCAACCTCCGATGTGACCCTTGCACAATGGAAGCGATCATCATAAACCTCTTTTTGGCATAGGAACCACCTGTATCGTCCCTATAAGTGCGATCCAAGGAGCATTACACCTTCTTCCACTGAGACCGCAGCCAGATAGCTCCCGATGGTACTTCAGCAACACAATTGACTTGAATGCTTTTCATTTGGTTAACACGTAGATTATTCGACTCAATGCTTGAGGTAACCGTTGCAGCAATATATAAAAATCTGATGAGTATTTGCTCTGGGTGTCTTCATTTTTGTAATGGGAGTTGTGCAAGCTTGTGTATAATCGATGTCTCAAGGGATTCAATAGTCAAGAATGTTTTTGAAATCAATGGAACAGTTCAAAAGACCATCGAAACAATTAATATCTAGAGGACCAACATCAGAGAAACATGTACAATAAATTAACTTAAATGACTACACACGTTGTTGAGATGTGGCGATGATGTGATCACATCATTGACTGCTTCGAAGCATGATGGAAGATTGCAAATCAGTTGCTCGTAGAATTTGTGGAGCATGTGGGGAAGGATCGGTGCGTGGGGTCAATTTTCAGAAACCAATTTCACTCTTTGCTGATGGTGGTCAGTATTGAATCTACCCAATTGCAAACCTCACATTCAGCTACCAATGGAGAATGCACAACTCATTGATCTGGAGTGGACTGAGGAAGTGCAATCAACATTGAACACCCTTGAAGAAAAATACACTTCACCAGGTGCATTAGGAGCATCAAGGGTTTATTGATGGTGCCAAGCATGTTTTTCATTATTATTGGGATATCCCATGGATTGCAACAACATTTGAAGTCCATGATACAATGAATGGCCACGGGATGCATGTGGAGATACTCCAATGTTTGGATGGCTGAGATGGACATTTCTGATAATTTGATGCAAACAGCCCGTGGCGTAATCTGAACCCAACACAGATGAGGAATCAAGTGAAGCATTCCTTCAGAAACATTTGACCAATGAAAATTGCCTTCAAAGTACACCTTCTACACAAAACGTGGTGCTTGTTTGTCATCTTCCTGGCCTGGCTCATCATGTGCAGAAGTGGTTAATAAAGTATTTCATAGATCACCTGGATACATTTCACATGTATGCAGCAATGGACAATAATAAATGCCCAGACATGCAGCTAAAATTTGGGGATTCATGAGATCCCTCTGTATTCATAACTGGATCCAATGTGGGTGGGACAGGCTTAAATCACACAGCAGTAAGCCATGCTGTAATTACACAGAAGTTCTGGGTATTGACTCAGCAGGGCTGGTCATTTGCAAAAGTTATCTGGGTTGGTCAAAACAGAGTTCTACATGCATGATTACTGAATATGGGTCCTAGTGGCTATGATAACCACGCTAGTGATATTGACTAGCAGCCTGGGGTGGAGTAATTAAGAATTCCACACAGCTCGAGATGTTGACTGCGCATCTCATCCTTGATGTCCTACCAAATACTGGAGTGTTGTAAGGACCATATTAAGTGGCAGGCAGAGTATGGCGGCAAGCTGCAGTCTAATGAACCAGGATCTTAGATTATTATGATAGTGAAATCATGGTTCACCTTTTAAGACATTCAACCAACCTAATCTTCTTCACTGATAGAAACAGTCCAAAACGGTTGTTTGGGAGTCACACACTAATGCAGAAATACATGATATCGTTCAGTCAGTTGGAAGCGAATCAAGTTCTGATGTAGGAATTGTTGTTTCTCATATCAGGATTTGCTAGAGTGGGGTTTCATTGGTGTTGTTGATTATTATTAATGACAAAACTGAGATGAAGTCAATTGCTAAACTACATTTACAAGTCCCAGGGCTATCTCATCTCACAATATTTGGTCATATTCGAAGTATGAAATACAATCCATTGACACGCTTTGACTGCCTTGTCAGTTATGGATTGGAGATGTTACAGAAAACTAAGGCCATGTGCAAATGACCCAGTCAACAGAATTTGACAGTGTAGTTCAAACAGTTTCAGGTGCACCAGAGGATCCTCAGCATAGGTCTTGAGTCTCATGATACTTCATTGAGCACTGCATATTTGCCAATCCCATCGGGCAATAAAGACTGTCCACGCAAAATTCATCATCTCTATCAGAGTATGTGACATGGCTGCACATTTGAATCAAGCCTGCAGCTTTTGCTGCCATTTGATCGAAGTTGAGTTGCAATGGTGAATCGTCAGCATAGGTGTTGAGTCTCATTATGACAGATGGAACACCACATTTGTGCCAATTCCGCGGGGCAGTTTAGACAATCTAGGTGATATTGAGTACCAGTGTCAGAATATACGACATGGCTCGCATATTAATGCCAATGCAGCAGCTTTTGCTGGCATAGGATCGAAGTTCAGGTGCACCAGAGAGTCTTAGGCAGTGATTGTGATTCTCAGTAGGACAGATTTAGCAGTGTATAATTTCCCATCCCAGTTGGCAAAGAGGACAATCTAACTGATATGCAGCATCTGGATCAGAACATGAGACATCGTTCATGTATTGCTGGCGTAGCCACAGCTGTTGCTAGCAAATGGTAGAAGTTCAGGCACACTTCAGATCCACATCCCAGGAAGTCAGACAATGAGACATAGTTGGCCAATTCATGGCTCAGCTGTAGCTTTTGCTGTAGGGAATTTGCTGGCCTGTGATTCAAGTTCAGGCGCACCTGAGATCCGCAATCAGCACACCCGAGATCACCAATACAGTTATGTATGAGGTTTTTGGAATTATATGCAGTTGACTTTGACAAGCTGTGATTCATTATGGATGTATCATTCCATCCTAGGCATGCCTCAGTACTACAAAGATATTACCTCAGTTCAAGAACAATGTTCCGTAGTTTATTTTATACTTTCCTTAGCTTCATCCTCATCATGTTTTCTCCAACTTTGAATCAGTGGAAGCAGTGCACTCAGATTGTAATCAATCAAAATACATCATCTGTAGGTGCAGGTCACTCGTCCTGCTTCGCCACTCCGACTATATGAATCGATGGTCAATTTTGCAAGGTTCAGATGTTTACATAAGGTGCAGCTATGTGTGTGTCAGCTGAAGCGCACTGACCATGTTACTGGGTGCTGGCACGATTGAACTTGGCATTGCTAGCTAGCTAATAGACTAAACCTTCTTGCGACCCCTCAATTGGTAGCGACTTCTCAATTGTTCTTTCTTTAGGGCTTAAATTCTCAGCAGGACTCAAATTCTGTGATGTTGTGAAGAAACGGTGCGCATGCAGGTTGCCATGGCATTGTTTGAATAAACCTGAAGTGACAAAGATTGCATCTGTACAACAGCACGGATGAAGCAACATTGAAATCCCGCACCTACTATGCAAACTGATTGGACTTTGCATCCTACATCTGCACCCTTTACACTACACCTTCTGGTTGGCCAGCACTGTGTCCCAGCCTTGTTGGGCGTCACCTTGAAGAAGTTGCTGTCAGAACTTTGGCCAATCAAGATGGGAGAAGGATGTTTCAACTGGCCACTCCCGGGAGTAGCCAATCATGATGGCCTGATTCAAAATTTTGAAGGAAATTCTTGCATGCCTCAGAATGCTGCCGATGCTGACAGTACAGCTCTCAGCTGCCAAGGACCTACCGATTGTGGGGACGGATTTGAGTGCGGTCATCACATGGGTTGGTTTAGGGTTGTGCGCGGCGGAGCCGCATCACTTTAGTTCTTGTGTACATGTCAATTAGACTTAGCGAGAGTCAGTGAGTTTTAGGTCAATAGAGAGATTCAGGACACCAGACACCGTACAACAGGTTATGAGCCCGGGCACTTCGCTGATTTGACGAACTCGACTCGAATTGCGGCATCATCGACACGGTCTCGGAGGAGTACAGACAGACAGACTCGACTCATGTACAGACGACAAGATGGCCGTATCGACAGCGATCTCGATTAAGAAGTTTGATGGTACGGACTACAAGAGCTGGAGTTTGGAAGTTGAAATACACTTGGAGCAGAAGCAGGTTCTCGGCATTGTCGAAGGTAGAGAGGAAGCACTGGATGCGAAGAATGCGACAGACGTGACTGAGTTTAAAGCATGGTAGAAGCAGCACAGAATCGCGCGGTCGACCATTCTCCTCGCGATGGAGAGGTGTTTGCAGCAGCAGTATGGCGTTCAGAAAGACGCAAAGGCGCTGTGGGATCAGCTGAAGGAGGACTACAAGTCGAAGGTGAAGCTGAATGTTTGGGCTTTGCGAGACGAGATGTCAGCAGTGAGATTGAGTGATTGTGAGAATGTACAGGAGTACGCATCGAAGATTCAGAGATATGTGAATGACTTCAATCTTTGCGCCGATACGGATAGCTCAAGTACTGGTAGTAGTACTACGCCGAAGAGCGAGCACACCTATTACCTGATGAAGGGTGTACCGAAGGATGATGATTGGAGGGTTTTCACCCAGTTGATGTGCGACAAAATCGACACCCTGGCCGACAAACCGGAGGAGGTTATTGTGAAGATGAAAGCCCACGAAGCCCGATTACAGAAGGACGACGATTCGGAGGTGGCAGCCATGTTCTCAAAGAATGAGAAGCGGAATTCAAGGCAGACTCGGAAGTCCCGCAAGTCCCGTGATAGCGGCAGTGAGAGTGATGGTAGCAGTTCGGAAAATGAGAAGCATGCGAGTCGCCGCAGGGATACTCAGGAGAGCTACAGATGCCATAAGGTGGGGCACATTGCACGGTATTGTCCAAGCACTGCACCGGTGGAGAGCGGAGCACCGACAGAGGCAGCGGCAGCGGCAGCAGCAACGACGATGACGACAACATCAATTGAGAACTATTGGATGACTGTTATGAAAGGAGAGAGCCCATCGAAGGAGAGCTGGTACTTGGATTGTGCCACCACCTCTCACATTTGCGGAGATCGGCGAATGTTCGAACGGTACATGGAGTATACCAAACGAGATAGACACGAGATTCGCGACTTTGTGGGAAGGGTAGTGGGCAAGGCCATCGGGCACGGAGATGATCGATTGAGGCTTCGACTACCTGGAGGCCGCCACCGCATACATGAAGTGGTTGTGAGAAATGTCTTGTATGTCGAAGGAGCACACAACTCGCTGTCACAATCGCGGCTTATGGATCGGGGATTGCGGATTGTCCCTGTCAACGGCTATGGGATCAAGATAAATGACAAAGCGCCGGCTGAGAGTACTGGTCAAGGTCGAGGAAATCTTGTGGGCATGGCACGCCAGACTGGAGGGTTATTCCGGCTGGATGTGGAGCAGCTGGATGTGAAGGTTTCACAAAAGAGATATCGATCGAGAGAGAGCAGACGGCACACAGCACCGAATGCTGCCGATGAGCACTTCTATCGAGAGTTCTTGGTGCCGGAGGAGCCGAACCAAGTGATATTGAGCGAGAGGATAATTTCTTCGGAGGAGCTTCGGAGGAGCTCCAGGCACAGTTGATTGTTTGGATGGAATTCTGGGCTTGGCGTCGTTTGGGAGGAGCTTCAGGCAAAGCTCTATCTTCGTTTTCTTTAGAGTATAGCACTTACGGTCGTGATACCGCCCTGGAGGAGTGTGGGGACGGATTTGAGTGCGGTCATCACATGGGTTGGTTTAGGGTTGTGCGCAGCGGAGCCGCATCACTTTAGTTCTTGTGTACGTGTCAATTAGACTTAGCGAGAGTCAGTGAGATTTAGGTCAATAGAGAGATTCAGGACACCGGATACTGTACAACACCGATTAGTACGCGAGAATCTACCAGTCATACTCCAGCCAATCCAACTACCTCTAACCACCTGTGTAATGATGTACAGTCACCGAAAGAGCAGGTTACCATGGACAATTCCTCTCGAGACGATGCTGTGGTGGAGGCGGAGACTTGGAATGGCTGATTAGACATCGTATTCCCATTCACAGCTTGTCTCGGTGTGGGTGGCAATGGTGGTGGAGAAGTGTTCTTCTCCAAGTTGCACCTTTTACAGCATCAGCATCCATTGTTTGGCTGGGACTTGAAGCTGGAGACTGTCAATCTGTTCCTTCGCAAGGTGGAGCACAGGGTATGCCAAGGCAGAGCGGCAAGAGAGTATGATGAAGTCAGAAATCAGCATCGATTCGGCATGGTGATTGATGGATCCTGAGGAGTACAATTAATTTGTCACTGCATTTATCAGCAAGGTGTCACGGTCAGTCCATCTGCCTATGGCTCTGATGAACTGGTGACACAGATGCTTTTCAAATGGGCTTTTTCCCATCGTTTCGTCTCAGAAATCACTATTACTGCGTTTCAAAACGTGATCTGTGCGCTACAGTTTTCCAGAAGGGATTGCAAAGTTGCACATCTTAACAAGCATTTCTCCGAGCTCAACCACAGGTTGCAAGCAAAGCTCTCTAATATGCATGAGGATCCCATGTACCACAAGAACTATTCGAAACTGCCAGCAGGACATGCAGATTGGATGATCGCCTCAACCTGTGTACAACTGAAGCTGCAGGAAGGTTTCCCATTCACATTGGCCGATTCTATGGTGGAGGTGGGTCAACTTGCAGAACTTACGACTTTGCATCCCGCTGTCATGGGTACGCCAGTTAACCATCGCACCGATGTTATCGCGCATTACGCAGCCCCAAGCCCAATGTCTATACGCCCAAATCCGATGGATCTTGCCATAGCTCGCGTCAATAGCAGATGCTACTGCTGCAACCGTTTTGGACATGATGCATGTTAATGTGTGAGTCCAGATACGCGGGGGCGCAGCCAAGCATTCCATGCAACAACAGGTGCAAACTGCAGCATACGTGATTGTGGACATTGACCCAGTGTTACTCGTTGTTGCCACCGAAGAGCTTTGGCCAGATGGGCAACCTGAAACATCAGTAGCGTCCAGGCAGCTGTAGTGGAGTATGCAAATACAAACAATGATGGGCAGGAATCAGCAGCAGAGCAAAAGTCTCAGGATAAGGATGACGGCCAGGGAAATGGCAATTGGGAGTAGTGGCGGAACTTCCTACTACCCAGAATATTATTGGAAGAGCGAAAACGGTATGGACTAAGGAATTGGGGGAAGGCAAAGACGCACGCATATGGCATGGGAACTTGTATATGAGAAGCTTAACAGATGATGAGACCTCGGCTGCTCTTGGTTCGCCTAATTCTCACTTACAGCGTTATAATGATTCCAGGTTAACCTTCAAAAATAACATTTGTTCAGCATATTTGATGTTTGATTGAGGTGCATCTTGTCGTTTTGTGGATACTGCCTACACCAATTCTTTGGGGTTGAAACGTCAACTTTGCAGGTGCATGAGAGTCTCTGTCGCAGGAGAAGAGAAAGTAGAAGAGGATAGATTGCAAGGTTTGACTCAATGCATTGATAACAGATGGCACCAGCAATCCTGGCGACATCGCCAGGTGGTACAAGATTGTCGACTTGGGAGGCTTCCATGACCTAACTGTGGGTAAATGCTAGATAGCAGCCAATCTGCATAGCATCTATCACAAAACTAATACTATACCTATGCTGGAGCATGATTGGACATATTTGCAGCAAGGCACCCGTCATCCTTCAACAATTGTCACAAAATCACTTGAACCTATGCGGCCTCACCATGCATGATTGAGTGTAGTTCAGGCCCAGTGCAGGACAGTGGCCCATACATCGGTGATCAACATGGTATCTGTGCTGTTCAGGGCAAAGTGCGAGGCATCAGAGATCTTTATTTTTGTTACTCGGGTACATATCCACCAGATACTGTAGGAGTAAGAGGAGGCTTCTCAATGCAAGCTGGCAAACATTGAAACCAGGATGCTATGCATCGGGAAGTCATTTGCAGACCTGTTTGAACCGCCAAGCAGAGTCCCTCCAGCTTGTAAACATAACTTCCGCATCGACACCGACCCAACAGCAGAGCCATCTCATCACCAGCCATACTGGCTATCAGATTCGGAGTGCTTGAACTTTGAAAGCCACATCGCCAAGTTACTGGCCAACAGATGCATTACCGACTGCCGCACCTGATCCTTGACACTTGTCATTGTTGTTAGAATACTGGATGCCTCTGGACTTCGGATGTGTGTCAAATACAGAGGCCCTAATGCAATCACCACCAGAGACCAGTATCCACTTCCATATATAGAAGATCTCATTGATCAGCTACATTGTTCCAGGGTATTTACCAAGCTTGATCTAGCCAGTGGTTACCACCAGTTGTGTATTCATGCAAATGACAGGCACCTGAGAGGGTTGAAGCTCCGGAAGGCTTCAATGAGTGGACGGTGATTCCATTTGAGCTGGTTAACATGCCATCAGCACTTAGGCATGCCATGCATCACATATTGGGCCTGTACATAAAGTTCGCAATTGTACATCTGGATCACATGACAATTTTTTCTCGCATTTGGCCGAATGCAGGATGAATGTCAACACTATTCTGCTACCATTAATGCCGGAGCATCTCCGATAGAATGACCAAGAATTTGGCTCAGGAGCTATGGAGACATCATGAATTGGTTTCAAAGTAATTTTGAACGGAGTGCACACATGGGGGACAGGAACATTGCACCTAAAAATGACGGGCCATTTCCAGCATGCTCAGCCCAGCTTCAGACATTCCTGGGGCTGGCACGCTACTATCAGAAATTTGTGCCGAGGTTTGTGCACCGGACCATGCAGTTATCCGCATTGACACCCAATCAAAACGCCTTTCCGTGGCTTTGAAAGCATCAGGATTGATTCTCTCATATTGGGAGGGCTTTGGTGTGTGCTCCCATGCTGGCACATCAGCAAAATGTATTTTAGTCACTGGAAGCCTCCAGGAGTGTCTGAGAGGATGTGGAGTGTAAACTTAGAAGCGTCAATTTCAGGAGAGTATCAGACCGTAGGAGGGCATTCCTGCCGGCCTTC
>Ga0307515_10001030_pt1 | contig 63698 bp, 53 predicted proteins | sample 17_EM_MG_FD_194513 | JGI IMG/M metagenome (GOLD analysis project Ga0307515, IMG submission 194513) | Populus trichocarpa ectomycorrhiza microbial communities from riparian zone in the Pacific Northwest, United States - 17_EM | ecosystem: Host-associated > Plants > Roots > Unclassified | place... | reverse complement strand
GGTCAACGCCCGGATGGCGAGACCCGCACCGGCACCCGACGCAGCCGCACCGCCACATGACGCTGGAGCGTCGGACGGCGCCGCCGCGCCATCGCACGGCACCGCCACGTCGTCAGACCGCGCTGTTGCGTCGTCAGACCGCGCGGCCGGGTCGTCTCATCGCACTGCCGGTTCCTCGGACCGCAACGCCGCGTCCTCGAATCGCACTGCCGGTTCCTCGGACCGCAACGCCGCGTCCTCGAATCGCACTGCTGGGTCGCCGCAACGCATTGCCGGGTTCTCGGACCGTACTGCCGGGCTGCGGCATGGCACTGCCGCGCCGTCGAATGGCACGACAGCGCCGCCCGACCGCGTCGGGGCGTCGCTGGACGGCACCGCTGCGTCGGGGACCAGTCGGCGGGGGCTCACGATGGCGATCATCGGCGGGCTCGCGTTGTGCGCCGCGGCCGGCATCGTCGCCGTTCAGTCGTTCAGCCACCGCAGCGACGCACCACGCCAAGCGGAAGCCGGGCTGCCCATCGCCGTGCCGACCGGCACAACTACCGTGGGCGCGGAGGAGGCCAGCGCACCGACGGTCTCCGCGAGCCCCGCGGCGCCGACCACTAGAGCCACCGCAGCCGGCGCGGCCGCACCACCCACTCCGGCGCGCAGCACGGCCTCGCAGGTCGCCGCGGTGCCGGCTGCCAAATCGTCCACGCAGAGCGGCCCGATCACCGGCTACACCGCCTGCGCCACGGCGAGCACCGCGCAGTTCGCCGCGACGTTCACGGTGAGCTACTCCTGGCATCACGTCTTCATCAACTCCGATGCCGACGCCGCGACCGGCTACCGCGTCCCCAAGGTCCGCAACGGTTTCGGCGCCGACTTCATGGTGGAGAACGGGACGCTGTACCGGTCGACCGGCTCCGCTTGGGGGTGGACCGCGCTCGGCGGCAGCAGCCCACTGCTGTCGAGCGCCGGCGGCACGTACCGCTGGCGGGTGCCGTTGAACGCGCTCGGCACGCCGGACGAGCCGCTCGTGGTGGTCTTCAACGGCTCGGGCACCAGCACCGAGGCCAACTCCCCCGTGCTCACCACCGGCGGGTGCTGACCGGCACCCGAGAGCGCCGCGCCGTCAGCCGAACCCCGCGTCAGCCGAACACCGCGTCCGGCGCCAACGCGCGGCCCAGCGACGCGGGCGAGCACGGCGACGCGGGCGAGCACGGCGACGCGGGCGAGCACGGCGACGCGGGCGAGCACGGCTGTGGCTGGCGGGGTCAGTTCCGGGCGGTCGGGGTGTGTGCGGGGGCCGGCTGGATGAGCCGGCCGCGGGAGATGAGGGAGGCGGCCTGCTTGAGGCGCCGGACCCGGATGCTGACGTTGTAGGCGTCGATGCCGGTGATGGCGGCGACCCGGGTGGTCAGGTACCGGTAGAAGTCCTCGGCGTCGCGGCAGATGACGATGGCCATGATGTTGTGCGGGCCGCTGGTGGCGCAGGCGAAGGCGACTTCGTCGTGGCGGGCCAGCTCTTCTCCGACGCGCTGCAGGTGGGCCGGGGCGACGTGGAGCCAGAGAGTGGCGTTGAGGCGGTAGCCGAGGCGTTCGGGGAGCGAGTCGACGTCGTAGGTCAGGGTGCCCGCGTTCTCCAGGACCTCGAGTCGGCGGGCGACGCGGGCGGTGGACCAGCCGGTGAGGGTTGCCAGCTGTCGGTGGGTCGTGCGGCCGTCCTGGGCGAGGGCGTCCAGCAGCGGGGCATCCTCGTCGGCCGGTGGCAACAGCGGTCCGGTGGGTGCGGCGGGCAGGCCGCCGGTGAGCTGCTGGACCTGCTCGGGGGTGAGGCGACCGCTGTCGCCGGTCCAGCCCACGGTGCTGGGATCGCCGAACGGGTGGATCAGTAGATCGATGCTCACGTCGAGGACAGAGGCCGACTTGGGCAGTTGCCGCAGCAGCATGTCGTCGTGCTGGGCGTCGACGGGTGAGCGGATGACGCAGATGATCTCCGAGCCGCCCGAGGCGAGGTTGGCGTAGGCGATGTCGGGCCGCCGGGCGAGCGCGTCGGCGAGCGGGCCGACGCGGTCGGGGCGGCACCGGATCCGGGCGATCCACCGCGCCTGCCCGTAGACGGCAGGGTCGACCATTCCCACCACCCGCACCACTCCGCTGCGGCGCAACGCGTGGTAGCGGCGGGCCGCGGTCTGCTCCGAGACGCCGATCACCTCGCCGATGCGCCGAAACGGGGCCCGCGGCGCACACAGCAGCGCGTGGAGGATTTTCATGTCGATGTCGTCAGCCACGGAGGAAGTCTTTCACTCGATGCCGCCACCTTGGCGGTTAGTACTCAGGAACGGCCGGATTCTTGGTGATTTGCCGAGCAGTTAACCGATACTCGTTGACGCACGGACCCACGATCAGAAAGGCCCAGTCCTCGTGGACTTCCTCCGCAAGACGCCCCCGATCGACATCACCACCGGGGCGAACGGGCCGGCTGACCGGCGTACGGCCACGCTCGTCATGGCCTGCCTCGGCGTTTTCGTCGCCTACCTGCCGATCACCACCGTCGCGGCGAGCCTGCCCGCCATCCAGCGGGCACTGAGCGCCTCGACCGCCCAGCTGTCCTGGGTCCAGGACGCGTTCGTCCTGCCGATGGCCGCGCTCATCCTCACCGCCGGGGTCGTCGGCGACGTACACGGGCGCAAGAAGGTTTTCCAGGCGGGCCTGGCTTTCAGCGCCATCGGCGCCGGCGTCGCACTCTGTGCGCCGTCGGTCCAGGTCCTCTGGATCGGCCAGGCGGTCGCCGGGCTCGGCGCGGCCGCGCTGCTGCCCACCACGCTGGCGCTGATCAGCCACGCGATCCCCGACCACCGCGAACGCGGCAAGTTCATCGGCGTGTGGGCCACCTCCCTGCTGGCGGCCCTGGCACTCGGCTCCCTGACCGCCGGGGTGATCCTCGAGCACACCACCTGGCGCTGGATCTACCTGCTGCCCGTGCCCCTCTCGCTGATCGTGATGGCCTTCGCCGCGCGGCTGCTGAGCGACTCGCGGGCCCCGCACGGCCGCCGGCTGGACTGGGCCGGCCAGGCCACCGCCGCGACGGCGATCACCGCGGCGGTGTACGGCGTCATCGAAGGCGGCGCCAGTTCCTTCGCCGACGCCAAGGTCCTGGTCGCCCTGGGTGCGGCCGCCGCCGGCGGCGCCGCGTTCGTCCTGGTGGAACGCCGCAGCACCAGCCCCATGCTGGACCTGACGCTCTTTCGCAGCCCGGCCTTCACCGCCACCACCCTCGTCGCCATGATCAGCTTCCTCGGGCTGATCGGCTTCTTCTTCGTCCTCAGCCTCTACTTCGGCATGGTGCAGCAGCTCGACACGCTGCACGCGGGATCGCGGCTGGTCATGGTCACGCTGGCGGCCATCGTGGCCGGTGCCCCGGTCGGCCGCCTCATGCACCGGATCTCCGCGCGCGTCCTGATCACCGGTGGCCTACTCGTGGTCGCCACCGCGTTGCTGTCGCTGACCACGCTCGACGCCGGCACGTCGTTCGGCTCCGTGGCCTGGCGGCTGGCCCTGCTGGGCCTCGGCATGGGCACCGTCATGACGCCGATGACCGCCACCGCGGTCGCCTCCGTGGCACACCACCAGGCCGGCATGGCGGCCGCCACCAACAACGCGTTCCGCCAGGTCGGCGGCGCCCTGGGCCCGGCCGTCCTGGGCGCCCTGCTGACCACCCGGGCCCTGCACACCCTGCCCGGCCACCTTCGCGACGCGGGCCTGCCGGAGACGTCCCGGCAGCAGATCGTCTCGGCCACGGACGCGGGTGGGCTGGGCGCGGTCGCCGGGTTGAACCTGGGCGCGGACACCGGCCGCGCGCTGGATGCCCTGGGCGAGGCCTTCCTCGACGGCCTCCACCTGTGCCTGATCGTGGCGGCGGCGCTGACGCTGCTCGCCGCCGTGTGCTCCGCCGTTCTCCTACGCCGCCCTCGCAACGCCGCGACCACCGGCTCCAGGGCAGCGCGCCGAGCCGACGCCGACCCGGGCTCCGGCTCGGGCTCGGGCTCCACCACGGAAACGGTTGCGGCCTCGGCCGGCTCCAGCAGGCCCGATCACCGGCTCAGGTGACACCGGCGCGCCCACCGCGACAACGACAACCACACCATCGTCTTCGCCTGATTCACCGCTCTGCTGTTCCTCAGCACCGCCCCGCAGGTCCGCCCAACCCGGACCCACCCAGCGGCGCGCGAGCGGGCCTGTGGGGCGACGACGGGGCTGAATGACCGTCGCCCCACCGGGTGCCGGCTAGCTCAGCGGCAACACTCGCGCGATCTTGATTGAGGTGCTGGTGCTGCCGGCCGCCGGGTAGGCGGCGCTGCCGTCGGCGTACGCCTTGAAGGCCTGGTAGTTGTGGTCCCGCACGGTGACCGGGAACTGGCTGCCCACGGCCTTGCCGGTGCCCGCGTCGTACACCTGCGCGGTCATCGCCGAGCCCGACTCCCAGGCCAGCAGCATCCGGCCGGTTCCGTAGCTCACCAGGTGCGGGTGACTAGACGCCGCCGACGTACTGACGGTGTTGTCGGCGGCGCCCGTGGTGAAGTGGTCGAGGCGCACCTGGTTGCCCTGGCTCCACGCGGTCCAGTAGCCCGCGGTGCCGGCCAGCACCAGGTCGCCGCCGAACAGGGTGCCGTCGCAGGTGCCCGCCGCGACCGTCCGATAGGGATTCGGCTGGGCGATCCGGCAGGCGTTGTCCGTGGCGCAGACCATCACGAAATGGCTCGTACGCGGGTCCCAGACGATTCGTGAGGTCCAGGCGTGACTGCAGCCGACTTCGAAGCTGTCGTGCCCGCTCAGCAGCGCTCCCTTGGCGTCGACCACCTGCATCCGGTCGCCCTCGTGGATGTCGACGCAGTTGCCGTTCTGGACCGTGATGGCGACGCCGAAGTAGGCCGCGTAGTTGGTGCCGTCTGAAGCGAGCCGGCCGTGGTGCTGGTACCACCAGACGAACCGGGCCCCGTTGTCGTAGCCGCCCAAGGTGTCGCTCAGGTTGGTGACCTGCCGCTCCCAGACCAGTTGTCCCGAGTTGTCGAAGCGGATCATGTGCATGGTGTTGCACGGGCTGGACGATCCGCCGCACAGCGGGCCGGTGTGGCAGTCTCCCTTGCGGGTCAGCAGCAGCACGCCGCCGGTGCTGTCGGCCTGCACGTCCTGCAGGTCGATTCCGTCGAAGCTGGTCGGGGTGCCGACCAGCTTGTCGTCACAGTCCAGCTTGCCCAGGTAGACCTTGCTGTCGGTGCCCAGCCAGGCCAGCCAGGAACCACCCGACGGGGTGGCCGCGATCGCCATCGGCAGCGGCTCGGTGTCCCCCTCCTGCCCGTAACCGGTGACGGGCACGCCCACGTTGACCTCGGTGACGTTCACCGCCGGGGTGGCTGCGGGCTGTCGCGTGCAGTCGCCGTCGGCCGGCGGCGCCGGGGACGAGGTCGCCGTGGTGGCGCTCGGGCCGGCGGTGGTCGCGGTCGGGGCGGCCGAGGTGGTCGGCGCCGGGGCCTGGCTCGCCGATGGGCTGGCCGAGACCGCGGTGGCCAGTTGCCACTGCTGGTTCAGCCCGTTGTGGCAGGGCCAGATGATGATGGCCTTGCCGTTCGCCTTCGACGCGCCCGACACGTCGACGCACTTGCCGGTCTGCTCGTTCTTGAGCTGGTAGACGCCGTCGGCCACCGTGGTCGCCAGGAACCTCTGCTCGGTGCCGCCGGTGCAGGTGGCCGCAAGTTGCACGGGCGTGCCGTCGGCCAGCGCGCCGGCCGGCACGCCCAGGCACCCGCTGCCGCCGAGCGGCGCGATCGTGTAGTCGGCGCCGGCCGCGGTGAACTGGAACGTCTGCCGAGCGGCGGCGCTCGCCGCGCAGGACTGCTGGGTGACCGGCCCGGAGCCGGCGGGGACGGTGAGACACTTGCCGTCGTGCCGGGCCACGATGGTGTGGGGCAGGGTGGCCGTGATCTCGTCGGCGGATGCCGCCAGCACGGCGACTCCCCCGCCGGAGGCGATCACCAGGGCGGCGGCGGACAGGAGCAACCAGCGTCTCGGCACAACGAGCCTTTCTCGATAAATCGGCGGGGCGGCGTTCACAGTGACGCATCGGCCGCCGTGAATTAATCTTCACGGCGACATTTAAGGCCCGGAAAAGGCTTCTTTCAGCTGCTGGCGGGCCGGGTGTATGGCTTCGGCGGGGCACCTCGGATCACGGAGTGTGATCGCGCCGCCTCCACCGGAAATGTCGTTCCGCCGACGAGCAACACTTGTCAATAGCGTTGGAATCGGCCGTCAAGTTCCTATGAGAATAGCCCTTTCCGAAGCTGCAGTGGAATAAATACTCTCAGCATTTCCGCAGGTAGGCGACCTGTCAAAGTGCTGAGTCGCGCTTTTCTGCAATTGATGTCTTGTGTTTTACCGGGGTTATTGCCAACAATCCAGGGGCGAATCACCCGAGCGGCGCCGGCCATGGCGGTAACGGTGCACCGAGGCGATTCGCGGCCCCCCACCCCACCACAAGGAGTAATCGTGAGCAGCAAAACGAGCCAGCACGCCAAACCCACGCGACCGCGCCGCCGATGGCGTGGCGTAGCCATCGCCGGGGCGGCCGTCGTCGCCCTCGCCGCGGGATACGCCACCGCGAACGCCGCGACCACCGACGACGAGGCGGGCCTCAGCACCAGCGGCGTCGCGACGGTGGTGGAGGCCGCCAATGCGTTCCTCGACACGCTCAGCGACGACCAGAAGACCGAGGCGCTGCTGGACTTCTCCCAGACCAACGCCATCGCCTGGTCCGGGCTGCCGTGCGCCGAGACCTGCCGGCCCGGCATCGAGTTCAGCACGCTGAGCGACGAGCAGCTCGCCGCCGCCGAGGAGGTGCTGACGGCGGCCATGGGCACCGGCGAGGGCCTCGGATTCGACCAGGCTTCGCAGATCCGGCAGGCCGACGACGTCCTCGCCGCCGGCGGAAGCGAGCAGGACACCGGCACCACTACGCCGTCAGCCAATCCGTCCGGCAGCGCGACAGCAAAGCCGTCCGGAAGCGCGTCCGGAAAGCCAAGCGCGTCCGGACAACCGAGCGCGACGCTGGACGCGGCCGGGGAATCAAGTACGGGCGCCGCCAACCCGACCGGAACGCAGCCGTCCGGCACGACTTCCGCCCGGCCGTCGACGCAGCCGAGCACGCACTCGAGCGAACACTCACACTCAAGCACGCAACCGAGCACGCAACCGAGCGCGACGCCGACCAGCTCGACGTCCACCGACAGCAGCTACGGCAGCGGCTTCTACTACCTGGCATTCCTGGGCACCCCCTCGGAAACCGGCACCTGGCAGCTGCACTTCGGCGGCGACCAGCTCGCGGTCAACCTCACCTACGCCGACGGGGCGGTCACCAGCGCCAGCCCGTACTTCGCCGGGGTCGAACCGACCAGCTTCACCGCCGACGACACCACCTACCAGCCGCTCGAGCCGATGCGCGCCGCGATGGTCGCGCTGACCGGCAGCCTCACCACGGCGGAAGCGGATGAGGCCCAGCTCGACGACACCGTCGACGACGTTCTGCTCGGGCCGGACGAGGACGGCCAGTTCCCGGCGACGAAGGAGGGCATCGCGGTCAGCGAACTCAGCACCGACCAGCAGACCCTGGTCCTGACGGCGATCAAGCAGTGGGTCAGCGTGGCCGACGACGCCACCGCGGAGCAACTGCTGACGGCGTACGCCGACGAGCTGGACGAGACCTACCTCGCGTACTCCGGCGGCACCGACCTGGACGCCCAGGGCGACTACGTCCGGATCGACGGGCCCGGGGTCTGGATCGAGTTCCTCTGCAAGACCGGTTCCGTCGACCCGGAGCAGGTCATCTACCAGAGCGTCTACCGCGACCACGACCGCGACTACGGCGGCGCGTTCACCTTCTGACCCCGGCGTCCCACCGGCGGCGCTCCGACCCGGGGCGCCGCCGGTGTCCGCGTACCCCGAAAGACGGGTTTGGGGCCGTTGGGCAACGGAGTTCACCTGCCCGAAACCACAGGTAGGTGTCTTAGTAGGTAATGTGCCGCCATCCTCGACGACGTAGATCCCTTCATCGGCACCGCCGCGACCGACCTGCCTCGAGCGCAGGGTCTGGCCGCCAGTTGGTGGTGGCCGAAACCCCAGGTCGGCAACACCCACCCCGGCGCCACCGCGCCGCTGGGCATGGTGTCGGCCTGCGCCTACTCCGGCGCCTACCCGACCGGCTACGGGCGCTACATGAAGAACACCGAGGGCGTACCCGAGGAGATGTTCGACCGCCAGCAGGCGTCCGGGTTCACCCACTTCCAGCAGTCCGGCACCGGCGCGATCCGCAAGTACTACAACTACGTGCGGGTCACCCCGATGGTGCAGCCGCTGGACGAGCTCGGCCAGGCCTGGGCGTTGCACGACGAGGTCGCCGAGCCGGGCTACTACGCGGCCACCCTCGACACCGGGGTGCGCTGCGAGATCACCGTGGGCACCAAGGCCGCCGTGCACCGGTACACGTTCCCGGAGCACCGCAGCGCCCGGGTGGTCATCGACCTGTCCTGCGGCGGGCTGGCCGTCGAGCTCGGCCGGACCGTGCCGCTGCGGGCCCAGGTGGAGAGCATGGGCCAAGGCCGCGCCCAGGGCACGGTGGTGATGGAAGGCGTCCCGCTGTCGGTCTACCTGGAGGTCGACAGCCCGGGTTGGCGGCAGATGCTCTGGTACGACCGGCGGCTCATCGACGGCGGCACCCGGCTGGACTTCGACAGCATCCGGCACACCACGCTGCGGCCGTTCGGCATGCTCTTCATGGGCCCCGCCCGAGCGGGGCAGACCATCGAGGTGCGGCTCGGGTTCTCGCTGCGCGGCGGCGAGCAGGCCCGGCGGAATCTGGAACGCGAGTGCGGGCAGGAGCAGCCGGCGTTCGATACGGTCCGCGCCCGGACCCGCGCCTCGTGGGGTGGGTATTTCGAGCGGGTCCAGGTCGAGGGCGGCACCCCGGCCCGGCGCACTGTGCTGGCGACCTCGCTCTACCACGCCCTGATCAAGCCGTGTTTCGCCGACGACGAGAGCCCCTTCTGGCCGGCCTCCGGACCGTTCGCGTTCGACGTCTGCACGATGTGGGACATCTACAAGACGCAGCTGCCGTTGCTCGCGGCCATCGCCCCGGACCGGGCCACCGACCTGCTGGAATCGCTGATCCGGGTGTGCGAGGAGGAGGGCAACTTCCCGATCGGATACCGGATGGCCCGCGGCGCCGACCGGTTCTTCCGGCAGGCCAGCGCGCTGGTGCACACCGCGCTGGCGGACGCGCACGACCTCGGCTGGCCGGGCCTGGACTGGAACTGGGCGCTCGTGCACATGGTCGACGACCTGCGCCGGCACTACGGCGAGGACTTCTTCGCGCACGGCGTCGTGCACCCGATCACCCACACCCTCGATCTGGCGTACGCCCACCACTGCACGGCGAAGGTCGCCCGCTCGCTGAACGACCGGCGGCTGGCCGACGACCTCGAGGAGCGCGGCCGGCAGTGGTCCAACGCCTTCGACCCGGGCACCGGCCTGCTGCGCGACTCGGAGTTCTACGAGGGCGGCAAGTGGAACTACTCGTTCCGGCTGCTGCACGACATGGCCGCGCGGATCGCCCTGGCCGGCGGTGACGCGGCGTTCATCGGCATGCTGGACCGCTTCTTCGGCTTCGGTGCCGCGCCGGTGACGCAGCCCGGCCAGCGGCCCCGGCCGGCGGAGATGGCCGCCGGGTACGCCCTGAACCGCTTCGAGGGGCTGAACAACGAACCCGACATGGAAGCGCCGTGGGCGTACCACTACGCGGGCCGGCCCGACCGTACGGCGCGGGTGGTGCACGCGGCGCTGACCTGGCAGTTCGGCACCGGACCGGGCGGGCTGCCCGGTAACGACGACTCCGGCGGCCTGAGCTCCTGGTACGTGTGGGCGTCGCTGGGCCTGTTCCCGGTCGCCGGGCAGAACCTGTTCCTGATCAACGCGCCCGCGTTCGCCCGGGCCGCGTTGCAGGTCGGCGACGAGGAGTTCGTCATCGAGACCAGCGGGCACCGCGAGACACCGATCGGCGCCGACGGCATCGACCGCGACCCGCCGGCCCAGTACGTCCAGTCGGCAACCCTGAACGGCAAGCCCCTGTCCGCAACGCACCTGAGCGCCGTCGACGTCCATCGCGGCGGCCGGCTGCACCTGCGGTTGGGTCCGGAGCCGTCGAGCTGGGGACGCGGGATCCGCCCCCCGTCCCTGTCGGATCCGCCCGTAAAACCGGAGGAAGAGCGATGACCTACCCACGTCGCCGTCTTGTCATTGTGGTCCGCGCCGACCCGGTGATCTGCGGCCATTCCGGCGAGGCGCGCAACCTCGCCGAGGTGGCGCTGACCCGGGGGTTCGACGACGTACGGCTGCTGACCTGGCCGATCGAGACGTTGCAGGCCGCCGGGCTGCCGCTCAAGCCGCTGGACCGGCTGCTGCCGTACAGCCCCGGGATCACCGTGGAGCGGCCCGGGCCGGTCGGCGACTACCGGGTCCTGGACGGGCGGCACCAGGCGGGCCTGACCGGCCGGCTGGTCGAGCTGCTCGCCGAGCCGGTGCAGACGACCTGCCTGTCGATGTACCTCGTGCCGCACGCCACCGTGGTCACCGACGCGGTCGCCGCCGCCCGCGCGGCCGGCTTCGCGCCGGACGTGTACACGGTGGCGAAGGCGGTCGGCTCGGATGTGACCAACGTGATCCGCTCCTGCCTGCGCGAAGGCCGGCTGGGCGCGGCGACCGTGCTGTTCACCACGTTCCTGGCCAACGACGAGGTCGTCGCGGTCTCCGAGTACACCCGGGACGAGATCATCGCCTGCGCCGAGGAGGTGGACGCGCTCAGCGGCACCAGGTTCGCCGAGCAGTGCCGGCGCCGGGTGACCGTCAGCTATCCCCCGATCGACTCGAGCGCCTACCTCGACCTGGATCCGGCGCAGGTGGACGCGGCGCTCGCACGGCGCGGCCTGGAGCGCGACGGGTACATCCTCTTCCTGTCCCGGGTGGCCCGGGCCAAGGGCATCTACGACCTGGTGATCGCCTTCGGCCAGATGCAGTGCCGCGCGGGGGTGAAACTGGTCGTCGCCGGCACCGGGCCGGCGCTGGAGCACGTGCAGGCGATGGCCAAGGAGGACGACCGGATCATCTTCCTCACCGACGTCGACGACAACGAGAAGCCGCTGCTGATGCGGGGCTGCGCGGCCTACGTGCTGCCCACCAAGCCGGAGCCCGACTTCGTCGAGACGTTCGGCATCGCCCTGGCCGAGAAGATGCTGGCCGGCGGCGGGCCGATCATCACCACCACGACCGGCGGGACCGGCGAGGCGGTCGGTGACGTCGCGGTGATCGTCGAGCCCGGCGACATCGCCGGGCTGGCCGCAGCGGTGGACCAGGTGGTGCTGGAGATGTCCCCGGCCGAGCGGCAGGACCTCGAGCATCGCGCCCGGGCCCGGGCGATGACCTTCGACCGGGGCGCGGTCTTCGACGGCCTCTTCCCGCCGACCGAGCCCGCTGCCGAAGTACAGCCGCACGAGCACACCGCCGGAGTGCACCAGAAAGAGCCCGCCGCCGGAGTGCACTGAGCGGACCGGCCCGGGCCGCCGCCGTGCACAGGTGTCCAACACTGTCCAGGATCGGCGGTCCGGCCCGGCCGGGTGTGGTTAATTGTGTCAGCGCAGGCCGCTGACCACCCGTCTGAGAGGGGGCAGACGGGCGGTCAGGTGCTTGTCCCACGTTCACCGGCGTGCGTTTGCCCGATCTTGGCGCGCACCTGGTCGGCATCCGGATGGCCGAGCTCGGCGAGGATGAGCAGCGCCTCCTGCCACGCCTCGAGCGCCGCGGCGGCCTCGCCCCGGGCGTGCTGCGCGTCGCCGAGGCGGTGCAACGTGTCGCCCTCGGGATGCCGCGCGCGGATCTCGCGGAACAGGGCCAGCGCCCGCAGGTAGGACTCGACGGCCCGGCCGGGGTCGCCGAGCTCGCTGTAGATCAGTCCGCGGGTGTCCCAGGCCTCCGCCTCGCCGTGCCGGTCCTCGGCCCCGGCGAACAGGGTCAGTGCGCGCCGGCACTCCGCCAGCGCCCGCCGCGGCTCGCCGAGCTGGACCAGGCACCAGGCCATCCCGTTCAGGATGTTCGCCCGCGCCGGCAGGTCACCGGCCGCGACGGCGTGCCCGTGTGCCTGCCCGGCGTGCTCGAGCGCCTCGCGGAAGCGGCCCTGCCCGCTGCGTACGATGCCGAGCCCGATGTGGATCCGGGCCAGTTCCTGCCGGTCGCCGTAGGTCTCGCACAGCCGCAGGGCGACCTGCAGCTGCCGGTCGCCGTCGTCGCGGCGGCCCAGCCGGTGGTAGGCCATCCCGAGCCGGCGGTGCATGTGGGTCTGCTCGGGTAGCCGTTCGAGCCGCTGCGCGGCGCTCAGCCCGGCGGTCAGGACGGCCGCCCAGTCGTGCCAGTGCCCGCCCAGGTCGAGGAAGGTGCTCATCCCGGCGGCGAGCAGCCACACCTGACGGTCGAGACCCCGCTCCACACCGTGCGCGAGCGCGGCGAGCAACACCTCGTGCTCCGCCGCGAACCATTCCTTGGCCCGGTCACCGTCGGCCTGCTGCTCGGGGACGACGCCGGCAAGCGGCGGGTCGAAGGCCAGCGGCAGCTGGTGCGGATCCGCCAGCATCGCGGCCCGGTGCGCGGTGTGCGCGTAGTGGTCCAGGATCCGGGTCACCGTTTCGGCCGCGTCAGCCTCGGTGCAGAGCTCTGCCGCGTACGCCCGCAGCAGATCGTGCAGGCCGAAGCGGCCGGGCGCCGGCTCGGTGACCAGATGCGCCGCGACCAGCTCGGCGAGCAGCGGCTGCACCGCCGCCAGGCTCAGCGCCGCCAGGCTGGCCGCGGCCGGCGCCGTGATGCTCTGCCCGGGATGCTGCCCGAGCAGCCGGAACAGCCGCGCCGCCGGCGGCGCCAACCGCCGGTAGGACCAGGAGAAGACCGCCCGCACGTCGGTGCCCACGTCGCCGATCTCCAGCGCGTCCAGCCGGGCCGGGCCGTCGCTGAACTCGGCGACCAGCTCGGCCATCGGCCGGCCGGTGCCCGCCGCGGCCCGGGCGGCGGCCACCGCGAGCGCGAGCGGCAACCGGGCGCACGCGTCGATCAGCGTCTCCACCGCTTGCGCCTCGCTCGCCATCACCTCGGCGCCGAGCCGGCGGGCCAGCAGCCGGCGCGCCTCGGGCCGGCTCAGCACGTCGAGCGTCAGCCGCTGCGCGCCGTGCGTGGCCGCCAGGCCGGTCAGCTGGTGGCGGCTGGTGACCAGCACGAGGCAGCGCGGGGCGCCGGGCAGCAGCGCCCGCGCCTGCTCCGCCGACGAGACGTTGTCCAGGATGATCAGCATCCGCCGGTCCGCCAGCGTGCTGCGATACAACGCGATCTGGGTGTCCTCCTCGGCGGGCACCCGCGCGGGCGGCACGCCGAGCGCGTCGAGGAACCCCCGGGCCGTCTGGCCGACGCTCAGCGCGGGCCGGACCGGATCGAAACCGCGCAGGTTGACATAGAGCTGGCCGTCGGGAAAGTCGTCGGCGACCCGGTGCGCCCAGTGCACGACCAGGGTGGTCTTGCCGACCCCGGCCATGCCGGAGACGATCAGCACCGGCGCGGCCGGCTGGTCGGCGGCCGGGCGGCGGAGCCGGTCGAGCGCCGCCAGCGCGCCGTCGCGGCCGGTGAAGGACACCAGGTCGGCGGGCAGCTGACGCGGCCGGGCCGGGCGCTCGCCGGGCGGCGGGTCGAGCACCGACCGGCGGCGCTCGTCGATCCGGTCCCGGGCGGTGGCCAGGCCGCGCTGCTCGCCGGGGGCGGCGCCCAGCAGCTGGACCAGGGTGTCGAAGCGGTCGATCGGCGGCAGGGTGCGCCCGGAGAGATATTGCCCCACGGCGCCGTGTGACCAGCCCGTCTTGACCGCGATCTCGCGGTAGCTCAGCTCGGGGCCGATCGTGCGCCGCGCCTGCCGCCGGCGCAGCTGCCGCAGCAGCGCCGCAAGCTCGACAGGGGTCGACACCGCGGCCATCGCCGCCGGGTCCAGCTCGTCGTCCGCCCGGCCGCTCCGCGACTGTCCACCCTGGAGCCTCATCGCCGAATTCTACTAGGCGGGGCCCGGCGGACCGGGATCGGCACCTGCCGGGGCCACAATGAATGCCGGGAATGCGGGGCAGGCATTTCACTATTGGTGCCGATCCCGCACCGCCGGCCCACGAATTGAGAGATGATCGGTTTGCTCGGCGTACGCGGGAATGGGGGTTTGCGCGATGGCTTTGGTGATCGCGGGCAGGCTGCTGCCGATGGCGTCCGATCCCGGTGTCGCCGCGGATCAATTCGCCTGTTTCCGGGGCCGGGTGTGGATTGCCGACGACGGCACGATCGCCGCGGTCACCAAGGGACAGCGGGCCGGGCCAGGAGGTTTCGACGCCGCCCCGGTCGTGGACGTCGGCTCGGCGCTGGTTTTGCCCGGCCTCATCGATATACATAATCATCTCGCCTACAACACCCTGCCGTTATGGAGTGAGCCGACCCGCAAACTGCCGTATCCGCACCACAACTCGTGGCCGGGCGCGCCGTCCTACGCCGCGTCGATAACGTGGCCGGCGTACGCATTCATCACCGCTTCTCCGCAGGAACTGCTCGCTTATGTGGAGACCAAGGCGATCGTCGGCGGCACCACCAGCGTGCAGGGCTCGCCGCCGAAGAACCGGCCCCGCGACGGCTGGCTGGTGCGCAACGTGGAAGACGAGACGTGGCAGAGCGGCGACGCGAATCTGGTCTACGCGTCGGCGCTGACGATGAAGCCGGCGGCGCTGGCCGACCGGGCCAACCGGATGAAACCGGGTCCGGGCCACACCGGCAGCCTGTTCATCTACCACTGCGCCGAGGGCCGGCCCGGCTCGGTGGTGGCCACCGAGTTCCGGGACGCGGCGTCCGCGGGCTGCCTGCAGGAACGTTTCGTCGCGGTGCACTGCAACGCCGTCGACCCGCAGGTGTTCGCCCAGTGGCGCAGTCCCGGCGCGATCGCCTGGTCGCCGCTGTCCAACCTCTGGCTGTACGGCAGCACCACCGACGTGCCGGCGGCGCTGCGGGCCGGGCTCTCGGTGTGCCTGGGTTCGGACTGGGCCCCGTCCGGGAGCAAGAACGTGCTCGGCGAGCTGAAGGTGGCCCGGATCGTCGCCGACCACCTCGGCTGGGAGGTCTCCGACGCGCAGTTGGTGCAGATGGTCACCGGCAACCCCGGCGACGTGCTGGCCCGGGCCTGGCGGCACCAGACCGGCCGGTTGCAGCCCGGCGCCGCCGCCGATGTCACCGTGATCGCCGCGCCGGCCCGCGCCGAGCCCTTCGGTGCCGTGCTGAAAGCCACCGAGGACGACGTGCAACTGGTCGTCGTCAACGGCGCCGCCCGCTACGGCACGCCGGCGCTGATGACCGCCGCGGCCGCGCGGACCGTCACCACCCTGACCGTGGCCGGGCACAAGCGCGCGCTGTCCCTGCCCGACCCCGCCGACCCGGCCCGCGCCTGGCCCTGGAAAAGGGTGCTGGCCCGGCTGGAGCAGGTGCGCGCCGACCCGAAGCGGGAGATCGAGCACGGCCAGGCCCGGCTCGCCGAGTGGAGCGGGATCCTGGACCGCCCGGACGCGCCGCTGCGGTTGGCGCTGGACATGCCCACCGGCGTCGCCCCGGTCGGCGGCCTGCCGCAGGACCTGACCCAGATCCACATCCCACCGCTGGACTCGCTCACCCACGACGCGGCCTTCCTCGCCGGCCTGACCGGCCGCGGCTTCCACGACCACGTGCTGGACAAGCTCGCCGACTACTACTGACCGGGAGGCATCCCGTGGCTACCGAGAAGCTGCCCAGCGACGTGCTCGCCGCACAGCACGGCGCCGATCTGGCCGCCGGCGCGGCGGGCGAGGCCACGCTGGACGGCAGCCAGCGCCTGCAGGTCGTCGACACGCTGATCCAGGTGCTCGGCGGGGCGTACTGCCACCTGCAGCAGAAACGCGCCGGCTACGCCATCGACCCGGTGCAGGCCCTGCAACTGCTGCGCCGCCGCTGCGTGGACATGTCCGACAGCCAGTTCCACCTGGCCGTCACGGGCCTGGTCACCGGGCTGCGCGACGCACACACCCGGTACCGGGGGCCGTCCGCGCTGCGCGGCCGGGTGGCCGCCCTGCCCCTGCTGATCGAGGAGTACGGCCCGAGCGCGCAGCCCACCTTCGTCATGTCGAAGCTGGCGGCCGGCTCCGGCATCCGCAAGAAGACCTTCGTGCCCGGCGTCGAGTTGCGCTCCTGGAACGGGGTGCCCTTCGCCCGTGCCGTGGACGTCTACGCCGACCGGGAGACCGGCGGGCACCCCGACGCCCGCCGGGCCCGCGCCCTGCAGTCGCTGACGTTCCGCGCCCTGGACCACACCCCGCCGCCGGACGAGCAGTGGGTCATCATCGGCTACCGCGGCGCCGACGGCCGCGACGACGAGGTACGGGTGCCCTGGCGGCTGCTCGAGCCGCGCCGGGCGGCCACCGCGGCCCGCCCCGGCTCGACGGCCGGCCACAAGGTCGCGGTCGACCCCGCCGCCGAGGCCGTCCGCCGGGCCAAGAAGCTGCTGTTCTCCCCCGCCATGTGGCGGGCCGAGCAACAGCACACGGCCACCACCGGCGGCGGCTGGCTGCCCACCGCCCTGCAGGACAACCTGGCCGCCAAACCGATCACCACCCCGCACGGGGAGTTCGGCTACCTGCGCATCTGGAGCTTCGACGTCGACGACCACCAAGCCTTGCTCACCGAGACCATCCGGCTGCTCGAACGGCTGCCCGAGCGCGGCCTGATCATCGACATCCGGGCCAACCCGGGCGGCCTGATCTGGGCCGCCGAACGGCTCCTGCAGCTGTTCACCGCGAACCCGATCACGCCGACCCGGTTCGCCCTGACCGCCACGCCGCTGACCCGGGCGATGGCGCAGAGCCCGTTCAACCGGCTCGAGCTGGCGGCGTGGACCGACTCGCTGGAGGACGCGATCGCCACCGGCGAGCAGTACTCCCAGCCGCTGGCCCTCACCGACCCGGCCTGGTGCAACGACACCGGCCGGCACTATCCCGGCCCGGTCGTGACGGTCGCCGACGCGAACACGTACTCCTCCGGCGACCTGTTCGCCGCGGGCTTCCTGGATAACCGGATCGGCCCGCTGGTCACGGTCGGGCAGGCCACCGGCGCCGGCGGGGCGAACGTCTGGACCGACAGCGCGCTGCGCGACGCGCTGGCCGAGACCAGCTACGCCTACCCGCCGATGCCGGCCGGGATCGGCTTCACCATCGCCATCCGCCGCGCCATCCGCAGCGGGCCGGCCGACGGCATCCCGATCGAGGACACCGGCGTCGCCGGCATCGCGTACGCGATGACCCAGCGCGATCTGCTGGACGGCAACGCCGACCTGCACGCCTTCTGCACCGGCCTGCTCGAAACGCTGTGAACAACAGTCACAGCCGACGCACAGCGCGCGATCCGGTCCGGCATAGCCACCGGTCCTAGCGTCGGGCCATGGTGATCGTGGTTCTCGTACTGTTGCTCGGGATCGGTGGGTTGTTCCTGATCGCCGGGCGGCGCAGCGCACACGCGCAACAGCAGCAGACCCTGTCGGACGCCCGGGCCGACGCGCAACGGTGGTACGAACGACTCGGCGGGCAGCTGGTCAGCCTGCGCGGCGACGACCCCGCCGTGCGGCAGGCTCTGAACGACGCGGCGGAGCGTTACCAGGCCGCGGGCGGTCAGCTCGACCAGGCCCGCACGGTGACGCAGTACCAGCTGGCCCGGGAGACGGCGCTGGAAGGCCTGACCTATGTGCGGGCCGCCCGGGTGGCGCTCGGCGTCGACACCGGGCCCGAGCTGCCGGAGCTCGCCTCGGCCCGGGGCACCGGCATGGTGGACGACGAGCGGCAGGTCAGCGTGGAGGGCCAGGTCTACCGGGCCGGGCCGCGGGCTAGCTCGCGGACGCCCTACTACTACCCCGGCGGCTGGGTCGGCGGCCGGCCGGTGCCGGCCGGCTGGTATTCGACGCCCTGGTGGAAGACCGCCCTGGCGACCGGCGCCGGCGTGCTCGGCGGCATGCTGCTGTTCGACGCGTTCTTCGCCGGGCCGCACCACGGCGGCCCCGGCCAACTTGACGGCGGCGGCTTCGACGGCTTCTTCTGATCCGCGGCCGCCCGGGCGCCGTAAGGCAAATGAGAGCTGCGCCGAACGGGTGAGGCCGGGTGGAGCCGCCGCCGGGCGTCGGGCACGATAGTCGCGTGAGTCCTGTGAGCCGTGGGCGCAAGCGTCCCAAGTCCCGTCAGCCCGGCCAGCGGGTCCTGCGCACAGTCTCGGAGCCGTGCGACTGTCCGGCGTGCACGGGCGCGGATTTCGACCCGCAGGAGCTGATCGACAACGTGGTCGCCGACGCCACCGACCTGCTCGCGGCCGAGGACGCCCTGGACGCGGAGTTGTTCGGTGCCGCGTTCCTGGCCGCGGGCGAGCTGGCCGGTCCGGGTTTCGCCGAGGCGCTCGCCGAGAGCATGGTGCCGGCCGTGGCCGCGTTCGGCACCCCGGAGTCGCTCGCGGTGCTGCTCGCGCTCGACGCGGTCGACGAAGACCACGCGGCCGCGGCCGCCGCGCAGCAGCTGGTCGACGCCGGAGTGCCGGCGCCCGCCTGGACGGCGGAGTTGCGTGAGCCGGTGCGGGTCGGCCAGTGCCAGCGCTTCGCCGACTCCGGCGATTCCGCCTCGATGCTGGTCTGCTCCTTCGACCGGGCCGGGCGTTCACACGGTTTCGTCGTGCACGTCGACCACACCGACTGCGACGCGGCCGCCGACGTCCTGCTGTTTCCCGCCGAGATCCTGGACGAGGTGCTCGACACGATCCGGGCCGACGCCCGCCGCGCCGGTCTGACCATCACCGCCGAGGAGCTGGAGCCGGCCGAGTTCCGCTGGCAGGTCGAGCGGGCGCTGGACGCCCGCGCGGTGCACGACCGCGAGGACGGCGTGCCCGAGCTGAGCGAGGAGTTCGCCGACGAGGACGGCCCGGGCTATCACGTGCTGGCGGCGCTGCTGCGGGCCCGGACCCGCGCGCTGCCCGAGCCGTCCCGGCCGCCGGCCCCGCACGGCGAGCTCTGACCGAGCGGCGAGACGACCGCGCCGCGGACCACCGGGCCGCCGTCAGGCGGCCGCGGCAGGTCCGCGGCGCGGGCCGGGCGCCTAATGCGAGTAGACGTCCAATTCATAGACCGAGAAGCCGTACGAGGTCGCCCGGGTCTGCCCGTAGAGCCGGATGTAGCGGGCGTTGGTGGCGGTGAAGGCGACGTTGTCCAGGCCGCCGTTGCCGCCCGTCACGGCCGCGACCTGGGTCCAGGTGCTGCCGTCGGAGGAGACTTCTATCTTGTACGCCGTCGCGTACGCCGCCTCCCATCTGATCACCATGCGCGCCACCGACTTGCTGGCGCCCAGGTCCACCCGCAACCACTGATTGTCGGCGTACGAGCTGGCCCACCGGCTGGTCAGGCTGCCGTCGACCGCGTTCGACGCCGGATAGCCGGACTGCGTGCTGGACGCCGTGGCGGTCTTGCCGGTCGCCAGGTTGGTCAGGTCGTCTCCGCGCTTGGCCGGGAACGAGACCACCTGCTGGTACGTCGGCCGGTTCTGCCAGGCGATCAGGCTGTGCGTGATCCCGCCGAGCGGGGACTGCAGGATGGCGTCGGCGCACCACTGGTCGCCGGCGGAGCAGTGCGGGTCGCCGGGATAGGTGGTGGTGGCCGGCTCGGCGAGCGCCGCCGTCAAGCTGGTCAGCAGGGCGGTACGGCAGGCGGACAGGGTGCCCCCGCCGCAGTACTCCTTCGGCCAGTTCGGCACCGTGTCGCCGAGCACCGAGCGCACGTCCTTGGAGACGTAACCCCACCAGCCGTACTGGAAGGAGGAGCCCTTGTGGATCTGCGCCTCGTTGGCCGAGGTGGGCAGGTTGGAGGTCAGCCCGGTCTGCTGGCCGGACGGCGACTCGTTGATCTGCAGGGCGTTGACCAGGTTCTGGTAGAGGCCGTCGCCCAGCTGCGACTGGAACTCGGCCGACACCAGCAGCGGCCACCAGGCGTCGAAGATCCGGATCGCGTCCGCGTTCTGGTAGACCTTGCTGCCCGAGGCGGTCTCGATCCGGTGCGACCCGCTCTGTTGCCAGGCGCGTAGCTTGGCCACCGCGGCCGCCTGGGCGGAGTCGGTGACCGTGCTGGAGTCGATCACCCGCAGCAGGTCGCCGAGCACCTCGGACCCGCGCAGGTCGGTGGTGGCCGCGGACTCCACGACGCTGAGCAGCGAGGCCCGGTCGTACTTCTTCCCGGCCGCCAGGTCCGCCTTGATCGGCCGGTCCAGCAGGTCGCCGCGCTGGACCGCGCCGAAGCTGAAGTTGCCGTCGGCCGCGGAGAAGTCGGTGGCCTGCTTGTTGTTCCAGCTGACGAAGTAGTCCTGGTTGACCGCCTGGGGATGGGCCGCGGCGGTCTGATAGGTGGCCGTGTTGGTGCTCGGGTTCCAGCCGGCCCACTCGTACGCCGCCTCGGCCCGGGTCGGCAGGTTCGGGTCGGCGCCGGTGGCCCGGATCGGGTCGGCCCCGGACATGAAGAACGCCGAGTCCGTCGAGTTGACGTAGAACCAGTTGAACGCGAACGAGATCGTCGACGCCGAGGCGGCGAACGCGGCCGGCGTACCCATCTGGTCGGGCTCGTTGAACATCTGGAACCCGATCGCCGAGTCGGCCTCGTGCCGGTACGTCGAGCGCAGGCTGGTGAACGCGACCGGTTTCCCGTCGACCAGCCCGCGCCAGGTGACCAGGCCGTACTTGGTGCGCAGCATGGTCAGCCGGTAGGAGCCGGCGGCGGTCGAGTCGGCGACGGTGGGTGCCCACGAGTTCGTCTTGGACAGCGCCTCCATCGCGAGGCACTGACCGTGGTAGAGGTAGTGGGTGGAGGCGGTGGTCGGGGTGCTGCCGTCCGTCTCGCAGAGCTGGGCGGCGAAGGTGTCGGTGATGTCCTGCACCGACGAGGTGGCGCTCCAGGCGTAGTCCGGGCCCCGCCCGATCAGGGTGTAGAGGTTCAGCCCGGAGAAGGCGATCCCCCGGCTGCTGATCCCCGGGCCCTGCAGCTCCTGCAACATCAGCAGCTGTGGGGCGAAATATCCGGTCTGCGGGCCGAAGGCGGCGATCGGATGCCCGGTCGACGAGTTGGCCGCCGAGATCACCGCCGCGTTCGACATGCCGCGTTGGCTGCTGGCCAGGGTGAGGGTGCCGAGCGAGTCGGCGATCGCGCTGGTGCCGGTCGTGGTGGCCGAGACCGCCGAGCCGGTCTGGTCATAGACCAGCTGCTGTGACGTGGCGCTGCCCGGGTCCGGCATCGCGACCCCGGCGGCGTTCGGATCCCCGGCGCCGTACGGGAACGACTGCCCATTGTGCAGCGTGAGGGTGGCTTCGGGGTCGTTCTGCGAGCGGAACTGCTGCCAGACCTGGTCGCCGACGGTGTTGCCGTACTTGGCCCGGGACGCGACCCGGACCAGCGCCGACTGCATCTCCGTGCCGCCGCCCCCGCCGAACAGCCCGCCGATCACGCCGGCGATCGCGACCAGGTCGGTCATCGTGAAGTTGACCGGGCCGCCCGCGTTGGTGACGGAGTCGAGGTGGCCGGTGAGCACGTACTCGCCGGGGCAGTCCCGGGCCGACATGCAGTCCGCGATGTACTTGTTGATCCCGGCGATGTAGGACTGCACGTCGGTGTAGAGCTGCGCGCCCCGGGTGCTGCCGGCCTGCAGCGCGTCGATCTGGGCCTGCAGGTCGGCCTCCGTGTACGGCGAGTTGCGCCAGACGCTCTGCTCCAGCTCCCGGTTGGGCTCGGCGCCGCCGGCGAAGGTGGTCAGCTCGCCGCGGGCCAGGTGCCGCATCAGGTCCATCAGGAACAGCCGGTCCTCGGCCCCGGCGTAGCCCGCGCCGTACATCGTGCCGGCCCGGGTGGTGCCGGTGACGTGCGGGATGCCGGCCGTTTTGTCCCGCACGATCGTCACGTCGGAACGCGGGGAGTAGGTGCTCTCCACGTCGTTGGACGCGACGCCGTACGCGCTGTCGTTGAAGAAGGTGTTGATCTGCTGCCCGGTCAGGCCCGTGTAGTTGTAGACCAAGTTGGCGTACTTGCCCAGCTGGTCGTCGGCGTGCGCCGGCTGCGTGCCGAACGCCTGATGGGCCAGGACCTCGACGAGGGTGGCGTTGCCGTTCTCGCCCGGCGGCAGGATGTCGGAGCACTCGCCGAGGCAGTAGTCGTTGGTGGCGTAACTGGCGACCGCGGGCGAGCTGATCAGGGGGTTGAGGATCGCGGTGGCGACGAGGGAGACGGTGAGGACGGAGCTGAGGATGAAGCGTCGGCGCATGGGGGTATCCCTTCCGGAACGCACGAACGCGAAACTGATTCATGCTACTCATCGGTAGCTCCTGTGAGGAAGAGCACGACGCCAGTCGATTTATCAGCGATCTCCCGGGCCGGTGACACTTTCCCGGCGCCCGGCGCTGTATGAGCGGGGGCAGACTGCCCCGGCGACGGAACGGACCGCGGAGGTTGTTGGATGGTGGCACCGGAAGACCTCGACGACACGGTGCGCTTGGCGCAGGCCGGCGACGAGGAGGCATTCCGGCGGCTGTATCGAGCCCAGCAACCGGCGCTGCTGCGATATCTGCGGGTCCTGGTCGGCCAGGACGCCGAGGACATCGCCTCGGAGGCGTGGCTGCAGATCGCCCGCGACCTCGGCAGCTTCTCCGGCGACTGGGACGGCTTCCGGGGCTGGACTGCGACCGTCGCCCGGCACCGCGCGATGGACAGCCTCCGCGCCCAGCGCCGCCGGCCGCAGTTCAGCGTGTCACCCGAGCACTTCCTCGATCTGATCGCCAAGGAGCAGACCGCCGACCGGGCCCTCGAGCTCGTCGCGACGGACGCGGCGGTGGCGCTCGTCGCGTCGCTGCCCCGCGATCAGGCCGAGGCGGTGATGTTGCGGGCGGTCCTCGGCCTGGACGCCCAGGCCGCCGGCAAGATCCTCGGCAAGCGGGCCGGCGCGGTCCGCACCGCCGCCTACCGGGGGCTTCGCCAGCTCGCCCGGCGGCTGGAGGCCGGTGAATCGACCGGACCACCGGGCGTCGCGAGCCGCGAACGAACCGGATCGACTCTAGGTGTGACAACTTCTCCGGCACCGGCGCTTAAGGAGGTGAGATGAGCAGCTACGAAGGACGCGATCGCATGGACCGGAGCACCGCAGAGCAGTTCCTGCACGGTGACCCGGCCACGCCGAACGCCGGGCATCCCCACCTCGCCGCGCTTCTGGCAGCGACGAGGGCCCCGGCGCACCCGGCCGAACTGGCCGGCGAGTCGGCGGCGATGGCGGCCTTCAGCGCGGCTCGCCGTTCCCCAACCCCAGTCCGGAGACCATCAATGATTCAGCTCACCGTGGCCAAGCTCCTGACCGTCAAGGTCGCCGCCATTGCCGCAGGCGTCGCCTTTGCCGGTGTCGGGGGCGTCGCCCTCGCCGCGAGCACCGGTGTCCTGCCCGCCCCGATCAGCTCCCACCTGCCCGGCGGCGGGCACAGCAGCAGCGCGCCGTCGCACCCGGCCCCGTCCGGCTCGGCGCTGCCGCGGCCGAGCGGCTCCGCCGCCCCGTCCGATCTCGCCGCGCTCTGCAAGGAGTTCGACGGCCGCGGCGACAAGGCACACCGGGTCAAGGCGCTCGACGACCAGCACTTCGGCGAGCTGGTCCGGCAGGCCGGCAAGAAGGACCACGACAAGGTCGAGAAGTTCTGCCACGGGCTCAAGCCGTCCGGCTCGCCCGCACCCCGCCCGAGCGGCAGCGCCCGCCCGAGTGGCAGCGCCTTCCCGACCGACCACCCCACCACCCGCCCGGGCGACGAGCAGAACAACCCGGGCGATCACACCGGTTACCCCAGCGGCCGACCGAGCACGTTCCCCAGCGTCTCGGCTGCCCCAATCCCCCGGTCGTAGGGATAACCGGCCGGTAGCACCCCGGGGGTAGGCGCCGCTACGCCCATCCCCGGGGTGCTCCGGGTCCTTCCGCCAAAATCGGCCCCGGGCGGCCCGTCAGCCCTCGATGACTTCGGCCAGCATCGCCGGGTTGGTGACGACAGCGTGGGCGACGTCGGTGAGCCGCAAGTTGTTGCGCCGGGCGTAGCCCCGGATGACCACGAACGCCTCGTCCAAGCTGGTCCGCCCGGCCTGGGCGACCGCACCCTTGGCCTGCTCGATCGCGACCCGGCTGTTCAGGGCACCCTGCAGCTGCTCGGTCAGGATCTCGCCGCGGCGCACCGCTCGTTCCTGCAGCAGCCCGATCGCGGCGATGTCCGCCAGGGACTGCATGATCGGCACATCCATGCCGTCGAAGTCGCCGCCCTGGGTCGCGCCGAAGACGTTCAGCGCCCCGATCACCTGGCTTCGAAGCCGGAGCGGGAAAGCGTGCACCGACTGAAACCCGGCCGCGGTGGCGCGCGGCGCGAACCGGGGCCACCGGTCGGCGGCCGCACCGAGGTTCACGTTGATCACCGGCTGGCCCGCCTGGAACGCCTCCAGACACGGGCCCTCATTCGCCTGCAGCTCGAAAAGCTCCACGAGCTTGACGTTCTCGTCCGAGCCGGCCATGAACTCCAACCGGCCGCGCGGATCGGCCAGCATCAGGCCGACCGCCGCGGCGCTGACCAGGTCGGCGGCCCGCTCCGTCAGCATGTGCAGGAAGTCGAGCAGGTCGAACTCGTCGACCAGCGTGTCGGCGACCTCGACGAAGATCGCCGCCAGCCGGTCGGCGGAAACGGCGGTCATCTCTGCCTCCGGGATGGTCGGGCCGGCACGGGTTGCCGAGCTGGACGGTCGGCGGTCATGGGGTGTCCCGGTCGAAGTGCAGCCGGCCCGCGACCACGTCACGGGCCACGTCCTCAAGGCTACGGTTCTCGGCGTACGCATACGCTCGCATCCGGGCCAGCGCCGCGCCAAGCCCCTGCCCGAGCTGGACCATGACCATCCCCTGTGCCTGGAAGACCTCGGCCCGGTGCGCGAGGCCTACGGTCAACTCCTCGACGGTGCCGTCCTCGCCGGCCAGTTCCTGCCGGTCGAGCAGCGCCGCCACGATGACATCGGCGAAGGTGAGGGCGTTGGCGAGCTGCTCGCCGGTGAGCGGGCCGACCCGGGCGCGGAACACGTCCAGGACGCCGAGGCGGGCGGCGCCGATCTGCAGCGGGAACGCGAACACCGCGCGCAGGCCGTCGCGATGTGCGGCCGGGCCGTAGAACGGCCACCGGGGCCGGTCGCCGGCGAGATCCGGGACCAGCACGGGGCGGCGGCTGGTGAAAGCGTCCACACAGGGCCCCTCGCCCAGGGTGAACTGCAGCTCCTCGATCCGCGCGCTGCCCGGATCGGACGCGGCGGTGACCCCGCGCGTCCCGTCGTCGGTCAGCACGCTGATGCCGGTGCCCGAGGCGGACAGTGCCGTCGCGGCGGCCCGGCACACCCGCTCCAGGAGCCCGGCGGTGCCGTCCGAGCCGGCCGGCTGGCGCGCGATGAGCTTGCGGACCGCGGCGGCGCGGTCGTCCACCGCACTCATCGCCGATGCTCTCGCTGCGGCACGGCTGCACCCTCCCCTTCGGTGCCGCCAGGGGCTGGGGCAGCAGATCGCCGATCCGATCGTGCCCTCACCGTACCCCGCGCCCGCTGACCCGCGCGTCAGGTGCGGGAGCCGAGGTGTGCCGGTCGCAGGGTCCGGTGCACCGCCGTCAGCAGCGAGGCCCGGTCGAAGGGTTTGTGCAGCAGCGAGCCGTCGCTGGGCAGTTCGTGCCCGCCGGGCGCCGGACCGGTCGTGTAGCCGGACATGAACAGCACCGGCAGGTCGGGGCGCAGCTCGCGGAGCCGGCTGGCCAGCTGGGTGCCGGACATGCCGGGCATCACCACGTCGGTCAGCAGCATGTCGAAGCGGTGCGCCCCGGTCGTGAAGATCTCCAGCGCCTCGAACGGCGAGCCGACGTCGCGGACCTTGTAGCCCGACCGCTTGAGCAGGCGCAGCACCACGTCCCGGACCGCGTCCTCGTCCTCGACCAGGAGCACCCGCTCCCCGTGCCCGGCCGGCAGTTCCTCGTCGACATCGTCCGGGGCCGGTTGGGGCCGGGCCGCCGCGGGGAGCCGGACCCACACGGTCGTGCCCGCGCCCGGCACCGAGTCGATGTCGATCGACCCGCCGGCGTCGACCACCGCCCCGTACGCGGTGGCGAGTCCCAGCCCGGTGCCCTGGCCCTTCGGCCGGGTGGTGAAGAACGGTTCGAAGGCCCGGCGGACCACCTCCGGCTCCATCCCGTGGCCCTCGTCGCGGACGCTGAGCACGACCTCGCCGCCGTCGTTCAGCGTCGCGATCCGCAGCTCGCCGCCGTCCGGCATCGCGGCCCGCGCGTTCATGATCAGGTTGAGCAGCACCTGCTCCATCTTGCTTCGGTCGGCCGTGACCTGGTGCAGGTCGTCGGCGAGCCCGGTGACGACGGTGATGTCCTCGCCCAGGGTGCGGCTGAGCAACTCCCGGGTCTCGCAGACCACCGCGTTGAGGTCGACCGGCTCCAGCCGGGACGGTTCCAGCCGGCTGAAGATCAGCAGCTGCCGGGTCAGCGACGCGCCCCGCTCGGCGGCCGTCCGGATGCCTTCGACATCGGCCTGCGCCTGATCGTCTGCGGGCAGTGAGTCGGCCACCATGCCGCAGTAGCCGATGATCACGGCGAGCAGGTTGTTGAAGTCGTGCGCCACCCCGCCGGCCAGATGACCGAGCGAGTCGAGCCGTTCGTTCTGCCGCAGCTGGTGTTCCAGCCGGCGGCGTTCCTCGTCGGCGAGGATCCGGTCGGTGGTGTCCCGCAGGATCCCCTCCACGGCCACCACCCCGCCGTCCTGGTCGTGCACCACGGCGGCGCGCTGCTCGAGATGGACCAGGCCACCGTCGCGCCGGTGCAGGCGAACGGTGAGCGGGTCGGGCGCGGCGAACCGCCAGGACGCCTCGAACGCCGCCCGGTCCTCCGGTTCGATCCGGGAGAAGAGCAGGTCCGGATCGGCGTACAGGTCGTCGGGGGAGAAACCGATGATGTCGGTGATCGCCGGGCTGAGGTACTCCAGGCCGGGCTCCGGCTCCCGGCGGTAGCGGAAGATGATGTCCTGGGCGTGCTCGGCCAGCAGCCGGAACCGCTCCTCGCTGATCCGCAGGGCGGACTGGGCGGCCCGCGACTGCCGCCGGTCGGCCGCCTCCCGCAGCTCCCGCTCCACCGCCGGGACGAGCCGGGCGAGGCGGTCCTTGAGCACGAAGTCGTGCGCACCGGCCTTCATCAGCGCCGCCGCGGTCTCCTCGCCCACCTCGCCGGAGACCAGGATGAACGGCACGTCCAGCCCGTCCGCGCGGATCTGGTCCAGGGCCTCGTGCGCGCTGAACACGGGCATGTTGTAGTCGCAGATGACCACGTCGGGCGGGCGGTGCCGCAGGGCGGCGGTGAGCCCGGCGGCGGTGTCCACCCGCTCCGCGGTGACGTCGATACCGACCCGGCGGAACTGGCGCTGGATCAACAGGGCGTCGTCATCGCTGTCCTCGACCACGAGCAAATGGATCGACATGCGCTCAGCCTTCGCCCCGCCACGGCGGAACCGGCTCGTTGACCAGCAGCCAGTACATGCCCAGCGCCTGGGTGGCGTCGACGAACTCGCCGAACACCACCGGCTTGCGGACGAAGCTGTTGGCGCCCAGCCGGTAGCTGTCCACGATGTCGCGTTCCTCGCGCGAGGTGGTGAGCACCACGACCGGCAGCCCCGCCGTCCGCGAGTTGGCCCGGATCCGGCGCAGCACCTCGAGCCCGTCGATCTTCGGCAGGTTGACGTCGAGCAGGATCAGCGCGGGCCGCAACGGCTCGCGCCCGTCGGCGGGCAGCAGGTACTCCAGCGCCTGTTCGCCGTCGACCGCGACGACGACCTCGTTGGAGAACTGGTTGCGTTCGAAGGCGCGCAGGGTGAACAGGACGTCGTCGGGACTGTCCTCCACGAGCAGGATGGTGCCGTCGTTCATGCGGGCTCCCGGGCGGTGCGCCGGCCGCGGTCGACCGCGAGCGTGAAGAAGAACGTCGCTCCCTGGCCCGGCTCGCTCTGCGCCCAGACCCGCCCGCCGTGCCGCTGCACGATGCGGTGGACGATGGCCAGGCCGATCCCGGTGCCTTCGAAGTCGGAGCTCGAGTGCGAACGCTGGAAGGGGTCGAAGAGCTTGGCGGCGTAGCGCATGTCGAAGCCGGCGCCGTTGTCCCGCACGGCGAACACCGGCGGATGCTGCCGCGGCAACGCGTCGATCCGGATCACGGCCGCGGCCTCGCGCGCGGTGAACTTCCAGGCGTTGCCGATCAGGTTGAGCAGGACCAGCCGGACCAGGTGCGAGTCGCCGTTCGCGGTGAGCCCGTCGGCGATCTCGACCGTCGCCTGCCGGCCGGGCTCGGCCTCGCGCAACTCCTCGACCACCTCGCGGGCCAGCGCGCTGAGGTCCACGCGTTCGCGGCGCAGCTCCGCCCGGGTGGCGCGGGACAGGTCGAGCAGGTCGTCGATCATCCGGGCCATCCGGGCCGCGTTCGCCTCGATCCGGGCCAGATAGCCGCGTCCCACCTCGTCGATCACCTCGGCGTAGTCCTCCAGCAGGATCTCGCTGAAGCCGGCCAGCGAGCGCAGCGGCGCCCGCAGATCATGCGAGACGGAGTACGCGAACGCGTCGAGCTCCCGGGTGGTGGCCTCGAGTTCGGCGGTCCGCTGGACGACCCGCTCCTCCAGTTCCTCGTTCAGCCGGCGGACCTCCTCCTCGGCGTTCTTGCGTTCCGTGATGTCGGTGGAGATGCCGCAGATCGCGTACGGCCGCTGCTCGGCGTCCATGAGCGGGAACTTGACGGTGATGTACGTCCGCAGCCCGGTGTCGCCGGGCGCGGTCTCCTCCATCCGCACCGGCCGGCCCTCGGCGATCGCCATCAGATCGTTCGCCCGGAAGCTGTCGGCCACCTCGGCCGGGAACAGGTCATGGTCGGTGAGGCCGACGATGTCCTCGCGCCGGACGTCGAACAACCGCTCGTACTCGTGGTTGACCAGCAGATAACGCCCGTCGAGGCCGCGCATGTAGATGACGGCCGAGGTGTGGTCCAACAGCGCCATCAGCTGCTCCGGCTGCACGGCACCATGCGCGCTGACGGTCATTCACCGATCACCTGCCGTCCGATGCCGGGTCAGCCGGCTGCGGGCCCGTGGGAGGCCGGCGGAACGCGCGGGACCCGCCGGCGCCACGGACATGGCGAACTCGGGCAGCAACTCGACGCCCTCGACGCGGTCGTGGGCCACCGATTCGGACCCGGCCAGCGGCGTACGCCGGAACTCCGCGAGGCTGTGCTCGCGTCGCATCCGGGCCAGCCGGCCGAGCATCGACTCGTCCATGCCGGTGGTCCCGCGCCGGTTGGAGACGAGTTGCCGGTCGCCCAGGCCCTCCTCGTCGCGGCGGCGCTGCGGGTTGAACAGGAAGCGCTTGCTCAGCATGAGGTGGGCGCCGGCCGCCCGGGCGTGCCCGGACAGCATCCGGTACCAGGGGCCGAAGGCTGGATATGCGGCGGTCAGCGCGCGCAGCCGTTCCGGCGACAGCGCGGCCAGCACGCCCGGGTCGAGATCAAGCGTCGCCAGCAGCCGGTCCGGCAGCGATCGCTGCCCCATCCGGCGGCGCAGATCCGCCCGCTCACCCGCGAGCAGGGCCGGCATGATCAGCTCGACGTGCTGCCGGTAGTGCTCATCGAAGGTGCCCAGCACGAAGTCGCGCTTGAGGGCGTCGGCGTCCAGCGCGCCGCTCGGCGGAATGTCGCCGGGCACCCAGTGCGCGGCGAACTGGCGGAAGACGTCCATGAAGTAGCGCGGCTGCATGCCCCGGCCCGGCACCGCCGGATCCGCGAAGTCGAGGAACAGCCGTCGCAGCGCCTCGAGCAGCACGACGGCGAGCCGCACCCGCCGCACGCCCTCGGCCGACATCAGGTCCCGGTCGGCCCCCTCGACCAGCGGCTCGAGCACCGCGTTGACCGCCGCCTCGAGGGTCTGCCCGCGCTTGACGAGCTCGAAGAACCACGGCTCGCACGGGTCGCCGGTGTAGCTGAGCACGTCGCCGTCGGTGACGCCGGCGAGGGTGGTCAGGGTGCGCCCCTCGAACCGGACCTCCGTGGTCGGCACGTTCCAGAGCACCAGCGAGGCGTACGTGTCCCGGCCGCAGTGTCCGGTGCCGGTGCGCTCCGCCAGCGCGGCGAAGTAGCCGCGGAACGGCAACAGCTCGGGCCCCGCGAGCAGGCCGTCGAACGCGTGTTCGGGCCGCTGCCGACACCGTTGATCATGCTCCTGGTAGTGCCGGGCAACCGACGCGCCGGCCAGCCCCAGCCCGATGACCAGCCGTTGCGCCTCCTGGACGGTCAGCGCGGTGGGTGACGGCAGATCCTTCAGCAGGGCGACCATGGCGTCGGCCACGGCGGTCCGCGGCGCCGCCCCGCTCAGCACCGCACCATTGAGCCGGGGCAGCTCGGCGCGGAACCAGGCTTCGACGCATACCGGTGAAGTTGCCAACGCGAACCTCCCTTCGGCCGAGCAGATCCAGCCTAGCCCCGCAATGGCCATTTTTCCCTATAAGGCGTACTAATCCGGCGCCTGGAACTCGCTGCTGAGGTGCGGGCGCCGCGCCGGGCGTCCATCGATCGAGGCCCCGGGCCTGGGCGCTACGCTGCAGCCATGGCGGGCGCCGAGGGAATCCAGGACGACGAACGGTTGCGCCGTCTCGAGGCGGTCACCGACGCCGCGCTGTCGAAGCTCGACGTCGCCGATCTGCTGGACGAGCTGCTCGACCGCATCCGCGACCTGCTGGAGGTGGACACGGCGGCCGTCCTGCTGCTGGACGTGCACGCCCGGCAACTTGTCGCCACCGCCGCGAAGGGGCTGGAGGAGGAGGTCCGGCAGGGATTCCGGATCTCGGTCGGCCGCGGTTTCGCCGGCCGGGTGGCCGCCGTCGGAAAGCCGGTCATCCTCGACGACGTCACCCCGGCGGACGTGGTCAACCCGATCCTGCTCGACAAGGGAGTCCGCTCGCTGCTGGGCGTGCCGATGTTCGCCGGCGGCGAGCTGGTCGGCGTCCTGCACGTCGGCACCCTCACCCCGCGCCAGTTCACCGCGGACGACATCCACTTGCTACAACTGGTCGCCGACCGCGCCAGCCTGGCCGGCCAGGCCCGTTCCGCCAAGCTCGACCAGGCCACCGCCCTCGCCCTGCAACGCAGCCTGCTGCCCGCCCAACTGCCGCGCGTGCCGGGCGTCGAGATGGCCGCCCGGTACGTCCCCGGCCACAGCTTCGGCATCGGCGGCGACTGGTACGACGTCTTCACCCTGCCGTCCGGCTGGCTCGGCGTGGTCATCGGCGACGTCTCCGGGCACGGCCTGAGCTCCGCCGTCGTGATGGGACGGATCCGCAGCGCCCTGCGCGCCTACGCGCTGATCTGCGACGGGCCCGCCGAGGCGCTCACCCTGCTGGACCGCAAGGTGCACCACTTCGAGGCCGGAAACCTCACCACCGCGCTGTACGCCATGATCTCCCCCGACCGGAGCCGCATCCACCTCGCGTCCGCCGGCCACCTGCGCCCCGTGCTCGCCGAGCCCGGACGCGCCGCCGTGCTGCCGGAGATCCCGGTCGGCCCGCCGCTGGGAATCGGCGGGCCGCAGACCCAGCGGCACGCCGCGGTCGTCGACTTCGCGCCCGGAGCGGTGCTGGTCTGCTACACCGACGGGCTGGTGGAACGGCGTGGCGAGATCATCGACGTCGGCATCGGGCGACTCCTCGCGGCCGTCGAGCCGATCGGGGCCGAGGAGGTGGTCTCCAGCATCATGGCCGCCGCCGGGGTCGAGCAGCCCACCGACGACGTCGCCGTGCTGACCATCCGCCGCCATTTCGAAGCGCCGAACGGACGGCAGTGAGCCCGAGCACGGCGCCGAGCGGCCCCGCTGCCGATCCCGGCACCTGCGGGTATCGTGGACGCTCCAACCAGCGGGCCGGAACCGCCGCATGATCAGCACGGTCAGGGAGAGGGCATGGCGGACGATCGGGTGGCGTCCTCATTGCCGGAGACTTCGGCGTGACGGGATCCATCGCGGCACCACCGGTTGTCGACCGGCAGCAGTTCGACCATCCCGGCCTGCTCTATCACGACCTCGACCAATACCTCGCCGCGACGACCGCGTTCGTCCGCTCCGCGCTGGCCGCCGGCCACCCGGTGCTGGTCGCCGTCCCCGGCGCCAATCTGCGCCTGCTGCGCGAGGCGCTGGCCGACGTCGCCGCCCGGGTGCAGTTCGCCGACATGGCGGTGGCCGGGCGCAACCCCGGGCGGATCATCCCCGGGGTGCTGCTGCGGTTCGCCGCCGCCCATCCCGGCCGGCGGGTGTCGATCATCGGCGAGCCGATCTGGCCCAGTCGCACCGAGGTCGAATATCCCGCCTGCGTGGCCCACGAGGCGCTGATCAACGCCGTGTTCGCCGACCGGGACGCCGCGATCCTGTGCCCGTACGACGCCGCGCATCTCGCTCAGCCGGCGCTGGACGACGCCTGGCGGACCCACCCCACGATGCTCGACGGCGGCGGGCGCCGGCCGAGCCCCGCGTACGCCGACCCGCTGCACACCGCGGCCCGCTTCAACCTGCCGCTGCCGGACCCGCCGCCCGGCGCGGTGTCCATGACCTACGACTCCGAGCTGGCGTTGTCGGCCGTGCGCCGGTTCGTCGCCGAGCACGCCGGCCTGGCCGGGCTGACCGGCGACCGGCTGGACGATCTCACCGTCGCCGTCAACGAGCTGGCCGCCAACACGATCGAGCACACCGCCGGCGGCGGCACCGTCACCATCTGGGCCGAGCCCGGTCACCTGGTCTGCCAGGTCGACGACCGGGGGCACCTCGCCGATCCGCTGGCCGGGCGGGTGCCGCCGGCGGCCAACCAGGCGGGCGGCCGCGGGCTCATCCTCGCCAACCAGCTCTGCGACCTCGTCCGCATCCACGCCGGCCGGCGGCGCACCGCGATCCGGCTGTACATGGGCGTCTGAGCCGGCCGGCCAAGATCGGATTCAGCCCAGCCGCTCAGCGCTCGCGGTTGGATGCCGACAGGACAGGCAACGGGACAAGTACGAAGTCCGGCCCGGCCGATCTCAGGAGCACCGCGTGGCAGACGTCTCACTCGGCGGCGCCCGGCCGCCCCGAACCGGAGAGGTCGGCGACACGCTGACCGCCGAATGCCTGAGAGCCCTGGTCGACGTCGCGCGTACGGTCAGCGACGGGCGCACCCGTCCGGACCGCGTGGCGGAGGTGGCCGTCCAGGCGGCCACTCTCGTCGGCGACGCCGCGACCATGTGGGTTCAGCCGGTCGGCCGGTCCGAGTTGCACTGCCTCGCGGCCGCCAGCCGGGACCAGACCGCGCTGCCGGCGGCGGAGGCCGATCTCTTCGGCGGGGACGGGCTGATCGAGGCCGTCACGGAGTCGGGCACGCTCGCCGTGCTGGACGCCCGGGAGGTCCAGGGCTTTCTCGACTCGATGCGACGGGCCCTCGGCCCGTGGGCCGACGAGCGAGCGATCACCGGCGCCGTGATCGTCCCGATGCGCTCCAAGGGGCTCGCCGGCGGCGTCCTCGCGGTCGGCCGGGACACCGGCACCGCGCACTTCACGGTCGCGCAGATCGACTTCCTCGAGGCGCTCGCCGAGGTCACCGCGGCGACCCTGGGCACCTGCCACGTGCTGCACGGCTCGGCGCTCGCGGTCGACGAGATGCGCCAGCAGGCCGAGCTCATCGACCACGTCTCGGACGCCGTCGTGGCCTGGGACAACGAGGGCCGGATCATCACCTGGAACACCGCGGCCGAGAACGTCTACGGCTACTCGGCTGCGGAGACCATCGGCTGCGACGCGCACGCGCTGCTGGACACCCGGTTCCTCGACCCGGGGGCGGAGGCCATGACGTACGCCGAACTCGTGCCCGAGCTGGCCAAGGCCGGCAGCTGGCGGGGCGAGCTGCGGCAGCGCCGGATCGACGGCACGGAGGTCGAGCTGCTCTGCTCGTTGACCGTGCTGCCGGGGCCGCCGGACGCCCGGATCCCGTCCGCCGTGGCGCTGAGCCAGGACGTCACCAAGCAGCGCGGCGAGGAGCGGCGCGCCCTCAACGACGCGCTGACCGGGCTGCCCAACCGGCGCTACCTGCTGCGCCACCTCGCCGAGGTGCTCGCCCGGCCGCAGCCGTACGACGAGGCGATCGCCGTGCTCTTCCTCGACCTCGACGGCTTCAAGCTGGTCAACGACACCATGGGCCATGCCGCGGGCGACGAGGTGTTGCGGGTGATCGCCGCGCGGCTGACCGAGGCGCTGCGCCGCGACGACATCATCGCCCGGCTCGGCGGCGACGAGTTCGTCGTCGTCTGCCGCAGCGTCACCGACAGTGAAGAGGCCATGAAGGTCGCCCATCGCCTGATCGACTCCGCCGGCCGGCCCATCCCCATCGGCGCCGAGCACGCCCGCGTCGTGCCCAGCATCGGCATCGTCGTGGTGGGCGGGCAGGCCGCTCCCGTCGAGCCCGGATTGTCGCCGATGGACGTGCTGCGCCGGGCCGACGCCGCGATGTACACGGCCAAGCGCAACAAGCACGGCGGGCCCGTCCTCGCCGACTGATTGTGATCTTTCCCGACCACCGGCCACTGTCTCCGTACCGGGGCGCTGGGGTAGTTTTGCCGCGTGTCTCGTGTCGAGTTGAACACTTCCGTGCCGCATTCTGCTCGGATCTACGACTACCTGCTGGGCGGCAAGGACAACTTCGAGGCGGACCGGACTGCGGCGGCGGCCATCATGGAGGCGTCGCCGAGCCTGCCGATCTCCATGCGCGCCAACCGGCAGTACATGGCGCGGGTGGCCCACTTCCTGGCCGCGGAGTGCGGCATCCGGCAGTTCCTCGACATCGGCACCGGCCTGCCGACCTCGCCCAACCTGCACGAGGTGGTGCAGCAGGTCGCGCCGGCCGCGCGGGTGGTCTACGTCGACAACGACCCGCTGGTGCTGGTGCACGCGCGCGCTCTGCTCACCTCGCAGCCGCCGGCCAAGACCGCCTACATCGACGCCGACCTGCGCGACGTGGCGTCGATCCTGGACGCGGACGAGTTCAAGGAGACGATCGATCCCGGCGAGCCGGTGGCCGTCAGCCTGATCGCGATCATGCAGTTCATCACGGACGACGACGAGGCACACCGGATCATCGACGAGCTGATCGCGCCGCTGCCGGCGGGCAGCGCGCTGGCGATCTCGACGGTGACCGCGCACAACCCGCAGGCGGTCGGCGCGGCGGCGGCGTACCGGGCGCGGGGCATCGCCGCGAAGGCGCGCACTGACGCCGAGGTCAGCGACCTGCTGCGCGGGCTGGAGCTGGTCGAGCCGGGCGTGACCCTGGTGAATCGCTGGCGGCCCGATCCCGAGGAGCCCCCGGTCGACGACTTCCACGTCCAGATGAACGGTGGCGTGGCCCTGAAGCGCTGAGCGACCCGGGCACCGCCGCTATCACGCGTGTTGCCGCCTTGGCCCGCATTTGCCGATATTCGGATAGAACGCGACTCTACGGTCTAGTGTCCAATTGTGGAGTCGCATAGTCACATGATTCATGTGGGACGGCAGCCGATCTATGATCGCGCTGGTGACGTCGTAGCATACGAATTGCTGTTCCGTGACGCAGTCGACGCGACGGCGGCCAGCGGCTCGTCCGCGCGCGCCACCAGCCAGGTCATAGTGTCCGCGTTCACGGAATTCGGCCTCGACCAACTCGTCGGCACCCGGGCGTGCTTCATCAACGTCACCAAGGAATTCCTGATCGGCGAGCTCCCGGTGCCGTTCGACTCCAACCAGGGCGTGCTCGAGATCATCGAGACCGTCGAGGTGGACGACAGCGTGGTCGAAGGGGTGAACCAGCTGATCGAACGCGGTTTCACCATCGCGCTGGACGACTTCACCCCCGGCCCCGCCGAACGGCTGCTCGACCTGGCGACGTACGTGAAGATCAACATCATGGACGTGGACCCGGCTCTCGTGGCCGAACGCGTGCAACTGGTCCGCCGCCGCTCGCAGATCCAGCTGATCGCCGAGCGGCTGGAGACCGAGGAAGACCTGCAACTGGCCTTCTCACTCGGCTTCGACTTCTTCCAGGGCCACGTCCTCGGCCGCCCGCACGTCGTCTCGACCGCCAGCCTCTCGCCGACCCGGATCAACCGGCTGCAGCTGCTGACCGCGCTGACCGCCTCGGACGTCGACTTCGACGGCGTGGTCTCGCTGATCGTCCGCGATCCCGCGGTCAGCTACCGCGTGCTGCAGGCCACGAACGCCGCCGCCTCGGGGCTGCGCGCCCGGGTCTCCTCGGTGCAGCAGGCCGCCGCCATGCTGGGCCTGGACACGGTCCGGCAATGGGTCACCCTGATGCTGGTCAGCGACCTCACCGAGGCCACCGAGGAGCAGCTCGCGACGATCATGACCCGGGCCCGGATCTGCCAGACCGTCGCGCAGAACGTGAGCCTGCCGGCCGACGCCGCGTTCACGGCCGGCCTGCTGTCGGGCATCGCCAACCTCCTCGGCCAGAGCTCCGCGGAGCTGGCCAGCCGCCTGCCGCTCTCCCAGGAGGTCGGGATGGCGCTCACCGAGGGCACCGGACCGCTGGGCAGCCTGCTCGCCGTCGTCCGCGAGTACGAGCGCGGCGACCCCCGGGGGCTGGCCGCGCTGATCAACCCGGACGACGCCGTCAAGGCGTACCTGAACGCGGTGAACTGGTCGAATCGGCTGATGAACAACACCGAGGCGCCACAACACAACCTGCAGAGCTGAGGTCGGCCGGCGCGACTCGGGTAGCGGTGAGGGCGGCCATGCGAAACTCCGGGCGGCGGACCACGACCGCGGCCTTCGGCGTCATCCTCGGGTTCGCCCTGTGGATACTGCTGAAGCCGGGCGGCGACTACCTGGCGGCCCGCGTGAGCAACATCGCCAGCCCCACTGCCGGCTTCAGCGCGGCCGCGGCCTGCCTGTACGCCGGCCGGCGCAGCACCGGCGCGATCCGGCGCGGCTGGACGCTGATCGGCGCCGGGATGGTCTGCACGGCGACCGGCGACTCGATCTGGGCCTGGTACGAGATGGTGCTGCACAGCGAGGTGCCCGCGGTGTCGGTCGCGGACGTCGCCTATCTGCTGCAGGTGCCGCTGACCCTCGCCGGCATCGCCTCCCTGATCTCAACCCGCCGCTCCGCCGACACCGTGCGCACCCTGCTGGACGGCCTGATCATCGCCGCGTCGTTTCTCTACCTGAGCTGGGCGGCCGTGCTCGGTGCCGTGTTCCGCAGCGGCGGCGAGAACACGCTCGAGCGCTCGGTGCTGCTCGGCTACCCGATCGGCGACGTGGCGACCGCCAGCATGGTGTTCATCATGCTCGGCCACGTGGACCGTGACCGGCGGGCGGCGCTGTCGCTGGCCGGGGCCGGGCTGCTGGCCCTCGCGCTGGCCGACAGCGTCTACGCCTACCTCGCCCAGTACGACAGCTACGGTTCGGGCGACTTAGTGGATATCGCCTGGTTCGCCGCGTTCGTGCTGATCGGCCTCGCCGGGCTGCGGGCCGCGCGGGGCAGCCCGGCCGTCCGAGCCGACGTCCGGGACCCATGGAAACTCGTCGCCCTCCCGTACATCCCGCTGGCCTGCGCGCTGGGCGCCTCCATCGTGGTGCAGAGCGTCCGGGGCACGATCGAGCCTTTCCTGTACGCCGACACGATCCTGCTCGTCCTGCTGGTGGTGGCGCGCCAGGTCGCCACCCTGCGCGACAACGCCCGGCTCACCCGCCGGCTCGAGTCGAGCGTGCAGGACCTGCAGGTACGCGAGGAACAGCTGCGTCACCTGGCCTTCCACGACCCGCTCACCGGCCTGGCCAACCGCGCGCTCTTCCACGATCGGGTGCAACACGCCATCGCCGGCCAGGCCCGCGAAGGCGCCTCGATCGGCGTGCTGTACATCGACCTCGACGGCTTCAAGTCGGTCAACGACGAACGCGGTCACGCCGCGGGCGACGCGGTCCTGGCGGCGGTCGCCGGCCGGCTGCAGGAGTGCGCGCGGCCGAGCGACACCGTGGCCCGCCTCGGCGGCGACGAGTTCGCGATTCTCGTCGAGCACCTGGTAGAGCCCGGATCGGCGGAGTCGCTCGCCGGGCGGATCGTCGCCGTCGTCGCCGAGCCGATCGACTTCCCCGGCCCGCAGATCACCGTGGGCGCCAGCGTGGGCATCGCGGTCCGCGAGCCCGGCGGGGACAGCGCCAGCGAGCTGCTGCGCGCGGCCGACTTCGCGATGTACGCCGCGAAGCTGCAGGGCAAGGGGCGCCACGTGACGTTCGAGACGCACATGCGCGACGCCTTCGCCACCGCCTGACGTGGCACCGTACGATGTGTATGCACGGGTGGATGCACGTGCATGGGGGGTATGACACAGGAGACCTGACCAGGATGACGCCCGCCGACGGCATGAATGACCACGTTCCGAGCGCAATCGCCTGATCGGGGGACAGATGACTTCAGCCCGTCACGACGACCTCGCGGCCCCCACCGTGCTGCGCATCCGGCTCGGTGCGCAGTTGCGCCGGCTCCGGCAGCAGCGCAACGTCACCCGGGAGGCGGCCGGCTGGGAGATCCGCTCCTCGGAGTCCAAGATCAGCCGGATGGAGCTCGGGCGGGTGCCGTTCAAGGAACGCGACGTCGCCGACCTGCTCACCCTGTACGGCGTCGGCGAGCCGGAACGCACCGCGCTGCTGACGCTGGCCCGGCAGGCGAACGCCCCCGGCTGGTGGCAGCAGTACGCCGACCTGGTGCCGCCGTGGTTCGTCTCCTACCTGGGGCTGGAGCAGGCGGCCGCGCTGATCCGCACGTACGATCTGCAATTCGTCCCCGGCCTGCTGCAGACCCCCGACTATGCCCGCGCGGTGCAGCGGCTGCTGCACACCGACGCGTCGGCCGCCGAGATCGACCGGCGGATCGAGCTCTGCCAGGGCCGGCAACGGGTGCTGCAAGAGTCCGACCCGCCGCGATACTGGGCCGTGCTGGACGAGGCTGTCCTGCACCGGCAGATCGGCGGCCCGGAGGTCATGCGGGACCAGATGCGCGCGCTCATCGAGGCGTCCGAGCGGCCCAACGTCCGGCTGCAGATCGTCTCGCTCCGCGGCGGCACGTACGCCGCGGTGGGATTCCCGTTCGCGATCCTGCGCTTCGCCGAGCTCGAGCTGCCCGACCTGGTCTATGTGGAGCAACTCACCGGCGCCCTCTATCTCGACAAGCCGGGCGATGTGGAGCACTACGCGGTCACCATGGAGCGCGCCTGTGTCGAGGCGGGGGCGCCCGAGCAGACCGTGGGCATTCTGCGGGAGGCGCTGCACGCGACGACGGGCTGAAGCGGCGATCACGTGCGGGGGTCGGCCGAACGGGGACCCGCCCACACCGATCTTCCATCATCTCCCGCGTTGTGCATATGCACGTGCATGTGGCCTTGCCTTCGCTCGCGCATATGGCCATGCTTAGGCACGTGCGGGACGTGGCCCGGATCACCGGGCACTTCCGTGGCGGCGCAGGTCGCCGAGGTCGCACCGGGGACGGGCAGACACCGCCCCGCCGGCGACGTCCCGGGTCACGGAGGGGAGCTATGGACAGAAACCGCGGCCCGACACGGCCGGCGACCCACTTCGCGGAGCTGGACTACTGCTACGGGATCGGTTCGCTGTACATGAGGGTCGAGCGCGTCGACTGGAGTCGGCCCGTGGACTACAACGGCGAGACCTGGTACGAGGTGGACGGCATCGAGGTGACCTCGGACGGCCGCGAGATCGGCCGCCGGCAGGCACTGGTGCGCAGCCGCCGGCTCGCCGCGTTCCCCCGGGACAGCAACCGGACCTGAGCAGCGCCGGTCGCCGCCTTCCCTGGGGTAGCAAGATCCCGAGTAGCGCCGGTCGCCGCCGGAGATGACGTACGATCCGACGTGTCGCAAACGACCCGACTGCCCGGGGACCGGGAGGCCGAACGCCGTGGCCCGGCGCCCTGGCCCGTCCTCGGCGTGATCTCGGCCGGCGGGGTGCTCGGCGCGCTGGCCCGATACGCGCTCGCGAGCGCCTGGCCGCACTCCCCCGGGCACTTCCCCTGGGCCACCTTCGTCACGAACGTCGCCGGCTGCTTCCTGATCGGCATCCTGATGGTCCTGATCACCGAGGTGTGGTCGGCGCACCGGCTGCTGCGGCCGTTCCTCGGCGTGGGTGTGCTCGGCGGGTTCACCACGTTCTCGACCTACACCGGCGACGTGCAGCAGTTGGTGGCGGCGGGGGCGGCCCGGACGGCGCTGGCCTATCTCGCCGGAACGCTGATCGCGGCACTGACCGCCGTCCACCTCGGGCTCACCCTGACCCGGCTCGCGACCCGCGGCCACCGCACGAGTCGTGGGACGGAAACGTCATGAAGTTCTTCATCGGTACGGGCGAGCGGGCATGACCGCGCTGTTCGTCGCGCTCGGGGCCGCGATCGGGGCCCCACTGCGCTACCTCGCCGACCGGGCCGTGCAGTCCCGGCACGACTCCGCCTTCCCGTGGGGCACCTTCGCCGTCAACATCGCCGGCTCGTTCATCCTTGGCGTGCTGATCCACGGCACGTCCGTGCGGCACGTCCCCGGCAGCGTCTACGCGCTGCTCGGCACCGGCCTCTGCGGCGCGCTGACCACATACTCCACCTTCGGATTCGAAACGGTGCGGCTGCTCGAGCAGCGGGTCCGGGCGTACGCGGTGCTCAACGTCGTGGCCAGCATCGTGGCCGGACTCGGAGCCGCGTTCTGCGGCATCGCGGTAGCCGAGGCGCTGTGGTCCTGACGGCGCCGCCGGGCTCGGCGCCGCGTTCTGCCGCATCGCGTTAGCCGAGACGTTGTGCCGGCGCGGCCGGGCCGGGCCTGCGGTCGAGGGTCCGGGCGCGCCGAGAAGGGACCGCCGGTCGCGCTGGGGTGCGTGCACGACCGGCGGTTGTCCGGGGTGGGTTACTCGCCGTTGCCGGGCTGCCCGTTGTTGCCGTCGCGTTCCGGCGGCGTGAGCGGGCCCATCTCGGTGAAGTCGCGCGGCGTCAGGTCGAAGCCCTGCCAGTGCACGGGCATCGGGCTCTGGTCCTCGTCCCGGGGGATGTGGTGGAAGCCGACCCGGACCCACATGATCGGGTCGGTCATCGTCTCCTTGTCGCGGGTGTAGTCGAGGATCGTCTTGCGGTTGGTGCACTGGGGGTCGGCGTTGCCGGTCGCGAACATCTCGCACGGGTGCTGCTGGGTGAAGGTGACGTCCGGCTTGGTCTCCGGATGCGCCTCGTAGGGGTCGTTGGCACCGGTCTCCAACGCGTACGAGCGGAAGTGCTCGTCCTTGTTCTTGCTGGTCGAACTCACCACGCGCCACCACCGGCGGTTGACCTTCGTGAAGGAGCCCTCCTTGGAGACGTTCGTCTTGGCGGTCTTGAAGATCGCCGATCCCGGCCCGGAACCGGCCCGCTTGGTGTCGTACTGCTCGACCTTCTCCTTCCCGGCGCCCGCGATGTTGAAGTCGACCCGCCAGAACGCGCTGTGGTAGTGGTTTGTCGAGTACGACTGCGCGCCCTTGCCGATCGGCCATCCCCGGTCCGGGGTGACGAAGTCACCGGGAGACAGGTCACCGGTGGCGCCGAGCCGCGCGGTGATGCGCCCGCTGTCGGCGAACCGGTACTCGGTGATGTACTCGTACCAGCCCACTTTGCTGATCGCCCGCAGGACCAGATCGTGGCCCTGCTTGGCGATCGGCGGCTGGTTCTCCTCGGAGTTCTGGGACCGGTAGGCGAGCCCGGACGGCTCGGCGGAGACACACAGCACGCTGCGCCGCTGGGGTTCGGGGGCGTTGTCGGAACCGACCCGCGCCGAGCCACCCTTGCAGTCGTCCCCGCCCAGGGTCTGGAGGTTCTCGCCGCCGAAGCCGAAGTCGGTGAGGTCGTTGTACTCGGTCGCGCCGGAGTCGTACGGCACGTTGAGCTGGGCCAGGGCGATCGACTCGAGCACCTGCACCGGCTCGGGGTAACGCGTGGAGGAGACGAAGACCTTGTCCAGCACCAGGCCGGCCAGCTTGTGAATCTTCCAGCACAGCTGCCACGTGGTGCCGTTGGGCAGCGTCTCCTTGACCACGGAGTCGGCGTTGCAGGGTGCCTCCGGGGCGGCCTGCGCCGCCGGGTCGGCCGACATGCTCAGCAGGATCGCGGCCGTCGCGGCGCCGGCCAGATACCGGTATCTGTTGTTCACTGTCCTGGCCCTCGTCATTTCACCCGGACGACGGTGCGCCCGGACAGGTCGATGATGATGTCATTGAGGTCGACGAACGGGCCGTCGGTGACCCGGGCGACCAGTTGCAGGCACCGGTGCCGTCCACATTGGCTCGCGGTCGTGTCGGCCGGCCGAGCGCTGTAGATGTGCGCCCCGACCTTGAGCTTGTCCTTGCCGCTCCACGGCTCGCCGGTCACCTGGGTGTAGAGCTTTCTCACGTCGGCGCCGACCGGGTCGTCGAGCACGAGGTCGAGGGCCGTGGCGACTTCCCGGTCGGACGCCGGTAGTTGCATGTCCCTGGCCCGGAAGGAACCGGTCACCTCGCCGCGGGTCACGTCGACGACCTGCTTCACCAGCTCATCGCTGGCGTAGTCGTAGAAGTAGAAGGCGGCGTCCCGCCCCTTGCCGCCCTCGATGATCTCCGAAGACAGGTATTCCGGGCCCTTCGCGCCGGCCACATCCGTCGCCGACTCGACGAGTTCCGGAGTCAGCGCGACGGCTCGGGCCTTCTCCACCTCCTGCGCGGTGAGCGGGTCGTCTCCGACGCCGGTCGCCGGCGCGGGTCCGGGCGACGGGTCCGAGACCCGGGCCGGATCGGCCGCGGCACCGGGTGTCTTGCTGGGGGTCGGTTCGGCGTACGCGTTGAGGGAGCTGATGCCGAAGGCCGCCGACACGACCGCCGTCGTGGCCACCGCACCCCAGGCCAGCCACCGTTTCCGGTCGGCCCGTCTGATGCCGTTCAATGCGTCTCCTTTGATCGTGCTCGCCGGCGGGGGCCGGGAGCTGACGGACATCCGCGCGCGCTCGAGCCACGAACCTGCTCTGGTTTCCGCCGCGGGTCGGCTCAGCCGACCTCGTCCAGCAGGCGGCGCATGGCGTCGTTCTCTGCGGACTGCTCGTTGGCGACGTGTGTGGCCAGGCCGCGGATGTAGGCGTTGCGGCCGCTCTCGAGAGCGGATCGCGCCATGGTGATCGCGCCGAGGTGATGCTCGATCATGTGGCGCAGGTACAGCTCGGTCGCCGGCTTCGGGGCCGCCTGGCTGATCTCGGCGAGCTGCGCGCCGGTCAGCATGCCGTGCCCCGCGCCGGTGCCGTGCAGCCGTGCGATCAGCGGATCGGCGGGGTCGACCGGCGGTTGGCCCCAGGCTCGCAGCCACTGGTTCATCTCGTCGATCTCGCGTTGCTGGTCGTGCGCGATGAAGCCGGCGACGTTACCCACCCGTTCCGGGATGCCCTGCTTGGCGAGCAGGGTCCGGCTCATCGACACCGCCTGCGCGTGGTGCGCCACCATCATTCTCGCGAAGAGCAGGTCCACGCCGCTCGGCGGAACGACGCTGCCCGACGGCGCCGGGCGGACCGCCTGCGCCCGCGCCGTCATCGGCGCGGTGCGGGCCGGACCGGCGTCGCAACCGGTCACGGCGACGAGAAGGAGCAACAGGAAAGCGGCGGCGAACCGTCGTTTGGGCACAGTTGTCTCCACGGGGTAGTCAGCCGCGGCTGAAGGCTTGCTTGATCGCCTTGCGAATCCGGTGGTAGGCGACGCACCGGCAGATGTTCTCGAGCCAGGCCCGGTGCGCACGGGGTGTCGCAGACCAGGCCCTCGAGGGGTGACGCAGTCTTGACCGGGCGGAACGATGGTGCGGGCGTACGTCGCGCTCAGCGAAGGAGGCAGGTACGCGGTGACGACCGCGACGGGAGTTCGGGCACCGTCGCTAGTGGAGCGTTACTCGCGCGCGACGCCGGTCACGACGAACGGCGTGCCCTGCTGGCAGGTCGTCGCCATGCTCTTGTCGGCGCGCCCGGTGACGATGATCCAGGTGCCCGCCTGCACGGCGGCCTTGAGCTTCGGGTCGTCGATGAGGAGCAGGTGGTTGTCGAGGAGCAGGCAGCCCGGCTCGGTCCCGGCGGTGACTTTACCGTTGAGCGTCTCGTCGCCCTTGCCGGGCTGGTCCGGGACGGGCTGGATCGAGGGGCCGGTGGACGAGCCCTTTCCTGCGGAAACGGCGCCGGGTGCCGCCGCGACCTCGGCGGCACCGTTGGCGCAGCCCGCGACGGACAGGGTAACGAGGAGGGCGGCGGCGAGGCTGTTGCGTCGAATGATCATGCCGGGTTGGACCGGCCTACGGTCGATCCCGTTCCCGGGAATCTAGATCAAATTGGTGACGACACGATGAGTTGCCCAGCATGTGCTGTCGGTCAGGCCGACCTGGCCAGGCGCCGGATCGCCAGCGTCCCGCCGGCCACCGCGAGCACGCCCAGGGTCACCAGCGCGGTCACGTCGTTGCCGTGGCCGATCCAGGGCGAGCGGATGGCGTCGACCAGCAGACCGGTCGGTGTCCAGCCGGCGATGGTGTTGAGGGTCGGCGGTAACACTCCCGGCGGCGGGCCACCGCCGACGAGGAAGAAGGTGCCGAAGAACAACACCAGCCCGGTTCCCTGCGCGGCCCGCGCGGTCGGTAGCAGCGACCCGAGCAACCTGCCGAGCGCCGCGAACGCGAGGATGCCGACCGCGAAGGCCAGCACGACGCCGGGCACGGACGCAGGCGTCGCCACGTCCCAGCCCGAGTACGCCAACACCAGCATGATCGCGGTGCCGACGATGGCGAGCGCCGCGATGACCGCGGTCTGTGCGACCACCAGCGAACGGGCGGGCACTCCGGCGGCCCGGAAGCGGCGCAGCACGCCGCTGCTGCGATAGGAGGCGAGGTGGGTGGGCGTGCCCATGAACCCCATCGCCGCGATGGCCGCCGCCAGGTACGAGGTGACGTAGAACTCCGAGCCGCCGACGCCGGCGAAGACCGGATCGTGACCGCGTCGACGCCGGGCACCGCGGACAGGTACGAAGGGTCGTGGTCGTGGACGGTGAACGTCGTCCGCACGGGTCCGCCGCTGTCAGCGGTCAACGCACCGGGCGGGCCGAGCGCGACCACCCGCCCGCGGTCGACGATCGCGATCCGGTCGCAGAGCGCCTCGGCCTCCTCCATGAAGTGGGTCACCAGCACGACGGTGGCGCCGCGATCTCGGACCCGGCGAACCAGGTTCCACGTGGCGCGGCGCGCGGTCGGGTCGAGACCGGTGGTCAGCTCGTCGAGGAAGACGATCTCGGGCCGGCCGAGCAGCGCGAGCGCGACGAAGAGGCGTTGCTGCTCGCCGCCGGAGAGGGTGGCGTAGGCGCGGCGCCTCAGGTCGCCAAGCCCCCACTCGGACAGCACGGAGTCCACATCGGTCGGTCCCTGGTGCAGCCGCGCGAACAGCCGGATGGCTTCGCCCACCCGCAGGCGCTCGGGCAGGGCGGAGGACTGCAACTGCGAGCCGGTCCGCCGGCGCAGTTCCTCGGCGTCGCGGCTGGGATCCAGCCCGAGCACAGCGAGCCGGCCGCTGTCGCGGCGGCGCAGGCCCTGCAGGATCTCCACGGTGGTGGTCTTGCCCGCTCCGTTCGGTCCCAGGATGCCGAAGATCTCCCCGCGCCGGACGTCGAAGGTGACCTCGGCGACGGCAACGGTCCTGCCGTACCGCTTCTGGAGGTTTTCCGTGGTGATGACGGTGTCCATGGCTGGACGCTAGGGAATCGGAGCCGCCCGCGTCGTCGGCGAAAAGTGTGTCGGCGGATACCACCTTGGAGGTATGCGGAAGGCGGCTACTCGCCCGGACGGACGAGCCCGGTCTCGTAGGCCAGCGCCGCGGCCTGCACCCGGCTCTCCAGGCTCAGCTTGGTCAGCACGCGGGAGACGTGCGTCTTCGTGGTGAACTCGGCGATCCGTAGCCGTGCGGAGATCTCCCGGTTGGAACAGCCGCGGGCGACCAGTATCAGCACCTCCCGCTCCCGTTCGGTGAGCGACTCGAGCCGCCGGGGCGTCGGCCGCTCGCGGGCGAGCCGCGCCGCCACGAGGCGGTCGATGAGCCGGCGGGTGGTGGCCGGCGAGATCACCGATCCGCCGGCGGCCGCGGCCCGGATCGCGTCGAGCAACTGGGCCGGTGGCGTGTCCTTGACGAGGAACCCGGCGGCGCCGGCCTCGAGCGCGTCGAACGCGTTCTCGTCGGTGTCGAAGGTGGTCAGGATCAGCACCTCGGGCGGCTCGGTCAGCGCGCGGATCTGGCGGGTGGCTTCGATGCCGTTGGTCACCGGCATCCGGATGTCCATCAGCACCACGTCGAGCCGGTTGCGGCGCGCCAGGTCGACGGCGGCGCGGCCGTCGCCGGCCTCAGCGACCACGTCGATCCCCGGGTCGGCGTCGAGCAGGGCCTTGAAGCCGGCGCGGACGAGTTCCTGGTCGTCGACGACCAGCACCCGGATCACGCGTCTGCCCTCGTCGGTTCCGCCTCGTCGAAGTCGAACGGGAAGCGGGCGTTGACCCGGTAGCCGTCGTCGACCCAGCCGGCCTCGAATTGCCCGTCGTAGAGAGCGACCCGCTCGGCCATCCCCCGCAGGCCCTGACCGCGCGTCGGCTCACCGTCCGGCGGGCGGCCGCCGGCATTGAGCACCTCGACATCGATGCCGCTTGGCCGGTAGCGGATCGTGACCGCGGTATGTCGGCCAGGCCCGGCTGCGGCTCGGACTGCGGGCCACGGGGATCGCGGTCGCGCAGGGATCCCCTCCCCCGTCTTGCTCAGACGGCGACGACTACCTTGCCCGGGGCGTGCCCCTCCTCCTGGTATCGGACCGCCGCCGGGATCTCCTCGAAGTCGTAGCGGCGGTCGATGACCGGGGTGACCTGGCCCGCCTCGATCAGCTCGGTCAGCGTGATCAGGTTCTGCTTCTTCGCCGTGCACGCGACGGCGTCCGCCATCGCCGTCCGCTGCGACACCCACGGCAACGGCCCCGCCGCGAGGACCGCGACCGCGTGACCGGCGGGCTGCAGCCACCGGCCGGCCTGCCCGCCGATCACGACCAGGGCGCCGCCGGGGGTCAGCACCCGCCGGCAGGCCGAGGCCGAGCGGCTGCCCGCGATGTCCAGCAGCAGGTCGTAGCGCTGAGCGGTGCGGGTGAAGTCCGTCGTGCGGTAGTCGACGACCTCGTCCGCGCCGAGCGATCGGACCAGATCCACGTTCCGCGTACCACAGACGGCCGTGACCGTCGCGCCGAGCGCTCGGGCGATCTGCACCGCGAACGTGCCGACGCCCCCGGAGGCGCCGTTGACGAGGACCTTCTGACCCCGCTGCAGCCGGCCCTGGTCGCGCAGGGCGAGCAGGGCGGTCACGGCTGCCATCGGCACCGCGGCCGCTTGCTCGTAGGACAGGTTCTTCGGCATCGGGGCCAGCAGGGCTTCCCGGACGCACACGTACTCGGCGAATCCGCCCTGCTCCAGCAGCGCGAAGACGTCGTCGCCGGGGCGGAACCCGGTCACCTCCGCGCCGACCGCCTCGACCTGGCCGGCCATGTCGCAGCCCAGGATGCTGAGCTTCGGTCCGCGCAACCCGAGGCCGCCCGGCATCAGGCGTGCGACATACGGCTCGCCGCGCATGTTGTGCCAGTCGTACGGGTTGACGGAGGTGGCCCGCACCCGGACCAGCACCTCGTCGGCGGCGGGCACGGGCCGGTCCAGATCCGTGCGGTCCAGCAGGTCGGCCGAGCCGTACGAGCGCAGGACGTACGCCTTCATCATGGTCTTCTCCTCGCGATCCAGGGTCCGCCTTACGTTGTAAGACTTACGCCGTAAGATAGCCGTACGCCGTAAGGTTGTCGAGGGGGTTCGCCCCTAAGGTCGGGATGCCGACGGTCAGGCGCGCTCGCGCAGCCGGTCGAGGCCGTCCAGGAGCAGGTCGATGCCGAACTCGAACTCCGACTGGTCGTCGCACCAGCCCAGGGTGGAGTCGGGGTCGTCGTGCATGACTTCCGCCAGCATGCCGACGAGATGCGGCAACTGCTCGGCCATGCTCTGCATCGCGGCGGCCGGGTCCTCGCCGGCACCGCTGCCGCCGCCGGCGTTCGGGTCGAACAACTCCTGCGCGAAGCCCAGGGCCCGGCTGCCCAGGGCGTGCAGGGCGTGATGGGCCAGATCCCAGGAGAAGCCGCCGTCGTGCATCAGCCCGAGCAGGGCGTCGTAGTAGCGCAGCACCGCCAGGCTCGTGTTGGTGCGCGACTCGAGCACGCGCGGCGCCCAGGGGTGGCGCAACAGGACCTGGCGGGCGGAGAGGATCCGCTGGCGCACGGCCTTCTTCCACTCCGCCGCCGTGGCGGGCCGCTCGATCCGGTCGACGACGTCGTTGATCTCCGTCACCACCACCTCGGCGATGCCGTCCAGGACCTCTTCCTTGTTGGCCACGTGGTAGTAGAGCGACATCGCCTCGGCGCCGAGCTGCTCGGCGAGGCGGCGCATCGTGAGCGACTCGATTCCACCGTCGTCGGCGATCTTGACCGCGGCCCGCAGCACCCGCTCCCGGCTCAGCGGGATGCGCAGCTCTGTGCCCTGTTCGGCGTCGGTGGTCACCTCGGTATCAGCCCTTCTTCCGGACCGATCGTACAAGGCCGGGCGGGGGCCGCAGATCGGGCGGAACTACGGGTAGTAGCGGTGCACCATCTGGGCGACGCAGACCGGCTTGTCGCCTCCCTCGCGGTGCATCACCGCGTCGATGCTGGCCTGGATGCCGTTCCCGGCGACCTGCTCCGCGGCGGCCAGGCTCGCGCTCAGCCGGACCCGGGAGCCGGCCGGGACCGGGGCCGGGAACCTGACCTTGTTCAGGCCGTAGTTCACCGCCATGCCGAGCTGCTCGATGACCAGGATCTCGGACCAGAGCGGGATCAGCAGCGCCAACGTCAGATAGCCGTGCGCGATCGGGCCGCCGAACGGTCCCGTCTTGGCCCGCTCGACGTCGATGTGGATCCACTGCTTGTCGTGCGTGGCCTCGGCGAACAGATCGATGTCGGTCTGCGGCACGGCCAGCCAGGAGCTGCTGCCGAGGTCCTGGCCGACCAGCTCGAGCAGGTCCTTGGGCGCTTTGACGGTGGTCATCGGATTTCCTCTGTGTGGTGGGTCAGGTCGCGGGCCCGTTCGCGCAGCGGGCGGCGGAGCAGTTTTCCGCTCGCGTTGCGGGGCAGGTCGGTGACGAACTCGATGGTCTTCGGGATCTTGTAGCGGGCCAGCCGGTCCGTCAGGTGCCCGCGGACGGTTTCGGCGCTCAGCCGCGCGCCGGCGCGGACCACGACGAAGGCCAGGCCGACCTCGCCCCACCGCTGGTCGGGCACGCCGACCACCGCGCACGAGGCGACCTCCTCGAGCTCGGCGATCGCCGCCTCGACCTCGACCGGGTAGACGTTCTCCCCGCCGGAGATGATCATGTCTTTGACCCGGTCGACGATGTAGGCCCAGCCGTCGGCGTCGATCCGGACGATGTCGCCGGTGCGGAACCAGCCCTCGTGGAACGCCTCCGCGGTCTCGGCCGGCCTGTTCCAGTAGCCGCTGAAGACGTTCGGCCCGCGGACGAGCAACTCGCCCTGGCCCGGCCCGTCGATGACCCGGCCGTCGACGGTGAGCAGGGCGGTGTCGGTGAAGAAGTGCGGGACACCGGCGGAGACCGGCCGGTCCAGCGAGCCGTAGCGCAGCGCCATGAAGACGCCGGGCGACGCCTCGGTCATCCCGTAGCCCTGCAGGACCTGGATGCCGCGGGCCAGCCAGGCCTTGGCCACCCGCTCCACCACCGGGGAGCCGCCGTAGGCGACGACCCGCACGCTCGACACGTCGGTCGTCGCCCAGTCGGGGTGCTCGCAGATCATCTGCAGCATGGTCGGCGCCAGCGGGAAGGCGGTGGCGTTGCGGGTCGCGATGGTGGCCAGGAACGAACCCGGGTCGAACTTGGGGATGACCACGACGGTGCCGCCGGCGTACAGGGTCGGCAGGGTTATCTGCCCCAGCCCGAGCACATGGAACAGCGGTGCGCTGCACAGGCTGACGTCGCCGGCCGAGATGGAGAAGTGGCCGAACTGGTTGACCGTGTTCCAGGTCAGGTTGCCGTGGGTGAGCACGGCACCCTTCGGGCTGCCGGTGGTGCCCGAGGTGTACAGGATCAGGACCTGCTCGGACAACGCCACGTCGACCGGGGGCGGGCGCCGGCCGGCATGCGCGGCGAGCACCGCCTCATAATCTGTGCCATTGCCGGATTGCAGGTGCAGCACCTGCCGGGTGGTGGCGCTGCGGGACAGCGCCGCGGCGGCCAGCTCCGCCATCTCGGGCGCGACGATCAGCAGCACCGGGTCGCAGTCGTCGAGCATGAAGGCGATCTCGGGCGCGGCCAGCCGGGTGTTCAGCGGCACGAAGACGGCGCCGAGCGACGCGGTCGCGAACAGGGTCTCGAAGGTCGCGATGTGGTTCGGGCCGAGGTAGGCGACCCGGTCACCGCGACCGACCGACAGCTGCGCGAACGCGGACGCCAGGGCCGCGCAGCGCTCGTGCAGCACCCGGTAGCTGACCGCCCGCTCGCCCTGGATCAGGGCCACGGCGTCGGGCTCCATCCGCGCGCGCCGGGCCGGCCAGGAGCCGAGCCCGTTGTCGATGGGATATCCGGTCATGATTTGTCCAACCTGAGCGCACGGATGGCGTTGGATTTCAAAATGAGCGGGCGTACGTCGTCCTTGATCTCGATCTTGGCGAAGTCCTCGAGCCACCGGTCCGGGGTCAGCACCGGATAGTCGGACCCGAACATCACCTTATGCTTCAGCAACCCGTTGGCGGCCCGGACGAGCTGCGGCGGGAAATACTTCGGCGACCAGCCGGACAGGTCGATGAACACGTTCGCCTTGTGCGTCGCGATCGAGATCGCGGCGTCCTGCCACGGCACCGACGGGTGCGCCATGATCACGGTCAGCCCGGGGTGGTCGGCGGCGACGTCGTCCAGCAGCATCGGGTCCGAGTAGCGCAGCTTGATGCCCCGCCCGCCCGGCAGGCCGGCGCCGATCCCGGTCTGTCCGGTGTGGAACACGATCGGGATGCCGAGGTCGGCCGCGGTCTCGTAGAGCGAATAGAAGGAGCGGTCGTTCGGCGCGAAGCCCTGCAGCGAGGGGTGCAGCTTGAGCCCGCGTGCGCCGGCCGCCACCAGCTCGCGCAGGGATGCGACCGCCGAGGTGTCGTCGCGCGGGTCGACCGAGGCGAACGGGATGAGCACGTCCGCGTACTGCGCGGCCTGCTCCACGATCTCCGCACTGGACAGTGCTTTGTGCCCGGTGGCGGTGTGAGCGTCCACAGTGAACACCACGGCCGCCATGTTGCGCGCCCGGTAGTACTCGGCGACCCGGTCCAGCGTCGGCGTACGGTCGGCGTCGGCCTTGAAGTATTTCGCCGACGCCTGCATCAACTCGTCGTCGAGGGAGAAGCAGCCGTGCGCGTCCGCCTCGATGTGCACGTGCGTGTCGATCGCGGTCAGCGCCGCCAGATCGAGGGTCACCTCGGTGGCTCCGGCAACTGCTGGCCCACGGTCTGCAGGTGGCCGGCGAACGAGTCCGGCCACACCTTGGCGATGGCGTCGGCGCTCCAGCCCGTGCCGTCGGCGAACTCGACGACGGTCTCGGTGGGGTGCGTCCACAGGGCCAGCCGGTCGCCGCCGATCCCGATCGCCTGGCCGGTGATGCCCGCAGCCTCGTCGGACGCGAGGAAGACGATCAGGCCGGCCGCTTCGCCCGGCCCGCCGAAGCCGAGCTCCCGGCGCGCGTACGGCGGCAGCGGCTCGCCCGCGGCGAGGGCGTCGACGTACGGCTTCAGGAACGGCACGGTCTCGGTCATCCCGGTCGCGGCGACCGGGATCACCGCGTTGACCGTGACGCCGGCCCTGGCCAGCTCCATCGACCAGGTGCGGACCATGCCGACGATGCCGGCCTTGGCGGCGGCGTAGTTGGTCTGGCCGAAGTTGCCGACCTGCCCGGTGGGCGAGCCGATGCAGATGATCCGGCCGCCGCCGCCCTGCTCGCGGAAGCGGACGGCGGCGGCCCGGGCGCAGGTGAAGGTGCCGCGCAGGTGCACGTCGACCACCGTGTCGAACTGCTCGTCGGTCATCTTCCACAGCACGGTGTCGCGCAGCACGCCGGCGTTGGTGACGAAGATGTCCAGGTGCCCGAACTCGGTGACCGCCCGGCGTACGAGGGCGTCGGCCACCTCGGCGCCGCCGACGGCACCGGCCTGGCCGATCGCTCGCCCACCGGCCTCGGTGATCAGCGCGACGGCCGCCTCGGCGGCGGCCGGGTCCACGTCGTTGACGACGACCGCCGCGCCGGCGCCGGCCAGGGCTTGGGCGTACGCCAGGCCCAGGCCGCGGCCGGCGCCGGTGACGATGGCTACCTTGCCGGACAGGTTCATCGAGTTTCTCCCTTGAGTCTGCTTCAGAACTTGAGCACGGGCTTGATGGACTTGGCGACCGCCATGTCCTGGACCGCCTGGGCGATGTCGTCGAACCGGTACTCGGTGATCAGCCGGTGGATCGGCAACCGCCCCTGGCCGACGAGCGCGACCAGGGCCGGGATCAGCGTCTGCGTCTCGCTGTCGCCGAGGGTCAGCCCGACCACCCGGCGCCCGCCGAGCATGCCGTTGACGTCCAGCGCGACCTCGGAGCCGAACGGCGGCGCGCCGACGATGACCAGCGTGCCGCGGGCCGCGAGAGCGTCCACGCCCTGGCGCAGCACGGCGGTGCTGCCGGTCGTCTCGACGATGCCGTCGGCGCCCGCGCCGCCGGTGAGCTCGCGGAGGACGTCGACGAGGCTGCCCTCGCCGGCCTCGACGGTGTCGGTGGCGCCGAGCTCTCGGGCCAGCTCGAGCCGCTCGGCGACCCGGTCGACCGCGATGATCCGGGCGGCCGGCGACAGCGCGGCGGCCATCACCGACGAGAGGCCGACGGCTCCGGCGCCGAGCACCACGACGCTGCTGCCCGGGCGGGGCGCCAGCACGTTCCACACGGCGCCGACCCCGGTCTGCACGCCGCAGCCCAGCGGGGCGATCGACGCCAGCGGGACGGCCGGGTCGACCTTGACGACGCTGCGCTCGTCGACGACCGCGTGCTCGGCGAACGACGACTGGCCGAAGAAGTGCCCGCCCAGCGCCTTGCCGTCCCGGCTGATCGGCGAGCTGCCGTCCGCGCGGGCCCCGCCGATCAGGTTCGCCGGCAGCCAGGTCGCGCAGTAGGCGGGGTGCCCGTCGCGGCAGTTGGCGCAGGCGCCGCAGGAGGTGAAGGACAGCACGGCGTGGTCGCCCGGGCGGACCGTGGTCACCCGGCTGCCGACCTGCTCCACGACGCCGGCTCCCTCGTGGCCGAGGACGCCGGGCAGCGGGAACGGCAGCCCGCCGCTCGCCACACCCAGGTCGGTGTGGCACAGGCCGCTCGCCACCATCCGGATCAGGACCTCGTTGTCGCGCAGTTCGTCGAGCTCGATGTCGGACACCGTGAACGGTGCACCGCCGCTCTCGACGACCGCGGCACGGGTACTTGTCATGGGCTACCTCTCAGTCCAGGGAGATGACGACGGACTTGACCTTGGTGTACGACTGCAGCGCCTCGGGGCCGTACTCGCGCCCGAATCCGGAGTCCTTGACCCCGCCGAACGGGACGGCCGGGTCGAGCATCGCCCAGTCGTTGACCCAGACGATGCCGGCCTGCAACGCGTCGGCGACCCGGTGCGCCCGGGCCAGGTTCGTCGTCTGGATGCCCGCGGCCAGGCCGTAACGGGTGCTGTTGGCGAGCGCGACCGCCTCCTGCTCGGAGTCGAACGGCTGCACGGTGAGGACCGGCCCGAAGATCTCCTCCTGGACCACCTTCGAGTCGTTGGCGAGATCGGCGATGACCGTCGGCTGGTAGTAGAAGCCGCCGTTGAGCTCCAGCCGCTCTCCCCCGCACACGACGCGGCCGCCCTCCTGGCGGGCGAGGGCGACGTACTGCTCGACCTTCTCGCGGTGCCGGGCGGCGGCCATCGGGCCGATCACGGTGCCGGGATCGCGGGGGTCGCCGAGCGGTACGCCGGGCACGGCCTTCTCCAGGATGCCGAGCACAGTGTCGTAGAGCTCCCGGGCGACCAGCAGCCGCGGGCCGCCCATGCAGAACTGGCCGGTGTTGAAGACGAATCCCTTGATCACCGCGCCGATGGCCTTCTCGAGGTCGGCGTCCGCGAACACGATGTTCGCCGCGTTGCCGCCGAGCTCCATGGTCACCGGCTTCAGGTGCCGGCCCGCGGTGGCGGCGGCGTGCCGGCCGACCGCGGTGGAGCCGGTGAAGGCGATCTTGTCGACGCCGGGGTGCTGCAGCAGCGTGTCGCCGATGACGGAGCCGTGGCCGGTGACCACGTTCAGCACGCCGTCGGGGACGCCGGCCCGGGTGAGCAGGGCGGCCATGAACAGCGCGCTGAGCGGGGTGTCCTCGGCCGGCTTGTGCACCACCACGTTGCCGGCGGCGAGCGCCGGGGCGATCTTGGAGGAGGACAGGATCAGCGGGAAGTTGAACGGCGTGATCGCCGCGACGACGCCGAGCGGGTCGCGCTTGGTGTAGGAGTGCGCGTGGATCGGCGTCCGGCGGGTCGCGCCGTCGATGGACTGCGCCAGGGCGGAGTAGTACTCGTACTCCTCGGCGGCGGTCTGCACGTCGACGGCCCGGCACAGGCTGACCGGCTTGCCGACGTCCAGGCTCTCCAGCCGGACCAGCTCGTCGGCGTTCTCCCGGATCAGATCCGCGACCTTGTGCAGGATCCGGGCCCGCTCGCGGCCGCTGAGGCGCGGCCAGGGTCCCTCGTCGAAGGCCGCCCGGGCCGCCTGGACCGCGGCGTCGACGTCGGCCGGATCGGCGTCGGCCACCGTGCCGACCACGGTGCCGGTGGACGGGTCGGTGACCTCGAAGCGGCGCCCGCTCAGGGCCTCGACGGGCTTGCCGTTGATGTAGAGCCGGCCCTCGTCAATGGTGGTGTCAGGCATCCCGGGCTCCCTTGATGATCTTGAATCGAGTTGTTTCGGCCAGGTGAATAATCAACAGGAAACTTGTTGATTGCCACTGTATAACCAACAGGTTTCTTGTCAACACCCTGCTAGTTTTGGGGCCGACAAAGATGCTCTCGGGCGTCTGGGAGGGTTGCCGATGGTTGCCGAGATCAGTTCCGGTGCGACGAACGCGGTCGCCGGCCGCGGCAGCGGCAGGTCTCTGCTGTACGTGATCAAGCAGCTCGAGCTGGCAGTCCGGGCGAGCCTGGACGAGATCGTGAAGCCGGCCGGGGTCACCGCGCTGCAGTACACGGCGCTGACCGTCCTCGACCACCACGACGGGTTGTCGCTGGCCCAGTTGGCCCGCGACTCGTTCGTGACCCCGCAGGCCGCCGCCGACCTGGTGGCCAACCTCGAACGCCGCGAGCTGGTGCGCCGGGACCGCAACCCGGTGGATCGCCGCGAGGTCGTGGTCAGCCTGACCGCGCAGGGCCGGCAGATCCTGGCCGACCGGGCCGCGGCGGTCCAGCAACTGGAACATCAGCTGATCGAATCACTCGACGAGGACGAGGCCCGGATGTTTCGCGACATTCTCGACCGCTGCCGGGCCTCGCTCTCCCGGACAGTCGGGCAGTAGCCAGGGGTACGGCCGGACATCATCCCGGACGGCGGCCCGGTCACGGTTGTAGCCTGCGCACCGGGCTCAGTCCCGTATCCACCGGCCACGCAGATCGGAGCGGACGTCCGTGCTCGCCGTGCTGCTCGCCGGTGCCGTCGCCGGCTGGATCGTGTTGTTCCGGGTGATGTACTTGCGCGCCCGCCCGGCCGAGGTCCGGCCGGGCCCGCCGACCCAGGACTTCGGCGGGGCGGAGCCGCCGGCGCTGGTGAGCGTGCTGGTCAACCGGCTCACCCCGACCGCGGACGCCGCCGAGTCGACCCTGCTCGACCTGGCCGCCCGGGGCTATCTCGAACTGCGCCAGCCCGGGGACAATCCGCTGGTCACCACCGTCCATCCGGGCACCGGCCGGGACCGCGACGGGAAACTGTCGGGCCACGAGCGGCTCATGCTGGACCGGGTCGAGGCCCTGCTGGCGAACGGCCCCATCCCGGTCAACGCGCTCGCCTTCACCACTGCCGGCGACGCCACCGCCTGGGCGAAGCGGTTCCACGCCGAGGTGATCGCGGAGCTGCGCCTGCGTGGACTGTCCGAACGCCGGTTCTGCGCCGCGCTGGTCTGGACGATGACCGCGGCGACGATCGCCGTCACCGCCCTGGCCCTGGCCGCCGGCGGCCCCCGCGGCGCACTGTTCACCCTGTTCGCGCTGGGCATCGCGACGCTGGTGCTCGGCCACGACCGCTTCTTCCCGGAGCGGTACACACCGGACGGACGGGCGGCGACGGCCCGGTGGCTGAGCCTGCGGTCGTTCCTGCGCTCGCACGAGGGCTTCACCGACCTGCCGCCCGCCTCGGTGATCGTCTGGAACCGGTATCTGTCCTACGGCGACGCCCTCGGCACCACCCATCTGTGCGCGGCCGTGCTCGATCTCGGCCTGGCCGACCGCCGGCGGATCTGGTCGTCGTACGGCGGCAGGTGGCGCCGGGTCCGGGTGCACTATCCGACCCTGGGCGCCCGGCGCGGCCTGCCCACGGTGCGGGTCGCGATATTCGGCGTGGTCGGCGCCATCATGCTGGCCGGTGCCGGGGCTTTCCGTCCGTCGGCGCACGGTTTTCCGTCCGCCGGTGTGGTGCTAGCGGCCGCCGCGTCGGGTTACGCCGGGTTCCTGCTGATCCTCGCGCTGATCGACCGGCTGGCACCGGCCCGGGTGACCGGCCAGGTGCTGCGGGTGGGCCGGTCCGGGCTGGTCATCGACACCGGCCGGCGCGACCGGACGACGGCCTGGGGAGTCCCGGACGAGTTCCGCGGCCGGTTCGGGCCCGGCAGCGTCGTCACCGTCCGGGCCCGCCGCTGGAGCCGGCGGATCCTGGACTTGCGGGCCGAGGGGCGGCCGGCGATGACCGTGCCGGACCTGCCGCTGCCGGCGCCGCTCACGCCCCGGCTGGTGCGGGGCGCGGGCGTCGCCGACCCGATGGACGGCGAAGGCCTGATCTACGCGGCCATGGCCGGGGACGCCCAGCCGCCGTCGCCCGCCAACGCCGCGCGCGGCCCGGCGTTCACCGCGGCCTGGCTGCTCACCCTGGACGAGATATCCCGGGCGCTGGGCGCGCCGGCGACATATTCCTGGCGTACGCAGGGCTCGCTCTGGCCGACGACAACCTGGGACCAGTACCGGACGCAGCCCGGGTATCCGCCGGCCGAGCTGCGGATCACCGTCTCCGGCCGCCCGGCCTGGCGGCTCGCGATGCGCAAGCGCGCCGGGCTCACCCCGCTGCCCGGGATCGGCGACGAGGCGTACGCGGGGATCGGTTTTGTGATCGGGCGCTGCGGCGACCGGGTGGTGCGGCTGCGGGCGAGCCCCGCCGGCCGGGTCGACCCACGGCAACTCGGCTGGCTGCTCGCGACAGCGGTGGGCCGGCTGCCGGCTGTCCCCGGCGTGGCATCGTCTCGATAGCCTGCAACACAGTCAGGAAGGTGAATCGTGTCTGTTCCCGGATACCCGGGCGCGCCGGCGCCGGACGCGCGGCCGGCCACCGTCCGGGCCGCGTCGTATCTGCTGTTCGCGATCGGCGGCATCACGCTGCTGAAGGCGGCGGTGGACCTGATCGTCGTCAACACCCCGCTGAGCGTCTACCGCGACGCCTACACGGGCGGGACCGGTTCCGGCTTCGCGAGCATCGCGGCCGCGACGTTCGACATCTTCCTGGCGGCCGGGGTGGCCATCCTGGCGATCATGAACAACCACGGCCGCAACGGCTCCCGCGTCACGACGTTCGTGCTGGGCGGGATCTTCCTGCTGTGCGGCGGTCTGGACTCGGTCGGGGACCTGCCGTCGTCAGGTAAGGCCGCCGGCACGCTGGCGGATCGGGGCCGGTTCGCCGCGGTGCTGCCGTCCGGGTACGGGATCCTGTTCGCGTTCCTCGATCTGCTGATCGTCCTGGCCGTGGTGGGCGCGGTGGTCCTGCTGGCCCTGCCGCCGACCAACCGCTTCTTCCGCCACCGGGCGGCCTTGCTGCCGGGCCTGGTGCCGCATCCTTATCCGGGCGCGCCCTATCCCGGCCCGTCTTATCCCGGTCCGGCGCGGGCCGGCCAGCTTTTCCCCGGTCCGGCGCAGGCCGGCGTTTCGCAGCCGTTCGCCAGCCAGGTCGGGATGGGCAGTCCGGGGTTCGAGCTGAGACCGTCCAGCGAGCCGCCGCATACGAGCAGCCTGCCGCCGATCGACCCATGGGCCGCCCCGGCGAACGACTACGAACCCCGGCACCAGGAACCACCAACCACACCCTGAGGTTTCTTGAAATATCCTGGCGCGGTGTTTGACCTGGACAAGTTCGACCTGGACGAGATCGCCACCGCGCTGGCCGACCAAACCGATTACGAGCATCGGTGGCTGATCGACCCGCGGACCGCGGAGACCGTGTTCTGGACCTCCGACACGGGTGTCGATGGGCAGAACCCGGTCGACCTCGACGAACTAGACCTGGTCGCGATCGACCCGTTGCCGTCCTACGTCTGGTATCAGGACATGGCCGACTTCGCCGAGCGGATCAGCGACGAACGTGCCGGGCGCCGGCTGGCTCGCGCCATCAACGGCAAAGGAGCCTTCCGCCGGTTCCGGGCCGAGCTGCACGAGGAATACCCGCAGCTGCTGCCCGCGTGGCACGCCTTCCGCGACAGCCGCGCGAAACGTCGGGCAGTCGAGTGGCTCGCCGGCAACTCACTCATCGACGACGAATCAGCCGACCGTTTCCTCGCCGATCACCCCGATCCCGCGCTGCCCTGAGCCTTGCCGCTGAGCCCCTCGCACAGCAAAATTCTCGAAATCGCCCACTGTCAGCCTCTATGCCAGTTATTGTCCGTTAAATTCAGACATATGGGCAGAGAAGGGTATCCGCGTGACAGGGCAATACGTGCGCAATCGCCGGCGGGTCGGAGCCGGGCTTCTGACGACAGCGGTCCTCGCGCTGATCTTCAACCCCGGCATCGCGTACGCGGGCCCGGTGCCGCAACCAGTGGACCTGGGTGCGGCGGGCAGCCTCGCGGTACTCGGCGGCAGCTCCGTCACCAACACCGGTCCCAGCGTGCTCACCGGGGATCTCGGGGTGAGCCCGGGCAGCAGTGTGACCGGCTTCCCGCCGGGCGTCGTCGGCGCGATGCACGTCGCCGATGCCGACAGCGCGCAGGCGCAAAGCGATCTGACCACGGCGTACAACGAGGCCGAGGGCCGGACGCCCGGCACGAGCGGGCTGTCCGGTCTCGGCGGTTCGACCTTGACCCCCGGCGTCTATCAGGGCACGAGCCTGTCGGTCACCGGGACCCTGACGCTCGACGCGCAGGGTGACCCCGATGCCATCTTCGTCTTCCAGAGCTCCTCGACGCTGACCACGGCCTCGGGCAGCAGCATCGTCGCCGTCAACGGCGCGTCGTCGTGCAACGTGTACTGGCAGGTCGGCAGCTCCGCGACCCTCGGCACGGGCTCCACCTTCCTGGGCAACGTCCTGGCCCTGACCTCGATCACGGCCACCACCGGTACGGCCATCGACGGCCGCGCGCTGGCCCGCAACGGCGCCGTCAGCCTCGACACCAACACGATCACCGCGCCGCAATGCGCCCCGCCGACGCTCCACGCCCCGACACACGTCACCGCGACCGCCGGTACGTCCTCGATCGTCGTGTCCTGGCACGCGCCGGGCGGCGGGATCACCCCCACCGGCTACACCGCCGTCGCCCACCCGGGCCCGGCCACCTGCACCACGACGGGCGCACTTAGCTGCGTCCTCGGCGGCACGGCGGGGGTCAGCTACACGGTCAAGGTGATCGCCACCGCCGACGGCAACGACTCCGAACCGTCGGAGGCGTCGAACCACGCGGTGCCCACCGCTCCGGTCGTCACCAAGGGACCACCGGACACCAACCTGACCCTCACCACCGACCAGGGGGACATCACCACCGTCGAGCCGGGTCAGGACCTCGTCGTCATCGGTACGGGCTTCGCCGCCTTCTCGACGGTCACCATCACGCTGTTCTCCGACCCGACCGTCCTCGACAGCGTCGTGACCGACGCCGACGGGGACTTCTCGGCGCCGGTGACGATTCCCGCCAACCCCTCGGTCGGCGGCCACACCGTCATCGCATCGGGAGTCGACCCGGACGGGGACACGCGCGCCATGAAGCTGGAATTCGACGTGCCCCCGTTCATGCCCGTCACCGGGTCGCCGGTGACCGGCATCGTCCTGCTCGGACTCGGCACGACCCTGGCCGGCGCCGCCCTCTGCGTGCTGGGCAAGCGTCGCCGGCGGATGGGCCGGGGAGCGCACTGAGGAAGTCAGGCCCGCTTCGGCGGCCGCGTATCTTGCTACGCGGCCGCCGAGCACAAGCTCTTGACCGCGACTCCCGGCATCAGCAAAAACCGTCGCCACCCGCCCAAACGAAGAACCCGGCGACCCGCAAGCCCCAGCCCGCCTATCCTTACGCCCTTTGCCCCGTCCCGCCGCGCGGGCACCACGTCGGCCGCCCCCGAACAACACGCCAACTACAAGTCAGCGTGGAACGGCCGGCTCGCGAACGCTGCACCCCGTGGGTCATCCACTCGGGTTGGGCGGAAGGAGCCACTACCGGAATGGAGCCAGCCGCTCATGGACAGTGTCGCGCTATCCGGCCCTCCGGGTCGGGTTGAGGCCTCACTATTCTTGATAATGCGCCAACCCCTCCGTCCCTCGATTCTCCGGAGGGGATATTTCGGGCGTTTTTATCCAAAGGAATGGTGGTTGTGAGGTTTCGGGATGGTGGACCGCCGACAATCGCCGACCAATTCGTGCGCCACCCCGAGCGCACACGAGAGCGTGGCGCGTAATTCAATTCCCTGGCTCGTCAAGCTCCACACCGCGCACATTCGATGCCCGCGAAAAGAACATGTCGGGCGTGTTGGCGAAGTTGGGCGTCCTTATTACGGCTCTCGAGCCGCAGGTTTGCCTCTCGACGGATCGCCGCGCCGAATTACGCGCCGCGCTCACGAAGGGCCACTTTCCATGTAGTTCCGTCGATCCAAGACGCCCAGGCCCGACCGTATCCCGATATTTCGGTTATTTCGGGTCGGGTGCGGGGGAAGATCGGTAATGCCGCGGATCGGCATGCCCACCGTCCTGCCCTGACCCGCAGTCCGCGACGTGCGGATTTCGCGTTCGCCGCGCGTCATCGAGGTTACCGTCACCGGTGAGGACCGCCCGTCGACCTTCCCGATCGACGAGGTCAACGGCCGCCGTGACCTGCTCCGGTCGATCACCGAGCGCCGCCGGGGTGGTGGCCGTCGTTTCGGCCGCGGCGTGGGTGATGGTGTGCCCGACTTCGTGGTCCGTGGTGTTGACGCTGCCCGCCGGCCTGTCCCGGGCCTGCGCGCGCGGCGACGCCCGGTTCCCGGACCGGCGGCGTTCAGGCGGTAGAGAGGACGTCAGGCAACGCCATCAAGATCTCGATGGCGTGCTGCTTGAGGCCGGTTTCCGGCATGCAGGGTGCGGTGACCGAGGTGGTTTTCGGGTCGTGTGTCCGTTGTAGAGTCCGTGGTATGGCGGCGGGCGCGGGGCGGGTGGTCGCGGGCCGCTACCGACTGGTGCAGGCGGTCGGCCGGGGTGGGATGGGCACGGTCTGGCAGGCCCACGACATCCTGCTGGGCCGTGACGTCGCGATCAAGCAGATCTGGATCCCCGGCGTCGACCACGACGTGGAGGATCCGGACGATCCGCTGGTGCGGCGGGCGTTGCGGGAGGCGCGGGCCGCCGCCCGGCTGCGGCATCCGGGTGTGGTCGTCGTGTATGACGTGGTCACCGAGCGGGGCCGGCCGTGGCTGGTGATGGAGTTGGTCGACGGACGCTCCCTGGCGCAGGCCATCGCGGAGCACGGTTTGCTGACCGCACAGGAGACCGCGCGGGTCGGGTTGCGGGTGTTGGAGGCGTTGCAGGCCGCGCACCGGGCCGGGATCATCCACCGGGACGTGAAACCAGCGAACATCATGCTGGAGGACACCGGCCGGGTCGTGCTGACCGATTTCGGTATCGCCGCGATCGACGACGCGACCGCGCTGACCGCGACCGGACAGATGATCGGTTCCCCGGCCTACCTGGCACCGGAACGGATCAACGGCCGTCCGGCGGCCGCGGCCAGTGACCTGTGGGCGTTGGGCGTGACGCTGTACACGGCGGTGACCGGCCAGTCCCCGTTCCAGCGGGAGGACACCCAGGCCACCCTCGCCGCCGTGTTGACGGCCCGGCCGGTGACCCCGGCGCACGCCGGCCGGCTCTGGCCGGTGATCAAAGGACTGCTGGTCAAGGACCCGGTCCGGCGGCTGAACATCGAACAGGCCCGTAGCCTGCTGGCCACGGTGGCCGACCCGGACCACGGGGCCCCGCCGGTGGCGGCGGGCCGCCGGCCTCGTTGGTGGCCCGGGGGCCTGCCGAAACGGCCAGCTGCCGGCCCCGACGGCATGCCGGGAACGGTTGTCGCGCCGCCACCCACCCTCGCCGCACCCACGGCCCACCAACACCAGCCAGAGCCCGCCGCTGCCGCGCCCGTGCCGACACCGGCTGCCGAGACCGAGACCGCCGCCGCGCAGCCTTCCAGCGATACCGGTGCCGTGGCCGAGCAGAGCACCCACGCCCAAAACCAAGCCTCCACGAACACCGCCATCACGGACCCGGCTGGCACCGGCACGCAGGGCGTCGCGATGCCGTCGGCCACGACGCCGTCGTCCCCGAACGGGCAGGCCTCCGCGGCTGAACCGCGCGCACCGTATCGAGACTTCGGCCACCAGCCGTTCACCGCCGAACGGCCCGCGGCCCGGACCCGGCGACCGGCCGTCATCCTGGCCGGTGTACTCACCGTCGTGCTGGCCACCGCCGCCATCACCGCATGGACCTGGCACACCACCGACGCCCAGCGGAAAACAGCAGCAGCCACGCAGGCAGCGCTGTCCCGGAAACTCGCCGCGCAGGCGACCGCCCTACACACCACCAACTCAAACCTGGCAGACCTCCTCGCGGTGTACGCCTACCACGCCAGCCCCACCAACGAAGCCATCGCCAGCCTCCACACCGCCACCACCCGCGCCCTCACCCACACCGGCCAGGTGTGGGCGGTGGCGTACAGCCCCGACGGACGCCACCTCGCCAGCGCCAGCGACAACCACACGGTGCGGGTCT
>Ga0307515_10001029_pt1 | contig 63730 bp, 58 predicted proteins | sample 17_EM_MG_FD_194513 | JGI IMG/M metagenome (GOLD analysis project Ga0307515, IMG submission 194513) | Populus trichocarpa ectomycorrhiza microbial communities from riparian zone in the Pacific Northwest, United States - 17_EM | ecosystem: Host-associated > Plants > Roots > Unclassified | place... | reverse complement strand
ACGCCTGATCAATTCTACAAGCCCCGCTTCATCACCGGCAATGTATAGATGGATTAGATCCTGATCACTCTTCAATTGAAAATCCATAGAAAGTACTACTTTAAACTTAATTTTTAGTTAAACTCTTAAAAAGTAAAGTATATTCTATAGCGTGCTCGTTAGGGTAAACAAATTGTTACTTCAAATAAAGTAAATTCTACATTAAAAAACAAATTATATTTTTTTCTGTAGGGCTTTTTTAATAATACATCGGGTTTACAACCCGCAAAACAATTTATTATTTGGCAGCATAGCTTATTAGACTAATTTATGTTGCCAAAGGTTTAACGAGCGCCAAAATAAATTCTAAAAATTGAATTGATAAAAAAATATGATGCTGTTAATTGTATTAAAACCGTTACAAATGTTTTGTATTGTAAATTTATCAAAAGGCATCAACTTATTGCCCCGCGAGATGTTAAAAAATGTTAAATAATGTGTGTAGTGAATGTTAAGGGTTACTTGAAAGATTTTGACGAGATAGGCGAACCTAAATAAATTATATTAAACCTTGTTTTTGCAGATCTTGTACCAGCACGTCAATGTTAGCCGTGTCATACTCACTTTTCAAATAAATCTCCGCTAAAACAACTGTTTCATTATCTACAACTGCATAAGTAATTACCCGTGCCCCCAGACTTTCCTTTTCCCGTTCCGGTTATGGCCATTCGGATTTTGTAAAAGTTTTGACCAAGGCTTGTACCTATAATAGGGTTTATTTCTAAATCGGCAATGAGTTTACCTATATCTGATTTTATGCCCGGATACTTTTTGGCAATTCTTTTAGCTTCTTTTCCAAATGCAGAAGCAATGACAACCTTATAGCTCATTTAAAAACTCTCTTGCATCCTGAAGTTCAATTTTTCCCTGTTTATAAAGGTTGATCTCCTCGGCTGTTTTCTTCAACCGGCTATACATTACTTGTTCCTGCTTTGTTAACGGCGTTTTAGCATTATCCTTGGCTACGTTATAATCCAGGCCAAAGGCATCCAGTACGGCCTTAATGGCTTTCTCAGTTTTTTTATCCTCAATATTTACAGTCAGCGTAGTCATTATGTTAGCTTATATTGTAAAATTACAAAATGATACCAGCTTTTAAAAGCATTATTATACCAATATGCAGGTATCGGTTATATCAAAAGCCTAAAAAGCTTAACTCCTTTGCGTGTTTATGCTAAAGTAATTTACCTGATCGCCAACACAAAAAATCCTCTCTAAACAATTAAAAGTCAACAAACTGTAAAGTCGGGTATTTAATTGAAATAATCATCTAAACAAAGCGAAAGCAATTTGGATTATGCTAAATATTTTAGGATTTTTGCACTCGCAAAAAGTTCATAGTTGATAGATCGTGGTTCATGGTATAAATTTTGCCATCAACCCACTTAGCTTCCTAATGGCTATGATCCATGAACTATGAACCATGAACTAATTCAACGCATGAGCAAAGAAGCAGAAAAAGATCCATCAAAACATATTATCATAAAAGGGGCGCGTGTACACAACCTTAAAAATATGGATGTGGCTATCCCCAAAAACAAGCTGGTTGTTGTAACGGGCATGTCGGGTTCGGGCAAATCATCGCTTGCTTTTGATACATTATATGCCGAAGGCCAGCGCCGTTATGTTGAAAGTTTATCATCGTACGCGCGCCAGTTCCTGGGCCGCATGAACAAGCCCGATGTTGATTATATTAAAGGCATAGCCCCGGCAATAGCCATTGAGCAAAAGGTGATCACATCAAACCCGCGATCGACAGTGGGGACATCCACCGAGATTTATGATTACCTGAAACTGCTTTTTTCGCGCATCGGTAAAACCATTTCGCCCATATCAGGCCTGCCTGTAAAAAAAGATTCGGTTACCGATGTGGTGAATTTTGTACTTGGCCTGCCCGATGAAAGCCAGGTAACTATATTGGCTCCCTTATACCCGCACAATAACCGCAGCCTGAAAGAAGAACTGGCGGTATTGATGCAAAAAGGTTTTGTACGTGTAGAGTACCAGGGCAAACTTTCAAAAATAGAGGCATTGTTAGAAGATGCCAGCATTGTTGATGATGGGTCATGGCTGGTGGAAGAGGTGAAAGGCGAAAGCTTAAAGGCGAAAGGCAAAAAGCAAAAGGCTGAAAGCGATACAGAAACTGTAAACCTTACCACACATCAGTCATCCCTTACATCCTACTCTGCTATACGTATTGTTGTCGACCGTGTTAGCAAAAACGAAGAAGATGAAACAGTAAGCCGTTTAGGCGACTCTGTTCAGACAGCGTTTTTTGAAGGTAAAGGCGATTGTTATGTACGTTACAAGGAGCAAGCCTCTCCTAAAGAAGGGAGGACTTTAAATGACGAGGAAGAAGCTAACGAAACTGAGCGCTTTTTTTGCGATCGTTTTGAACTGGATGGTATTAAATTTGAAGAACCTACACCAAATTTTTTCAGTTTTAATAACCCTTACGGCGCCTGCAAAAAATGCGAAGGTTATGGTAAGGTAATTGGTATTGATGAGGATTTGGTTATTCCCGACAAAAGCAAATCGATATACGAAGGCGCTATCGCCCCGTGGCGCGGCGAAAAGATGCGCGAATGGAATGACAATCTGGTAAGGCATGCGCTGAAATTTGATTTTCCGATCCATCGCCAATACAACCAGCTTACTGCCAAAGAGCAAAAATTACTGTGGACCGGTAACAAATTTTTCCGCGGCCTTGATGAGTTTTTCAAGGAGATGGAAGAGCAAACCTATAAAATCCAGTACCGTGTTTTGCTATCGCGATACAGGGGCAAAACCACCTGCCCCGAGTGTAAGGGCAGCCGTTTGCGCCAGGATGCGTCATATGTAAAAATCAATGAGCGCTCCATTACCGATGTGGTTTTGATGCCACTGGATAAAGCACTGGAGTTTTTTCAAAGCCTGGAACTGAACGAAACCGATGCCAAAATTGGTAAGCGTTTGTTAATGGAAATAACCAATCGTTTGGTTTTCCTGAATGATGTAGGCTTAAGCTATTTAACGCTAAATCGTTTATCAAACACGCTATCGGGTGGCGAATCGCAACGGATTAACCTGGCTACCTCATTGGGCAGCAGCCTGGTGGGCTCGATATATGTACTGGATGAGCCAAGCATTGGCCTGCACCCGCGCGATACCCAGCGATTAATCGGTGTATTAAAATCCCTGCGCGATGTGGGCAACACCGTTTTGGTGGTTGAGCACGAGGAAGAGATTATGAAGGCAGCCGACCATATTATTGATATTGGCCCCGAAGCCGGCACCCATGGCGGCGAACTGATCTTCACCGGAACTTACGACGAAATTATAAAAGATGATAACAGCTTAACCGGCCGCTACCTGAGCGGGAAGGACGAGATAGCTATACCAGCCACCCGCCGTAAATGGCACGATTTTATCGAGATAAAGGGCGGCCGCGAAAACAACCTGCAACACGTAAATGCAAAATTCCCGTTGGGGGTACTTACAGTGGTTACGGGCGTATCCGGATCTGGTAAAACCAGTTTGGTAAAACGCATCCTGGCCCCTGCCCTGCAAAAAACGTTGGGCAACTACTCGGGCGAGCAAACCGGATCATACGATAGCATCGAGGGCGATTATGCTAAGATAGAACAGGTTGAAATGGTTGATCAAAACCCCATTGGCCGTTCGTCACGCTCAAACCCGGTTACCTATGTAAAAGCCTGGGACGAGATCCGCAACCTGTATGCAGCACAACCGGCAGCTAAAGCGGCCGGCTTAAAACCATCCGCATTTTCTTTTAACGTAGAGGGGGGCCGTTGTGATGTTTGCCAGGGCGAAGGTGAAGTGAAGATAGAGATGCAATTTATGGCCGATATTTTCCTTACCTGCGAAACCTGCGGCGGCAACCGTTTCAAACAACACATCCTTGACATTACCTACAACGAAAAGAATGTAGCCGAAGTACTGCACATGACCATTGACGAAGCTTTGCAGTTTTTTGCCAAAGAGCCAAAGATCATATCGAAAATAAAGCCATTGGTTGATGTTGGTTTAGGTTATGTACAACTCGGCCAATCGTCAAACACCCTATCAGGCGGCGAAGCGCAGCGCATAAAGCTTGCATCGTTCCTGGTTAAAGGTAACAATACCCATAAAACCTTATTTATTTTTGATGAGCCTACTACCGGGCTGCATTTTGCAGACATTAAAAAGCTGCTGAAATCATTTGATGCCTTGCTGGAACATGGCAATACCATTATTGTTATTGAACATAATATGGATGTTATTAAATGCGCCGACTGGGTAATTGATATTGGCCCCGAGGGCGGCGACAGAGGCGGAAAGGTAGTATTTGAAGGCGTGCCTGAAAACCTCATCAAAGAAAAAAAATCACATACCGGGCATTATTTAAAAGAGCGGTTTGGTAAATAACCGTTACCTATCTAAAATAAGAAAGGCCTCATAATTGGGGGCTTTCTTATATTCTCTTAAATTTTTTTTGTGAAAGCCGTAGCCTAATTCTAAAACCACGATTACAAAAAAACTGCCTGCTTTAACTTCGGGACCGTTAACCAGTTTCTGATCGTCGGCACGCCAGTCGCATCATACCGTTATTACAATTATCGATATTATGGTTAACCTTATCCGGTTACTTTACGTTTAAATTAAAAAATGCAACAATAAGTCTATTCCTTATCATCATAATAAACATGTCGTTAAAAAATCTATCTAAATTATCTGCATTAGTATTATTGCTAATCGTTGGCTATTCATGCTCAAAAGACAAAAACGATTCATCGGATCCTTCGACAATTACAAAACCCTCGCTTACAGCAAAAATAGATAGCACCGATTATAACCTGGATGCCGCGGCTATTACATCAACTTATTATAGTACAGATGGAGATGACGTAAAAGCATTGAAAGCTACAGGCCGGTTAAATACAACAGGAAATAAGATCGTGTTTTTTATAAACGATTTTAAAGATGGCACCATTGAGTTGAGCGAAAAAACCGGTACATCTTTAAACCCGGGTAATCCTCACTTAAAGATTAATGCGGTGGTAACCCCAACGCCTGTACAAACCTATGTGCAGTATATCAAAGATGGCAACATTTACTACGCGGTATCGGGCACTATAACGGTTATTATAAAAAATAATGGCACGGCAACTGTTAAGTGGGATATTAAATTTACTGACGCCAAGGGCCGGTCGTTTAACTCATCAGGCTCATTCGATCTTACTAATTTCCAAGCCAATGTTAAACCCAAAAAAGATATAGTTGACCCAACACCGGTAAATGATAAACCAACTATCGAAAGTATTAGTCCGCAAAAAGGGTTTGCTTTAGATACAGTTAGAATTACCGGTACAAATTTTAGTGCAGTAAAAACCGATAACGAGGTTAGTTTTAATGGCACTAAGGCAGTTGTAAGCTCGGCAACAGCTACCCAACTGGTTGTTATCGCGCCCTCTGCGGCAAGTACTGGAAGCATTATAGTCAGCATAAAGAACGGCACTTCTGTAACCGGGCCTGTATTCACGTACTTATTACCGGCAACAATAACCGGAATTAGCCCGACGAGCGGAAAAACAAACGATACTGTAACTATTACCGGTACAAACTTCAGTACAGTATTAGCAGAAAATGTGGTGTTTTTTAAAACAGGCATCGGCATAATGTTAACCGCTACCAGTACAAAATTAACAGTACGGGTACCAGCAGGCGGGTCAACAGGTGTAATAACTGTAAATGTTAATCATGCCCGCACAACCATTACAGGCCCGGTGTTTACTTATACTAACAAACCCGTTTTGCAAAGTATATCGCCTGCGCAGGGCAACCCGGGCGATGTTATCACCTTTACCGGCACCAACTTTAGTACTACTCCAACCACAAATATTGTTTTCTTTAATGGAGTTCGTGCGTCGGTACTAACGGCTACTGCAACTAAGCTTACTGTTAAAGTCCCGGCCAGCGCTACTACCGGAAAGATAATTTTAAGTGTTGATGGGAACAGTGCCAATGAAGCACTAATTTTTACAGTAAACCCGCCAAAAACTTCGCTGGCCTGGACAGAGGTTTTCACATCAGTCAATTTGCAAAAAAGCAACCAAATGGTAAGCACGGGGAGCAGCATCATGGTTACCGGGGGGCCGCAACAGGGTTATCTGTATTTTAGTGCAGACGGTAAATCATATACCGACGTTTATAACAGTTTACCATTTGGCCAGGGGCGAAAACCATCGATTAATATTATAAAGGCCGATAATAACAACTATTATGTAACAACAAGCCTTGGCATTGCCAAATCGACAAATGGCACTACCTGGCAAAAATTAATTCCTAATGTGGCATCGCCTGATATGAGTTTTACCGGAATATCCGTTAACCAGGATAAAATTACTTTAATAGCCGGCAAAAAGGTTTATAAATCGCCGAATGGCGGCTCAACATGGTCAAGCGCAGATATTTCCGGTCCGGGTACGCTCAATTACATCAGTAGTTTTTCAAATGAAAAGTACATGTTTGCTGTTGATACCAGCAAGAACTTTACTTCGAAAGAAGAGAAAATTTTTTACCAGTCGACAGATCAGGGCCGCACCTGGCAAGAAACCAGCGGCGTAACAGGTATTTACAATTATAACCTGGGCGAGCGCGATTTTTTAACAACATCGTCATACTATGTATTTTGTTCCTTTAGTTATAAAGGTTCGGGACAAAGCCTTGGCAGTACCCGTTTGTACCGCTCTGTAAACCAAGGCAATTCATGGGAAGACATAGGCAGTGAAGCATGCAGAGTGGTAAAAACAGCCGGAGATATTGTAGCCTACGGAACTGCTTACCTTAATCTATCCTTAAATAACGGCGATACATTTACAAAACACACTATACCAACGGGATATACTTTAGGAGGCATCGTAATTACTCCATCTTATTATTACATCAGCGCATATACCAACACTGGTTCCAATAAGATATTCAGGGCTGCACGATAGGTAATCCAAATTTCAAAAAACGGCTACGCTTTATAACAGCATAGCCGTTTTTTTATCTCCGGATATTCCTGGTCGCACTACTTTAAAATCTATAAAAAGATTTGCTACTTCGCTCCTAAATCGTTATATTTGATTAACATCCAAGATCTTACCAAAATAAACTGCGCAATTTTTCTACCCGGGTAAACGTTGGCTCAATCATTAATATACCTAAACTTATACTATTATGCCAGGAAGTAAAACATTTTACGACACCATCCGCCCATTGTTTGGCGGACATTTCTCTCAAAGCCAGATTGATGGCATCGAAACTATTTTAACCGTTATTACAGCAGCTGGCATAACCGATAACCGCAAAACAGCGTATATGCTGGCTACGGTGTTTCATGAATGCGCCAAAAAAATGCAGCCAATAGCCGAATTTGGCAAGGGCGCTGGCCATGACTATGGCAAAAAATTAAAAATGGGGGCTGGTCCCGGTCACCGGGTACCCTATACCACTCCCGATAAACTATATTACGGTCGGGGCTATGTGCAACTAACCTGGTACGAGAATTATCAAAGCATGGGCCATTTGCTGCAGATTGAACTGCTCGAAAATCCCGAACTGGCCTTAGATCCGCCTATAGCCGCAAACATTATGGTTAAAGGGATGGTTGGCGGGCTATTTACGGGCAAGAGCCTTGGCAAATATTTTACAACCGACTTAACCGACTGGGTAAACGCCCGCAAAATAATTAACGGCCTTGACCAGGCCGCAACCATTGCAGGGTATGCTCAAACGTTTTATAAAGGTTTAACCGCCCCGGTTTAAAAATAAACAAAGGAGTTTAACTGACGAAAGAGCTCAGGGAAATTCCGGCTTCCTGAATTTCCCCGTGTCTGTCGGCCGTCAAAGCTGCTATGGAGTTATATAATTGTTTATTATCCTGCCAAAAGGCAGGCTTGATTTTTAGCACAACCGCTAATAAGTCGCCGGGGTATAAATCGCCCTCTGCAAAAAGGTCGTCAGTGAGCTTTTCGATGGCAAGTGGTACAAGATACAGCAAGCTAAACTCCTGCCCTATCATTAAACGCATATCCTCGGTATTAAATTCATTTAGCGGGACTTTTAATAGCTCCAGGCAGCGTCGTACAAGTCGTGTTGGCGCTGTCGCCGGATCTTCAACAGCCATCTTCTCCAGGTTTTGTAGTGATTTGTAGCGCCAATTATTTTCCAGTTTCATAAAATATAATCAACATGCCTAAGTCATTAACTTAATCAACCACTCACCTAATTATTTGCCACCCGTTTTTACGTACATATAAATAATGCCGCCAATAACGGTAATAGCCAATACAATAAGACCGGTAATGCCTTTCTTTTTATCCTGGCGCATCAGCCATACTAAAAATGCAACCAGCGGCAGCACAAAAACTGCCCAGAATATTAATGATGGAATGTTCATAATTATTGATTTATTGAATTAGTGAATTAGTGATTAAATTGCAAGGTTACCTATGGTTATTCTTTTCAATTCAATAAATCAATAATTCACTAATTCACTAATTTAAAAAATCATTCTTGCCATAGGTGCAATTTCCTGCCCGGCAAATTCACCTTTTAAATATTTATAGTAGCCGGCAATTGCAATCATTGCGGCGTTATCTGTACAATATTGCATAGCCGGAATAAAGCTTTCCCAACCGTTTTTTTCGCAAAGCGCCTGCAGCCCCAGTCTTAAACCTGTATTGGCCGATACGCCGCCCGCCAAAGCCAATTGCTTAATGCTGTACTGTTTTGCGGCCTTTTCAAACTTATTGAGCAATATGGTTGCAATCCGTTTTTCAACCGAGGCACAAATATCGGCCATGTTTTCGCTGATAAAATCGGGGTTCTTAGCCACGTTATCGCGAATAAAATATAGTATCGATGTTTTCAACCCGCTAAAACTAAAATCAAAGCCCGATATCTGCGGCTCGGGAAACTTGTAGGCATCCGGGTTACCCTGCCGTGCGTATTTATCTATAAGCGGGCCACCCGGATAAGGTAAGCCCAATATCTTACTGGTTTTATCCATAGCCTCGCCGGCAGCATCATCCAGTGTTTGGCCAATAATTTCCATTTCAAAATAATCTTTCACCAAAACTATCTGCGTGTGCCCGCCCGATACCGTAAGGCACAAAAATGGGAACACGGGTTTATGATCACCAATAAAATGAGCAAGGATATGGGCCTGCATGTGATTAATTTCGACCAATGGCGCGTTTTGAGCAAGCGCAAACGCCTTGGCGAACGATACTCCAACTAATAATGAGCCTAAAAGCCCCGGCCCGCGGGTAAAAGCTACCGCATCAATATCATTTTTGTTTACTTTTGCGTTCAATAGTGCTTGTTGAACGGCAGGAACAATATTTTGCTGATGTACCCTGGAGGCAAGCTCGGGGACAACGCCGCCATATGCCTCGTGAATGCTTTGGTTAGCAATAACATTGCTCAGGATAACCCCATCAACGCAAACAGAGGCAGATGTGTCATCGCAAGAAGATTCAATTCCTAATATTACAGGCACAGTTTTAAATTATTGATTTATTGAATTAGTGAATTAACGATTTGTGAATGTTTTTCAAACTATCATTTGGTTAAATTGTAAATGAAAGAAAATTCACTAAATCAATAATTCAGTAATTCAATAATTATAAAAGGCAAAGTTATTAAAAAAGCACTCAAAATAGTATTCGGGCTGGTGTTGTTGATATTATTGACACTAAGCATACTTTTATTAGCTTTTCAATATAAACCCGTGCAAACATGGGCCGCTAAAAAGGCGACCAAATATTTGTCGGACGAATTACAGACTACTGTGAGTATAAAAAGCCTTTATATAAGGCCATTCAGTACAGTAGTCATCGAAGGTTTGTATATATTGGATAAAAAGAAGGATACGCTGCTAAACACCCCCAAACTGGCGGTTGATGTAAATGGCTTCTCCATTTTCAACAGCATTAAACAACGGCTTATTACCTTTTCGGCCATTGAGCTTGATAACGGTTCTTTTTATCTTAAAAAGCAAAAGGATAGTACTACCAACCTCGATTTTATCATCAACTATTTCAATTCGGGCGATACCGCAAAAACCACCAGTAAGCCATGGACGCTTAATTTTGATAAGATTACCATCAACAACTTCCACTTCCGCTACAAAAATCAACTGGTTGATACCGCGATGGCCCAGGTGAATTTTGACGATATTGATGTAAAGCACTTCAGTACCGTGGTTTTAAACATGGATATTAAAAACCATTTATTTAAAGGCAATGTTCAAAAGCTCACCCTGGAAGAAAAAAGCGGGTTCTTTGTCAAAAATTTAACATCAAACGTTACTATCGATACCAACCAGGTATTGGCGCAAAACCTCCACTTAAAAACCGGGCATTCTGATTTAAAAGATTATTTCAGGATGAAATTCAAATCGTTTAGCGATTTTGAGGAGTTTAACACCAAGATTTATATGGATGGCGATTTTAAATCGTCTCGGGTATCATCGGCCGATATTGCCTACTTTACCAGCGGGCTCGAAAAGGTAAGCTTCGACCTCGGTTTAGATGGCCGCGCCCACGGACCGGTTAGTAACTTAAAATCAAAGGGAGTTACCATAACCGGCGGCCAGGCTACTTTTATTAAAGGCGATTTTAATTTAAGGGGTTTGCCCGATTGGGACAATACTTTTCTTGAACTCAAGTTTGAGCAGATAGCATCCAACAAAAAAGACATCGATTACCTGATCAGCCATTTCTCGGGCCAGCCAAACCTAAAAGTACCTGATATTATAAACAAGTTTGGCAACATCAATTTCACGGGCAGGTTTAGCGGCTTGCAAAATGATTTTGTGGCCTACGGTATTTTTAAAACAAAGCTTGGCCGTTTTGATTCGGACATTAATTTAAAGATAGACAAAAAAAGAAACCCCAGCTACAGCGGAAAACTGGACGCCTTTAACTTTGACCTGGGCACCCTGCTTGATGAAAGCAGCCTGGGCCGCACCACATTTACATCAAACATAAAAGGCAGCGGCAACAATCTGAAAACGCTGAGCGAAAAAGGCGATGCTAAAATTAAATACATCGATTTTAACAATTACACCTACAATAACCTTTCTATCAACGGTTCGTTCATTAAAAAACTGGCAAATGGGCATATTACCATTAACGACAAAAACCTAAAACTCGACCTAAAAGGCAAGGTAAACTTAAACGGGCAACTGCCTGCTTTTGATTTAACAGCCACCATTAAGGATGCTAAATTAAACGCCTTAAAACTGATAAAAGACACCATTACCCTTAGTACACAGGTAAAAACTACATTCATGGGTAATGATCTTAAAAATTTACAAGGCAATATTTTGCTATCGCCCATAAAGATTGTCGACCCTCGCAATAATTACCAGGCCGATTCGCTTTACCTATCGGCCAACGGCAGCGGTAATTCACGGGAGATAGCGCTTAAATCTGATTTTGCTGACGCAAATATTAAAGGCAGTTTCGACCTGGCTACCTTGCCGTCGTACTTTAAAACTATTGTTAAAAAATATATCCCGTCGTTACAAACTACCATTGTACCACCCAAACCCGAAGAGTTTGATTTTAACCTCACCATTAAAAAGCTCGATCCGCTTACGTCGATATTTTTACCTGAATTAAAAATCCCTGACCAGGGAAATTTTACCGGGCATTTTGATTCCAATAAAAAAACAGCTACGCTATCGGGCTACATCAAAACATTTAAATACGGGAAAATAGTTTTTCATGATTTTATTATTGATGAAACCACCGATGAAAACCTGCTCGGCCTCAACTTATCGTTAAAAAGAGTCGACTTGACCGATAGCCTTTTTATTAAGGACATTAACATCACCAACTTTTTGAAAAACGACAGTTTAAACTTTAACGTTAAGTTGTCGGATAAAAATGCGGTAAACCAGTTAGACCTTTATGGCCTGGTTGAGTTTGGCAAAGACACTACCGCTAAATTAAAACTGCTACCCTCTGATGTGATCCTGGAACATGAAAAATGGAAAATACAAGAGCAGGTACGCATCAGGCTGCTGGCGGGCAAAACGCAGGTATCGGGGTTTGAACTATCAAACGGGAGTCAAAAAGTAAGAATAAACGGCTTCATATCTGATAATCCTGCCGATATATTAAAACTCTCGTTTGAGAAATTTAATATGCGCACGCTTAATCAGCTTACCAAAACATCGGGCATATTTTTAAAGGGCTACCTTAATGGCGATGTAAACATGACCGCCATTACCAAAGACCCCGGAGTTGATGCCAAGCTGACCATCGATTCGCTTACCATGAACAAAACGCTTATTGGCAATGTAAAACTGGTATCAGCGCTGGATAACGATCGTAAGCAGGCCGATATGAAATTAAACATCGTTAACCGCGGCCTGGAAACCATGAACCTATCGGGAATATATGCTTTTGGAAAAGATACAGAAGATAACCTGGACTTTGATGTAAAAATGAACCAAACCGAAGCCATTATTTTTGAGCCATTTATTAAAGACCTGGTATCGGATGTTAAAGGAAATATTTCTACCAATTTAAAGCTCTCGGGGAGTCCGTCGAAACCCAAATTAAACGGTGATGTTACCTTGGTAAATACCGGGGTAACCGTTAACTATTTAAAAACAGCCTATACGGTTAATAGCAGGGTAAACGTGACTAACAGCGTTATTAAGATAGATAATATGGTGCTTAAAGATAAAAAAGGCGGCACAGGTACCGCTAATGGCACTGTAGATTTAAACAACCCGTCGAACCCGGATATAGAGGTTGACCTTGTAGCAAAAAACCTGTTGGCACTAAACACCACATTTAAAAATAACCACCTGTATTACGGCACGGCATACGGAACAGGGAATTTCAGCTTCAAGGGGCCTGTTGATAACATGAAAATTGATATTAAAGCGCATACCGAAGCAGGGACAATATTTAATATCCCGCTTAACACCTCGTCGACAGCAAGTGACTACGATTTTATAAAATTTGTGAGCCATAGCGATACGGCAAAGGTTGTGGCAAAAGAGCGTGCATTTAACGGCGTAACCCTTAATTTTGATTTAACCGCCGACGAAAAAACCGTTGTAAGGATAGCCACCGATTATGGTTTGCTGGAAGGCAGCGGTGTAGCCAACAACCTAAAGCTGAACATCAACAGCCTGGGTGATTTTGAAATGTATGGCGACTTTTTAATAACTACCGGTAAATTTGAGTTTACGGCTAAAAACTTTATCAGCAAAAACTTTACGGTAAGCCAGGGTGGTACCATCCGGTGGACGGGCAACCCTGCAAAGGCCGAAATAAACCTCAAAGCGTTATATGAAGTACGTACAGACCGTTCGCCATTGTATACTGCAGCGGGCCTACAATCGCCGCAGGGCAACAAGCAGGTATTGGTACAGGCCGAGCTGATACTGACCAAATCGTTATTATTACCTGTTATCGATTTCGACTTTAACTTCCCCACTGACCCATCTGTAAAGGATGATGTGGCTACTTACCTGTCAGATAATAACAACCGCAGCCAGCAGGCGTTAAGTATTATTGTACGCAGGCAGTTTTCGTCAGGTAGTAACAACAGTTTAACTAACCAGGTAATAAGTACAGCCGGTGATGCCGTTACCGAATTCGCTTTTAATAAGCTGAATAACCTGATAGCGCAATCAAACATTAAAAACTTTGATTTAAACATCCGGTCGTTTAATGAGGCCAGCGCTTCGCTTCGCTTTTTTAACGACAGACTTTCATTTAACGGAAGTTTGTTTACCAACACCGCCTCAAACGATTTATTTAACAACAATAACACTACCCTTTTTAACCAAAGCTTTAATGCCATTAACAAGGATTTTGAAGCCCTGTACCGGATCAGGAAAGACGGCAACCTAACAGCAAGGTATTCATACCGGATTTTAAATAGTACCACGCTAAACAATTTAAACAACCAGTTACTCCCACAGTATGTAAACGGCTTAGGCTTGGTATATCAACGGGATTTTGACACTTTCCGCGAGTTTATCCGCAACCTTTTCAGAAGCGGTAGGCGCGCTCAGGCACCTATAACGCCGCTACCAGTAACAAACCCAAATCCTATTGTTACCAGGCCGGATGAGGATGATCAGTAGATGTGGGTATTGATGTGCAGATATGCAGATTTCAGATGTGCAGATGAAATACGGATGTGCAAATTTCAGATTTCAAATGTGCAGATGAATACCCCCCGGAGCGATGAAGATAGCCATATCCAATGCAAAAAAGCAGGTTGACACTAATCAACCTGCTTTTTTAATATCTAATATCCCTGCATCTACACATTTGAAATCTGCATATCTGCACATCTATAATCTGCACATCTGCCAGCTTAATGATCGCGCATAATTGCATGGTCCATTTTATCGCGTTTGGTGCGCAGGTATAATTCGTTATGTGGGTTTGATGCTATTTCGATAGGCACATTTTCAACAACCTCCAGCCCGTAACCAATCAGGCCTGCGCGTTTCTTCGGGTTATTGGTCATGAGCCTCATTTTTGATATTCCCAGGCTGCGCAATATCTGCGCGCCAACGCCATAATCGCGCTGGTCCATTTTAAAGCCCAGTTTAACGTTGGCTTCAACGGTATCGTATCCATTCTCTTGCAAATGATATGCCTTTAACTTATTGATAAGCCCTATGCCACGGCCCTCCTGGTTCATGTAAACAACAACACCTTTGCCTTCCCTGCTTATCATCTCCATTGCTTTATGCAGCTGGGGGCCGCAATCACAGCGGCATGAGCCAAAAATATCACCGGTAACACATGAGCTGTGTACCCGGGTTAAAATGGGCTCACCGGGCTCCCAGGTGCCTTTTACCAATGCAAGATGATTTTCGCCAGTATCCAGTTGGGTGTAGGCTATCATTTCAAAATCGCCCCACTCGGTAGGCATTTTCACCGATACCTCTTTTTTAACCAGGGTCTCGGCATTTAAGCGGTAAGCTATCAGGTCTTTTATCGAAACAATTTTCAGGTTAAATTCCTTTGCCATAACCAAAAGGTCGGGCAGGCGGGCCATGTCGCCATCTTCTTTCATTATCTCGCATATTACTCCGGCGGGTTCAAAACCAGCCAATACAGCTAAATCAATAGCTGCTTCGGTATGGCCCGAACGGCGTAAAACACCTCCATCCTTAGCAATCAGCGGAAATATGTGGCCTGGTCTTCCCAAATCTTCTGGTTTGGTAGCCGGGTCAATTAACGCTAACGTAGTTTTTGAGCGGTCGGTTGCCGATATACCCGTAGTGCATCCATGCCCTAATAAGTCAACAGAAACCGTAAAATTAGTTTCGTGCGATGTAGTATTGTGGCTCACCATCGGCTCCAGGTCAAGTTCGCGGGCCCTATCTACAGTAATAGGCGCGCATACAAGGCCGCGGCCATAGCGCACCATAAAATTTATTGCTTCGGGGGTTGCATTGCGGGCCGCAGTTAAAAAATCACCTTCATTTTCCCTGTCCTCGTCATCAACCACAATGATCATTTTACCTGACCGTATATCTTCTATAGCTTCTTGTATTGTATTTAACATTATATGGTTATTACGTACGGCGGGCCTAAAAGGCTGCCATGATGTATTAAAGTTTAAACAAATTTAAACTATATTAAAATGATTCTGGTCGGTACTATGTAAAATCATCTATGGGGGCAATATCCGCAATCACGCGTCCTTGCGTTTAAAGAGTTTATTGAAATATCTTTTATAGGATTCCATGTCAAATATTACCGAATCGGTGGCGGCCTTATATGACAGGAAAAGCCCTATTGGCGTTAGCACGATAATAGCCACCCACATGCCAAAAACGGTATTAACATTACCTGCTTTTACTGATTTTTCGCCTATGGTTGATATGATGTAGTAGATAAGGAAAAATATTACCGAAATAACCACCGGAAGCCCTAACCCCCCTTTACGGATAATAGCACCCAGGGGCGCACCTATTAAAAACAAGGCGATACAGGCCGCGGATAAGGTATATTTCTTCTGCACTTCAGAGCTGTACCGGCGGATGGTAGATGCGTCGTTATTATACTTATCGGCCCGGTTCTTCAAAAAGTCTTTTACCGACCGTACTTCCGATGCCGCACTTGACAAGGCCATCTGCTGGTCGGCTATTTTCATACTTTTCAATACATCCTTATCAGCAGGGATAAATTTCACTTTTGATTTGGCCGGTAAATTAAAGTATTTGATATAGGGAGTAATGAGCTTATAGTTTAGCGATACGGCGGCATCAACCGCCTTTTGGCTCGAATCAACAAAAAACTTCAGCTGCCTTAAGTTCATCATCTGTGATGCCTGCTTAAACTCGTTTTCGTCGGTACGTTTAATCGTAAAACCATCCAGCGGGAACTTTTGCTCCATTTCTTTAAACCGGAAACGGGTAAAGCGTTGCCGTAAATCATAATTGGCGCCGTCACTTTTCGACTCATTGTAGTCTACTCCATCTTTTAGCTTTAACACCAGGTACTTATCGCCCATGGTACGGAACATAGTACCTTCGCGGGCCATGGTTACTTCGGTGTTGTTAGATTCTTCGTTCTTTTTGTAAATAATGATCCCATAAAGCCTTTGTCCATCGGGGTCTTTTTTGCTTACACGAATAGTATAGCCCGGAAAGTTGGAACTGAAGATCATCTCGGGCAATAAATCGGCCGATTTTTGCTTTCGCGCATCATACAAAAGGGAATAGTACTTCAGATTAGCTATTGGCAGCATATAGTCCGAAAAGAAGAAAGCCCCGATACTTAATACTGACACAATGATTATCATCGGATACATTGCCCTGCGCAACGAAATACCGGCAGCTTTAATGGCTACCAGTTCATAATTTTCACCAAGGGACCCATAGGTCATAATCGTTGATAGTAATACCGATAATGGCAGTGCCATGGCCACGTTGGTTGCCGAGTTGTACATCATCAGTTCGAGGATAATATACCAGGCAAAGCCCTTGCCTATCAGGTCGTCGATGTATTTAAACAAAAACAACATCAGCAACACAAACATTACGATGAAAAGGGTGCTTACAAAAGGCCTTATAAACGATTTAAGCAATAAAAGATGGATCTTTTTCATCAGGACAATTTGTATTTGCAGGATAAAACAGCATAACCGTGCATGTTAATTTTCATTAACGCAAAATTAGCGTTTGGTAATACAAAATTAGCTAAAATTAAATTGGCCTTACGCGCCCAGTACGCTTATGAGGTAATCAATCTGGTTATCCCAAATTAGCTTCCGCTCTGCAATTTGGTCTTCCGTGGCAAAATCGGTAATACTAAGGGCTACATCATTGGTAAGTTCGTCCTGCAAAATTTCCATTTCAAAGTAGCATTGAGGCTCGTCTTCAAGCCATTTAAAGCGGACCAGTTTATTTTCCTTCACTGCAATAAGCTTTGCCTTTTGCGGTTCATCGTCCCAGGTAAAAGTAAAAACCTGGTCACGAACATTTACATCATCTGCAAACCATTGTGCTAACCCGTTAGGCTCATTCAGGAAAGTGAACAGTATTCTTGGAGATGATTTTATCTCATACTCAATAGTAAATTTCTTTTTTTCGGACATCGGGGTTTATACTTGAAAACAGGTTATGCAGTAAATGTTAACATTTTTTCTAAAGAAAACGAATTTCTGCTATATTTGCAAACCTTTTTAAGGAAGCCCATTGTTTTATAATCAGGGCAGCTCTTTTTAACCACCATGTAAAGAGCGTTCATATCCAGACACTTTAAGCTGCTCTTATAAATTAAACCTTGCTGTACAGGTAGATCTCGATTCTATCATGTTATTTTTTTAGCATCATGATCAGCAGACACCGCTTCGATAACTGATTATTGATCCTCTTAGCTATTTATTTTCTTCAATTCCTGCATCAATTCGATTAATGGAATGGCGGTTATACCTTTACCCATCGAATATTGTTCCTGGCCCGAATAAACCACAAATTTATGGGTGGCGCCTATATCTTCACATCCCGAATAAAAACCTTTTGATACCGAGGGGGTCAATGACCGTTTAATTTCGATGGCATAGATCTTCTTTTTATTTTGTTCAATAACCAAGTCAATTTCAGCCCCGGCAGATGTACGATAAAACCATGGTGTTACACCAATTGGTAAACAAGAAATCAGGTTTTCGATGACAAAAGCTTCCCAACTTGCACCTACTACCGGATGCCCTAAAACATCATCGGTTCTTTTGAGATTAAGCAAGGCGTGAACGAGGCCACTATCACGAATATAAACTTTAGGCGCCTTAACAAGCCGTTTGCCTAAATTACCAGACCAGGGACGAATCGAACGGATCAGCAATAAGTCTTCAAGCAGTTCAATATATCTTTTGGCAGTAGATGCGGCAACATCAAGGTTAGCCCCTAATTGGGCGGTATTAAGTTGAGTACTCTGATTATGCGCTAACATTGTCCACAGGCGGCGTAATGTTACTGCGGGTATCCTAACCCCGAATTGCGGAACATCGCGTTCTAAATAGGTACTTATGAAGTTTAAACGCCATCTGAAACTTGCATCATCTGTTCTGGCCAAAAAGCTGCTCGGAAACCCTCCCCTTAGCCAAAGTTTTTCATCCAGCCCTTTTGCTGTAGATTGCACTTCCAAAGCATTAAACGCAGATAATTCCTTATAGGCTATCCGTCCGGCAAGCGTTTCAGACGATTGTTTAAGCAGGTCAAGCGATGCTGATCCTAAAATCAAGAACTGCCCAAAATTTAATCCCTCGCGGCGGCGGCGGTCAATAACCCCACGTAGTACTTTAAATATTTCGGGCATGCGCTGAATTTCATCGAGGATAATTAACTTACCTTTATGACGTTCAAAATAATCGTTGGGGTCACTTAGTTTCGCTTGATCTATAGGATTTTCCAAATCCAGGTAAATCGGCCCGGGCCCAAATGTTACAGCGATTTCCTCCGCCAAGGTTGTTTTTCCTACCTGGCGTGGCCCTAATAGGCCTACAGCAGGAAACTCCTGCATTAAAGTAACTATTTCGGCTTGGGCTTCTCTCTGTATCATCCTCGCAATTATAGCGATTACCGCACGATTTGCAAGGATAAAATTAAAAAAAAGAATTAATTAGGATAATGTTGTGGTTAAAAAGGATAGGTTATTGCCAAAAGCACGAGCAGCCGTTATTCGTCCGATGCCCGTTCCCGCGAGTGGCTCAAAATAAAAGCCAGACGCCAAAAGGAGGTAGTTATCGTCAGCTCTCTCCGAGTAGCACAATTTAGCCTTAAGTCCTTTGTTTTTTTAAAAGATGGGTTTCCGGCAGACCGGCCATACCCCCAATAGTTCCCCTTATCTGTATCGTTACAGAATAAGGATTATAATAATACTTACCGGAATGTTCAAGATCAATTTAGAAGTCCCGTTTTTTTAAGTTTCCTTTGTAACTCGTAAAAGGTCTGTTCAATTTTATCACCCGCAAAAGGAATATATTGAAGACCTGCGATGTTGGAAAATTCTTCGATGGAATCTTGTTTCAAGATAACAACCTTATCAAATCCTAACCGACCTTGAAAAAGTCCTGCTTCGTGAATTACATTTTGCCGTGCACGAACTTTGCCATCAGCGGTTTCGTCTTCAGCTGTCATTATAAGAATGGCGAATGACGATTCATCCAAAAATTGCGAAAGAATATTAATTATCGTTTCACTTGTTCTTGATTCGTCTTCGAATATCAAAGTTGGCAATGATAATTCATCTTTTATATACAGCTGAAGAACTGCCCATAATCGGCTTCTCCCGTGTCCAATAAAAATTTTACCCCCGCCGGTTGATTTTTCCGCCGACTTTATTGAAATCTTATCAGTTTCCTTTTTAAGTTCGTCATCATTCAATGATTTTAACTTTTTAAGCAAGGAGTCGATTTGTCTTACAGAATCGTCATTTAAGGTAATCAATGGCGGCGGGAAATAGAGTGAGTTATCACCCGGCTTACTTCTATATCTTTCAAAGAGGTCTTCAATTTTATTTATGTAGAGAATTGCTTCGTCTACATCGCCAACCTCCAAATAAGAAAGTTCCGAAAGCTTTTTTACGAAAGACTGGATAGGTGAAAAAAATTTTAGATCGGTTCTAACACTTTCCCACAAACCCTCAGATAATATTCTTAATTCTTGTATAATCATGACCTTTACTAAGCAAACGGATTAAGTTTGGATTCAGCGTCCGACTTCAAATTTCGCTTTGCAATTTCAGACTTGATAAAGTCTTCAATTGCTGATTTGAGTTGAGTATCATAAAACTGATTTAACTCTTGTTCGAATTGAGAAAGTGAGTTATTTATATTGGTTGTAAAATTGACAACTCGATTTCTGATTGCATTAATCAAATCCTCGTTACCACTAAGTTTAGAATTCGAATACTCTTTATAATATAAAGTATTGTATTCTAAATACGTCACTCTTCTATCAATATACGGTCTCGCTAAGTGAACAAATAAATCAATATCACCGCTTAGAGGTATGCTATAGATCGCATACTCAACCGATTTGCTTCCGCTCATTGAGAATGCTATCCCAGGAGGGGCATTACGATAAGAAATTTCTTCGGTCTTAATCTGAACCTTAGTTTGTTCTAAATTAAGTTTGGGCATTTTTATTTTAGATGTACTAAAAACTTTTTCATTAAAACCATCCTCCGAAAGCTGCCTATCATTCGCTTTTGACACGATGTTTCCAGCATTTGCTATTACTTGTTGATAAAGATTGTTCATATTATAAAAGTTTAAATTTCGCGTTCGCGGGATTGATCGCGACCTTTTTGCGAAATTTCCCGGATACGTTCCTGTTCATGTTACCTTGCTTCGGCAACCATGCCTTTGACACAGTCGCCCTCGGCTTTGGCCGATAGCATTTACTGTGCGACTTCGGACATTTCGCTTTTCAGCTTGTACATCTGGTTAAAGCCCTTGATATATTCCGGCGATTGTCTTTTTCTTCTTCCATGGTCAAAAGGTTTCGTAGATAAAATCTTCAATAAAATCGCGGATGCTGTCGGCATCATACAGGATGATTTTTTCCTGGCCGGCTATACCGGTTTTTTCCTTCATCGCGGAATTTCTGCAAAGTGATCTTGCTGAAAATGCGCAGCAACCTCACAGCCTTCTCACCCGGAAATCCATTTGTCGTCCTGTGTCGGTTTAGGCCTTTTACTCTCGATATAGGCTTCTAATTTATCGGCTATTGCAAAGAATGCGCAATCTTCAAAACATATAACTTCCACTTCGTTTAGGATTTTTTATGAAGATAAAAAACATTAGGGAGTATTCCAAAACGTTGTCCGGGTTGCGCAATCAGGAACAAAAATGAAAAAGATTATAAAATAAGGCTCATAGTTCTTACCTTTGCGCTCCACGCACCGAAAAGTGCACCGTTAACAAACCTGTTAACAGGTTTGGCAACTGAAAAAAGCCACATGCGGCACAAGCCGCAAAAAGGCGATTATCAGCAATAAAAACAACCCGGCGGGGTAGCTCAGATGGTTAGAGCGTAGGATTCATAACCCTAAGGTCGGCAGTTCGATCCTGCTCCCCGCTACTTGATTATCAGCCTGTTACAATAAAATGTGACGGGCTTTTTTATTTGGGTACAACATACCAAGCCTCAGATATTTGCCTAATAGTCTTTTTCCTTTAGCAATATGAAGTCTGCTTACCTAACCAGTAAAAAAACAAGCATCCGACAGATAACTCATGGTTAATTATATTAACTGACCTATCAATATTTATGCAAGAGACAACTGACTATAGCGCCTATGATCGCTGCTGATGCAAAACTCATTAGCGTTCCTACTAATATATATTCGGTCTTTTTTTGCGCCCGGTCTTCTGCATCGCCAAAGCGCAGAATGGATTTGGCTGCCATCAAAAACCCCAATGCCGTATATTGATTGGTAATGATGAAAGTAAGTATCAGTACCCTTTCACAACGACCGATCCATATACCGGCCTTATCTAATCCTGCTGTATCCATACCAGCCTCCTTTTGCCATTTGCTGGTGGCGATCCCGATAGCTATACCTAATGGGCCTGTTACCAGATAGTAAGCGATTATTAATACCCAAAAATGTGTCGAGTTTAAGTACCTGGGTATCCAGGTAAATACTGTGCCTGCATCAAAATAAAATATTGTCCAAATAGCGACAATTACAAATACATGAAGTAATTGATCGGCAAGGAAATATGCAAATGTATAAGGACGATGACTCTTCCAGATATCTATTAATAAGTGGCTTACCATAACAATCAATGGCAAGTACCAGTGACTCCAGTCCCATAAAAACAGGTACGTTAGCGCTGATACTACCAGTATGTGATAGTACATTTCCGGGGCTTTCTCCTTTTTGGTATTCTTAGCTTTAACCCACTTTGTTGGTTGTAACAAGAAATCACTTAGCAGATGCGCTAATAGCAAACGTAATAATAGGGTTAGTTCCATTATAAGAGATATTGCTTTTCCAATTCTTTGCTAATATAGTTAATTCCCTTTTCTACTTCTTTCCATCTTGCCGCTCTCAAACTAAGTGCGACTGCGGGTTGGGTCATTTTCAGCTTTCTGGCCACCTGCTCCTGGGTGTTATCATCCTTTTCTAAAAATTGAAAAATAGTCTCCGCCTGCGTTCGTGTCCAACTCCTAATGATTGAGTTCATGAACATCAGTAATATTTCAAAAACCTCGTTACTTTTCTCATCAGCAGTAGTTAGCCTTATAATGTCATCTTTATTTAGCTGGTCAAACTTTCTGCCCGAAAGATGAAATGCCTCTCCATCTGAATCCAGTACATTCTTTCCCTCATAGGCGATCCCACCTATGCCGATAGAAAGCCGGGTACCTAATTGAACTCGAATATCTGATTTTGGAGTTTTACGTGCCAGGCTAAAGGGATCAGAGTTAAGTTTAAACCAGCATATAAGTTGTATACATCTTTTCAAAACCTGAGTAATGTCATTTACTATCAATTGATAACTATCACCGCGAAAGACCTGTGCATCCCTTGTATTCTCAACCATGGTCTTCATCAGTTGTTCTGTCTCTACAATTAATTTACTTCTTCTATCACTTGGTAGCTTAGTGAAGTTCTTTATATCTCCTGTTACTACAGCATATATTTTCATACCTATATCTCCCCTGCTAAGTTATAAGTAATTTTGCTTATATCATAGAATTATAAGTGATTTTACTTATAATAGGAATATATAAGCTTATATACTTATATCCATTATTTTTACCTACATACTCTCCAGTACTATAATGTAAAGTATGCAATGATCTTGCCTATTATCTTAGCCGTATACTACTACATCACTATCGTAGATACGGGCCCGCATCTACGATAATTACAGACAAAACATGATACTCAATATATGGGAAGTTTTATCAATTATACCCTTAACGTTTATAACCGCCTCTACATCAGCAATGAAGGTCGACCGATTGCGTGTTCCTTATACGCCTCAAATCTTTCGATTTGAGGCTTTTTTATTCCTGGCAATTGTACATTAATGGTGCAGTGAAAATACCGCCCATAAGCAGATAATACTATTTAAAAGACTAATCTACTTATTGATTTATTTTTTTGATATACTTTACATTTGTCACCGGTTTACATTTGCTTTTAAAGCGGGCACTGGTATTATCAAAGTGAAATATATCTTTGCATTGGGTTCAATTTAATAATCATTAAAATCAATGCACAAAAACCTGTTAGCATACATCAGGCAATACGCTACGTTGCCGCTTACAAGTGATGAAGAAGCGTTAATTGTAGCTGCTTTTAAACCCAAAAAGCTCAGGAAAAAGCAATACTTTTTGGAAGAAGGCAATGTGTGTAAATACGTTGGTTTTATTGTAAAAGGTGCTATGCGACAATATAGCGTAGATGACAAAGGTGTGGAGCATATTGTACAATTATACATTGAAAATTATTGGGCAAGCGACCGTGAAAGTGCTGTCATGCTTACTCCATCAAGATATAATATTGATGCCTGGGAAGATACCGAACTACTCATTGCTACAGTAGCAGACATGCTGGATCTGATAGAAAAAGTACCTGCATTTGGGCAAATGACCAGATTAATGGACCAAAGAAGTTTCATCGTTTCTCAGCGAAGATTGAATTCGACCATTAGTAATACAGCAGAAAAACGCTATGAAGAATTTGCCGCTAACCACCCTCAATTTATTCAACGATTTCCCCAGCATCTCATTGCTTCTTTTTTGGGCATAACTAAAGAAACTTTAAGCAGAATTAGAAAACAAGCAAGTAAATAACTCTATTTTAATTTTTGATTTTACAAAAGCGTTGATAAATATCAACGCTTTTTTTTATCATTTCTCATCGTTTCGGGGCGTGCTGTTGCTGCAATTTTACATCATAAAACAAACAGATGAAAAAGCAAACAATAGTAGTAATTGGAGCAACAGGTGCACAAGGCAAGGGCATTGTAAATGCACTTGTAAATGAAGGCTCTTTTAATGTGAAAGCAATAACCCGTAATCCGGAAGCATATACAGGCAAGGCAAATGAAGCAGTTTATGCAGATCTAAAAGATTTGCAATCCTTAAAAGATGCTTTTACAAATGCATATGGTGTATTTGTGGTAACCAACTTTTGGGAAGGTGCAGACGAAATTACCCAGGGTAAAAATGCCATTGAAGCAGCAAAAGCAACGGGAGTGCAACATTTTATTTGGTCAACACTTCCGGATGTTGAGCTCATTAGTGAGGCAGGATTTGAAGTGCCGCATTTTACTTTAAAAGCTAAGGTAGATGACCTGGTAAAAAGTGCAGGGTTCAAATATGCAACATTTGTTCAGCCACCGTTTTATTTTCAAAACCTTGTTGGAATGCTGGGGCCACAGCCAAAACAAGATGGAACAACCGGCTGGACACTACCGATTGACCCAACAAAAAAAGCGATTCACATGTCGGATATTAATGACCTGGGAAAAGTAGTCGCCGGTGCATTTTTGCAACCCGAAAAAGTTGGAAACGGAAATTACCTTGCCCTGGCAACCGGGTTGTACAGTTTTAATGATATTATAGAAGCCTATAAAGCCAATGGCAAAGCGTACAGCTTTTCACAAGTACCAGCCGAAATATTTTCAACTTTTTTTGAAGGGGCAAAGGAGCTGGCAGAGATGTTTGGATATTTTGAAAAACACACTTACATGGGACCAGGTTCAGCGTTACGGATTGAATTGGCAAAAGAAACTGCCACCCACAAATTTGTGCCGCTCCAGGAATGGCTGAGTAAAAACAATTAAGCAAATGAAACCATCATGAGCTACCACTCAAAAAACAAAATGACTATAGCTCATGATAGCTTCATCTCCATTTAAAAACAAATTATATTCTGATGAAAAAGAAAACAAGTTTCTCAACAACAGGTAATAGTGCCGCAGTAGGCCCGCTATCAATCCAACGAATGTTACCAAATCGGTACACTAACAAAGTTGGTCCTTTTGTATTTCTCGATTACGTTCGCCCGGCCGTTAAAGAAACCATAACCAAAAATGGTATAGGAGCCCATCCACACCGGGGCATTGCAACGTTAACTTATATTCTTCAAGGCGAAGTAGAGCATTTTGACAGTGCGGGAAATGAGGCGATAATTCATTCAGGAGGCGCACAGTGGATGAAAGCCGGTAATGGAATAATCCACGATGAAAATTTAAATTACGACTCCCAAACAGACAGTAAATTTATCCAGGGTTTTCAATTTTGGATAAATCTACCTGCAATAAACAAAGCCGAAAAGCCTGCTCATATCGCTATACAAGCCAATGAAGTTCCCAAAAAAGTATTGCCAAATAATGATGGTTGGATAAAAGTAATTGTTGGCAACTATCAGGAATTGAGTTCGAAGATCCCCAATTATTCTAAGCAGTTTTTGTATCATATTCAATTAAAAGCAGGCGCACAATTTTCAGTAGCAATGGAAAATGAAACAGAAGTTGCGGCCTTTTTGCCTATACAAAATGTGATGCTAAACGACACCGAATTTCAGGCGGGTGAATTTATTGAGTTTGACAAAGCGGCCGGAGAAATTGAAATAAAAAACACTTCTTTAACAACCATCGATGTCCTGTTATTTGGCGGTGAAGAATATACAGAACCTGTGGTAGCAGAAGGTCCGTTTGTAATGAATTCGCAAGCAGAAATCGCAACTGCCTACCGGGATTTTCACGCAGGAAAATATGGGGAAATAAAATTCACAGTACAAAAATAAATTAGTCGGGGATGAATATCATTATAGAGAAAAAATGAGTGCTATTATGAACAACACAAACATAGTTAAGGGCTTAGCCACAGGCGAAGGCGAGCGCATCTGGTTCGTCGCCGATAAATTGACGTTACCTGGTTTTCCGAAATTACACAAATTCCTCCTCAATATTGCAGTTTGAATGATTGGCGGGGGCAAAAACTTCACCTGCAAAAACGTCAAGGCGTTGTTACTACCGTATGCGAGCCATCAGGATTTACCACGATAGTTGTGTTACCGGCTGCTTTAACCGCAACTGAATGCGTGCCATCGGGATTTACAATAACCAAGGTTTGCCCGTTATCTATCATGGTAGTGTGTGTACCATCGGGGTTAACGATTGTTGAGGATGATCCATTTTTTATTACTGTAGAATGCGTACCGTTTGGATTAACAACAGTGATGGTTGGGCCATTATCTATCCACAACGAATGTGTACCATTTGAATTGGTAGCAGTAGTCGTTTGCCCGGTTTGTGATACTACCGTATTTGTACCATTGGGATTTACTATGGTTGCTATTTTACCGTTTTTAATTATGGTACCCAACTTACCGTCCGGGTAAACAAAAGTAAAATTATACATGCTGTCCTTGCTTGATTTTACAGCATTATAGACTGCAAGGTCGGTAGTGTTGAATATTGCTGTTTGCTGGGCAAATACATTACCGCTAAAAGCTATTGATAACAGGATGAGGATAAGTTTTTTCATGATGTAGCCGATTTCCGGGTTCGACTACAACAACCCGAAAAGGTTTAACACCCATTACCCAAAATCTCACCATCTCTGCTTCAATAATGTTGGCCAGCAAGCCGCTTATTTCTCAAACCGCTTCACCACATCGGGCGCAGCGCCTGCCATTTTAATTTTGTACCTGTATCCGCCGCTAAAAAAATCTTCTTCCCGTAAAAACTCATGGCTGTTTTTACTGATCCAGAAGGTTTGGGTGTAATGCTGGCCTTTGTAAGTACTTTCGGTAAAAAGTTTCCAGCAATCAACTTTTTCGTTACCCAGTGTGGCCAGTTCTTCGCTGCCGGTTACTTTGTATACTGCGTATTCCGGGATATTACTAACCGCGTCGTAAAAATTAATAGCGAACGTTTTGCCTGCTGCAAGTGGTAGCATCTCAAAGGTTTCTACATCCAGGTTCCAGTTAAAATAGGGTTCTTTAACATCCAACGAAAAGTCCTTTGCAAGGTTATTTTTTACGGTATCGGCACCGGCAATTTTACTACTTCCCCAATTAAAGGCCTTGGTTTTTGTACCTATGGTTTCTGAATGATAAACCGGCGTAAAATCTGAAGCCCGGTTTACCGAATAAACAGACCGGTACGATGCGCTATCGGCCGCATACCAATGCTGGGTTACGGTAAAAAGTTTTTCGCCATTGTGGTTTTCGGTTGCTACATTCCGCATCCAGATAGACATGCGTAGCCTACGGTCGTCTTTCAGGTTTTGAAAGTATACCAGGTATTGCCTCAGCCCCGGCTTAAGGTTGGCCGTAATAAGGCGTTTATCTTTTAAACGGATGGTATCTGTTTGCGCCCACACTTTGGGGCAGTGCGTTGCCATCAATAGCAAAGTAAGTGTAATGGCTATTACTTTTTCGATTAGGTGTTCGGTTTTCATGGTAATTTATTGTGCCGGTAAGGGTGTTTGATGTTATTTATTAATCAAAGCTGCTTTTTCGGCCCCGGCAAAAAAAATCATTTCAACCGTTGCAGGTTTATTTTTAACGCGTCCGCTTTTTTGTTCAATAAACTGTCGGGCTTCATGTGGCATCCGGCAAACGGTTGCAGCGCTATCAGCCATTTCAAATTCTCAAATGGCGCAGTCCTCAACAGAGTTAATTTTCAAATCCTCAAATCAATCCCATCCAACCAAAAACCTTATCTTTACAACCCATGTATCTGCAGCAGCTATCAGTTATCAATTTTAAAAATTACGAGGAGGCCGAACTTGTTTTTAGCAAGGGAGTAAACGCCTTTACGGGTAACAACGGCGCAGGTAAAACCAATTTGCTTGATGCTATACATTACCTGTCGCTTTGTAAAAGTTACTTTAACCCCATAGATAGTCAGCAAATAAAGCAAGGCACCGATTTTTTTATTATAACCGGCGTTTTTAACAAAAACCAGCAAACCGAAGCTGTAGCCTGCTCGGTAAAACGGAACCAAAAAAAGCAGTTTAAGCGCAATAAAAAAGATTACCAGCGCCTGGCCGACCATATAGGCCTGCTGCCACTGGTCATGATATCGCCCTATGATACCAGCATTATAACCGAAGGCAGCGAAGAACGCCGCAAGTTTATTGATAATGTAATATCGCAAACAGATAACCACTACCTGGACGAACTGATTACTTACAATAAGGTGTTAGCCAACCGCAACGCCCTATTAAAACTAATAGCCGATACCGGCCGGTACGACCCAAGCCTGCTGGAGGTAATGGATGAGCAACTGGCGTTATCGGGCAACCGGATATTTGAGCGCCGCAAAGCATTCATGGAAGGTTTTACCGAAATTTTCAATAAGCATTACAGCTTTTTAAGTGATGATGCCGAACTGGTAGAGTTGGCTTACGAGTCGCAATTATTACAGGATGATTTTGCCGGGCTGTTGAAAAAAACAGTAGAACGGGACAGGGCCCTTGAACGTACTACTGCCGGCATCCACAAAGACGACCTGCAATTCGGCATCCACGGTATGGCCATGAAAAAATTCGGGTCGCAAGGGCAACAAAAATCATTTTTGATAGCGCTTAAACTGGCTCAGTACACTTTTTTATACCAGCAAAAAGGATTTAAACCGTTGCTGTTACTGGATGATATTTTTGATAAGCTTGACGACGAACGCGTTACCAAACTGATGAAAATGGTAAGTAACAATGATTTTGGACAGGTGTTTATTACCGATACCAGCGTAAAGCGGGTAAAGGAAATATTTGATAAAATTGCTGTAGATGTTAAACTATTTAATGTAAGCAAAGGAGCTATTGATGCGTAAAACAAACGACAAATCATTAAAGGAAGCCATTGAGCAAATGCTTAATGTATACAAAATTAAGCGCCGCTATGACGAAACGGGCGTGGTTGCGGCCTGGCCCGAACTGGTTGGCAAATCGGTAGCAAACCGTACCAAAGAATTGTTTATCCGCGATAAAAAATTGTTCCTACGCATTGAATCGTCGGTGATAAAACACGAATTGATGTTAATGCGCAGCCAGATTATAGATAAAATTAATGCCGAAGCAAAAGGGATTTTGGTTGAGGAGATTGTGTTTTTATAAACTTAATTGCAAAAAAATACCCTGATTGGGAAAACCGGGTAATTAAAGCATCATAAATAAACAATAAAAGGGAGTAGCTTTACCTATCTTTCTCTTGAAACGCGAAGCTGACGTGAGCGGATATGTTGCCTGATGCCCAAATCATCAGTGATCATAGAATATGCAAGAATAAATAAACCAGGGATAACAAAGGCCAATTGAACCTCGGGGTGGCTTTTATAAAGCAAAATTGTAGATGTCAATAAACATACAACAAGCAATGTGTATATGATAACCTTCAAAAACAATTTCATATCTGAGTGAATTATAGGGGGCGCAGCCCGTTTACAATATAGCCTAAGTTTACAAAAATCTAACCGCGTTTTGTAAATCTACAAAATTTATATCTAATAAGTCATAAAGCGCAAAATTATTTAGGGACGTAATGTTTGTTATTACATCCCTAAATAATCCGGATTATTAAAATTTCTCAAATGCCGAGAAAAAGAAGCTGCCTTCGATAGCTGCATTTTCGTCCGAGTCGGAACCGTGAACTGCATTGGCGTCGATAGATTTAGCAAAAAGGTTACGGATAGTACCCTCTTCAGCTTTCGCAGGATCAGTAGCGCCAATCAGCTTACGAAAATCTTCAATGGCATTATCTTTCTCTAAAATAGCCGCTACAATTGGCCCCGACGACATAAATTTTACCAGGGCGCTATAAAAAGGGCGCTCTTTGTGTACTTCGTAAAACTGGCCTGCTTTCTCGGCACTTAAGGCGGTATATTTAAGTGCGATGATCTTAAAGCCGCTTTTGGTTATTTTGTCTATAATAGCGCCAATATGCCCGTTTGCAACGGCATCTGGCTTAATCATTGTAAAAGTTCTGTTAGTCGTCATTATATTAATTGTTTTTTCCTGGGTTGCAATCGAAATCTCATTAGCCGCCGCCGGTTGTTTGGTAAGGCTGGGCAATGGTTGCTTATTATTTAAATTTTGGCGCAAAAGTAGCTTTTTACATCTGTAAGATAAAGCTTTTTGTGTTAAAATAGATGGTTTGTATTTAATTTATTTATTTAGCTTTGCAACTCTTTTTTAAAATTGATGTTAGATTTAGCCGCGCTTACAGAACTTTTAGCAAGCCCCAAAAAAATAGCGATCACCACCCATCATAAACCTGATGGTGATGCTATGGGCTCGTCATTAGGTTTGTATAATTATTTGATACAGCAAGGCCATCACGCCTCAGTTATCGCCCCTACAGATTATCCCGCTTTTTTAAGCTGGCTGCCCCGCAATGGCGATGTTATCATATATACTGAACAAACCGAAAAGTCGGCAGAATTAATAGCCGCTGCCGACCTTATATTTTGCCTTGATTTTAACGCCTTAAGCCGCATTAATGAAATGGGCGTTTTGGTAGGCGAAAGCAAGGCTTATAAAATCATGATAGATCATCACCTGGAACCACAGGATTTTGATGACTACCGGCACTGGAATATTAATGCCTGCGCAACGGCCCAGCTTATTTATGATTTTATTGTTAACGAGCTGCACCATCGCGAACTTATTAACGCCGATGTGGCAACCTGTTTATACACCGGCATCATGACCGATTCTGCATCGTTTCGCCTGCCCAACACCACATCAACCGTACACCGCATTGTGGCCGATTTGATTGACCTGGGCGCGGTTAACTGGCGCATTCATGAACTGGTGTACAACAGCGCTACCGAAAACCGTTTAAGATTTTTAGGCCATTGCCTGGCCAACTGCCTGGAAGTGCTGCCCGAATACCATACCGCCATTATTGCCGTTAATAATGCTGACCTGCATAAATATGATGTTGATACCGGCGATACTGAAGGCATTGTAAACTACGCGTTATCAATGGCCGATATAAAACTGGCAGCGTTTATAGTGGAGCGCAGCGATAGGGTAAAACTTTCGCTACGGTCAAAAGGCGAGTTTCCGGCAAACGAAATTTGCAAAAAATATTTTGATGGCGGCGGCCACCGCAATGCGGCCGGCGGTCATTCAAGTAATAGCCTTGAACAGGTTGTACAGCAATTCAAAACCATATTACCCGAATATAAAAAACTATTAAATCAATAAAATGAAACAAAAATTAATGTTCCTGGCCATTGCTGCAATTGGATTTACAAGTTGCAACGGAGGCTTTAAAAAAGGAGATGCCGGATTACTTTATAACATCCACACATCTAAAGGCAATACACATATTAAAGATGGCGACTTCGTGAGCGTAAATATGATTGTAAAAACCGATGGCGATTCGGTATTGAGCAATACTTATGATATGGGCCACCCTATCATCATTATGCCAATGCCTAAGCCACAAGCCAAAGGTGATATTTATGCCGGCCTTGAAATGCTTGGCGAAGGCGATAGCGCTACTTTTAAAGTACCTACCGACTCGATATTTAAAGGTGGCCAGCAACGTCCGCCAAACCTGAAAGGCAAGTTTTTAATATTCCAGGTTAATATCAACAAAGTATTGGCAAAAGGCGCGCTTACCGAACAGGTTTTCCGTGGCAGGGTACAGGATTACTTAAAAACCCTTACTGAAGGCATGAAAGCACAGGAGCCGGGCAAAATCAAAAAATATATTGCCGATCATAACCTTAAAGTTACAACTACATCATCTGGCTTAAATTACGTTATTACCACGCCAGGTACAGGCCCAACCCCTGCAATTGGCGATACCGCTGTTGTTAACTACACCGGCAGGCTTCCAAATGGTAAAATATTTGAAACCAGTGTTAAAGAAGTAGCGATTAAAGAAAAACAACCGATAGAACCAGGCCGCCAGTTTGCGCCTATCCGTATCCCGGTTGGCCAGGCCAAGGTAATACCAGGCTGGGACGAAGGCTTGCAGCTGATGAACAAAGGATCAAAAGCCACATTTGTTATCCCTTCGGCAATTGCTTATAAAGATCAGGGTGTTGGCCCTATCGGCCCATTCACTCCAATCATTTTCGAAATGGAAATGGTTGAAATTGTGAAACCTAATCCAAATGCGCCAAAACCGGTTGAGCCACAAATGCAAATGCAACAGGCGCCAAACCAGTCACAACCTACTCAAAAATAAGCTATAACTCATTTACAGCCTTCCCGACACACGTCAGGAAGGCTTTTTTTATTTTTATGAAAAACATTCTTTCTCTATTAACAGCCCTGCTTGGCATAGCTACTTTAACCGCCCGTGCACAGGATGGTTTACAAACCACGCCGGCCGGCGCCCAATACCAGATTTTTACCCATAACACCGGCGAAAAAATTAAACTGAACGATATTGTTTATTTTAACTATATCCAGATGACCGATAAGGATTCGGTTTTATACAGTTCATTTAAAACAGGAAAACCCCAGCCGGCACAAATCCGCCCATCGCAAAACGTAGCCGATTTGATGGATATTTTCCCGCTGCTTACCCTAAATGATAGCGCAATGGTGAAAGTACCTACCGACTCTATTTTTAAAGGGCACGAAGAGGCGCGGCCGCCGTTTTTCCCTAAAGGCAGCAAATTGGTGTTCATCCTCAAAATTATAAAAGTACAATCGTTACAGGAAGCCATGGCCGAGCGCACCGCCGCTATCGAAAAGATGAAGCTGCAGGAAGGTGTTGAAACTAATACCTACATAGCTGCCAATAAACTAAGCCCGGTTACAACGGCCTCCGGCTTAAAGTATGTTATAACCAAGGCATCTGCCTTACGCAAACCATTGAATGGCGATACCGTGATGGTTAATTATACAGGCAGGCTATTAAATGGCCAAATGTTTGATTCCAGCATCGAGGCCGATGCTAAAGCAGGCGGCGTTCATCAGCCGGGCCGTCCATACGAACCACTCCCGGTTGTATTGGGCGAGCACAGGGTAATATCCGGCTGGGAAGAAGGACTGGCTTTATTGAACGAAGGATCAAAAGCCAAATTCATAGTGCCCTCAAAATTGGGTTATGGCGAGCAAGGTATGGGTAATGGCGCTATCCCACCCTACGCAACCCTGGTGTTCGACCTTGAAATTGTAAAAGTAAAACCGGGCAAACATGCTCCTGCTGCTGCAAAGCCAGGTGTTAAGCACACGGTGAAGAAGAAAACAGCCGTAAGTAAAAAGAAAAATTAAGCTTAAAAGCCTTCCCGATAAACCGGGGAGGCTTTTTACTTTTGCAATATGGTATTAACAGACACACATACCCATTTATATTACGAAACTATTGCCGATAAGCGCGCGGCCCTTGTACAGCGCTGTATCGATCATGATATCTCCCGGTTATTTTTACCTAACGTAGATGCCGCTTCGGTACCGCTGGTTTATGATCTGGTACAGGCTTATCCCAATTTATGTTACCCTATGCTGGGCTTGCACCCATGCTCGGTAAAGGCCGGCTGGGAACAGGAACTGGCAACCATTAAAGCCGCGCAGGGGCAACATCCGATTTATGCCATCGGCGAAATTGGTATCGACCTGTATTGGGACAAAACTTTTTTAACCGGACAGATTGAAGCATTCAAACAGCAAATTAACTGGGCAAAAAGCCTCGATTTACCTATAGTAATCCATTGCCGTGATGCTTATAACGAAGTTTATGAAGTGTTACAGCAGGAAAACGACGAGAAGCTGCGCGGCATTTTCCATTGTTTTGGTGGCACTGTACAGCAGGCTCATCAGGTTATTGATTTAGGATTTTACCTGGGCATAGGCGGCGTGGTTACCTATAAAAATTCGGGGCTTGATAAAGTTGTGGCCGAAATTGATTTAAAGCATATAGTTTTAGAAACAGATTCTCCGTACCTTACGCCCGTTCCGTTCCGGGGTAAACCTAATGAAAGCTCGTACTTGATTTATATTGCCCAAAAAGTGGCGGACCTGCACCAAACCAGTGTGGAGGAGGTTGCGCGCGTAACAACCGAAAACTCCAGGCTGATATTCGGTATATAATAACTAAAATGTTTATACAGCATAATACTTAATTAATGAGCCAGATACTGATCATTTACACCGGCGGTACCATAGGTATGATGAGCGATCCTGTAACCAAGGTGCTCAGGCCTATCAACTTTGAGCAAATAATGGATAACGTGCCCGAGTTGGAGAAGCTTAACTGCCGTATTAAAGTGCACTCTTTTGATGAGATCATCGATTCATCAAACATGAACCCAGCTATCTGGAGCGACCTGGCCGGCCTTATCGAATCAAACTATCATGATAACGATGGTTTTGTGATCCTTCATGGTTCAGATACCATGGCCTATACCGCATCGGCACTAAGCTTTATGCTCGAAAACCTGGGCAAACCCATCATTTTTACAGGCTCGCAATTGCCTATCAGCGCCATCCGCACTGATGCCAAGGAAAACCTGATGACCGCCATCGAAATTGCCAAAGCCAAAAAGAACGACCGCGCCCGCGTACCCGAAGTTTGTATTTATTTTGATTACAAACTCTTCCGTGGTAACCGCGCCTTTAAATACAACTCCTCTAAGTTTGAGGCTTTCCGATCTCCCAATTATCCTATTCTGGCCGAGAGTGGTGTACACCTTAAATTCAGCGCCAACGATATCAGGCACCCACAGGATGGCGACGAGCTCATTATCCACAACAACCTTATAAGCGATGTAGGTGTATTAAAGCTTTACCCCGGTATAGGGACAAAAGTGGTTGAGGCCATTTTAAATGCCGATGTACGGGGCGTTGTAATGGAAACATTTGGTGCCGGCAATACCACAACCGACACATGGTTCCTTAACCTGCTGGAAAAGGCCATTAAAGATGGTAAAGTGATTGTAGATATCTCGCAATGTAAAGTAGGCACCGTTGAGCTTGGCCGCTACGAAACCAGCAAGCAACTTAAAGACATGGGTGTAGCCAACGGTTACGATATGACTTTTGAATCTGCTGTGACCAAAATGATGTACCTCCTTGGTAAGTTTGACGACCCGGCCCTGGTAAAACATTACATGGAAACAGATTTGCGGGGCGAGATAACGGTATCGTAAAAAGTTTTCCCAATAGGTTTTAACTTTTTGACTTAATCAAGCGTCTTCCCGTTAGATAACAACGTAGCATGCTTTGTGCACATGAATGTAGCGGTTAAATCCATATATCAGCCAGATCACATTGGCGCATAATGGGCCAAGGTGCGGTTATTGAATATCACAAACCTATTTATCCGATCGGATCAACATCAGTTCTTATCGGCTCATATCGGCTCAAAATTTAGTTATTGGATAGTACAAAACCTATTTGCGGTAGGCATATGCTATCGGATCAACATTAGCTCTTATCGGCTCAAAAAGATTATTAATGTTTATATTTGTATATGAGTAAAGTTAATATTGGCCTGTTAACACTTAAGCTCGACTGGAAGCTTATCGCATTAATTAGTGATATCAATCGTTTCGATGCAGAATGGAAATCTATAGAGCGCAGAGAAGGGCAAAGCCTGAAAGAACTAAAATCCATAGCGACTGTTCGAAGCGTAGGTGCATCTACCCGCATTGAAGGGTCAAAGTTAAGTGATGAAGAAGTTGATGTACTTTTAAAAGATATTGACATTTCGAAATTACAGGAAAGAGATCAGCAGGAGGTTGTAGGCTACTTTGAAGTGCTGGATATAATAAATGAATCTTATGAGGACATCCCAATTACAGAAAGCGGACTAAAAAACCTGCATAATATTTTAATGAAATACAGTGAAAAAGACCAATGGCATAAAGGTGATTATAAGCAACACACCAATGCCGTACAAGCTCAAATGCCAGATGGATCTTCACAAATAATTTTCAGAACTACTGAACCCGGCTTTGCCACGGTGGATGCCATGCGTGCAATGATTGATTGGTTTCATCAGGATAACGTAATTGACATATTAGTTAAATGCGCCGTTTTTAGTTACGAGTTTGTAACTATCCACCCTTTTCAGGATGGAAACGGTCGCTTAAGCCGCCTCCTGTCTACATTGCTTTTGCAAAAGGCAGGCTACCAATGGATACAATACGTTAGTTTAGAGCACGAAATAGAACACCGAAAGACAGAATACTATAGAGTCCTTAGAAGTTGCCAGGCACAGCGGCCTGGCGAAGATGTAACGGAATGGATTGTTTTTTTTCTTGATTGTTTGAAGAACGTACAGGATTCACTGATGAAAAAATTGAAAATCAATGGGGTGGAGCAACAGTTAACAAGAAGAGGAAAAATGATATTAACAATAATTAGTGCAAATCCAGGAATAAAATCTGGCGAAATTGCTAAGAAATTAAATTTATCCGCTCCTACCATCAAACGAGCCCTAAGTAAACTATTGACATTCAATTTTATTAAAGCAGAAGGAAATGGGCCAGGTACAAATTATCATATCGTTTAGTTTATCTCTATCCGGTGCCCCGTTCTTAGATTTAAAATTGACCAAACTCACAATGACCTTGGCTTCGACACTTTAAACTAAGATCCCGGCTCATATCGGCTCTTATCAGCTCAAAAACATCCATTTTTGTAGCCTGCATATCAATCCAAATACCGCTTCATCAACAAATCGGTCTGCAAATCATCGCCCAGTTGAAAATCGTGCGAGCCAAACACCTCAAAGCCATTCTTTTTATAAAAAGCCAGCGCCTTGGCGTTGTGCTCCCAAACGCCAAGCCATATATAGGTTTTCTTCATCTGCACGGCAATATCAAGCGCCTTGTCAAAAAGTAACTGGCCTACCTTTTTGCCGTGAAAAGCTTTCAGTACGTAAATTCTTTCTACTTCTAAGGCATTATCGTCCTTCACGTCGGTTTGTGCCGGGCCATGGTTAATTTTTACGTAACCAACTATATTGCCATCAACCTGCGCCATGTAAAATTCAGAATAGGGGTTATTAACCTCACCGGCCAGTTTCTCGTCGGCAAAGGCTGTTGTCACGTAATCGGCCATATTTTCGGGCGTGTTCAAATGCGCGAAGGCTTCGTTAAAAGTTTGGATGCCTATCGCTTTTAAAGCCTGGATGTTTTGCATATCCACTTTAATAAACCGGATGCCGGTGTTGTTTATGGTCATTGTATCGGTCATGATGATGTTGTTATGATTCAAGTTGTAATACATTGTTAACTAAATTCTCCTGTCCTACCGGCAAGTTATCAGCAATACATTTGGCGTTAGTCAGGTGTCTGAAACGTAGATAAAGCAATGCCGATGCCATAAACAGGCCGCTGTAAAGCCCCACCCAAACGCCTGTTAAGCCCATAGGGGTATGCAGGCCGAGTAAAAAGGCCACCGGCAGGGCAACGCCCCAATACGCAGCCAGGTTAATCAATACCGGGTATTTTAAATCGCCCAGGCCACGTAGTATGCCCAGGCTTACTACCTGCAGTCCGTCAAAAACCTCTAACCCGGCAGCTATGACAAACAAGTTGCCCACCATACTCACCACCTGCGGGTCAACCGAGATAACTTTAGGCAAAACACCTTTTAACACCAACAATAGTACCCCGGTAACCAGGTGAAATACTACAGTAAGGTGATAGCTTGCCAATGCCGAAGCCCGTAGTAAATAAAACTTTGCCTGCCCCAAAAAGTAACCGGTTTGAATAGCGGCCGCAGTGCCCAGCCCGTTTGCCGCATAATAAATAAACGATATAAAGTTCATAGCTATCTGGTATGCAGCCAGCTGCCTGGCTCCTATTATCCCTACTATAAAAACCGCCGCGCTAAATGCGCTTATCTCGAAAATATTTTGCAACACAATGGGAACGCTGGTGGTCAGGATTTTTTTGAACCGCCCTGCATCAAACTGAAAAGGGCGGCAACCTTGCAGAAATTTATTAAACCGCTGTTTTTTAAGTACAAATGCGGCCATAACTACGGCCATCAGCCCCCTGTCAATTATAGCGCTGTAACCTATGCTTTTGGCGCCCATGGCCGGCATCCCGAATAAGCCTTTTACCATTATAATACCAACTACAATATTGATTACATTACCCCAAATGCTTACCTGCATAGCCAGCCTGGTAAAACCCAAACCTTCGGCAAACTGCTTAAAAGATAAAAAGAGCATCAACGGGATAATAGATAATCCCAGTAATGCCAGCAAGGGTTTGGCCTGGGCCACCACAGCCGCATCTAAACCAATATGTGCTATTAAGTATTGCCCGCCAAGCCAGGTAGCAGTTAACAAAACTAAGCCCGTAACAATGTTCACAATAACGCTATGAGACAACAACCGGCCACATTCCCGGTAGTTACCTGCCCCGTTTTCGCGTGCAACCAGCGGGGTTATGCCGTAGGATATGCCGATGGCAATAATAAGCATCAGGTTAAAAAAACCGTTGGCAATAGCCAGCGCAGCAAGCGGCACCGTACCGGCAAAGTGCCCCAATATAATGGATGCCGAAAAACCCACTAACGGATGCCCCACCTGCGATATCATTACCGGGTAAGCCAAACGCATAGTAGCGCTGTAATGGGTTTTATATTTTTTAAAAAAGATCAAGCGGATTTTTATTTGCTGTAAAAGTAGCTGATCTATAAATGCTAAAAAATGCTTATTTTAGATCAATTAATGATTTTAATGCATTAATAATTATGGATTTACAGCAGATAAAAAACTTTTTGGCCCTTGCAGACGAGCTTCATTTTTGGAATACATCGGCCAAACAAAACATTACCCAATCGGCATTAAGCAGGCAAATCAAATCGTTGGAGGATGAGTTGGATGTACAGCTGTTTGAGCGCACCAAGCGGAGCGTTAAGCTAACCCCCGCCGGCGAATTTCTGAAAACCAAATGGGCCGGTATTGTTGATGAGTTTAATTTTATCCACCAGTTTGCCAAAAAGATAGAACTCGGCGAAACCGGGTCCATCAGGATAGCGCACCCGGATTCTATTTCGTTTTCTACCCTGCCGCAGCTGATACTTGATATCTCCATCCGCTATCCTGAACTAAAGATTGAAATGATACAGCTGGCTTACGAAGACGAACAGGAATTTTTAACCAAATACAAAATCGACCTCAAATTCAGCCGCGATATAAACCGGCTGGATAATATCAGCACGATGAAAGTACAAACAGATCACCTGGCGTTGGTATTGCCCCAGGATCATCCGTTTAAGGAACTGGCCGATATTACTCCCGAATCATTACAAACGCAAAAGTTTATTATGCCCCGTTCCAACAGCAGCAGCAGCTACAGCCAGCTTACCCACAAGGTGTTTGAACACTACGGCATATCCCCCGGGTCTTCTTATACATCCGATTTTGGATCAACCATCATTTCGCTCATCACCAGGCAATTTGGCATCAGCATAATGCCTTACTCCTATGCCAATCAAGGCTACCAAGGCATCCGTTTTATTGAACTTCCCTTTGAAAGCAACCTGTTTGTACACTGGCGAACCGATGACCATAGCCCTATACTGAAAAATATTTTGAAGATGGTTGAGGGGCTGGTTTAGGGCAATAAGAAACACGATGAAAAAGGTATGCTCAAGTTGTAAAATTTCGCGAAATTCTGAAGGGGAAATGACATCAAAAATAAGGTCCGTCATCCTTGTTTCAGGATCCCACAGGACAGGTGACCCGCATGAAGTACACTTAGCAGGTGGGGTGCTGAAACAAGTTCAGCATGACATTGGGGGGGGGATTAAATCGTTGTCATTTCCCATTCAGGATGACAGGAAAATTGAATATGTTATGGGCCGACACGAAGTATCTGGCCACTATCCTCGCCGAAATGCATGGCCGACGGCTATCAGTTTAGTGTTAACCATGTTAAAATATAAAATATTGATTATCAAATATTTATAAATACAATATCTAAAATATGTTAAGTTATGTTAACCCAGTTAGATGCGTTTGCCCTGGGCCAACAGAAAGTTCGCAAATCATTATTCGAATTTTAATCAAACCCGGCCCTCTAACTTAATGAGGCTGCCGGGGCTGCCTGTTCTATCTTCAATGCCTTACCTTCGCGCAGCAGCTCCTGGGTAATGGCGCGGGTATAGGTTTTGATCTCTTCCTGGAAATCGGCAACGGATGCTCCGGTACGGATCTCTTCAAGGCGTTTTTCCCAGTTACCGGTGAGTTCGGCCTGGGCTATTTGCTGGTTTTTTACCACCTGGTATACTGCCAGCCCGGTTGGGGTAGGTACCAGGTTCTTTTTCTCGCGCAGTATGTAATTACGTTTTAATAATGTTTCGATGATGGAGGCACGGGTAGCCGGGGTGCCCAGGCCGCTATCCTTCATGGCGTATCGCAACTCTTCGTCGTCAATTTCTTTTCCGGCCGTTTCTAAAGCTTTAAGCAGGCTGGCTTCATTATATAGAGGCTTGGGCTTGGTCTGTTTCTCTAACAAAGCTTTGTCGGTAATAGGCAGCGTTTCGCCTTGCTGTACTTTGGGCAGGGTTGGATTTTCCTCGTCCTTTTTTTCGTCGTCGGTATCATTAAACACGGCACGCCAGCCGGGTGTTTGCACCACCGTACCACTCGCCATAAACAACGAACCCGATTCGATGGTGATCTTGGTAATTTCTTTAATACAGTCCTGGTGAAAAGCTTCCAGCATGCGGCCGGCAACCATATCGTAAACGGCCTGCTTATCGGGCGTTAGCTGATACGGCGGTTCGCCGGTGGTTAGTATGGCATGGTGATCGGTTACCTTTTTGGCATTTACGCTACGCTTGCTCAGTTTGGCGCCCGATAACAAGGTAGCCTGCTTGCCAAAGTCGGGATGCTCCTTCAGCTTATCAATTAAACCGGGTACGCCCGCAAATACATCATCGCCAATATAACGGCTGCCTGTACGCGGGTAGGTTACCAGTTTCCCCTCGTACAGGTTTTGCAATATGGTAAGGGTCTGGTCGGCAGTAAAACCTTTGCGTTTGTTGGCTTCCTGCTGTAAACTGCTCAGGTCGTGCAATAAGGGTGGTGGTTCTTTACGGGGCTTGGCCTCCACATTAACAATATGGGCGCCCAGCGGAAAACCCGATGCCACGTCCTGTACCTTATCAAAAATAGCCTGCGCTTCCTCTTTGGTTTTAAAGTTATTTACAGATATAGCCTTAAACACCTGGCCATCCTTATCGGGCTGGATGCTTACCTGGTAATACAACTGTGGTACAAAATTTTTATTGTCCAGGTAGCGCGAGCAGATCATGGCCAGCGTAGGCGTTTGCACCCGCCCCAGCGATAGCACGCCCCTATTGCCCGACGACAGGCTTAAGGCCTGCGTGGCATTCATCCCTACCAACCAATCCGACTGCGACCTGCAATGCGCCGAATTGAACAACGTATCATAATCCGTCCCCGGTTTCAGGTTGCGGAAACCTTCCTTAATAGCCTCATCCGTTTGCGACGAGATCCACAACCTTTTGAAAGGTTTTTTGCATTTTAGATAGTAATAGATATAGCGAAAAATAAGTTCGCCTTCGCGCCCGGCATCCGTTGCCACTATAATTTCGGTGGCTTCATCAAACAGGCCTTTAATAATATCCAGCTGCTTTTTTACGGAAGGGTCATCAATCATCCCATCCTTTGATTTTACCTTGCGGATAGAGAGCTTGAATTTGGGCGGCAGCATGGGCAGGTTTTGAACACTCCAGCCGTAATAGCCGTATTCCTGCGGCGCAGCCAGCTGCAAAAGGTGACCAAAGGCCCAGGTAAAAGTATATCCCTTACCCTCCATATACCCATCTTTTTTGGTAGTAGCACCAAACACTTTGGCAATTTCACGGGCAACAGAGGGCTTTTCGGCTATAATAACTTTCATAACAAATTGGTATCAAGTAAAATGGCCATCAGCAGCATCAATCATTTACCGGCAGTGAAAATAGCTAAATATTGATGGGAGTGCAATGGGTGTTGAAAAGTGGGAGTGGTTCAAGTAGTTCATTGGTTCACTGGTTCATTAGTTCATTGGTAGCATGGTTGACGCGGGTTCATTGGTTCACTGGTTCATTGGTAGCATGGTTGACGTTGGTTCACTGTTTCATTGGTGGCTTGGTTTGATAAACTAATCGCATTCCCTCAAATTGTTTAACCAAAGTCATATCTGCCATACCCGCTGGAATAGCTGCGGGGTTTAGGTTTAAATTTGTGGTATGAGTTTAAAAACACTTGAAAAGGTGGCTTATTCGGTATTGGATTTGGCTACCGTAACCGAGGGGCACACCATTGCAGATACTTACCATAAAAGCCTGCAAAACGCCCGGCAGGCCGAGCAGTTGGGCTATACCCGTTATTGGTTTGCCGAGCACCATAATATGATTGCCGTGGCAAGTTCGGCCACATCATTACTCATTGGTTATGTGGCGGGCAATACACAAACCATCCGGGTAGGTTCGGGCGGTATTATGCTGCCCAATCACTCGCCGTTGGTGGTTGCCGAGCAATTTGGCACCCTGGCTACGCTGTACCCCGACAGGATAGACCTGGGTCTTGGTCGTGCCCCGGGCACCGACCAGGTAACCGCCATGGCTATCAGGGGCGAAAACATGAATGCTTCGTTTCACTTTCCGCGGGATGTAGAAGCACTTCAAAAATATTTCTCGGCTGATAATGCCGATGCAAAAGTACGCGCCATCCCCGGCGAAGGGCTGGATATACCACTTTGGATACTGGGTTCAAGCACAGATAGCGCCAGGCTTGCAGCGGCCAAGGGTTTGCCCTATGCTTTTGCCAGCCATTTTGCACCCGCTTATTTTAAAGAGGCGATTAAAATATACCGGGATAACTTTAAGCCCTCGGCAAAATTGCAGCAACCCTATGTAATGGCCTGTGTAAATGTGATAGCCGCCGATACGGATGAGGAAGCCGAATACCTGGCCACAAGTGTAAAGCAAATGTTTATGGGCATTGTTACCGGCAAAAGGCGCCTGCTGCAGCCGCCGGTTGACAGCATGGAAGGTATATGGAATGTTTTTGAAGAAGAAGCCGTGATGCAGATGCTGGCCTACTCATTTATTGGCAGCAAGCAAAAAATCCGCGCCATGTTAACCGATTTTGTTGAAGAAACCGGCATTGACGAAATAATGGCCACTTCGCATATTTATGACCACGAGGCCAAACTGAAATCGTATCGATTGTTTTCGGAAGTGATTAAGGCTTGAATGGCAAAGAGTGAATGGCAAAAAGGCAGGCTCGGTAAGAACGCCGGCAACTACCCGTCCCGGCTATGCGATGCCTGCGATCCTCCTTCCAGCCTCCGACAGACAAGACCAATGAACAAATAAACCAGTGAACCAATGAACTAACGCAGCGCTTCATATATTTCCGCTGTCAATAACCCGCTGCCGCCGCCATAGTGTTGTACTATGCGGATATTGGGATTGCAACTACGAAAGTATTCACAAAGGCGGCTTTCTGATTCTTGAGGAATACCGCCGCCCAGGAGTACAAGAGCAAAAGGTTGCGCATCAAAAGCCTGGATGGCCTCGTCGTCGGTTTGACAGCCGGTAGCATTCCAGGCAGCATTGTTATTTACCAGCCGCACTACTGTTGCCAGTATCTCGGGGTGACGGCCGATAATTAATATTTCAGTTTTTTCCATATTAGTTTGTGTTGCGTGTTTTGAGGTTCCGGGTTCGGGTTGCGAGGTTCGAGGCTTTTGCGTTGCCTGGTTCGAGGGGCGGGGTTCGCGTATTAAGAAGCGCCGGCTGGAATTCGGATGACCAGGCTACAGGTTCCTTTTTTACCCGAACCTCGCAACCCGAACCCCGAACCTCAAAAGCTCATCGGCACTTCCATCAATAAAAATTCAGCGTCGGTGCTTGCTGTGATGGTAAAACCTTCGGTATCCCAAATACCCAGGGCATCACGGGTGTCCAGGGTTTGGCCTTCTATCTGTACCTGACCACTTAATACAAATGCATACACACCATTGCCGGGTTTGTGAATAGTGTACCCGGTGCTCACACCGGCATCAAACTTGCCCAAATTAAACCACGCATCCTGGTGAATCCATACGCCTGCATCATCTGCATTTGGCGAAAGCACCTGTTGCAGTTGGTTGTGGCGGTCGGCCAAATTTAAAGTAAGCTGATCATACCGGGACTCAACATTGCGCTGGTTGGGATAAATCCATATCTGCAAAAATTTCACCCTTTTATTTGGGTCCTGGTTGTACTCGCTATGGTAAATACCGGTACCTGCGCTCATCGCCTGGATATCGCCGTTTTTTATCACCGCGGTGTTGTTCATGCTATCCTTATGCTCAAGGTCGCCTTCCAGCGGGATGCTGATGATTTCCATGTTATCATGCGGGTGCTTGCCAAAGCCCATACCCGCATCAACTGTGTCGTCATTTAAAACCCGCAGCGCTCCAAAGCTCATTCTATCAGGGTTATAATAACTTCCAAAGCTAAAAGAGTGATAACTATTCAGCCAGCCGTGGTTGGCGTGCCCCCGCGTTTCGGCTTTATGTAAAATGGTTTGTGCCATGATATTGTTTCCTTTATGTTTTGTGTCATAAAGGTACGGAGGGATTACGGCGGAAAACTTGATGTAGATTAAGTTTTTCAGGTTCGGGGTTCGTGTTGAGTGGTCCGGGTGGAAGGGTTTGAGGAAGCCGTTTTAGCTTTCGTGTCCAACTTACCACGCGAGCCCCGAGCCCCGAAACCCGAACCTACTTTCTGCTCCTCATCCTGCTAAAAAACTCCGGCGTTACGCCAATGTACGATGCTATTTGCTTCTGTGGCAGCGTGTATATCAGCGTGGGGTAGCGTTTGCAAAAGTTGTTGTAGCGGTCTTCGGCGGTCAGGCTAAGCCCATCTATCAGGCGTTGCTGGCTGGCAACCAGCGAATTCTCGACTAATACCCGAAAAAAGTGCTCAAACTTGGGTATCTGTTTATATAATGCCTCCTGGTTAATTTTACTCAGCAACAGTACCTCGGTATCTTCCAGCGCCTCTACATTCAGGATGCCGGGCTTCTGACTGATGAGGCTGTACATATCGGCCATCCACCAATCTACCGGGGCAAAGCTTAGTACATGTTCAATGCCGTTTTTATCAACCGTAAATCCGCGCAGGCAGCCGCTGGTTACAAAGGCCGAGTGCTTGCAAATGTCGCCATCGCTTAACCAAAATTGCTTACGCTTAATAGTTTGCGGACGCAACATGCCTGTAAAAATGGCCTGCTCATCGGCCGTTAAATGGATATGCTTGGCAACGTTGGTTAATATGAGGGTAAATGGCATGTGCAAAGGTAAGAAGCCCCCTCTAAATCTCCCCCGGTAGGGGAGACTTTTATTTGCAGGCGTTTTTAAAGTCCTCCCTACCGGGGAGGATTATTCGCAATTTCATTATTTGGTGGGTCCCATGAGGGCTGCGCCATTTAGGAGGGGTTCCCTATGCTAATATCCTTGAAGTTTATGCTAATAAAGCGGGTTGTAATAAAAAAAATTATCTTTATGATTGTGACCGGCTTTGGCTTATTGGGCATAAGGCAAGCGTTACAGCAAATAAATAAAGTATTGCATTTTACCAATTGATGCAGTATCAATTTTTTACTAACAGATAACCTATGTTTTTTATGAAGAAAAATTATGTTTTGTTAAGCTGGATGTTTGTTTTGCTGGCAACACCTGTTGCGTTTGCTCAAAAAAAATTTAATGGTTTAGATGTTGGCCTGGGTAACCTTTACCGTACCAGCGATGCCAAAACAAGATCAATAAGTCCCGAGAATTTTAATGGCGAAAAGGGTAAGGGCGGCATGGCTACTACCGGTACCGGGGCCAATGCCTCGCGTGATCTGGGCCAAACCTGGAAGGTAAGCCCAAGCGTGGTTATCAAAAAACACACCACCTTTACCATTGCCGAAATTAACGAAGGCGGCGCCATACAACACATCTGGATGACACCTACCGGCAACTGGCGCTATAGCATACTCCGTTTTTATTGGGATGATGAAACCACCCCTTCTGTTGAGGTTCCCGTTGGCGACTTTTTTTGTATGGGTTGGGGTAAATATTCGCCCCTATCCAGTTTAGCGGTAGCGGTTAATCCCGGCAGCGCCTTTAACTGTTACTGGCCTATGCCCTTCCGTAAAAAATGCCGCATCACCATGGAGAACATCGACGATAACGATATGGTGCTCTATTACCAGGTTGATTATACGCTAACGGATATCCCGGATGATGCCGGTTACTTCCATGCGCAATTTCGCCGTACCAACCCGCTACCTTATAAAAAAGATTATGTTTTGGTTGATAGCATTGCAGGCAAGGGCCAGTATGTGGGTACTTATTTAGCCTATGGCAGTCACAAAAACGGCTGGTGGGGCGAGGGCGAAATTAAGTTTTTTATGGATGGCGATACCAAATTCCCTACTATAAACGGCACCGGTACCGAGGATTATTTTTGCGGATCATATGACTTTGATACCCGCCATAAGGACGCCAACGGCAAAGAAAAGAACGAAACCGAATACACAGAATTTAACACGCCCTACAGCGGCCTTGCCCAGGTAATTGGCGGCGACGGCCACTATAACGTGGCCCAGCGCTTCGGCCTGTACCGCTGGCATATTGTTGACCCCATCAGGTTCGAGAAAAGCCTGAAAGTAACCATCCAGGCACTGGGCTGGCGGCACGATGGGCGGTACATGCCTTTGCAGGATGATATAGCATCCACCGTATTCTGGTACCAGCAAGGCCCGCACACCCCATTCCCCAAATTACCCACACGCGACGAATTAGAAGTAAACTGATGAAGCTATACAAAATTGCCAAAGGCATCCTCCTGGAGCATGAAGGTGCCGCTTACATTATTGACGACAGTTGGGACAAACTCGTAAACCGCGATAACCTGGCCGCTTACCTGCAAACCGTTATTGACGATACCACGCCCTTAACCGCCGGCGTATACCAGGAATTTAGCAACGACCAGGTACTGCCGCCCATTGGCACACAGGAAGTTTGGGCCGCCGGCGTAACCTATTTAAAAAGCCGCGATGCCCGGATGGAAGAATCAGAAACTTCGGGCGGGGCCAGCTTGTATGATAAGGTTTATGATGCCCCAAGGCCCGAACTGTTTTTTAAATCGATGCCTTACCGGGTATCCGGCCATGGCGGCGAAGTGTATATCCGCAAAGATTCGGAATGGAACGTGCCCGAGCCGGAACTAACCTTGTACATCAACAGCAAAGGCAATATACAGGGTTATACCATTGGCAACGATATGAGCTCGCGCAGCATTGAGGGCGAGAATGCGTTGTACCTGCCCCAGGCCAAAATCTACGAAAAAAGCGCCGCCCTTGGCCCCTGCTTATATGTAACCGCGCAGCCATTGCCTGCTGATTCGGCCATCAAACTGCTCATCAAAAGGGATGGTGCAGCGGTGTACCAGGACGAAACCACCATATCGCGCATTAAACGCTCTTTTACCGAACTGACAAGCTATTTATACGCCGAGTGCGATTTTCCGCAGGGCTGTTACCTCATGACGGGTACCTGCCTGGTGCCGCCGCCAACATTTACGTTGCAGGTGGGCGATGAGGTTTATATCAGCATAGATCATATCGGCACCATGATCAATACTATCGGTATTAATCCTAAACATAAATAAGGCATTAAAATAAAACAACCCAATTATAACAAAACCAAATTATGTCAAAAGACAAAAAACTATTTGCCGTTGGCCTCATCACTTCCCTGTTTTTTGTGTGGGGATTTGCCTTGAATTTAAATCCCATCCTTATCCCGCACCTAAAAAAAGCATGCCAGTTAACTGATTTTCAATCGTCGCTGGTAGATTCTGCATCTTATATAGGCTACTTTTTTATGGCGATACCGGCCGGGCTTTTCATGAAAAAATTTGGATACAAGGGCGGCATCATTGTGGGCCTAACCCTTTGCGCATTGGGCGCCTTCCTGTTTTATCCCGCGGCTTCGGTGCGCAGTTACGCATTCTTCCTCACCGCTTTGTTCATCATCGCCTGCGGACTGGCATTCCTGGAAACCGCCGCCAACCCCTATATGACCGCCCTTGGCGATCCCGAAAGCGCAGCCTTCCGCCTCAACTTCGCGCAATCATTTAACGGGCTGGCGGCTACTGTTGCCCCTTACGTAGGCGGCCTGTTTATCCTGTCCGAAACCAACTTAACTCCCGACCAGGAAAAAAGTATGGGGGCCTCGCAACTGGCGCAGTACCTTAATAAAGAAGCCTCGGCCGTGCAGGTGCCCTTTTTAATCATCGGGGCGGTTGTTTTGCTGCTGGCCATTATCCTATATAAAACATCGCTACCCGAAATTACCGAGGAGGAAGAAACCGCTACCGCCTCGCATGCCGAAACATCGGCCAAAACCAAAAACCTGGTGCTTGGCGTTATCGCCCAGTTTTTTTACGTGGGCGCCCAGGTTTGCGTAAGCAGCTTTTTTATCCGCTTTGCCGGCAAGGTTGCGGGTATCGCCGAGAGATCGGCATCGGTGTTTTTGGCTATAGCTTTGGCGGGCTTTATGTCGGGCAGATTTATAGGTACGTTTTTAATGAAGTACGTCCGCCCGGCCAAGCTGCTGGCTATATACAGCGTTATCAACATTTTCCTGGTGGTGCTGGCTGTGCTGTTGCACGGCAAACTGGCGGTGTACGCCCTGATGGGGGTGGAGTTTTTTATGTCGATCATGTTCCCTACCATATTTTCGTTAAGTATCCGGGGGTTGGGGCCAAAAACCAAACTGGGCTCGTCGCTGGTTATTATGGCCATTGTGGGCGGGGCTGTTTTCCCGCCGATATTGGGCTTGGTGTCCGATAAATCAAACATCCAGCTGGCATACCTGGTGCCTGCCGTTTGCTTTGTGTTTGTACTTTATTTTGCACTAACCAACCTGCGGGTTAAAGAAAAGGTTGACATGACCGTAGCACATTAATTTGTAAGTCTTGAGCCCTAAGTTCGAAGTCCAAAGTCTTAAGTTCGAAGTCAGGACTGTCAATCCCGGCTTAGGGCTTAAGACTTCGGACTTAAGACTTAATAACTAACGAATAACAATAATATAAACGAATACAACACATACCATGAATTTACAACTAACAGATAAGGTAATTATAGTAACCGGCGGGGCAAAAGGCATAGGCGAGGGCATTGTGAAGGTGCTGGCTGCCGAGGGCGCCATCCCCGTTATTGTGGGCCGAAGCGAGGCGGATAACCTAAAGGTAGTTCACGCTATTGAAGCTACCGGCGGCCGGGCCTTCCAGGTAGTGGCCGAACTTACCGACCCTAAGGCCAGTGAAAACGCCGTTAATGCCACTGTTGCCCAATTTGGCCGTATAGATGGGCTGGTAAACAATGCCGGCGTTAATGATGGCGTGGGCTTACAGGGCGGCAACTACGAGGCATTCATGGCATCGCTGCATAAAAACGTGGTGCATTATTACCTGATGGCCCATTACGCCCTGCCCGAGCTCATTAAAACCCAAGGGGCCATTGTTAATATCACCTCAAAAACTGCCGATACCGGCCAGGGCGGCACATCGGGCTACGCGGCATCAAACGGTGGGCGTAATGCTTTAACCCGCGAGTGGGCCGTGGAGCTGTTGAAATACGGGATCCGCGTAAATGCCATTGTGGTGGCCGAGTGCTGGACACCCCTGTACGAAAACTGGATAAAAACCCTGCCCGACCCAGCAGCCAAGCTTAAAGAAATCCAATCAAAAATACCACTGGGCAACCGCATGACCACCGCCGAAGAGCTGGCCAACACCACCGCCTTCCTGCTCTCGCCCGTATCCAGCCACACCACCGGCCAACTGCTATATGTCGACGGCGGGTATACGCATTTGGATAGGGCGCTGGCTAACGCGTGAGGGGGGAGTGGTGAGTAGTGAGTAGTGAGTGGTGAATGGTGTGAGTGTGAGTGTAAAATCAGCGGATTCGGTAAGGGAATGACATTCAAAAATAAAAGACTGTCATGCTGAGGTACGAAGCATCTGTTCGCGAACTTTTCTATCGGTCATGCACAGCTGACAGATCCTTCGTTCCTCAGGATGACAGGAAAATGGCAGATGTCATAGGTAAGGGAATGACATTCAAAAATAAAAGACTGTCATGCTGAGGAACGAAGCATCTGTTCGCGAACTTTTCTATCAGCCTGTGCCCGCTAACCAACCATCCACCAATGAACTAATGAACCAGTGAACCAGTGAACCAGTGAACCAATGAACCAATGAACCAATGAACCAAGTGGGGCGAGGTGGCTTTTTAACGAGGTGTTCCACCGGAACGCCTGAAACGCAAATTAACGCCATGGAACGCTTCGGTGCTGAATACCAGCATGTTATCACTTTTTCAATTCCAATACAAGCGGAACAAATATCTATCTGAAAATCAGGTATTTAATAAATAAATTTAACCATTGATTAAATTCAATAGGGTATAACGCTGCGTTGTTTTGGAACACCCCGGTATTTCTTTAAAAGGATTTTCACAGGATAAGCATAGCCGGTTAATTGAAATTGCGAACCATTTAAATATCGAACACCGAATGTCCAATATCGAATAATGAAGGAAAAATTTCGACATTCGACATTCAAAATTCGATATTATTTGCACTTCTGTTTTTCTTAACCTGATGACATTGCCCGGTATCCCTGTTTGCCGACAGGCAGGCACATCTATCACTAACGCGGGCTGCGGGGGGAAACAAAAGCACGGTGGTCGATAAGAAATATTTTGTTAATTAAAATACCTCATGCCGTCTGCAACCAAAAAATATCTAAATTAGAAAACCTATAAACGCCAACAATGGCGCTGCCAGCGCACTTATCCACATAAACAAACCATGGGACAGTCACTCGTAAAAAACTACTTGCACATCGTGTTCAGCACCAAGAATCGGCAACCGCTTATACATCCGCCTTACGAAAACGAATTACATAGCTATTTAGGAGGCATCTGCAAAAGCCTGGAATGTCAGCCCATAAAAGTAGGTGGCTATACAGATCATGTGCATATTTTATGTATGCTGTCAAAAAAGATAGCTTTAATGAAATTGATTGAGGAAGTAAAGTCCAATTCATCCAAATGGATTAAAACGTTGGATCCATCATTGCAAAACTTTTATTGGCAGGATGGCTACGGCGCTTTTTCGGTAAACCCGGCCGAGGTGGATAAGGTGATAGCCTACATTGCCAATCAGCACGAACACCACAGCCGCAAATCATACCAGGACGAATACCGCGCCTTCCTTAAAAAATACAAGGTGGAGTATGACGAGCGCTATGTATGGGATTAACCTATGTTGCATACACGGCAAACGGCCAGGTTATGTCACCCTTTCAGGGCTATCCCGTGTGTATCGCTTCGCAGCAGCACGGGGCGATGCCCCGTGCTTACAGATCATGCCCTTTCAGGGCTGGCAATCTTATAAAATTTGGTTGTATACAGAAATGCCGCCTTTAGTTGAGCCTTTGACAGGGCAACATATAATTGCAATGACATCCTCGATTAAAAATTCGCCAACATGCCAGCCCTGAAAGGGCAAAATACAACTGCGATGGGCATCGCCCATCGATTAAAAACACATCAACCAAACAGCCCTGAAAGGGTGACATACGCCTGCGACGGACATAGCCCATCGATTAAAAATTCACCGACAACCCAGCCCTGAAAGAGCAAAATCCACCTGCGATGGGCATCGCCCATTAAAAATTCACCAACAACCCTGCCCTGAAAGGGCGACATACGCCTGCGATGGGCATCGCCCATCGACAAAAACACATCAACCAAACAGCCCTGAAAGGGTGACATACACCTGCGACGGACATAGCCCATCGATTAAAAATTCACCGACAACCCAGCCCTGAAAGGGCGACATCCGCCTGCGAGGGGCAATCGCCCATCGACAAAAACCACATCAGCGAAAAGCCCTGAAAGGGCGACATATCAGCCCTTTTTAGTGCAGGTATTGAACAGGGGCCCGCCTGTGCTTCACATTTCGTCTGTAAAAGCCACAAGCGGCCTAACCCGCAGGCAACCACACACACTGCCCTACCATGGAGGCCGACAGGCTGCTCCAGGGGAGCAAAAAATCTTTGTAGCCCCAATAATTAACGTCCTTTGCGTGCCAGAGGTACGCGACATAGGGCCCCCTACCTCGGCACGGAGCGCCATCTTTGTTTTCTGCTACAAAGCTATTCCCCCGCTGGGGAGAAGGTTTTAAATTTGATGACATCGAGCTTTATCCACTGCCGTAGCTAACGTGGGTTGCGGATAATTTAAACTTAGAGTTTTACACAGACATCCTGATTTGCATGCGGGCCACAAGGGAGACCGCCGAGTAGGCAAGGGGAATTTCACCCCAAGCCTCTCACAGAACCGTACGTGAAGCTCTCACTTCATACGGCTCGTCTAACTTATCTTTGCGTTAGGTTCCTCCTCCTTAAAGTTGACCATCTGCTCTAATAAATTAGCCAACCCCTTTGCTCCATTTCCATTACAGAAACTTCATCACTACTACGGGTTAGTCCGCCATCCTTATCAGCTTCGCTATTCGGCCTCGCAGGTATTGCCTACTTGTGCCTTTCACTTGGCATCTGATAAGGACTTCCCGAGTTCTATACAAAAGCCAAAATAAGAGTCATGCCACCTGTATGACGATTGCCTTATAGCCAGTATGCAAGTTCCCGCTATAATCTTTCACCAGTTCGCAAGAAAACCAGCTTTTGACAATGGATTTCGCTCTCTCATCACTTCTTCAGTGGTTCATTCGCATTCATCTCTCTTATTCATACCTGACTACTTCCCGTAGCCTTTTCCCCTTTCCGTTCAATACTGTTCAATTACTCGTTCAGCACCGAGGGGCGGTTTAAAGCCTCCGCTTGCACAGCGACTTTGGTAGGCCTACTACCATCTTTTATACAACATTCAATTACCTTACGGTAATCAATTCACGGCACAACTTGCGGCAGCAGGGGGCTGACGACTTTACAAAAGCACCGTGATTTGCATGCGGGCACACCCCGATACTATCGGGGCGGCAGCAAGAAATACTTGCGATAGCAAGGGAGAACTTCATACTTAGATCAGCGCTATGAGTCAGGAGAGAATATAATAACGATGGAAATTTTATTGTTTATCGTAAGTAAATGGTTTAATATTGTCAAAAGCAAAATTAAACCGTTTTGAGATATTGACAATTATCAAACAGAAAACGACTTATAGCAGCATAGACTATGTTACAAAACAATCCTATATTAAAAGCCTTAATTAATAGCCTCTGGAACACCTTGTGGAGTGGCGGCATTGCCAATCCGCTAACAGCAATTGAGCAAATAACTTATCTGTTATTTATGAAACGCCTTGATGATATGGAAACCCAGTTAGAGGCCATTGCCCAGTTCACTGGTGAAGAATACATCTCCAAAAGGTTTAACGGCACATATGATCCATATGTTGACGAGGTGTTATATCTTTTTAAAGATAAAGATGATTATCCAAAATATGTAAATGATGTAGAGAGGGTTAAGCAGAACATTGAGGAATTAAAAATGCCAAGATCAAAACAAGAACTTCGTTGGAGTCAATTTAAAAGAATAACTCCACCCGATGTGATGCTTGACCACGTTCGTTATAATGTATTTCCTTTTATCAAACAACTAAATGGTGATACATCGCCCTTCACCAAGCATATGGCCAATGCTGTTTTTATTATTGAGAAGCCAACACTACTTTTAGAAGCCATCAATAAAATTGAAGAAATATTTGTAGAAATTGAAAAAGATGCAGTCGAAGGGGGGCACACCTTCCAGGATATTCAGGGTGATGTATACGAAATGTTATTAAGCGAGATCGCACAAGCTGGGAAAAATGGACAATTCAGAACGCCACGCCACATCATTAAATTAATGGCCGAATTGGTAGAGCCACAATTAGGACACAAAATCGCTGATCCAGCATGCGGTACATCTGGTTTTTTACTGGGAGCTTACCAGTATATTTTAACAGATCTGGTCCGTAAAAAAGACAAGCATAAAATTGAAAAAGATGATGACGGCTTTGAAATAGCTACTTATTCCGCTTTTATTGACGAACCAGTAAAGAATATTCTAAACGAAAGTTTCTATGGCTTCGATATTGATGTAACGATGGTAAGATTAGGGCTAATGAACCTAATGATGCATGGTATTGACAATCCTAAAATTGACTACAAAGATTCATTAAGCAAATCTTATAATGAAGCCGGACAATATGACATTGTATTAGCAAATCCGCCTTTTACAGGAAAAATAGACAGGGGAGATGTAAATACAAGTCTTAGAATTGAATCTGGAGCTAGTGAATTATTATTTTTAGATAGAATTTCTTCCATGCTACGTATAGGTGGAAAAGCAGCAGTCATAATCCCTGAAGGTGTATTGTTCGGTAGCAGTAACGCACAAAAGCAAACACGTGAGATATTATTAAAAGACAACCAGTTAGAGGCCGTTATTTCGTTGCCCAGCGGCACTTTCAAACCATATACCGGCGTCAAAACAGCTATTTTAGTTTTTACCAAGGTAGAAGAAAAAAGCAAGACCTGGCATACAGAAAATATTTGGTTTTATGAGTTGCAAAGCGACGGTTATTCATTAGATGATAACCGAAGAAGACTAAAAAACTTCCCACTTCCAGAAACCAAAGACTCATTTGATAGACGAAAAAAAACAACCTCCAACGATCGTAAAACACACTTTTTCGTCCCTATTGGCGAAATATTGGATAATGACTTAGACTTAAGCTATAATCGCTACAAAGAATACGAATATAAAGAACAGACTTACGCCCCACCTAAAGAGATCCTGGCCAAGCTAATAAAGTTGGAACAAGAAATCTTAAAAGATATGGAAGAATTAAATAGCTTAATAGGATGATAACTGAAAAATTCAAAACATTATTCAATTTTGCTCCAAAATCAAATGTAAAAGCTGGGGACGGGTTAGATGAAGGGAACTTTCCATTCTACACATCCAGTTCAACTCTAAAAAAAAGAATTGACAAAGCCCAACATTTTGAAGATGCTATAGTATTTGGGACTGGAGGTAAAGCAAGTGTGCATTTTGCTGACGAACCTTTTGCCACTTCAACTGATTGCATTGTTGCAATAACAAAAAGCGAGAATTTTAATTCAAAATTTGTTTATTACTATTTATTTGGCAATATCCATTTATTGGAAAGAGGATTTAAAGGTGCAGGATTAAAACATATTTCTAAAAAATATATTGAGAATCTGGACATCCCTGTTTTACCCATCGAAATACAAAATAAAATTGTTGGAGTATTGGATAAAGCAAGTTCATTGGTAGCTAAAAGAGAGCAAACAATAAAAGTATTAAATGAATTGCTAAGGGCAACTTTTTTGAATATGTTCGGTGACCCGATATCGAATAGCAAACTATGGGACATGGAAAATCTCGGCACTATTGCTAAGTTAGAGAGGGGCAGATTTTCACCCAGACCAAGAAATGATCCATCGTATTTTGATGGGGATTATCCTTTCATTCAGACAGGCGATATTAATAGTAGCAAATACAGGTTAAGAACTTATAAGCAGACCTTAAATAAAAAAGGGATTAAGGTTAGTAAAAAATTTAATAAAGGAGATATCTTAATAGCAATAGTGGGTGCTACTATTGGAGCAACAACTATTTTGCAGATTGATACATATGCAACTGATAGTGTAATTGCGATAAAATCTAAAGAAAAAACCAATAATGTTTTTCTTGAAATGTTATTAAGATTTTATAGGCAGGTTTTATTAGATACTGCCCCCGAAGCAGCTAGAGCAAATATAAATTTATCAATACTTGATAGACTTAAAATAATTATACCTCCAAAAGAGTTACAAGAAAAGTATTTAGATATTGATAAGAGAATTGAAGCTGACATTAATGGATTATATCAATCGCTCATTCAATTAATTGAATTGCAACAATCTTTAGTTCAGAAAGTATTTAGCGGTCAACTCAATTTCAATATTGATTTTGAATTACATGCACTAATTAAGGAAATTGATATAAGCAAAAAGGAAAATGACCTCTCAAAAATAAGTGGAGACATTGCTTATTTGCAAAGATTGGTGGATAAATTAAACACACAGGAATTTAGAGAAAAAGATTTATATAACAAGGCTAAGCATGTCGCTTTTCAACTAATGGCAGTCAATAAAGATTATAGAAAAGTACAGCAGGGATATAACGAGAAAACTCAAAGTATTGAACTTATTTTAACATGAAGTTACTCAAGCTGAAAATAGGTGATATGCCAAAGGAAAAACAATTTCGAAGTCTATATCCGGGCTTTGAGATTGAGTTTCATACTTTTGATGACAAAGGTCTTAAAGCTATGGAGTCCTTTAGTCCTTTTTGTTTTGCTGGCTTAAATGGCAGTGGTAAATCAAATGTACTTGAGGCGTTATCTGCTATATTTTTTCATTTAGAATGTTGTGTAGCAAAGTTTAAGCCTGATACTTTTGAGAGATATTTTCGTCGCAACGAGTGCATGCCTGACGCTTATTCTTTAGAGTATCTTATAGGACAACATAATAGCAAGCCATATGCATTAGCTTATTTTGATAAGATAGTCATCACAAAAAAAGTGGGGGAAGCGCCAATTATGATGAGACAAGCTTTCCCATTCTCAAAAGATGTAGAAGTTTACCCAGTTTCATTAGAGCCGAGATTTGATACAACCTTTCCCGAGGCTGCTGAAGGAAAATTATATTTACCACAAATTATTGTAGGATATTCTTCTGGTGAAAATGAAATTTTAAGCCTTCCTTTTCGTAAAAGCCGCCTATTGAATTTTGATAAATATCGCGAAGATTATTTAAAGGGATATCGCTTTGAAGAACCCGAAAATAGTTTAATTTATATCGATGCTCAAATGAGCCAAGCTGTGCTCCTGGCTTGTCTATTGTACGAAGATGAAGAAACATTAAAGCCGTTACGCAAAGAATTACAGATAATAGGTCTGAGAAGTTTCAGGATGAATATCAAACTTAGTCCTTCTTTTGATTCTGTAAGTAAGAAACAATATATTTTATCTGATCACATCAACGACAAACTTGAAGAATTAAAGAAATGTGCTACTACATGGAATGTGTTTACGGAAACCATTAACGGAGAGCATGGGGCCACATATAAGTCGACCCTTATCTTAGATTTCTTTATAGACGACGAAGTACATACTAAAACAGTATTCAAGAAATTCTTTACCACGTCATTTGAACTTTTTCGTTTCTTACAGGTTCTATATGAATTAAATGCCATCTCTGTACTTGAAAGCACTAAAGAGGATGTGTATGGTTCAAAAGGCGTTTATACAGATTGGAAAATACCGACAGAAATACCTGAAAATAACGTTTTCTATTTTGAGGATTTTTACATACTAAAGGAAATTAACGGAGATCCTAAACAACTCCTGCTTAGAGAATTTTCGGATGGCGAGCATCAGTTTTTACATACAATGGGCATATGTCTAATGCTAAAAGAACGAAAAAGCATCCTTTTGTTAGATGAGCCGGAAACACATTTTAACCCAAGCTGGCGTGCAAAGTTTATTAAAATGCTCGGTGATAGTATTAAGGCAGGAAATAATAAAGACTATGTGAACGGAAGATTTAATGTTCATTATTTAAAAGACATTTTACTTACCTCGCATTCACCTTTCATCATTTCTGATTGTATGCCCGATAATGTTATATTCTTCAAAAGAGAACCAGAAACAAAATTACTGGAAGCCAAAAAGGCCTCTCAAATGGGCTTAAATACTTACGGTTCAAGTGTGGATTATATTTTAAAGAACTTCTTTAAAACCGATTTAATCTCTAATAAATCATTCGGCGAATTAAAAGAAATTATCGATCATGGGACAATTGATGAACTAAGAAAAGCTGTTGAAGATTTCGGAGAATCTAGTGAGAAGCAATTCCTATTCAAAAAGATCTACGAAAAAATGAAAAATAGAGATGATAATTAGGCTTCAAAAGTTAACAACTGGTATCAGCGTTATTCAAGAAATTCCTGAGATGTTTTTTAGGAAGATTGAAAATTCTGATGGCTTTGGCAACCATTTATTTCCTGTGTGGGTAAATGGGGTTTTTGGAGCAACATCTTTGACAGAAAAATTTGAGATTATATATAACAAGTACAAGGCCATTGGCAGTAAAGCAGACCGTGACAGGATAATTGACGCCTTTAATCATAACAACCAAATTGAAAATCTTTGCAATAACTTGGCCGGTTCGTTAATAATAGAATTAAATGACCTACCTACAAATATTCAAAACGATATTGACACATTATTTCTTTATTTATATAATACAGCAATAAATTATCATCCATTTGAAGCACATGTAGCTGACAAACTCAAAGAATCAATAGATCGATTTATAATTAATAATGGTATAGAAGTATGCCCTTTTTGTGGTCTTGAAGGATTTTTGAATCTTGAGGGCCAATCTCGAATTGCCCTTGACCATTGGCTTTGTAAGGATTTGTTTCCGATGTCTGCGGTTAATTTTGACAACTTATTCCCCATTGGTTCAAAATGCAATGAACGGCCGGCGAAGGGTTCAAAAAACATATTAATTGATGCCCCAGCGACAAGAAATCGTGTACAAGCTTTTTATCCTTATTTAGCACACGGTGGAGTAACAACTTCCTTTAACTACATAAATGAGCCATCTATATTAGGTATTTCCGATGCCGATTGGAATTATAACATCAGCCCAACTAATGTAGCCGAACAAAGCATCTTCGATAGCTGGAACACCACTTTAAACATTTCTATTCGGTATTTAGATTACTTTAGAAAAAACATATTTCCTATGTGGGAATCAGATTATAAGCGTTTCATCGAAGATGATCATGATATAAATCATGCGCAGACTATTACTGAATTAAGGCAGAACTTTAAAATTTGGAAAGCATCCTTTCCATTAAAAGGTAGGCCAGGCTCTATTTTGTATCGCAGCTTTATTGATTATTTGATTAATCAAGCTTCAGATGCGTACTTATTTGGTCTTTGCGAAAATTTCAAGAGATTATGATATAGATTTTATGTGAATAATGCTGTAGCTCCCCCTTAGCGCAAGTGTTGTGCGGCTGCCTGCGTGAGAGTCACTTGTGACTTCCTTTAAACAAATACCTATCATAGCACAGGTGAGCCAACGCTCAAACCATTACTCAACACCTGCGCTAAAACGTGTTTAGTCGTCCAGGTTAATCACCCGCGCTGTATTAAAAGCGCCATGCTCATGATGCCGTACGTAGCCAAGCTGGTTTGTTACCAATTGGGTTTTACCGAGTGTAAAATTGCCGGTGCCTGCATGGTTGTGCCCATATATCCAATAATCGGCACCAAAGGCGGTAATTAAATGATCAAGGTCGGTAGCAAATGCGTCATTCAGCGGGCTGCCGGCGTATTCGGCCGGGTAATTCAAAAACGTGGGCACATGGTGGGTAATGATGATATTTTTTTCGCCCTGGCTATCATTGGGCTTTTTGTTAAAACAGCTATGCAGGTACGCCACGCAGCCGGCATGCATCCGGTTATATTGTTGTACCGATAAGCGCCGGCCTTCAAACCTGATGGCATGGAAATCCATCAAGCCCCGTTCGATGTGCCAGGCGTTTAATGCGCCGATGTTTGACCATAAGGTAGTAAAATGCAGCCGGCAATTTTTTAGCCGGATGCTTGTATTGTTCAGCAGCGTTACATTAGGGCGGATAGCTTCACAAAAAGCACCGGTACGGTTAGCCAGGTCGGAATTGTAATACTCGTGGTTGCCCGGAACCCAATAGGTTTGCCGGTAGTTATCGGCTATAAAACTGAAAAAATCCTGGTGTTTATCAATCAGCTTTAAAGGCATCACGTCGCCCGCAAGCAACAGGATGTCGCCGGTTACTTTTAATGGGTTCTGCTTTAGGTACTCCACATTTTCGGGAAACTCCAAATGAAGATCGGATGCTATTTGTAAACGCATAGTAACTGCTTTTTAACCTTGGCGGCAAATAACAAATTTTCTGGTCCGCATGCAAGTCGAGATGATTTTGTGGAGCCTTGAAGCCTACGGTTTCCCGGCGTTCGCGTTAGGGATTGAAATGGATACCGGCCCGAGCGTAAGGCCTGCAGGCGTATAAATGTAAAGCCCGGCCCGAAGGGAACGCACTTTTGAAGAAGAATCAAGAGGTTAGAGTCAAGAATTAAGACTTTTTGTTCCTTGGCGACTTAGTTATAATTCTAAATCGTTTGAAATTCTAAAATCTAATTTCTAAATCCTAAATCGCTTGAAATTCTAAAATCTAATCTCTAAATCCTAAATCGTTTGAAATTCTAAAATCTAATCTCTAAATCCTAAAATTTAAAATCTAAAAAAACGAAATCGAACATCCGGATTCATTTAAAATTCTAAAATCTAAATTCAAAAATAAATCCGAAATCGAACATCCGAATTCCGAAATCATTCCTGCTTAACGTCGATCTATGTTAGGTTTAAAGCGCGTTAAATTGCTAATAATTATAGCTAACTTTAAAGCGCTTAACAAAATACGTTTTTTAAACATGGCTGATTCTCCACAATTAAATGATATCATTTTTTATAGCACCCCGGCAGGTAACATAAAAATTGAAGTAATTTTTAATGCCGAAACATTTTGGCTTACTCAAAAACGTATGGCCGAACTTTTTGGGGTAGAAAGCCATACTATTACTTACCATTTAAAGGAAATTTTTAAAACCGGTGAACTTGACGAAAATTCAACTACTCGAAAAATTCGAGTAGTTCAAAAAGAAGGCAACAGGGATGTAAGCCGGGATTTAGATTTTTACAACCTTGATGCAATAATAGCGGTCGGTTACCGGGTAAACAGCTTTGAAGCCACCCAATTCAGGATCTGGGCCACCAAAACGCTCCGCGAATATATTGTTAAAGGCTTTGTGCTTGACGATGAACGGCTAAAGCAAGGCAAACGCTTCGGCAAAGATTATTTTGATGAGTTACTGGACAGGATACGCGAGATACGGCAGATTTCCAACTAAATAATTATATTTACGATCTGAACCAGATCACGATATGAATTTAAAACCGCTTTGCCTTGTCCTGTTTGTAGCTTTCGGCTTCAATGTTTTTGCACAATCGAATTACCATGAGGGTTATATCATAAAAAATAACGGCGATACCGTTAAAGGATACATTAACCACCGCGACTGGGAGCGATCGCCCATAGTGGTAGATTTTAAGGTTGAAACCGGCAGCCAGGTACAGCAGTTTGATGCTGCGGCCATTAAAGGGTTTGGGGTAACCGGCGCCGCTGCTTATATTACCTACACGGGCCCGGTGAGTATGGATAAAATCAATTTCCCGGATTTGCCCGATGGTTTTGACACTACCCAAACAGTAACCGCTATATTTTTAAAGCGCCTGGTAACCGGCAAGCATTTAACCCTTTTTAAGCACACGGACGATATTAAAACCCGCTTTTTTATTGCCGAAACAGCCACCGAACCGGCCGAACTGAGGTACCATGTGTACTATAACCCCCAAAGGGAGGTTGCCACATCGGATGCGTATAGGGGGCAATTTTTGTGGTACATTAATAAGTTTAACCCCGCAAACACCAAACTGATTTCGCGCGCCCAGCAGGCAACTTTTGACGATGCCAGCCTGGAAGGTGTGGTTAACCAAATAAACGCCAATGAGGCGGCCGCAGGTAGCAAACAATCAAACACCAGGCTGTTTGTTGGCATAGCCATGGTGAGTACCGAAACCAAGTTGAGGGATATTCATGATTTTACTAACCCAACGGTATCAAACTACAGGTCGTTATCGCCCAAAATTAATTTCGGCATTGATGTGTTTGGTAACCCCAAGGTTCAGCAAGTGATATTCAGGGTGGAGTTGTCGTTAGGGTACATTACACCGCGGCTGCCGTACCCGGTAACCATAAATACGGTAACTACTAACGAGATTTATTCGATTAACCAATTTACCACTGCGCTTACGCCACAGGTGATATTTAACTTTTACAATAAAGACGATGTTAAGGTGTACCTGGACGGCGGGATAGGGATTAATTATTCGGTGTACCCGAAGAACAAAATCACCCTTGCCGATGTAAATGCCAATAACGGCACCACCGCTACGCCGCGGCCGTTCGCCCTTAATGCGTTATGGATTAACTTCCCCATACAAACCGGGGTAGTGCTAAACCGGAAAGCAGAAATTTCGTTTACGTTTGCACCCTACGCCTATTTCACCAATAGCGCCACTGCTTACGCCGGCAACAAACCCATGAGCCTGGGAGTAAAATGGCTGTTTGGCAAGCATTAATTTTGAGGATAAACACGGCGGCCCGGATGGAATGATCCCTGCAAAAATTACTGCTGCTTTGTTAATTGTAATGACGGAGTCTTTAGTCAGAAGTCCTAAGTTCTCAGTAAAAAAGAATAAAATTGGCTTTTGGCTCAAGACTTGGCACTATTAACTTAACACAATACATCAAACCCCGGCGGCATTTGGCCGCATCCGGATTTAGGAATGATCGTTCCAATTAAATTGAACATGGCCGGGTGGTGGGATGGCCTGTTGTAGCGGCCGGTTAACCGGGATCGGTTGCCGGGCACTTGCTGGTCCCTTTGCCCCGCTGCCACCACCTTCCCAGACTAATGACCAATGACGAAAGGGGGGTGTTAAACGCAAAAACCCCTCATCATTAGGATGAAGGGTTTTACGATAAGATCTGGCACCGACCTACTCTCCCACGTTTTACCGCAGTACCATCGGCTCTGGCGGGCTTGACTTCTCTGTTCGGAATGGGAAGAGGTAGACACCGCCGATATAGGCACCTGAATATTTTTAGTTAGTGGTTGATTGGGTTAAGTGGTGAGTGGTTATATGGCGTTTAAACCATTCACTCAATCAACTTAATAAACCATTCACCATAACTTGACATATTATTGAAAGAAGTAAGTAAATCAGAGAAAACAACAATATTGTATTGTTCGGTTATACGTACTACGTAAAACGTATTACGTATAACCTATTATTACCTGCTATGAGAAAGCTTCGGGCAATTAGTATCACTCGGCTATGATGTCACCACCTTTATACCTAT
>Ga0307515_10001028_pt1 | contig 63741 bp, 69 predicted proteins | sample 17_EM_MG_FD_194513 | JGI IMG/M metagenome (GOLD analysis project Ga0307515, IMG submission 194513) | Populus trichocarpa ectomycorrhiza microbial communities from riparian zone in the Pacific Northwest, United States - 17_EM | ecosystem: Host-associated > Plants > Roots > Unclassified | place... | reverse complement strand
GGGAAGCTGCGGGGGCGGCGCGCGGGGAAGGGGGGGAGAAGACAGATGATGCCGGAGAGTTGGTGCTGTTTAGTTGTAGACATATTTTCCACCGCAAGTGTTTGGACGGGTTACAGATACAACAGGAGGCTGTTGCGAGTGTGGTGATGACGGAGGAGGAAGATGGTGGCGAGTTTAGATGTGTTGTTTGTCATGGAGGGGGACAAGAAGGGGTGTTTTAGAAGCCCTCCCCAGTTAATACGGAAAGATGTTTTTTTCTGTTTTTTTTTCTTTTTTGGAGATTTCAATTTTTGGGGTGTTTATTGTGCGGGTGATGATGCATGAAGGAAGGGTTACGTTGGTTGGGATTCTGGATTCCCTGTTTTTTTTTTCTTCTTCTTCTCATGTTTGAAGGTGTTTCTGGTGATTCCCAACTCCATGGTTGTGTTGTAGTGGCTGAAACTTTCTTATGAATCACCGACGTTCAGCCCCCAGGGTTTTTTTTTTCATGAAGACCAAATACTTGAGTATGTTGGGTACTAACAGCATAAGTAAGCCACCGCCATATATTGCATGCGGAGATGTTTTACTGCCGAGTATTATCTATCTGCAAAAACCCAACGGCAGATTACGCGCAATCCGAATCCCGAAGAAAACAACGAGCGAGTCGGCTTGCGTCGATTCCGATATTTTTCCATGCAAGATGGATGTAACTTTCGGAACCCGCGCCGGGGGGATTTCCCACGCACGCACGCACGGACGCAAATGCAGCATCCCCGATCTTCCGAAATCGAAAACTTGCATGCAAAAAGAACTCCCTTGAGTGGCAGGGACGGATAACTGCTTTTTTTTTCTTTTTTTTTTTCCTCGGAACACGAAACACATGGTTGGAAAGTATCGTACCTATCGACATCTACAACACAGGATAGACTATCATAGAAGATTCCCTACCTCCAAAGGGAGAATAACCGTAGAAGAAGGTAGGGATAGGTATATAAACAAAAAGGAAAAAAAACCCCAAAAGTGCCCCCAAAACAAAAAACACACAGTTAATTCCCATGCTGACCGTTTCATCTCCCCATAACACCTCCCCCCCCAAAAAGATATGTAACTCCCCTACATTTCACATCGTAAACCAACCCAGATGTGACCCAAAAACCCAACGATCCCTAGCATAGCAAAAACAGACGAAGAGAAAGGACCTAACCGAGAGATATCTCTGCAAGTCCCGTAAAAAAACACCCATTCCACGCCATAATAAGGTTCCGAAGAAAGAAGACAAGTATTCCTATCTAGAGTTATGTAAAAAACCCGAATCGCCCCAAGTGTGCCCTACCATCAATCCAAAAAAGATATTGTACAAAAGAAAATGTGCATTAGTAGTATGAACTATTTTTTGCTGAGTCTTCGACCGAGCCAGCTCTTCCGTTTCGCCTCGACTGGTGCGGCGGGGGTATCGGATAATCTGATGACATTCTTCTTGGCGGGTCCCTGTGATGGTGTTGAGGATACCTGATGTTGTAGGGGGCTGGTATGATAAGCTGCTCCGTTCGGTTGTCCCCAAGAATTTGCGGGCGGTCCAGTTCCATAAGAAGAACTTGGAGGGTAGGCGGGATAGGAAGGACTTGGTGTGTAAGCTGCTCCGTTGGAAGGTCCTCCGTGGTCGGCAGCTCCGTTTCCATGTCCCCAGGGCATGTCCGGTTCCATCGTCCCAGAAGAATTCCCACGAGATCCTTGACCCACAGATTCGCCATATCCAGTGTCTGCATAGCCACCGGTTCCGGATCCGCCAGAATAGTTCCTCGCCCGGTGCTGTGGAACTGGAGCTGTTGCGATCATAGACTCATTCAGGTGGTTGCGGCCAGTGTGCGCTCCAAAAGATGCATATTGATCCTCTCCAGAACTACAAGCCAATTAGTACTGGACGGCTGTGCAATCTGTAGATAGTATTATACCTATGAGACAATGGCGTCGCTGAGTTGCCCATACGGTTCCCATAATGCATTCTCTCCACAGCCGTTCTATCGAAACTCCGACCGCCCTGCGACGATGGGCCCGATCCTTGTCCTCCTTCTATAACCAAAGTTAGACCGAGTCTCAACGAAGCTCAGCCGTTGTAAACAACGACTCACCTTCGCCACCATAGTAAGAGCGTCTGTAACCTCTATCGATCGACTCTTGGAACGATCGAATTGTATCTAACGGGCGTTCCCATCTGTTTCTCGTCGGGTTCGTGAGATCGGGTTCCTCTGCAAATTAGAGTCAGCGCCCAGTAAGATAGACGATTTCCAGCCATTGGAGGCGTTCATACTGATTTCGCGGCCCCAAACGTCTTTGTGACTGAACTGTGAAAGTCCTTGTCGTGGTTTCTCTTGATTAACCTGAACTAAAAGCGAGAAAATCCATCAGCCGCGTGCAACTTTGTTACATGCTTTTCCAGAAGGTCCCAGGCATTAGAACCGCGCCGGCCATAATTTTCCCCACATGTGGGTGGGCGGAAATTATCATAACACTAAGAAGCGCACGGACGGGAAACCCTTACATGGCTGCAGCTCAGTGATAGCTGTGGACGGGTCTGCGGTAGTCGACATTTTATTCTTGCGAGTTTTCTCAAGGTGTTTGAGTGTTGCCCGGGCTTCCTTCAATTCTTCTTTTCTTTTCGACTTGCCAAACCAACCCATCGATGGGGAACTGCGAGGTTTTTCAACTTATATGCAACCGGGACGCTTGTTACCAATAGATAACTAAGGTGACGTGCGAAAAAATTGCCAGGGAACAGGAAGGCGGTAGATATAGTCTAGTGTAGCCCTGGTTCTAGCTCCGCAAAGGTGGTGACGCGCGGCACAATGCGTGGAAACCCCCTCGCTCACTTCTGACCAACCCAGGGGGGGCAGTGATGCACGCTGAGTCGGACGTTTTTCTCAGAGCTAGGGAATTAGCATAGGTAGTGTCAAGGAACGTTGGTGGTTCGCGGATCGGCAGGTCGACGGATGGCGGTGAAACAAAGGCAACCGATCAGGACGGTGATTGGCATACCAATATTAGACTTACGCAGAAGGAAACAGGATTGAAAGAGAACAAGCGAGTGGAGTGGAGTAATGTAAAGAATAGCAGAGCCAGAGTTCCGCTGGACTGATCAGCAAATGACTCTCTTCTTGAAAAGATGGCTGGCTGAACGGGGTAGATAGAGAAGGTGGGAAGGAGGGGAGAAATGGCTTGAAGAGATTTCGTATCTCGCTGCCCTTTCAATGTGCCCAGTTCCAATGTTCGGGCCCGGCAAGACAGTTCAGGTGCTGGTGGGTGTACTCGTGCTTCTGTCGTCAGATACTTGGCCAACATCAGCTTCAGCCATCTGAGACCTGGAGCACTTGCCGGATCAGCGTTTCGAACGCTGTCTCGCCTTAGTCTAGCTTACGGCGGTTGCGGTTGCGGTCGCGGCTGTGCGACGCTGCATCCTCGCTGAGAACGTGCTAATCTGCACGTTCCGGCGCTCCATCAGGCTCGTTGGCCCACACAAGTGCAACCTGCCAGATGAGTTTTTTGGCTCCCCGAACTGCGCGACTATGACGACAGTGGCTTGGTAAGCCAATGCGGATGCGGTTAGCGAGCGGATCTTATCCCCGCTTTGGAGCCCGGGCATGTCGCTGGCTGCCTTGACGACTGCTTGCCACTAGCTGTCGTTCCAAATTTGGAATCATAACCCTACTCCATCCATACGCACGTCTCCACAGCCCCGCACGCACTGTCACTCGAAAGCAACCTGCGGCTACGGTTACTTCATTAGACTTTGTCTCATCTCGTGGGGAATGCCACGATGCACTGCATCTATGCACAGTATGGACATAAAAGTCTGCTACGTACGAATAGGAACCCGCTTGGCAAACCCGAACACCTCTATCCCGTGCTGACAATCGCATCCGGCGGCGGCCTTGAGCCCAGACTTCCAAGATCGGGCGATGCCAATGTGCGATCACCGACCACTAAGCTCGCACCTGCTGGAAGGGTCTGCCGCGTGTGAATTTTCACGGCTGTCGGAGGGGGGAGGCGGAGGTAGTGGGGTATGTAGGAGCTTTAACGTACCCATTGACATGACTAGCAGTTACCAGGTCACTACTTCCTAGAGCAGCGGAATTCCCAGCAACCGTTCCGAAACTTTTGTTCGGAATCCGAAGGTCTTCTAGCATCGCCTACGCGTCCATCATATGTTTTGTAGGGTACACCGGGCGAACGAACTGTCATCCACAACTTATTGACATATCACATGCACTGGGAACCCGGACCTTTCTTTCTGGCAAATTTCATGCCCTTCACTAGGTGTGTTGAGGAACTAGGACTTCTACTTTGGAAAAATTAGAGTGTTCAAGCAAGCATTCTCCTAGGGAGGAACAGTGAACAATAAGAACGGGTTCGCAGGAGTGATCTTGCAGTGGACGCCAATGGAGACGCTGCATGTTATCCCCGTACCGTTCAACAAGGTGGGGGCAGAAAGTCAAATCCTCCCTTGGCGGAATCCGATGCAGTCTGTCGTCAATGATGGATTGGAAGAATGATCTGGCAAGCCACGTACTATCAATATAGCCCTACACCGCTTGTTAGAGACTTCAGCAATCAATATATATAACTTTGTCTCTCCGCAAATAGTATTCCATACCTACCGGAAATTTGACTGAAGCAAGCAAGAGTGATCTCTATCTTTAATTTCCTAAACGAGTAAAGCTCGGAGAGAGCATCAGGTGAGTCGCTGTCCACGAACCTAGAGTCATCCCTAATAGCAACCCCAGATATATCACCGTACCAGCTATGAGATTCCGCCGGGCTCGCTCTCACCAGAAATATCAACAACCCGACATAACGTCCGACATAGCGCACGAGATAACGCCGCCCGATTCTCGAGAGTCAGTCGATGGAGTGCCGCTCTTGATGGAGGCTTCGCAAAAACGGTGGTTCAGCGTGCCTGCATACCTTCGCATGGCCTGTTCCAGATGGCTTCGATTATGATGATGACGGTTTACCGGTGATTTTTGATATCTCTGAACGTAGCTCACGAATAGTTGTTTCATCAATACACTTGGACTGCTCTACTGCTTGCTGGAATCACTTTATCTAGAGTGAACGACGATCTTGGGTTCAGCTGTGCCTTCATCGATAGTAACACTTACTCGCATTGTAGATGCAATACCTTCAACGTGTGGTAAATGTGAAGAAGGGCCAGTGTTAACGAAGGCGCGGCCGGTTTTGGGGTCATCTACGATTCCATTCTGGATAGAAGCAGTTTACGGGCAGAACAGTTCGTGGTACCCCAAAACAACAACTAATAAGCTTTGTACCGAGATATCAGAGATCGGCGGACGTGGTAAATCGTCGTCATCATCTGGAACTGAACGGACTGTGCTTAGGGCTTGAGAGAGGTTGTGAGGAGAAAGCTCTTTGCTAAATATCTTCACTTTCCTTCGATTGGGGGCAAATTCTTTCTTGGGTACTGTACATTTGACGGACTATTACTAACTCAGGTTTCATTGGTGGGGGGAGCTTTTGGGTTGTAGTATATGGAGGAATCGACATGGTGATGGATTGTGTATTTTTGTGGATATGTGTATACTCTAGACAGCTGATAGCTCACTGAGAGAACCTTTGTCACAAATCACGTCTTTTCAGGCAAAACAGTTCTCGCCAAAACGCATCCCAAACTCCCTGATACATCAAAACCATCAATCCGGGGCGAACACAGCTCCACCAATCTTGTTTCTCTGCCTGCCTTATTCACCCACGGGCAGATAGTCAGAAAAGGGCTTGAAACAATGATTAAGTGCCAGGACAAGCGAGGAGTTCAAGACAGCGAACCACATACTTGCACTCGCATTAGTCAGGTATCTAAGTTCTCTTGTCGAGCGAGTGTCATATCGGCTCTACACCGTCGCTAGATAGATATACAGGAGGGTATGATGGGCACTTTACTACACTCATAGATCCCAGTTCAAGCGTTGATAGCAATATCTTCACTTCACAAGCACATCTTCAAACCTTCATCTATTGCAATCGGAACGGCAGTCGTGATTCATAAACGCTATTCCCCAAGAAAGCAAATCTAGCGTGTAGTCTCTCCACTCCACCCTCTACCAGTTCATCCTGCACTTCGCCTCCAGCTCAGTATGGAACTCTGGCAGCTCGTAGACATTGGTGTTTCCTTCACGCCCCACACATTAGCACTTGCATCCTCCCCCACCCAAGGAATCAACATACCGGTGTAAATATCCTCCCAATCAATCGAGCAGTCTCGATTCTCGAGAATATCCTTGTGGAGATTACTCGGCCCTCCCAGCTGAATCGGCTTATAATCCTATCCCCCCTCATCCTCATTAGCCTCTCCCACCCCCACCCCACATCTTGAACCAAAAACATACCGCACACATCCTAACCTCCATCCCCCTCCTGATCGGCTCAGCAGCACCGTACAGCCGTCGTAGCCCCTCCATCTTGAGATTCATCTGCGTCTCGTCCCAGTTCTTGAGTCGCGCCTCGAGCGGGTGGCGCGCGTTTACGTCTGTGGACACAGAGTGCGGGCCAGAGTTGCGGAGCGTGTCGGGCACGGAGCTGATGGAGGGCGCGCTTTTGTTGGTCGAGACTGAGGAGACCGAGGTGCTGTGTGCGGCGGAGGGGATGATGCGGAGAGACTGCGGGGTTTGGGTTAGCTGGGGAGATAAAGGGGGGGCGGGGGAGGGTAGTACCATGATGAAAGTAGTGGTGGGTTGATGGATGGATGGATTGTGTTGGTGGGGGATGAAGGTGGTAGTTGAAGGAGGGAAGTTGGGGTATGAGGCTCGGATGGGTCACGTGATAGATACTGTCTAGTGGACGAGCGAGATTTCGTGAGGAACAAATTACTGGCCTTTCAGCATTTTACTGTTAGACTGTTGGTAGAGCGCCCAGTTGTTGCATCTATCTACCAGGCATGGAATATGTGTGCAAAAGCATGGAATAGATATCAAAGATGGCGGGTGATTCTACATGGCCTTGTCGTGTTCCATCAGGGCAGGCGTAAATACCCATCACGAGTTGTATTCATTCCAATGGGAAATATGCATCACGGAACCTGATCAATAGATTTTATAATTTTTTGGCGAGACAAGTTGTGATTTAGTTCCCTATACGAAGAAATTTCCAAAAAGACATCGTTGTACTCTAAGCTGAGGGCGTAGCCAAATGTACTCTGGCCTTTGGCCATACCTTCAAGCTAGCTGCGCATCGATTGTATTGCTCGCGCTTGTCTTACATGCAATTACTCAATATCAATTACTATCGTATGACTCTACTCATCTCCAGCCAATGACTACTAATACAGTCAATACCATGACAACACATTAAACCAGAGGTAACAACTCATCTCAAACTAACGCCTGTCGCCCCACACAACCACCTCTAAAATCTACACTGGAAACGCCGTCTTCTCCACAAGATTCTATGCAACTGTTCAATCAGTGCCATTGTCCAATAGAAACTCCCGAAAATCGACCTTCAAAACGGCAATCCATACCATATATTCAGTCAGTCACATTATTCACATATGCACAATTACCTCCGTAAATCAGAACACACGGAATAATCACATCACCTACCATGACAGCGATCACTTGTTACCCCTCCAACAGGCTTCCCATCACTGTCCGCGGACTTGTCACCAGCGACCTCAAGCACATTTTCACAGCCATCACTGAATTGTCCACGGCACGTCTTTTCTGCCTTATTGACCCAATCCCTGAGAGGCTGTCTATTGCCGTCCAATGCTTTCATAGTCTTGTGTGATTGCAGTGTTGATGACGAGTGCTTGGGTTAATTGGATGTCTTTTTTAAGCTCGGTTTTGACGCCGTCAATTCCGTCCCTAAAATCCTCAACATCTGCACAACCCTGACGCTCGTTCCAAATGACCAAACCGGCACCGCCTAAACCAGCGACAAGAGTACTGTAACGAGCGCGATGGTTCGGACGAGGGTTTGATTGTGACGGAATTTTTCAATACCGAATACCCAAGAGTGGACAGAAACTCGAATAAAATCTCTTCAGACGGGGCATTTGTGACGCGTGACGTCCGAAGCATCGTGCTCGGTACAGTAGCCAGCGGATTTTTACTGGTAGAGATACACCCTAGAAAAGATATGATACTCAGTGATCGGATCGGTTTCTATAGAATTTCGAAATGAGAACAAACCTGCAATTCTACTTCCGATCGTAGAAGATATCGTAGAGCATTATCGTGAAGATTTTATCGTCTTAGTCGAGTGCAAACCTGCCGAACGATCAATACTCTCGTGTGTGTACAGGATTGTGTAAAGCTACATAAAAGACGGGGGATGGGACCCCTTAAGTAATCTATCACTCGCGACTTCTTCGTTCTGAGTGTAAAAAACGGGCAGCTCCAGTTCCATCTTTTCTGAAGGTAATTGAATGGTCCCTTGTCCAGCGGCTTCACAAACAAGCTTTCCCTCGCTTACTCCCGCCTCACCTCTCAACCCCACAACCATGGTGCAAGTAGCAGAGCTTCTCGCCGACCTAACACTCCTCAAAACCATCGTCCCCCTCCCCCTCCCCCTCCCCATAATCTCGCTAACAGCACATCATCAGAACTCGACAGAAGCGTTGTCGCTCGTCTCCGCAACCACCACCACCACCGCAGACTCCGATGCGGACCCAGATTTCAAGCGCGCAATGGAGTTTCTAGCGCTGCGCTCGGAGCAGATCCAGCACGATGAGTTGACTGAGAAGCGGCGGGCTGTGGCAAAGGTTATTGCACGGATTAATGGCGAGGAGGAGGAGGAGGCGGCGGTGGAAGAGAGTAGTGAGGAATCGCAGAGTTCTGGACAGGTGGGGAGGATGGCGGGGGCATGGAGAAGGAGTCCGTGATATGATAGGGGGACAGGAATAACACTTAATCAATCGCATATGGGTTTATTCGGCCCAGGAGTGATACCATCAGCCATGCCATTTTTCATCATATCCGGGGATGAGGATCTCGTAGAACCCATAATTGTGCATACGCTTGCTTAACAGCAGCAAAAACCATCCTTTTATTTCCAACCGTACCGGGGCGTTTTATGTGTATCTTGCGTCTATATGGATCTCTAGTCTAGTTACCAGTACTTCCAAACCCGCCAGCACCCCTGACGCTCTCCTCCAGCTCCTCTACCACAACAACGTTCGGAGTATAAATCTGCCGCATCAATTAGCAACCCTCTTCCTTTCTCTCCACTCAGAAAACTCACCCGCTCCAGAATCAACTGCGCCACACGATCCCCCTCCTGCACCTCAAAATCTGTCTCAGCATGATTAAACAGCAAAACCTTGACCTGGCCGCGGTAATCCGCATCAATTACTCCAGCTCCAACATCAATGAAGTTCTTCGACGCTGCAAACCCGCCATTAACTAAGATAGGACAGGGACAGGACAGGAAAACAAACCGAGACCGCTCCTGGGCGCAATCCTGCCGTACGTTCCTGCCGGCACGGCCATTGAGACATCGGTATCGACCAGGCCCTTTCCGCGCGCTGGAATTGTGATGGCCTTGGAGGCGTACATATCGTAACCGGCGGCGAACTCGGAGCCGCGGGTGGGAGCGCGTGCGGATGAGGAGAGGAGCTTGATTTGCAGGTTGGGCAGGCCGGCGGGATTGGTAACGGGCGATGTGGTGGTAGACATGGTTCTTTGTTTCTTTGCAGGAGCGGGGGTGGTTGGAGAGAGGGGGTGTTTGTCGGTGGAGACTTCAGTACGGGGGGGAGTGGAGGGTGCGGACATGGTGTGTGCGGTGTTGACGGTCGATGGGGGGACGTATAAAGTACTTATACTTGTTGTTAGGGCTTGGCTTGTCCCCTTGCGTCTACTGTTCAGACGCGATTGGAGGGTGGTACAGTGTGAGGCCTGCAATTGGCAGGTGCGAATGTGATACCGTATCACTGCACTGCAATTCATGGCGGTGGATGAGAGAACCCATGAATACGTACCAGTTCTACTTATGACTTTACGACAACTACTAAAACAAAGTATAAAACCACCTACACCACAAGACACTGCCCAACATCGACAGCAGAATCATCCGAAGAAGAGCAGAGCGCACTTAACTACAATAGAAAATACAGTGGCAGAATCAGAACGAAGCCAGACCAAGAAAGAAAAAAGAAGAAACTCTATGTCATAGCAGTACCACAAAGTTGTCTATAACACTCTCCTATCCATGAACCATTTACGTATGTTATCCAGTGCCGCCAGTGATATATGTACATGTACTGTTTCAAGATAAAGATATGACCCAGGAAATGCCAGCAAGGGCTCGGTGCAATAAAATAGAAAACCCAAACCCTTCCAAGAAAACCCATCCATGTCGCCTGCATGCCTATGCTTTCTTCTCGTTCTTCTCAACTGCATCTGCCTCTGTTACGGCCTGTGCTATCTCCTCAGTCCCTGGTGCGTCCTTTTCGACCACAGCAATATCGGCAATCTTCTCGTCGATATCCCGGTCGTAGTAAGGCGCGGCCTGGGCAGAATCCGTATTCTTTGACCTTTCCTCATTCTCCTCGTCAATTAATTCCTGCTGTTCCTTGAACACCTCGAGACGCTGCTTGTTGGTTGCGGCACCTTCCGCGCTGTGGACCTCCAGCTCGATCTCATGGTACAACTCTTCAGGAATACTGCTCAGCACAGCCTGGAGCGCATCGTAGTGCGAGTCGATCTCAGACTCCTTGCCCTGCGCATACATAAACGCATTTGACAGGATCATCAGCGTGGTCGGAAGGCCATGCTTGAGTCTCAGCTCTAGCCAGGTGTTGAGGTCATCTCTCAGGTGTGCAGGGGAAACGCCGTGCGTCCGGATTCCACGGGAGGCACATGCGTTCTGGAGTTCGGGTACGCTAAGAGAGTCGACACCTTCGAAGGAGATGGCGCGGTCATCACGTTTGAGTTGACGGAGCCTGTGGCGGATATTGTATCGCAGTATGGCGTCTGTGCCAAAGGTGTTGAGATTCATGTATCTGCACATGGCGACCAATTGCGGGCGGGAAAGATTATCCAACGTAACGTCGTCCTTGAAAATCTTGCAGACCTTAATGAGCTCTTCCCGCGTGGGCGACTCACCGCTATTACGGATCTAGATGCAAGTTTAGAGGTATGTCTTAAATAATAGTACCGGATGTATTATACCTTCTTGAAGAACTGCGCGAACTCTTCCCGCTGTCGCGTTTTCGGTCCAATGGGTAGAATACCACCCTCTTTCATCGTCGTCCGCATGAACTCAGAAACGTCCTTTCTGGTCGACCGGAGTTTGTTTGACTTGGCATCCTTCTGTTTCTGATCTTCGTAGGTACTGGGAAGGAGATTCGGGAATAACTTGAGGGCGATAGGCAGGAAGAGTTCACCAGCAGGGACAATAATGAACACCGAGAAAGGCACCAAACGGCCAAGATCCTTAACTGTCCGCTCGAGCTGTTCCACAAATTAGCAAGTCCGCATATCCCTAGAGATCGGGGACCGCCTACCTGACGGCGTTCTCGCCGACTAAGTTCATAACCTGCCGCCATCTTCAATGCCAGTTTATACGAGATCTTAATCTCAACACCCAACAATTTTGTACCGTCCCAGAAGTGCTGCACGCCATGCTTGATCTTTTGCCACACCGTCAACTTTTTCTCCTCCGCTTTCTTCTCCCCAACCGTTTTCTCACTCGCCAAAACGAGCTCGCCATCCTTGCTATCCGATTTTGAATCCAAAGCTTCCTTCGCCATAGCAATTTCAGTTTGTGCTTGCTCTAAGGGGCTCATATCGCTTTTCTTGGGCTTCTCCGACTCGGCCGGGAGCGGCTTCTTTGCCGCCTCTACATTGAATCCTGGCGGAGGGCCAGCCGGTGGTCCTGAAGTTGTGGAAGTCTGAGTAGAGAGGTCTCTTGCGGCTACGAAGAAGAAGAGCGATGCTCCGCCGCGAGGGAGACGGTAGCGGTTCTGCAGACGACCGGCAGTAAGGCCGACAGTTGCACGGGGGAGAACGGCCTGCCGGGCTGTACATAACGCTGTCAGCCGGTCCAAACCCTCCGATTTTGAACAAGACTATACCTGTCGACGTCACTACGGTCCGCTGGGCCGCGGAGTTAAGGATAAGTCGAGACGAATTCATCGCAGTGTGTAATGGCAGCGGGCGATGCTGCGCCGAGTGGGAGGGGTTATGGACGGGTAGACTGAGACGGCAACGAATATGATGGAGGTTCCCTTTGTGAAATGGATCGCGAGAAGTTGGTGAGTTGGAAGTTGGACTGTTGATGTTAGTGTTGGAGTTGGGGAGATGGTTGACAAGGGGAGCTAGCGATCAATCTGTGCTTGCAGGGGGTTCGACCGAACCACAAAGGGATTGTAGAGTGGGTCTGACGACTACACTAATCAGAAACACATCACCAAGCCGACTCGGGGCAGCGAACGTGTTTAGCCCCGAAAGTTGAGGAATGACCAGGAAACAAGGCACGCAGGCATACGATTCGCAAAGAATTGAAGCAGAATCAGAGCAGAAGCGGGGCAAAAAGGTACGGAATTTGTTTTTTGCGCTCGCTGTTCGCAGCCCCGCCCGACAACCCAACCAACCAAGTGCACCACACTAGAGGAGATGTCGTCCACTTGCAGGTGCAGAAAAATGATAAGTATATTCATACGCTACTTGCTAGTGTGGCATATGGCATGTGAGTTATTTCTCGGCTCCTGCCGAACAAACAAGATCGACGTCCAACTCTGTCGTCAGAGTTGATCGCTCGGGAAAGCAGTTTGAGTCTTGAACGCTTGGTCGCTCTGCCCTGGCTAATCGATAAGGCGGGAAGCAGCTGCCAACTCCAGCTTTAGAGTACTCACAACATGGCGTCCAAAGCCATTCTCCGACGGGCACTGCTCTATGGTAGGTATTGTTGCCTGTGGCCTCAATTAGGTGCCGGGGGACTAACGGGCTCTATAGTTCCGGGATCTAATAAGCGTATGCTTGAGAAATCCCGGGGTCTCGATGTCGACTGCATTGTACAGAGTTCTTATCCTCGAGAGCTCGCAATAGCTCATGATGTAGAAGTAGGCCTATGACCTCGAAGACTCCGTTACTCTGTCCCAAAAGCCTACCGCTCGCCGTCAAATCCTTGACGTCCTCTGCGTTCCTCGAGCCCCTGGAATTCGTGAGCAAGCCGTGCGTATCAATGCCGTAGAAACTGGGCTCGCCCTCGAGGACTTGAGAGAAACTGTGCGCCTCTGTCTCCACAGTTCTTAGCAAACCCGCAACTAATACACCTCGAGCTCAAAGCATCCAATATAGACACCATAGTGGTCCCAAAAGTCAACAAACCCTCGGACCTGCAAGTGCCACTTATCCGCTCCTACGCTCTCCCGCTAACCTCAACTCCAGCACCTTCGTCCACGATGTCCTCTCCGCCTCGGGTCACCACAACATCCGCCTTATAGCGCTGATCGAGTCTGCCCGTGCAGTAATGGATATCCGTTCCATCTGTACCTCCACGCCCCTGCTTTCGGGTCTGATATTTGCAGCCGAAGACTTCAGCCTCGACCTGAGTCTCACACGCACCCCCTCCCTAACTGAATTCCTCTTCGCTCGTCAAACCATCGTTGCTGCGGCGCGCGCCTACAATCTTGACTCTGCCATTGATCTCGTCTGCACAGACTACAAGGACCCGTCTGGTGCTCTGACCCGTGAGTGTGAAGGAGGTGCTGGGATGGGATTTACCGGAAAGCAATGTATCCATCCTTCCCAGATCAAGGTTGTGCAGAGGCTGTTTGCACCCAGCTTGGAGAGAGTGAGAGATTCGGTGAGGTTGCTTTGTGCGGAGCGCATTGCCGAGAAACAGGGGAAGGGGAGCTGGGCGCTGGATGGTAGGATGATAGATCGGCCTGTAATCGAGGCTGCAAGAGCCACCGTGGGGAAGGCCGAGTTGGCTGGGATGAAGGTCGCTACAATGTGGGAAGAATTTAAGGATGTCGTGCCTGAGTAGCAAGTGCTCGATACCTAGAAGGGGTGAGTGTCAGTGACATTCATGAATCCGTATGGAATGCCATGGCATAAGATACAGCACATAGGTGAGGCTCGGTGGACGCTGTAAATAAGCTGTATAGTGTTTTACATGAATAGAATGAAGTACATAATTAAGTAGATGAAGTTTATATGCGGTAGGTTGCAGTAAGTGCGGTAGTTGAAAACACTAAATCTACTTCAAATACACTCGACTTGTTTTCTAGGTTTTGGTTCAGGCTCTTTTAATTTTGGGATGATTGGTTGTGAAGCATGTCATGTGATACTCTATATGAAATTATGCATTAAGCATGCATTAAGCATGCATTACATCACGTGTTGTACTAGATAGTACCTTTCTATCATATATTTCATCACGTCAAACTACTTGAGCCTGAACCAAGGTCAACTCAATTCTAGTTGTAAACACTGCAAATATGCCAACCGACATTGAGATCTCTGCGAATTATATGGACCCTATGGAAGCTGTGGGTCAGTCAGCTATTCCTCGTACGTCCCATCTCCGCGTCTCCACTGTAACAGGTCCATACTCATATTATCACCAGGAGCAAAGATAATGAAGATTATCAAAACCGATGAAGATGCCTATCAATGCAACAAGCCAGCCACACACCTCATTTCGGTGGCGACGGTACAAACATCTTCCCTCCCATCAAGCTAGCTGCCACCTGGGACGAGAAGGAACTGACCTTGGAACGATAGGAAATGTTTATACAGTTTCTTACGGAACAGGGCGTCCGGTCGTTAGTAGCACAGCGGAAGCAAAGAAAGACTGTTCAGTACAAGGACTATGGTAATTTGTTGCATCTAATCTGACTGATCACAACCATTCTGATTCTAGGAGTACAGCAGATGCTGTGTCCCGCATAGATAGCCTAGAGTTTCTGTCAGATGTCATCCCGCAAGTTACCGTGACCAAACAGTTTCGAGTAACAAAGTCTACCAAACTCAAGCCAAAGCAAACGACATCCGAGATTGGACAGTTGACCTTGAATGACCTACTCAAGCTTCAAACTGGTCCAGATGCGGTGATGTTACATCCGGAGCTACGAGCAGACCATAATGCTGAATTGGACGAGGGTTAGTGTGTATTAATGCAAGAATGCTGGTCGGACTTTGTCATCTGACATATCAGATAACGAAGATATGATGAGAAGTGAGATAAAGAGTTGCCAAATTTCTATATTTATATCTAGCTGTATATCCAAATATCATGAATCGGAATACCCTCCACAGCGAAAAACAGTATCATGTTGGAGTGCGCGGATGTGCTGATATCAAACCTAACAGAAGGATATTATCCACCTCTCCACTTTGAACGCCCGCTATAAACCCCAAATATGTAATCACAACAACGTACGTAAAATTTCACATTCCTCCATTGCGTCTCGCGTATGCCGCATTGCTGCACCAGCGCAAGAAACTTCATTACCAAACTGGTAATTCCAACTACAGTCAGAAACGGTATCACTTACCTAGTATGAGCCAATAGAAACTTGACACAAGTAAGCGTATACTTGCAAGCCCTCGTCCATGCATCGTCCTGATTAAAGGCAAGCCTAATGCAACTATCGCCGATTTTGTCTTTGACAATCTTGTAGGGTAGCTTCAAGGTAGGATCTCGCTGTTCAACGTATTCCCCCAACTGCCTAAGGCATTCCAGAAAGGCTACCATAGCCATGTCAAACTTCCTATGCATGAACATGCGACCTATAGGGAGGTCACCGGAGGAATAAAGCTCCAACGTGGTCACCTTGGGGTCTGTCGATGATGACGAAGCGGGAAGATCAAGTTTATCAATGCAGGACGTAGAGCCCATGGGTTTTAGGCGGTATCCGTCGAATGTAAACCCTAACTTTTCGGCAATGGTAGCAAGGAGGAGCAGTGTCTGTCCCCATGCGGCATTTATTTCAACCCATTCTACCTGCAAATGGATGTATAAGCAATCTATATCAGGTGATCAGGAAAAACATGGAAGTACAGGCTGGTTAGGCAGGCGTCCAAGCCGCAAAGCGTTGATAGTCCCAAAAAAACCATCATGACCGATATTGAATGTATCATTGTAAACGTTCGTTCGCTGTAGCTTCTCCAGTTGTTTCGAGTCATGATCGTATTGTAGGTTAACGCCGTCTCTCATGTTCTGAAACTCATCGAGCTTGAGAGTGAATGCGTTCCTGTCACGCCAAAACTCTTCCTCTTCCTCGTCTAATTTCTGGGACTCTTCCTCGAGACGTTTGATCTCAGCATCCACGTCCGCGCGTTGCTTCTCTAGCTCTTGTAGTTCTTTAAGAGCAGCCGCGTCTTCCGCTTTGAGCCTCCGTAGTTCCTCCTGCTGTTCCTCTTGTTCTGCGGCGGTGGGAACCTCGGCATTAACCTTCTTCAAAAAGTCCACAAACGAATCCCTCTCTTTCGTGGCGTTTGCCAACCGCTTTGTATACCCTTCAATCAGCAATTCCGAACACTCCATACAGATGGGATGGTCTATATCGGTTCTAGCGCTCAATATCTCAAATAAGCGTTCCGACCGCTTCAGTAGTTGCGACTGCGCGCTTTGATCATCTTCATCCACTACCGCTTTGTCTTGCTCATGTTGTGGCGTATTGCTTTGCCGACTTGGAACCGGCGGCATCATTTGTGACTCGGTCAGCACCACAAAGGATTCGGCGGGGTTTTGGTAAATGGATTTGGAAGGCCCCAAGTTCAAGTTGGATTGAGAACGGGAGTGGCTGCCGGTGCCAATGCGGGGATTCGGCACCATTCGTTTGAAGGATGGTGTACCAGCATTCTGGGATGCTTTCTCGAAAACCTCGCGGCGGTCGGCTGGGTAGGTAGGCTTGCTTAAGGATGTATGTTCGGAGGTTGGCAGAGGTTGTGAAGATGCACCTATCGGAGAAGCTGTTAGTAGCGACACCGCTGGTGTTGGGGGAGCAAAGAGACAACCTATGAGCAAGTTAAATGCCGCTGGACTCATGTCCTCGAGTGAGCCATGCAGCTTAATGGTCTGGCGACATTTTTGGCACTTCATCGTAGAATGTTGGCGGGGAAAGGAATGGAGGGTTGGAGCTGAGGTCAAGGCGCGATGATGTAGGAACGGGTAGCGTTGTGTAACGTCACTACTAGCCCTATCACTCGTCTTAATTTGGCTTCCGATCCGCGCATCGAGATATTAACTATTATTACACCTTTCAACTCGAATACTAATACTCTGCAGGAACGTTCCCTGTTGATGATGTACTTTCCGTTGATGTACCTTCCGTTGATGCACCTTGTCCTCCACCACCTCCTCCCTTTCCGTGTTTCCTTTTCCTCCGTTTCTTGACTTGTCCGTCAGTGCCTCCCTCTGCTGCCTTTTTCGGAGGCTTGCTGCTGCCGTCCGGTTTCTTCGTACTCTTCTTCACGCTGAGCGGATTAGGCCCTTTCGGCCCTTTCTTCTTCTTCTTCTTCTCTTTGACCGCTCCTTCTTCGCCATTCTCTACCCCATCACTTCCAGCATTCTCGCCATCCTCCTCCTCGTCTTCTCGTTTCCGCTTTCTTAGCACCTTATCCGCCGCTCTCGCGTCCACAATTCCCTTTAAAAACTTTTCCTGCTCCATCCCATCCCGTTTGAATTTGCTCGCCTTGTTCATAGGTTCTAGGATCATAACACTGCGGTTGATGATGATGGACGGTACACCTGGAATATCCCTAAAGAGCCCCTGAATTTCTCTGTCCTGGCTGGCAATGACATATCGGTGCTTGTTTTGTCCATTCTTGATCGCTACACTCTCGAAACACTCTTTCTCTGGTAGTGGCTCCTCGAGCTCATGATGATTACATTTTCGGCGCTCGAAACTTCTGGCGATGTCTATGAGGCGCTCTTTGGAAGGGTTTTCGGCGGCGGAAAGGGCGTACAGGTGGCGAATAGAACATTGTGTTATTACTGCAGCGAACTGTTAGTTGCCAAAGCAATGCGTAGCGTCTATGAACGATAACGTACAGGGCTTGACTTTGCCCCGGAGAGTGCGCTCGAGGGCTGGTGGGATATCCATAGTGCATCTTGTGGCTTCTTTGACCATATTAGAATCAACTGCAAGCGGTAATATCAGTACTTCGGTCTTGTATATGAGGTCGCAGAAGAAAGCGCAGAAGAAAGCGCAGAGAGATTGCATACGAAGTACTTGGTAGGGCTCGCGGAAACCGAATGTCTGATGGTACGCTCCCATAAGTTTTTTGTAGGCTTTTGAACGTTTGCCTCGCATTTTGGCGGTAGTGCGACGGCTATAGTGGACGAGTTGGTGGAAATGGAGCAAGATGTGATCTGTTGTTCCTTGCAGGAAGTTTTATTTCTCTCGATAGTTAGCGGCGGCTCTTCAGCGCCAAGCCAGCGTTAAAGAGGTCCGCCACCAACACCCTCCTTTCGCCAACAAGTCAACAGAACGCCCTGAACCACCAAATTCGCGCACCCCAATTACATTCCCAACGTCCACGTCGCTCGCTTCAAACACCATACAAGTAGTCCTCCCGCAGTTGGGCGCACGTTAAAACGCCATAATGGACGCCCTTGCGGACCTCCAAAACCTCGAGCTCCTCTCCCTCGTCTCCAAAATCACCACCGAGCTCAGTAACCATCTTGGAATCAACGACAAAACGATTGCCGAGTTCATCATAAACCTACACGGAGAATGTTCTAGCCCGGAACAGTTCAAGTCCAAGCTTGCAGAGCTTGGTGGGCAGTTTCCAAACTCCCTGGCCGAGACTATCGATCGACTCATCTTGACGATGCACCCTAAACATCGCAATAAGGTATCTAAAGATAATAGTGAACCGAGCTCGGCTGTAGATCTGGATAAGAAGGCGCGCGTTTTTAGAGGATTAGCAATGCCGGATAAGGACCCCTGGGAAGGTAAAGGGTACCTAGATGGATCTCCGAAGGATAATGACAAACCCGAGAAGGATGCAATTGATGATACGCTTGCGGCGTTTGAAAAGTTGGAAGAGAAGAACAAATCCGAGAAGAAAGGAAGTGTTGCGCCGCCAGTGGATGATACTTTTGCCATGCTAGAGAGTCTTGCGCCTGGTCGTGCGACGCAACCTTCGACACAGAAGCGCAGTTTATCGCCATATGAAGATTCTAGGCAGCATAAGAGGAGGCATAGGCACAGGTCGCGGTCACGGTCACGGTCACGGTCGCGGTCGCGCTCCATATCACCGGACAGGAGAAAGAGTCGGAGATCGGGCAGGGATGGAGACGACACAGATGAATTTGGGAGGAGCAGTCGGAATGATCGGAATGGATATGGGAATGGGAATGGGTACGGCGGTGGGCGAGGAAGGAACAATGAGTTCAGAAGGCCACCGACACCAGAGGTCGACGAGGCACCTGTGTTATTCAAAGTCTACGACGGTAAAATCAGTGGACTGCAGAGTTTCGGCGCATTTGTGAACCTCTTTAGAGTCAAGGGCCAGGGCACGAGGCGCAACGCAGTGGGATTGGTACATGTTTCTGCGATTCGAGAGGGACAGAGGGTTAACCACCCATCCGACCTGCTATCTCTTGACCAAACTGTGAAGGTGAAGATTACCAGTGTCCAGGGTGACCGGATAGGCCTTTCCATGAAGGATGTCGACCAAAATACCGGACTCGATCTCGACCCAGCAAAGCGGATAGCGTCGGGGGCAAATATGGAAGGCCTGAGCAAATCTGGATCGCGTTATGGAAATTTGGACAACAACCCAGTGCCTGTTTTTGAAGGCAATATTGATGGCAAGGCTATGCGTACAAAGAAACGCATGACTTCGCCAGAACGATGGGAAATCAAGCAGCTGATATCATCAGGGGTTCTATCGGCTCAAGACTATCCTGATATTGATGAGGAATATAATATGACACTCAGAGGGGAAGGTGAATTTGAGGAAGAAGAAGATATTGATATCGAAGTCAGGGGCGACGAGCCGCCATTCCTGGCAGGTCAGACGAAGCAGAGTCTGGAATTGTCACCTATCCGGGTTGTCAAGGCCCCCGATGGATCTATGAACCGAGCTGCGATGGCTGGTACCTCTTTGGCCAAAGAACGGCGTGAGCTGCGGCAGCAGCATGCTGCAGACGTGGCTGCTGAAGAAGCCCAAAAAGTGGACTTGTCTGCACAATGGCAAGATCCAATGGTTGCGGCCGGTGAGCATAAATTCGCATCAGACCTCAAGAACGCCAACTCGAATCCTCCCCAGGACCTTCCGGAGTGGAAGCGGGTTACCATGAGCAAAAATACGTCTTTCGGGAGGATAACTAATCTTAGCATCCGCGAACAACGAGAATCTCTTCCAGTTTACAAACTGAGAAGCTCTCTAGTTAAGGCTATCCGGGAAAATCAACTATTAATTGTGGTGGGAGACACTGGTTCGGGAAAAACGACGCAGATGACACAGTATCTAGCAGAAGAGGGGTTTGCGGATCACGGCATCATTGGTTGTACTCAACCCAGACGTGTGGCTGCCATGTCGGTGGCCAAACGTGTGGCGGAGGAGGTAGGATGCAGAGTAGGTCAAGAGGTTGGATATACTATTCGTTTTGAAGATTGTACCAGCCCCGAGACAAAAATCAAATACATGACGGACGGTATGCTCCAGCGTGAAGTCCTTCTCGACCCAGACTTGAAACGATACTCCGTCATTATGCTGGATGAGGCACATGAACGTACCATTGCCACGGATATCCTGTTCGGACTCTTAAAGAAGACCCTCAAGAGGCGTCCTGATCTCAAGCTCATCGTTACCTCGGCCACTCTGGATGCCGAAAAGTTCTCAAACTACTTCAATGAGTGTCCCATCTTCACAATTCCTGGACGAACATATCCTGTCGAAATCCTATACACCAAGGAGCCGGAGAGTGATTACCTAGATGCTGCTCTCATCACCGTTATGCAGATCCACCTCAGCGAACCTCCCGGAGATATCCTGCTCTTCCTCACGGGTCAGGAAGAAATTGACACCAGTTGCGAGATCCTCTACGAACGCATGAAAGCCCTCGGTCCGAGCGTTCCGGAGCTCATTATCCTCCCCGTCTACTCTGCCCTCCCTTCTGAAATGCAATCTCGCATCTTCGAGCCCGCACCGCCCGGGAGCCGTAAAGTCGTGATTGCAACCAACATCGCAGAAACCTCCATCACAATCGATCAAATCTACTACGTTATCGACCCGGGCTTCGTAAAGCAGAATGCCTTTGACCCAAAACTTGGCATGGACTCCCTCGTTGTCACCCCCATCTCCCAGGCGCAGGCGAAGCAGCGTGCAGGCCGTGCAGGCCGTACGGGTCCAGGAAAGTGTTACCGTCTGTACACCGAGTCAGCCTTCCAGAGCGAGATGCTGCCAACCTCCGTGCCCGAAATCCAGCGGCAGAATCTTTCGCACACAATTCTGATGCTGAAGGCAATGGGTATCAACGACCTCCTCCACTTCGACTTCATGGACCCACCCCCGACCAACACCATGTTAACCGCGCTTGAGGAGCTCTACGCCTTATCCGCCCTCGACGACGAAGGCCTCCTCACACGGCTCGGCCGGAAAATGGCCGACTTCCCTATGGAGCCCGCGTTGGCAAAGGTTCTAATCGCAAGCGTGGATATGGGCTGCTCCGACGAAATTCTCAGTATCGTCGCCATGCTGAGCGTACAAACCGTTTTCTACCGCCCTAAAGAAAAACAGCAACAAGCCGACCAAAAGAAGGCGAAATTCCACGACCCCCACGGTGACCACCTCACCCTCCTAAACGTCTACAACGCGTGGAAAAATAGTGGCTACTCCAACCCATGGTGCTTCGACAACTTCATCCAGGCGCGTTCCATGAAGCGTGCCAAGGATGTACGCCAGCAGTTGGAGATGATCATGAGTAGGTATAACCACCGCATCGTGTCCTGTGGACGGAACACCATGAAAGCGCGACAGGCTCTGTGCTCGGGGTTCTTTAGGAACTCGGCTAGGAAGGACCCGAGTGAGGGGTATCGCACGCTCATCGAGGGGACGCCCGTGTATATGCACCCCAGCTCGGCACTATTTGGGAAGCCGGCGGAACATGTCATCTTTCATACGCTCGTTATGACGACGAAGGAGTATATGCAATGCACCACGAGTATTGAGCCGAAGTGGCTAGGTATGTTTCTTTCCCCCTCGTTATCTGCTCACTTTGCTAACGATGGTATAGTCGAGGTTGCGCCAAGCTTCTTCAAGGTCGGAGGCGGAAAGGGAGAGCTTAGTAAACGCCGGAAGAACGAGAGGATCCAGCCGCTGTTTAATCGCTTTGGAGAAGGCGATGATAGCTGGCGGTTATCGGCACAGAAGAGGCAGGGGAGGGGTGGTGGCGGTGGTACGTGGGGTTAAGTTTTTTATCATGGTTCCTTCTTTGCGACTTGTGAATTACGTGTATAATACGAGTATGATACTAGAGGCAGCAGATGACCAGAATTGGAAGGGGGGTTATGACGTTGATATGGGATGAGAAACGTTTGATTATATACTGGGAACAAGGAACGGGCCGGATGTTATTGGAACTTGGAATTCTGGACGTTTCAAGGATCTCTCCGTCATCGTACGACTCCCCAACTATTCCTTTGGTGAAACACCCGGGGAACATGTGCCCTACAGTCGCAACATATGATGCACGAAGAAATAAAAGCCAGGGTACAAAGTAAAATAAAAGCAAGGCATAGATACGTCAAAGTGTACTACCTAAGCTATATCCAAAGAACCAACCCATCTGAAACAGCCAGCTCACTTTCCCGTTCCATTCGCACTTGAGGGCGAACGTACGTACGTATAGCATCTCGCTCGCAGAGTAAGCTCGCTAAAAGCCCGAGTATCAATCCCCGTTCCAGACATGTCACAGCAGTAGTTCTGCGTAACGTTAGTTCCATAGCCCAGCATTGCTAGCCTCCCACGAAAGGCTTGATGAGGTGAGGATATGATAGGTGTTCAAAAACAGATTGCGCTACAATTGCTGTTCTGTCTGCCAAAAAAATTCCCCACACTCCGAACTATTGGAACCGACTGAAAAACAAAGTACAAATCGGCCGAGAAGAACAGTAACATATAATAAGAAAAAAAGTATGAATGGGTATTAACGGTTAAAATATGAAGCAAGCAAGCAGGCAACCTCCTTTCCCCCAAATACAAATGCAAAGATACAAAAAACGGTATTCACACATATTCGCCTCCACAGGAAACGATGAAGGTGGGGGCTGGGGTGGGTATATGTAGTTCCTCTCCTCATTACACAGCCATCCATTATACAAAACCCCGCAATCGAGAAGATATCCATGCCTAGAAGAGATACATGATATTGCTACCTTCACCAAACCCACTGCCCTGCCTCCCATTTTACACGCCAAGGAAAGAAAAAAACCCCGAAAGGAAGATCATCGAATTTTGTCCCCATATTGATCAATCAAGAGACAGATAGATATTGCCGAAGATTTCCTTTGCTTCCTCAACGAACCCATCCATCATCCCAGCTCGCCCGTGAAGGAAAAGAAAGAAAGAAAAAGGATCTGAAACTGAAAACCCGTAAACCCCAAGGAACCAAAGTGTACACACAGCAAAACCCACGCAAGCGCCTCGAGAACAAACGGCAGAAATAGACCAACGCCATCCCAGAAGCATGACGAAAAAACAATCGCTCCAAACAAGTAGACAAACACGGCATGGTTGTCGTCCGTCCGAACCGAAATTCCGTGTAAGATCGACTTTGATTTCACACTGCTATTGGTTGTGCTGTAACCTGTCCTGGCCGACCCGCCTCCATGTCTGGTGGTGATGCTGCTATTGGTTGTGCCGTAACCTGTCCTGGCCGACCCGCCTCCATGTCTGGTGGTGGTGTTGTGCTATCCGAATTTCTGCCCCGTCGAAGAGCTGCTGGACGAGGAAGCGAAAGGCCTTGCAATGGGTTCCGTATCCAACTTCGGCGGCCGCCTTCTGCAACGGGAGGTGGAGCTGCCCTTTGGGATGAACCCTGAGGACGTGCCTGCCTCCCATCACGCCCGGGCGAGTATCGTGGCGGAGAAAAGAACACCCTACGATGGAAAGGCGGGCCAAGAAAGAAACTTGGTGGCGTGGCCGCTGTCTCCCTCTGACGGCGATTGCGTTCTCGCGCACTACCAGCCGGATTCGTATGCTGAGCCTCTCCCTCGGGTCGTGGCTTAGGAATATAATAATCCTTCTTGCAAAGTGGGCAACATGCTCTTCTATTTGTGAGCCATGGGTCCAAGCAGGCAGAGTGGAACGCATGGCCACATGTGAGCCCGCGGACATCATCGTCATCCTCAATAGTGTCAAGACAAATTGCGCAAGCATCCCCAACAGATTTCAAGAGTTCAGCAGGAACTGGATTCACATCACCATCGTCGTCATCATCGTCGTGGTGTTCTTTACTGCGCTCAATTTCCGAAACATCAGACAGCCGCTTGTCCTTTACTGAGGCCTTGTCGTCGTCCAGAACCGTCGGGGGAGGATCTGGAGACGACGTTGAAGCGCCTGATTCCTTGTCTATTGCAGAAAGATGTCGCACGTCGGTCGATGTCCTGTTAGTGCTAGGTGACGAAGAGACTTCTGCTGGAGGCGGCGACATAGCTTCGACCTGCCGTATACTTCCCGCTCTACTATTTGGTTCGGTTTTGACCCCACCCTCCGATGGTAAACCTGCCGCTTCCCGTTGAGCCTGCCAGGTTTTGTATTTCATTATCGGGAACCTCTCGTTGACCTCGTCCACGCTCATGAGCTTCTTCTCCCTCCGCCGTCGATGCGGTCGCGGCATGGCTTGTAGATCCACAACTTCCTCGTCGCCATTCGCCCGGGCACGCTGTCGAGCATTGTAGCGAAAACAATACTTTACACCAACGATAATCCTAAACAAAGTTTTATAGCACGGTTGGTGGCTGCTCGCAATGCAAGACTCCGAACACGGGTGCCTACATACCACAAATTTGTGAAAACGACACCAAATCCCAACGCAACGAAGAATAACAGTGGACTACTAGTCGGGCCGCCGCCATTTCCATCGCTCCTCTGACCCGTTTCCGTCGGTATTGCTCCAGCTGTAGTCGACATGATTGTCGTATCGTCGACGGCGACGGGGGGACGTGCAGTTTGTGAACAGTCGGAATGAAGGCGGAAGAATTAAGAGGAAAAAGGATTGAGGATTCCGGCAAACTAGAATCCCATCCGGTATGCGCGCGATATATTCACGGGGTAGGTAGAGTAATGGTGCGTGGTGGTAAGCCAACGACAACGTTTGGAGGTTCGCGTAGCGGGGAGAAGGGCGAGCTGCAGGTAATAAAGGAAAGAAGCAAGCAAGGCCGACCAGCAACGAAGAAACCACAAAGCAGCACCGACAAACCCCAAGACGCAATGCAAGTGAACTGATGCACACCGTATTACTGCACTACTGTATCGAGCGCCAGTGATTACTTTGATGGGTGCGTAGTATGTATTTGTGTTTGTCGGATTCACTGTTTCTTTCACCGGAGCCCGACTCACGGCTGAGAAGTTGACGATACCTGAGGGTAAATTTGGTGGTGCAGCCTTGGTTCGGATGCTCCTACGCTCTGCGCTGGAATCGGTCGTCTGTCGATATCCCTTGCTACAGCAAAGTTGCCCTCCCGAAGAAAGAAAATCCGGGTGATGGGAAGGATGAGATCGCAAACAAATCAAACGAACAAGGAAGGGAAGGGAAGCGAAGCGAAGGAAAGGAAAGGAGCAGAGGAGGAGGGACGAAAGATGAGGGGGTAGGTTGGTTAGAGGAAGGTAGGACCACTGGGAAGAGAACTGGCAAATTCCAGGAGTCAGGAGTGTGGCAAAAGCCAGCCACTTTACTCTTGAGGATGGAGGTGTCACTTTCTTTCGTGCGCTGCAGATGCCAGTTCAGGTCGGTTGGATTGCATGAAGAAAGGAAGACGTTGCCCGCTCACAACATCACCAACTCGCCAACCACACCAATGACTCGAGCTGAACTCGAACCCGGTCATACTAGCTACATGCAACATCTCTTTCTGGCAAGTATTATGTCTATGATGATATCCGTAGCGGACGAACACCAAAAAATAGAGTAGATGCATATAAATAACGGCTTCAATAGCAACGGTGCTGTAAGCCAGACCCTCCAGCAACTGGCCATACCCAACAACCGCCGACACAGCCACATCCGCTGCATATCGTCCATACAATCGCCAAGGACACCCAACCGGGATGGAGATCTCAAGTTTGTTTTGTTTGGGACGGGTAGGCTATTGTCCAAATTAAGCAGAGGGCGGCAAGCTCACTTCTAAGAGCCCTATGTGAACCAGCAGCTTTGCCAATTGGAGTGTGGTGCTCTACTGTGTATCCCTTCAAAACGAAAAGTCCATCGTCGTCGTCATGGGTGCAACGGCCGTGCACCCTTGCCCATGAAAATGCCTCCACAGTCCATGGTGCACCGCTGTTGGGTGCAGAATGAATCCCCACGCTCCTTGCCTCGATCACCCAGAGCCGCATCTAGCCCGCCAAGGCCCCACACTAGTTCCCTCCGCACCCACACTCCCGACTCTAACCTACGTTCTTGGTTCAATCAGATCCGTCCACCTCCCTAGCATCTTCAATATGACGTCTTTCGAGAACCCCGTTTGCTTCTTCGATGTCGCCCTTGGGGGTAGGTGAAGCATCTCCTCCGACTCTACTCCAGCCAGCTAACAGCTCCCGCTGTGTCTAGGCGAGCCCCTCGGGCGTATCAAGATGGAGCTCTACCCCAAAATCGTTCCAAAGACAGCGGAAAACTTCCGGCAGTTCTGCACTGGTGAGACGAAGGGACGAGGCGGACGACCGCAAGGCTACAAGGGCTCCAAATTCCACCGAGTGGTAAGACAAGTAGTCGCCTGAACAGCCCGACCGATAGTAACGAAAACCGGGTATACAGATGAAAGATTTCATGTATGCTACTACCCTCAATTGACATCGTCATCATGTCGAGGCGGATGAAAATCCCCCCGAAGCCGAGACGAGAATGCACATTTCTAATCATGGCGCAGGATCCAAGGTGGCGATTTTTTAAATGGTGACGGAACTGGATCCGCCACAATTTACGGCTCGGATCGATTCAACGACGAAGGCTTTACGATAAAGCACGATGTGCCTGGGATCCTTTCTATGGCTAAGTACATCCCCTCACTGCGTGAGGTATAGCTTCGAGCTTACAGTTTGTCTCCCACAGCTCTGGTCCAAATACCAACGGCTGCCAGTTCTTTATCACCAGCAAAGCTCACCCGTTCCTTGATGGCCAGTACGTTGCGTTCGGGAAGGTTATTGACGGCATGGACGTGGTAAGGAAGATCGAGAACGTCCGGTGTATTTTGGACAGGCCCACAACGGATGTTGTTATCACGCAGTGCGGAGAAATGTAAAATTTAGGCGGACATTGGAGGATGGCAGCAGCAGCCACAGATATATGATCGGATCAGTAGATTAGTATGTTCAAAGGTTTGTGGTTCCCTGATTATCATAGCCTTAGTAAACAGTTAATGTTCAACATTACACCAGGGCTGTAAGAACCATGGAATAAGATACCAACCCGCCAACAGTTGCATAAGGCTTCTATGTATCTCTCAGTCCCACAATACTTGATGTGATTACCCTAGCCTCAGCACGCCTCCTAAAGTTCATCTGGCTATCATATAAACGCCTGATTAATGCAGCATGCTCTACGCGGGCACATAGAAGAACGCTAGCAATTAGAGTAGAATACTCTAAGCGAGCCCTGACAACTCTAAACCTATTGCCCACCTCATGATGAATTCAATTAATCCTTCTGCTGTCAAGGCATAACACGCGGTCATTGTAGGTCATTCGACTGTACCACATGCCCCTTCTCCCTCTCCCGTTGCTTTAGGCTTTTGCAATTTACCCTAAGTTCTCACTTCACTCTATTCCAACTACTAGCGTCGGTATTATAGCCGGTAATGTCTGAATCAAATTTATATCCTAGATACAGCGGGTGTATACGCCTTGCCGCGAGGGAGAAGATTACGGCTAAGTTCATATACCCAGCTCCCGAATCCCGAAATCCGCACAGGAGGGTAAGAGTTCATGAAACCGGGCCGTGTGTCTTGCAGATAGACACGGGACTATAAATCAATCTACGTTCAGGAGAACTGTGCGCTGATGCCGTGGGAAAGAAGCTATTTCTGCCGGTGCACATTCAGACCCTACGGCCCTGTTGGTCATAGGGTAGGGGTGGCCGAGTGTGATTCATATCACCGATACCATAACTATCATCGATTCCCTCCACCTGGAGGAGGCGCAGTATTGGGTGCAGTTGACTGTAGATCCTAATTCCCGGTGTTTTGCCAGCAGGGAAGAATTCTGGCAACGGGATCAACTATCAACTATAGAAAATCCTAGGCCGTCACCGCAGCAATGGCATGCTTCCAGGAGGAGTCTTTCTAGTTTTTATTTGTTTTAATTATACTATATTTACTCTAACTAGAGATGGCAGAGCCCGTTTCCCCTCCCCTCCGGATGGCCGGCTAGGTGGGGGAGACCCTTTCCACTACCCTTCTTCCCCTTGGAGTCTTTCTAGTAGTGTGGGTTGGGTTTCAAGGGTAAACGCATGGAGAAAATAAAAAGGATCCGGACTACAATATTTAGCGTACCGAAAACCTACATTCAAAGAAAGCAAACACCTTTTGGCTGACTCTGATTTTCGGGTGGACGTGTTGGACTGTCTAAGAGATATAGAGGACTTCTGGTGGGTGACATACTCATGTCAGAGCACCAGCACGCGGGAAAGATTTCATCTTGATTCTTCTCTACGTAGTAAAGTCTCGCCCCCGTAGCGTGCACGCTCATACTTCATATACAGAGGACTGTTTGCACAATCAATGAGTTTTGAGACTAGGTTTGAATCAGTGTCCGAATCTTCCAATAAACTCACGTCTGACTTTTCTGACTGTTTGTTTGTTTGTTTGTAATCATATTGCATTGCTTTTCTGGTTGTTAGTGTGACGCTCTCTTGTCCGCTTACACGGCGACGATAGATGCTGTATTGTACAAATCTACGCCGGAAGCAATCGAGAACCTCCACCCACTGAGCATAAAAATACCAGCGTCAGTGCCGTACCCGGACGAGTATCTAGACTGGTAAAAGAATGCGGACACAGGTTTTAAGTCTTGGTCCTGTGAGGTTTCGTGTTTACAGCACCAACCTCTTGATGTTTACAACACCTGGTGTTTATAGTACGGCACCTACTAAGGTTTTCGGACCTTGGCGTTTGCAGCACCAGCTAAGCTAGACATTGGCTCCTGGATTCGAACCAGATAGTGAGACGTAAGGGTGCTTTACTTAGTAGATAGTGAGCCTGTAATAGAGCGAGAGAAACCTGCGGTTGGTTCGCTCCCACATTCATGTCTTATTCATTCGTATGTATCAAAGCAGTAGTAGGAAAGATAGAGTACGAATCCCACGCTAACAAAGGCAGAAAGAGGCAAGTACACAAGCACAAGCGCCGTAGAGCGCAGACGAGGAAGTATATCAGAGTCCTTAATATCGAGAAATAACGAAAAGCTGCAATAGTGGCCGATCATCGTCATTAACCCAAAAAAATCTAACCCAACAATCAGTACAACAACAATGATGGGTGCAATAGATTCATTTAGAACTCACTGCCAGAAGCACTACCGCCAGTACTACTGCTAGAATAAGTAACAGACAGCAAGCCCTGTTCCTTGCGCCCTTCTGGTACCTTGCAGCAGCTCTCAACTCCATATTTGCTGCCTTATGATCTTGCGCTACATTGCCGACATTGGCCTCGATAACATCCAGCGATTCTCCCTGTGCGGTAACCATCGTCCCCAGATCCCTGAAAATGTCGTTCAACTCAGTAATTCCCCGCTCAATGTCCCGGATCTCCTCCTCGCGCTGCACAATTAGGCTTTCCTGAAACTCGACCTCACCCTGATCTGCAAGCGCCGCCTGCTGTGCCTGTTGCTGAACAAGTGGCACCCGCACCCCGCCCTCTTCATCCGTATACCTCTCAGGATCCTCTTCATGGACTTGGCGTCTGGTAGCGGCTACATACTGCCGTGTCTTCTCCGCGCTCAGTCGCTGTGCAGCTTGGAAGTCGGCGAGAGCGGATGTGAGTTGATTCTGTAGCTTTTCCTGGGTATATTTCATGCTAGGGGATGCATCATCCCAATTCCTGACGCGCTTGACGCCATCACTAACTTCGCGAAAGCCTTTTCGAGTTTCGTCAAGAAGACGAGTGACGCGGGCGCGAACAGTTTCCGAGTCTTTCTTTGTGCCAACGAGTGCGAGCTGACGGTTTAGTTGTGTGATGTTGGAGGTAAGGGTGAAGAGGCGGGCGGAGAGGGAGCTGGTGAGAGAGGCGAACTCTGGGTCGTCGCTGTAGCCTGTACTGCGGGAGGTAGTGGGTTGGGCCTCGAGGGAGGATAGGCGGTCAAAGGACATGGCTGCGGGTGGTTGTCGGTAATAATGTTGGAATGTTGGAGTGCTGGAGTGTCAGAGACTTGGAGTTGAAGCGATGGGGCTGATGGCTTCGTCACTGCTTGGCGCCCTGCAAGATGCCCTCACACCTGAGCCTTGTCTCGAGCCCAGCCGGGGAATGGTTGGTGTTAGTCATTCATAGTCATGTGATTTAGTCTCAACCTCACCAAAAAAATCTTCTTCACTTTCCGTGTCAACTTGTTGACTAAGGCGCAGCTGGATGGGGACGAGACAACCCTGAGCCGCACTTGCCCGAATTTTGAGTGTAAATACCTCCATTGATTCACCCTCTACGGTACTTCTACATACTTGTCGCCAGAGGAACCTTAATCACGCTTAATAGTAGAATGGTTTTGCACAACTATGTCAGTTCTAGCATTAGGATAAGCGTACATAGTGTCTGTAAGCGCGGTATATCAATACATCATATAAAAACCCCTAGAGCACCGCGCGAACGAAAAAGAACGATGGCAGGTTTCGAGCCTGCGACCAGGTGGGTGTTCAGAGCACTGCGTTTAATGCGCATTTACCAAGTCAGACAATTGATCTAATCTTGTTCATGTAATAGACGTACAAATCTTGATGTGGCAATTTATCAATCCTGCAGATGGTGAGCCATTTACTCGCTATCTAGCTAGCTAGGGTGAATTTAAACATCTACACAAGGCCCAGTCACGGGGTATGGATATAAACAGTATAGGCCATTATCATGAGTCTTTAGTCCGTAATGCTATACCCCAAATCCCAGTATGATGCAAGCAGGCGCAAAAAGAACGATTAACGCAGGTTTCGAGCCTACGTCCAGGTGTTTAGAGCACTAGCGTTTATAGCGCTTTTACCAGATCAGCTAAGCTATATATGGCCTTGTTATCTGATGCCCTGGTTCATTTAATGTATGGCAGTTTATCGATCCCCGCGCATTGCTGGGGTATGGGTCACAGAGTGTCCGGACATCTGCACAGGCATACGCAACATTCGGGATGGGTGAAACCTGAGATAAGAGGAGATAGGTATTCTCTATTCATCAGTATGTGAGTGATAACTCGTGAGCGAGTCTTCGTACAAATTAACACTGGTGGTGGTTAGCTCGGCTGTAGTAGTGCTGCAGTCGTCAATGGAAGGCATGTGGAACAGAAGGTTACTAATGTGAAGGGTCTGAGGGACTTATGTTAAGAAACAGTTTGGTTTAATAGATGGAACTCATGCATCAAACGAGCATACTTCTACAAGCTCGTGAAACAGCATCACTACCTCAATCAGCAACCTTCCTACCCATCACCACTAGTAGCAGCTTGACGTGAGATAGCGTTCTGCTGAGACTAAATCTAAGAACTTCTATACCCAGGCATAGATGAATGCCACTATGAATTGTCGAACAGAGCTGGGGAGGAATTGTTTCTTGCCAAACATGGGAGTAGATCTCTGAATCCACTTGATTTGTTGAGGAAGCAACTGCAGTAGATTAAAAGCTTCCGATTCGGTTGTATGCTATAAATCCTTCGCTTTCTCGCCCACTTACAAGATGACGTTCAATGCAGCCGCCGACAAATGTCCGCGCGGTACTGTTGTACACGCACGGACCACATACCACGTCGAACCTTATTTCCTTGCTAATGGCGTTTATATCTCCAAATACAAGCCAGAACTACGCAGATATCCCGCTGTCACTAATGACGCTCATCGTCCCTGAACTGGTTAATAGAGTTATGTAGTCCTGCATACTTAAGTATAGAGTTCTAACCGGTGATGGGGCAGACGCAGGAGATAGGGCGCGGCGTGAGATAAACCTTGCCAACGACCGGAGACTGCAACTCCTTCTGCGGGGTAATCTGATTTCTTAGTATGCAAAGATTCGTCCTGAAGTTTCTGGCATGGGCACCGTGATGAGATATTGAGGATTCTGACCGGCCATTTGGCACTATGGCGGGAGGTGAAGGAGTCGGCCATTGGGGGAGTTCCGTGGTTTATTCAGGTAGGTCTACAGAACAATTATGTCTGGCACTCCTGCTCCATGCTCAGTCACGTCATTGACCATGCCATCGCTGTGGTCTAGATCCCTCCAAACACAACTGTCGGGTTCGGACACGTAAATCCAGACTACTCTTGAGGGTCTTCTATTTTTGTTATGTAGTTCCGTCCTCTCTCGCCCGCTTCCACCTGTCATGCGTGGTATTTTGTCGCTTTCTGACCGCAGTTGGTGCTGGTAACGTAAAGTTACTCAGAGCCCGAATACAAATTAAGGGGTATTCATCATTAGTGATGCCGCTGATGTGAAGCTAGCCATAATTATACGTCTTGTATGTTCTATAATTATATGTTTGGCAACTCCAAGACCTCTCCTCCATCAGGCGGATAGTTTCATCAAAAACTTTGGGGGACAGGATGTTGCGACTATATAAGGGGAGATTTGGAGGAGCGTTTTGGCTAGGCAGTTGCATCGTCCGAGTTTTCGGGCATAAATTCGAATGTGTGGTGATAGTGCAATGCATCTTAGCTTAACAGTACACCCTGGGTGGGACGGCGAGATATCTGGTACAATAGGATTCTAGTGGTGCACTGGTAGGATTGGTCCGGATTAGGTCCTTTGGACTCGTAGATATCTCGGCCAAAATGAAGCCATTCAATTCCCAAAAGGTCGAAAATGCATGGAGCCAGACTACTTTAGCCTTACTGGAGTTAGCCCAAAGTTAACAAGTTTTAAGTTTGTGCATAAAAGCCGGGTCAAATATGCGGAAGCTTCCGCTTCGCGCATAACCAATCTTCTGGTGCCTTCTAGTTGCAACCCCCGTATTCTACTTAATGTAAACCCTGCACCTCCACCATCAAGCCTTATACACACTCATCTCCACGCCATCTCCACAATTCCACCCGCAAACTACCTATCTTACCGAGTTTGCAACGACAATAACGCCAAACAGCAACAAACAGCCCTGACATGCCGCAATGGAATGGTTCCCCACCACCACCAACGGCGTAAAACGCCCTGCAGAAAATGAACTCACGAGCGAACAACCCCTCGCAAAGCGACTAGAACTTCTTTCAATCCGCACACCTACCGGTATGCACAACCCCCCCGGCTTCCCCCTTTGTTTGTAGCTCACCTTCTTCAGTTTGATTCCTGACCGGTGCTTTCTTTGTGCAGCGCACCGAAAACCTCCAAAGCCCCCACAGCCCCCACAGGCACAGCGTATGGATGTCGATAATGTCGTTTACATCGACTCCCTCTCCGACGACGAAGACGAAGACGAAGACGAGGGGAAGGTCATTTTTATCCCAGACGTCGAGAAGCGCTTGACGAAGATCCCCGAAAATGTTCTGAGGGCGCCAGAGATAGAGTTGCAGACGGTGAAGCAGGGCGCGGGGACGAGTAAGGATTTGGTGCTGTACTCAGTCCCGAAATCGTTGAGTGTCCCCGACGAGAGTGATGGGGTCAGGAAGGCGATTATTGAGAGTAGAGCGCGGCTACGGTTAAAGCGTGAGGCGGAGGAGGCGGAGAGGTTACAGCTGGAGAAGGTTAATGCGTCAGCGGCGATGGCGGATGCTATGGCCGTGAATGGGATGGGGATGAACGCAATGGATGGGGCGGGGATGATGAATGGGGTTAATAATATGGCTGCGTCTATGAATGGGATGGGGATAATCAATGGCGTGAATTCTGTACCAGTGGGGTACGGAGACGTGTATGATCCGGATGAGATGGATATTGAGTAGGCGGCTGTTGTTTGTATTGGTTAATCGGTGGGTTGGTGTTTTGCACCATGATTGCATATGGTTTACTTGTGGGCTCAAGCGATATAAGGTATATATTTATAATAAAGGCTGCCTTTGGCATGAGTGGGTGTATCGAGGGCTTGGATAGAAGGACCTGCACATGAACCATCACTCGTGGCAGGACAGTCAACAGGCCCTCTGCTCTCAAATTGCCCTAAACAAAGCCTGTATGCATGCGAAATGTAAATCTGGTTGAGGCCTTTATGGGATGGTAGGCGTTACTTTTAGCGTCGGAAGTGAGAGCTCGTTCAGCTTGCGACTGCAAACGCGCGGGATCCAAACGCCCAGACTTTGTCCCCCCACTCAACACACGACATCACGCAACAACCGCGATACATACAAAGTACAAGCACCCACTATGAACCGCATGTGTATCCCCCGATTTCTTCTCTGCACATACCCCTGCAAGCTTAGTAGGCCTTCTATAATCCTCCCCAGGTAATTACTTCCCTTTGACCCATCAATTGCTCAATTTGCGGCTGACCATCAGATCTACAGGCCCCTTCACCGTATAACCTCCCTCTCTCATCCAGTACCCCGCACATTCACCACCTCCCCCTTCCTCGCAAAGAAGAATGTCAAAAAGGGGAAAGGCGGAGAAGAAGAACACAGCGGAGAAGGCTACTCTTCCCCTCTCCCTGAAAAAAATGCGGCTGCTGCCGTCGACTTCAACGCACAATTCGAGAAGCTCGAGAGCGATATCGCACGGATCATGGATAAGCTGAAGGACGACCTTTCCAAGCTGCGGGCTGGACAGGCAGACCCAGGATTACTGGAGGGGCTGAGTGTCGTCGTTGATAAGGCCGCGGGGACTACTGCGCCCTTGAAGGATGTCGCACATGTTGTCACCAGGGGCCGAGGATTGGCGGTGACGGTTTACGAGGCCGCGGTTCGCATTCTGTTCCTTCCCTCCTTCCCTGCTCGGATTTTTGGGCGGGGCTGAGTCGGGGGTGTTCATGTACAGAATGTCAAGCGCGTCGTCTCGGCGATACAGATTGCGGATCTGAATGTGCAGCCCATTGTGGATCCCAAGAACCCGCTGCTGGTGAATGTTCCATTGCCGCCACCGACGAGGGAGTCGAGAGATCAGGTTTCAAAGCAGGCGAAAAGTGTGGGGGATAAGGCATTGGATATGGTCAAAGCTGCAAGACTGGCTACGCACAAGAAGGTTATGGGTGCGAAAAAGTCTACGAGGCCGGATGATTTTAAGAAGGCGGACAAGAAGATGGAGGAGATTGTTAAGAAGAGGAAGGCGGAGGTGGAGGCGGTTATTGCGGCGGCGAGGAAGGGAATTATGGAGGGTTGATGGCGGGGATAATGATTGATTCATTCAGTGGATACTTTATACTAAGCAGGCTTGGAGAATTGGAGAAACTTAACTCTGTTCAGTGATTTTTAATTGAACTGTGGCTGCATCGTTTGATACTCAATGCCAAGAAACCCGCTTTTTGCAAGGTTAGTTTTCTACCCCACCACGCCCATCATTCAATTCTAATTCCACCCCAAAAAGGTCTCACTCAAAACAACCACCACCACCACAACCACCGCCCTATTCACAATGGTTCGCAATATCGTAGTCCTCGGCGGCTCCTCGCACCCAGAACTTGCCCACATGATCTGTCAGCAACTCGGAATTCCTAACGGACGGATTACACTCAGCAAATTTGCCGTCGGCGAAACACGGGTCGAAATCCAGGACTCAGTTCGAGGCAAAGACGTATTTGTGATCCAATCCGGTTGCGGTCGAGTAAACGACCACTTCATCGAACTCCTTATCACCATCTCCGCCTGCAAAACCGCCTCTGCAAAGAGAGTCACTGCTGTCCTCCCACACTTTCCGTATTCCCGCCAAAGCGACATTCCATACAACAAGACTGGTGCACCCCTCGCCAAAACTGGAAACAGCCATGGAAAGGACTTCACATTTGAGTCGAGACCTGTCACCCCAGGTCCACACTATGAAACCTACGGCCCAGCCTTCTCGCATGGCGGTCTGGAGCGGGAGCTGAGCCGTCTTGCGGTCGAGAGAAGTTCTGACGTCAATGTTAATGGCATTGCGGGGACAAACGGCCGGACGAACCCCTCTCACTCACACTCCTCGACAATCCCTGGTACCCCACTGCGACGCACAAACACCGCGGAAAGCCTGCCCAATGGCCGCAGCTTCGGCTTCAATAACGACTGGGCCCCCAACCGCGCAAATACTGGGTACAAACAGTGGGTAGCGCAGGCTGGAACTCTCGTTGCCGACCTCCTCACTTGTGCCGGTGCGGACCATATCATCACTATGGACCTTCATGACCCACAGTACCAGGGGTTCTTTGATATCCCCGTCGATAACCTCTACGGTCGACCCCTCCTGCAGCGCTGGATCAAGTACAATATCCCTGATTACCAGAACGCCGTAATCGTCTCTCCCGACGCAGGTGGAGCAAAGCGGGCCACGGTGATTGCAGATGCATTGGGAATGGAGTTTGCGTTGATCCACAAGGTTTACACCCCCAAAAAAACTTTCTCTCCATCCATTCTAACCACCCCCTAGGAACGCCGTCCAACCCGTATCACCGAGCGCCAAAACGCAACCATGATGCTTGTCGGCGAGATTCGCGGCAAAATCGCGATTCTGATTGATGACATGGCAGACACATCCAACACCATCACTCGCGCCGCAAAACTTCTCAAGACTAAGGGTGGGGCTACGAAGGTGTATGCACTAGTCACGCACGGCGTGTTTTCTGGTGACGCGATCGAGCGGATCAATGCGAGTGCGTTGGATCGGGTGATTTGTACAAACTCTGTACCGCAGGAGGAACATAGACGGAGCTGTCCCAAGCTACTTGTGTTGCCCGTTCATGAGGTGTTTGCGGAGGCGATAAGGAGGGTCCATCATGGGGAGAGTATTAGTGTGCTCTTTTCGAGTTAGGAGGTTTGGTTAAATGTGTGTTTTTTTGTTTAGTATGTTATGGGATTGTTTTTTGGGGCTTTGGGAGCGCGGATTAAAAATGATTGGTATATTTTTCCACGGGCTCGTGGTGTATTAGTGCGATGTGAGTAGAATAATAGAGGATGTGTTGAACGTTGTGGGCTGATATGGCGTACGTGTTGAACGATATGGGCTGATATGGCGTAGGTCTTGACCGCCATGGCTTTGGGTGGGGGCCGCGAGTGAATGTGAGTGGTGATGAGATGGAGTCGGTCGGGTTATTTGGATAGATTCATCCGAATAAACTGGATTAGATGGAGGGCGGTTTGAGTCATGGGTGATCACTTAGGGTTGGGGAGGTATGTGGGCGAGTGTTTCCGTACTGGAGATTCCTCACTATCTCCAACTCTGGCCAGTTCTTCAAATCCATCTGGAAACTAATACCCACCTCCATAAGGCTCTTGGCCCTGTGATTCAGCGGTTTGTCAACAATATTTCAACTGCAAAGACTGACTGAACTGCTGGTTTCTCGCTGGGGATCTCAATCATTAGGACTACCGCTTTGCCAGTGACCCGGTACAAGCCGGAGATGGGATGAGGCAGTAGTGAAGCAGTCAACGGTCCATGAGTACTACTACTTTGGCTGAACCTAGGCTCAAGGCAATTGGCCGATAGGTCAAGAAGACTAGAAGCGCAGTACTTTCAATTGGTAACTATTCAGGACTTTGGTCAAGTAGCTCTCGGGGAAATTGTGACCCAAGTCTTGCTACATGTAATACTTGGAGAGAACTGATGCTTGAAGGTCAAAGTTGACCAGCGCGAAATGGCCTTGAATGCTGACTGTCTAGAAACACTCCGTACGTGGGAGACTGGAGGAGATTGAGAGACAATTTTACGGATGCACTCAACTTATCTATTGGGATTATTCCTACGTCTGTCACGAAGCCATGAGGTTCGAGGGCTCAATTGGTTCCACTCGCCATTACAGCTGGTATACTGTAGCGGTCAAGAGGGATAGTACACTCCTCTGCGCTGGCATGTAAATATTGTGGTAGACTGAAGGTCTGACATATATTTTGAGTAGAACTTCGAAGGTACGATAACCCAAGACTGGGTGTCGTTTTTATCATGTCTTTGTTGATCACGGTTAAAAAACTTCCCTAAAACATTCTTCTGCTTTCATCCTAAGAGAACTCCAAAATAACGTTTTTTGACCTATATTTCATAGGCAATAGGATACCGACCCACTGACGTATTTTGGACTCAAGTACAGCTTCAAACTGATGCTGACATGGTATAATATTTTCGAGTACGAACACTTCTGACAACTGACGTACTATCCCTCTTGACTGCTACAGTATGAGTACTTGCTGCTGGACTTAGGGGAGATGAATGTGCAGGAACGCTTGGGTAAAGTTCTTTGTAGTGGTCTGGTGAATGGTTGTTGCAATGGTTACCCATGTCTCTACATGCAAAAATCATTGTACGAAGGAGTGTTTCCGGACGATCAACATTTCGTGCTGGTTGGTATCATTTCTCTCCAAGTGCGAGATTTGCATCACAATTTCTCCCGGGTACCACTAAAGTGCAGGCTGGTAGCAGTGCTCCCGGACTTCTTCACCCACCGGTACCGAGTTAGAGCTAAGAGCGGTATTAGTGAGGCTCACTGAGGAACTAGCAGAGGCTGATCACCACTGGGCGGGATTTGTAGCTATGCTTTCTTCTCGTGCTACCTTTGAGTACTCTGTTCACGTATGTCAACCATGCTCTGATTATGTCAGAGAGTCGATCGACCGGCCCCCGGGCTATCTAACTACTATCCATCCAAAACCCTCGTTCGAGCAGGTTGTATAGCTGCGCTTTCTTCCCGTGCCGCCTTCTCGTACTCTGTTTATCTATGTCTTACCCAACTGTCAGCCGTGCTCTGATGATGCTGGGGAGTCAATTAACCGGTCTCTAGGCTATCCAACCACTACCTATCTAAAGTTCCTTATTAAGGCGAAGCAGGGGAGAGTAGTCACTTCAGACACGGGGTGTTTAGTTTAGCACGGTCTTTTATAACCTACGTTCTCATTAAGTCTATTTCTTACATATAAATATATAAATAGCCTAGACTTGTCTTCCAGCCAGAAGAGAAGGCCGGTACTTCATCAGCTCCCGCAGTACTACCGAGTGTAAGACTCAGGCTCCGGGAATCTGGCCGGTAAGTACGGGAGTTGATAGTACGGAAGACAGCATTGGCCTGAGCGCAGCAATGGTGGTAGTAAAAGTGTTGGTTATGAAGAACGGACGGGAGCACAGAACCTGAGAAACTGGAGGGCAAGGGCTGTAGCTGAGAGTAAAGATGGATACTCTGTGAACAGATTAACCTCCATACTCTGTAATTAAATTGAAAGGGTGGATAAGATAGTCCCTGCTCAGTCTTCGTTGCGGTAAAGAACTTTGGATAGATAGGGAGTTGGATAGACCGTCCTAAATGACCTTGGAAGTTAACCATCCGGAAATACTCCGAGTCGAGCACGCCGTGTCTACGGATAGTCAATTCGCGCAGTCAAACTGCACCAGTCAACTTTGACTGCCAAACCTTAGAAGGCCTAAATTATCATAATTAAAAGATTTCGTAATACGCATGAGGTTGTAGTCTGTACTCCTCGATGTGTCTTGTAGTGTCCAGTCATTTGCACTTTTTCCTCTGCTCTCCAGTATCCGAGGCTTTCACCAACTTACATCCGTGTGACTACCAAAATTTATGGAAGATCTTGAATTATTCGAGGTGTAGCATAGTCTAAGGCTCATTACTTAGACGTCAAATCTAGATGTTGGCGCGTTCATAGAGCAATTCTTACCCCTTCCGCAAACCCCTTAGATTATTTTGTCACCATCATAGAAATGGTCAAAAGATGCCATTAAGTAAAGCCAGACGGAATAGATGTGGGATTTAGCAAGATTGTCTGTATTTTCTTCGTTTTAACGTCGCTCTTGAAAAAAAGTTGATTACCGCGAGTTGATTGCAAGATTATGCAGAGTTAAAGTGAGTCGAGCTAGCTGAGTGACAGCTGATGGGGAAATCGTAATTTAGTTTAGTATGGAATCATATGCATAAGTGCCAAGTATTTTATGGTTTGTGGCAGAATAACCAATTGCCGATTTCTCTAGAGTATCGGGCTGGAGTTTCGTCCACATTGGGAACTGTTGACCGCATCGGTGAAGGCCAGCCGCAATCACAAATGAAGTACTTCCCGTAAGGTCTGGAGACTAGAGCTGAGAAATCCACATTGAACAAGCCATGCTCCACATCTCAAACTCAGGAGGTGAGGTGCAGAATACATACCCTCCCATGTCTCAGGTCACGGAAGTTGATTCTTGTGATTGATAGCTAACGCGCAGTCTAGACATAGATTCTTGCACCCAGGTCTAGGGAAAAAGTATTTGAAATGCATACTCTGAGAAGAAGAAAAGACCTCTACTGGGTTTCCTACATACTTGCATGAAAATCAAACTATGGCGTCTGCATCTCTCCCTGTACCGCGTCACCACTTTATAAAGAACCAACCAATCTCATGGCTTGCACAGAGGCGGAACCAATTCCGTGCATATAGCAAGCATGAAGTTGCTTTTAGTACGAAAACTTCCTTTTCATGAGCCGAAAGGGTGGGAGTATATGGCCAGCCTATCTCTATCTTCTCTCAACTCCGATTGCTCAATCAAAGGAACTATTATCCAGTACTGAAATAGAGTATATAGACTTTGAGACATTCTCGGAATGGGAATGAACACCCGTTCTGGGAGACTCTCCGAGTATCAGACCAGAACCACGGCTTTTCACGGTTCTCTTTTCCATTGTTTAGAGTAGACCTTTGAATTGACTACCACGACGACCTCCCAAGATGCCAGCAAATCTACATATTCCTATATTCCCGAACTCAATGGCAAAAGTCCTCAAGATATTTCAGCTCTTAGGTAGCCTCGGCCCAAAAGCAGTAGCCAACTCTCAGGCTGGATTCGCTGTTCATGTGGTGAAACATTGGTAGATTCTATATATATACCTTCGGCCAGATGCGCAGGTGTCACCAATTCCCGTTGGACATCTCGATCTACAAGTATGCGACATTATTGGCCAACGAGGCGATATGCTTGTTGTTGCGCGTGTTTCTGCGTTTTACTGGACAGTAATTTTCCTACTTTAACCTAATCTCCCATTCCTACTTCGTCATGTTCCACAGGATATGTCACTCTCATCCTCTTCAAACATTCCATTGGACATGGTCGTTGGCTGGGCATCAGTATCCTCGTTGTCGGTATCTGGATTCAGCTAACATTCGCAAAAATGTTGACGAATAGTCTTATCAACGCCATCTCCTCGAGCAGCATGGTCGCCTCCTCGAGGGTTTGCTGTTGGACAAATGAATTTTCCAGCTATGCTGGAGGGAATGAAGAAAAAGTAGGAGCGGTTAGAGGCTAAGGTGGTATTCCTAACCAGCAAGGCTAGCAAAACAGCGGCTGGCCTGGCCTGATCTGTGGGCAAGACCGCTGGGCTTTCTGCAGCATAGGCTTTTGAGGGCAGGCAAGAATGCGACCTGGGCCGGCTTAAACCGTAGGCGAATAAAAAGTCTGGCGGCCAGCCGAATGTTCATTTGCTCTTCCGCCTCCTGGGTGTGTGTCTTTACGGTATTACCTAGGCCGATATAGATACTCGGTGTACTATAATGTGAATTGGGGTATTTATGATGGTTTTTTCTACTACATGACCTGTAGTAATACTAGAGCACCTTCCCTTTCTCCGATCCACATGACATTCATCAGTGTGTAATTGAGGTTGATTTGCGTTTCATTTGCCTTCGTCTGATCTCAAGCAGCAGAAACTTGAACCATCACCTCTTCGACCGGCTGAGACATTCCATATCTCACCTTGTCAAGCTCGAGTCGCCGTCTCACCGTTAGTAACATGGTAGTAACACATACTGTAGCGGTTTTCGTGGATAACTAGTACATTAGTTGTTAGGAGGGTGTACGTACTTGTAAATATTATATCATATTCAGCGTCAGGGAAATTGTACTGGCTACAGAATGCCACAGCGGGCTTATTAATTGACAATAAACCGAGTAATTCATTTGAGTTTGCATCAATCAACTCTATGGCTGGTATGGTGCCTGACCAGAAACCTTCAAACTTTGCCACTTCACGATCCAACAAATGCCGGATCAAAGACAGAGGGATGGGTCAGAGTTTCAGTAGCCGATTTCCACATTTACTGATACCGCGGCAATATCAAAATTAGCTACAGACGATAAAGAAAGCCAAACCCGGATCCTATGAAAGCTCGTATTCATCATCGCCTAAGGCTACCTGGTATATACTTATGTGGTACTCTTTCGACCATCAACTCGAAATGCTGTTCGTAATCCCACCTCGGGTTCCGGAAAAGTCGGAGTTGTAACGTTGGGTAGGCCGAGCACATGTTGAGGTCGAGCTACTAAGGATAGTACTATTGTTTTTACAGAACGAATGACATGGCTTTACTCTTCTATTGGTGGTTGCATGTATACATCCACACCATATTGGCGGGTATAGAGTACGTTCAAAGCGTCGTGTGCAAACCCAACCGAGCAATGGCACTCATATAAAGGACAGTACTAAGCACACAAGGGTTTCCGGGAACCGGACTCCGTGTTTTACGCGTATACCACTCCATATATCATCACTCGTTCAAAACTTCCGGTTAACGGTAGACCGGCTTGTCAGGCGCTTTAATCTAAAACACTACTTCCTCTTAAACAATTACATCTGTCTAGTGAGTGGTCTAGAGACGCAACGAATAATTTCATCAGTTTTTGACATGTGTAACTCCTCGTCTAGATGAGATAGTCGAGTTATTATGATGAGATAACGGTACTCTATTTGGAAGGGAAAGTCTGGCGTTGCACTGCAGACAAGCTTTCTCGGGTTACTACTGCCTGATTTGAAGTACCAGGTAGAGTGTTTGTGTGTTGGTAGTGCATCTCGGTAGTCAAAAGGGCATGCTTGTACAAAGGTGATGATCTTGAGTACGTTGAGGCACTACCTATCTACCGGTAGATTTCCCGTAAGGAATAGTAGTAAGATTGTTAGTGCTTTGACGTACGTATCTAACTAGAGTAACGTAACGCAAGGTTGTGATTTCCAGTGTTACTGATCAATTTCGCAACCCCACCGGCTCCACAAATCTAACGCTGCATTTTCGTCCCATGAAACAGCAGCGTGCTGCAGGATGGAAGATTGAGAGCACACTCAGGTACAATTAATGCAGCGGAATATTCCTGAAACAAACCCAGTATGTGGAATACTCTACTTAGATAGAAGTTATACTGGGTTGAGGTAATGCAGGTTCTCCACCCACAACCAACCACAGATAGAGTATAGTCCATATATGCCCCTTTCTTTTGGGGTGCCGACCGGAAATGCGCTACGAAAAGGAGTGTGCGGCGTGCAACAAGTCCACCGTGACTTGGATATTCCCACTAACTTGGGTATTGAGCTATGCCAGGTTTTTTGAAGGTGGGGGTGCCATTGTGTCATTGTACTGTTCACCGTAAATAATAGCCGCGGAACTATCCTCGCCACTAACAGCGCCATATGCGCGAAGCTGTGCGCCGTTTGTCTGGTATGAGATGAAATCATATCACTGTCGCCTCAACCTATAAATGCCGAAAGTTGTTTTGAGGTTTGCTCTGGTTGTTATAGGTAAGGCGGATGAACCGAGGCTGTCGAAGGTTCCTGTTGATCATTTTCCCCAATAGTACAATAGTGTGAAACACATCTATCACAATATATCACTCGTCTTCAAACCACAAGCCTGTAAGGTTTCAGTGCGTCGTGCCCCTTTTCGCAATGGATAGTCTACGAGATGAAGGGACCGCCTTGAACATGAGACCGTTATTAACTGGTGTCGTTGGATGCTAAGGATCGGTCAGTCTTTAAAGTTTCGGTATTGGTGCGCTGTAAACGCGGCATTTCTCCTGTTGTGGGGCGATCTATCATGAACCCATCCGTCATTGATATCAGCAATCGAGAGAAGAAATTCGCGAAGCCCTATTGCTACTACATTAGTACTTATCGTCCTAATCCCACGAAATGATATTGAGCCCAAACGAAAACAGGCAACGGAGAAAGTCTAAATGGGAATGAAGTAGTTGTACTAATGCGCGAGGATCAGTCACAAGCTTTCCGCTGATCCGTATGAATATCACTCTCGGCGGTTCGCATGAGTGACGATGGTTCTCGTGGCAATCTTCCATGCAGGGCGGAAGGCGGACGATAAACGTGTTTTCTCACTTCAAGATCCCCCGTTCCACGTCCATGGAAAAGGCATAAAACCTATCCACTCGAAGAAACAGGTAGGAAAATCAGCAGGATCTTCATCCCAAAAGAGGAATTAGTAACGTCAGGGCTGCACTATGGGGCGGTGATAGACATAATATCCAAGTATCTAAACTTCCCTTCACATTACATACTCTAGTAGTATCTGAGATTCGTGATCCCGAGACATCGAGGAGGCAACTGAGTTGATATCGCAATCGCCAGATAAGGATCTAACATATTTAGAGTAGCTTCTTTATAATTGCAATTATACTCACCACGGTTTGATCTCAAACATTGGGGAATCTGCGTCAAAGCTTCGTCTCGAGAAGGTAGGCATTCTATTTACAGTAGATGATGGACTTGTTAATCACTCTACATGTATCTTGTACACTATGCAGAGTGTCGAGTGCTCGCATATTGCCAGGCAGAGCAGATTTTGTAGAAACGTTGATTTGAGTGTACCAGCATCGATATCGTTCCTACCTTCCCGGTTACGTAGGCACTTAAAAAGTCTTCACACCACTTCATGCACGTTTGCCACATTGCAATATGCGGAGACTGTTTCCAACGAACCAGAGCGCTAAAGGATATTATTTGCATCTTGGCACTGGTTTGCTAACTGAAGAACTCGGCCGGTTAACTGGGGAACGCTGTCTGTTTTTATGCAAGGCTGCAGGGCTCCTCTGAACCTGGAAATGGCTGCCTTCCGATAAAAAGCAAAGCTGTAGTTTGTCGGTAATTGTTAGCCTTTTACGTCCGAGATCTTGGTCACCGCTTTAGCACCATCAGTTCGACGGAGGAGCAAGCTCAGACCTGAGCTTGTAAAACTCTGCTAGTTGTATTCCGGAAGGGAGAGGTTGAGGATAATTGGAATATGTTCGAGTAGTCGCCATAAACTAGCATATTGTTTTATGTTGGTGGATTAATGACCCAACCATCAGCGAGGCGAACCACAAACAACCCGAGTCTGCCTGCCTGCCGGCACTCGTACTGGCAACTCTAGCCAGGTGCCGTCAACGGTGAAGCTGCTAGATTGGTGATAGCACGCAAGTACCCCCGCCTAAACGGGAGATAAGCGATCAAAGCAGTGAGATAGGGTGTGGCTTTTTTGAGGCGCCGATATGATTAGAGAACTGGGTTTCTTTTTCGCTGGAAGGAGCCTCAAGAGCCCTAACGTGAATTGACCAGGACGTATCGTTTGTGTTTTGCCACTTGGGAGTCATCTGCATTCAGCTTTCACTTGAATTCGGCAGACGAAATCGAAAATTAAGGTAATACAGTGCTCCTGACTGGTCAACACATCTCATCTACCAAAAATGATAGGTCTGACATGTAGGCTAGTTATAGTACCAGAGTACGTCATAATACTACAGCTTCCCTGCATCGGTGTTCCTGCCCGTTTAAGATGGAGAATCTGAAACAAGCCGTGCAGTTGGTGAAACAATTGTGGCCGGTTGGAGCAGTGGTGGTTCTCCGACGTAATTTGACAGATGTCGTATCAATGCAAATTGTTCCTAGCAAACTTTAGTAATGAGACTTTGGCAATATCAAAATTCCCCAATCCCCTATTTTTTGCATCATCGAAAGGAGGGGATATTGTTGTTTGCCGTTGGTTGTGGCCGGAAGCCTGGCTTGGTATGATGGATGATTGCGCGCTATGACGTCGGTATCCGAAAAAGTGTGAACAGAGAACAGGTTGCAACGGGTCCGGCTCTGGTTCCCAGTCTCCCAGAAGCAATGGTGAAGAAAGAAGAAAAAGCAGAACCGTTTGAAGATGCCCAACTGTAATCTGCTCGCTGCGAGCGGCTTTCTTGACAAAATCAAACTACCTGATAGCATGCAGCACTGGGGTCTTGGCTGCCGACCACCCGCATCACTTGTAGCAATTCGAAACCTCCTTTCGTCATGTCTCCGGGGAAACCCCTGGAACGTTGGCTGCATCTCCTCGTCATCCCTTGTAAATGCCGCCTGCGAAAGGCAGCCTCCCGCACGACAGCTGCACTATCCTGTCTTGACACCACCAACCTGTATTCTACAAGGGACAAATTTAGGTGAAGGAAGCCAAGTCCAAGCCTCGACGAGGTTCCGTGTGCCGTCGTCATCTAGGGCAGGTAGCAGTTCTGAGCATGATGGGGAGGGAAAACTTGGATAGGAGAACGGTAGAACGAGAAAGGCGGGTAGGCAGATGGTTTGTCTTTGTAGTGGGAGGAGGCTGCAAGGAAAATGGGAGCGGGTTTCGGCCTTTTTAATTTTCAGTCCTCTCCCAAGAACCCAGGACCCCTTCTTACTTCTCTCGCATCTTGTCAATCGAGGAATCAAGAAGTCGATCGTCTGCCCACCACCACCAACACCTGTTCATCCCACCGATCCCGCTTCTAGAAAACGAAACGAAACGGCACCTTTGAAATCCCGACTTTCACATCGAGTCCATCCTACCGCTCCAAGTTTCTATCTCTACTTAATCGATTACCCCGGCGAAAGAGGCGAGCCCATTGACAGTAAAGCGACTAGCACTGCAAGAGCGTTTGCTTCGAGCTTCATAGTGTAAGTCCTTACCTCCTACCCACATAAGTGCGAGCTGCGGCGTCAAGTTGTGGGTTCGTTCGTTCGTAACGGCGCCTGAAAAGTACCTATTCGTTTGTTTTATTATCGTCACATTGTCTTCATCTTTCTCTTTCTTCCGTACTTTCCTTCACCTGTCTGGCTGGCAGTTTCCCCGTGACTCTTTTAATTCAGGCGGGCGTCGTCGACCAAGAGAGTTCTTTTGTTCTTGGGCGTGTGGCGGCTGGCTAGTTGACGGCGGGACACCAACTGTTGTTGTTCAGACGAGACGGAAGCAGTTAGACCGCAACTTGCACCACATTCCACCTCCATCTCCACCCACCACACACATTAAAATATTTCCTCTTCATCCCCAGTTCTTTAGCCCAGCAACAAGAGCAGGAAATCAGGATTTGGGGGATGGCAGGGAGCTAGCCAGCCATGCAAGCAAGCAGCAGGCATCCAAGGCTCTTGCCGGAATCCGCCCGATAAACCTGTGTCGTACACACTGGCCCTGTCATGGCTTGCCCGTCCACTTGCAGCGATCTTTCCTTAAACCCTCAATAAGTAATCCCCACACACACTTCTGCCTATCCATCTGCTCTGCAGCCTGTGCTCTTCTGAGAAGAGAAAAGAAGAAGCATTCCCTCGTTCTCGAAGCCCACAACCACCCACCCCCCGACCCTGTCCGCCACTACCCCCGCTCATGCTCATCATCTTCTAGACAAGACATCTGATCAAGACATTGAAATTCCTTCGTCGTTCCGCAGATCATTGTTAAGACTACCCGCCTACCATACGTGGTGTTGAATCATCGTGGTTGCGTGGCTGTTTGTTTATCGTCATCACTGTTTGCTGTCATATTGTTTTGCGAGAAATAAGTTATTGTTTCTCTCTCATCGTTAGGTACGCAAGCAAGCACTGCACTGCATTTAGGCGGATAGGCGCCGCTACCACTTGCTGCACCCCAGCTTCATATAGCGGGAGCATCATGGCCGACACGGTTCCTCTCGTTTACTGGCCTCGTTCTAACCTTGATACAGGTACGGCTACGCTTAAGATATCTTCAATCTTCACTGCCGATATTGGTCCACTCCAATCCCAGCACTCTACCGTCAACATAGCATCAACTAGCAAATAGATTTACTCTGCCGACGGGCTAGTTGGATGGTTGATAAGTGTTGGGTCATCACAGCATCTAGTTTTCATCCTCAGCTAAACAAACAACAATCCACTGCACCGGTTTAAATGGCTCTCGATACCACAACACGCCCTCAACAATCTCAGATGCCTTTTTTCTCCCAGGAACCGGTTCCACAATTTACAAACCCTTGGGCTCAGGAGCAGATCAACGATGCCGCGAGCCTACATCATCCTCTATCCAAACCACCTACCATACGAACAACCGACGTATCGTCTCCATTCATGAGTAGAACATCAATGGCCTCGGGTCATATGCGGCACTTGTCATCACAACCTGGCAACTATCCAAATCCGAATGGACTCCTGCCGACTGTCAGTAATGTAGGCCTCCCAGCCTTTACGAGTGCGGAAATGAGCATAGCAAGCTCGACCGCTCCTTCCCCAACAGGTGCAGGAGCCACCTTCATGCCTTCATTTTCGTCATTTGATATATCTCCACCCCGTTCTCAGATTCCCTCTGAGCGTCGTCTCTCCCAACCTGCCATGTCAAGTTCACTCTTTCTGAGTGCTGACACGGTGCCAAAGCCGCGACAAGCTTCTCTCACAGATATGTCGTACAGAGCCCGACCTGATCTGGATTTCACCAGCAATGGCATGGACACGAGAGGAATGATCCTCAGCCAGGCACCCCGGCCCCGTCAGGATAGTACGAATTCAGCCTACCAGTCCTCTCACTCAGCCAGCTCGTCGGTATCGTCAACGCATTCTTTCCCGTACTACCACGGTGGTTCAATCGACTCGTCTGCTACCGACTATTCAGACGGTACTGGCTATCCCCAGGAGCGTGCCGGCATTATCCGATCGTCTCGACCTAACGGCTATCTCAACAATGGAGCGACCGTCCCAAACCAAATGATGACGACCTTCAGCTCGAAAATCACCTCCAGCACGCAAAAGAAGCATAAGTGCAAGGTTTGTGACAAGCGTTTCACGAGACCAAGCTCCTTGCAAACCCACACCTATAGTCACACTGGCGAGAAACGTAAGTTTTTGTGAGAAATTATCGGTGAGACTTCACATTTTGTTGACTTCTATTGTAGCATTTGCGTGTGAACAAGACGGCTGTGGTCGACGCTTCTCTGTTGTCTCGAATCTCCGAAGACACAAGAAGGTCCATCAAGGCAAAAAACACGGCGAATAAGGACGTACGGTACCGTCTTGTCGGGTGTCGCACACCGATTATATCGGCTCCTTTTCCTCGAACCGTGTGTACAATTTTCCTTAGTATTGGGATCTCTGACGCCTTATGACGCGAAGAGACGAATGGAGTACCAATTTCATGACTGTAGACTGGGTAAATAGGGTCTTCGAGAGCGTCTTGTACTAGTTTTAATTATCTTCACCTACGAGTATCTGATATCCATTGTTATTTCGTTCAACATCTCTGGCAAGTTGAGTTACCCCAGTTCTGCACTTTGCACATAGTTGTATCATTGTAGTGTAAGACATTTGTACGTTTTCAGGTGTTTGTCGCTGAAGTTGGGCTTTATGGTGCGGATATTCTCCTTTAGCAGGGTGTTTTTTTTTTCGGAGTTTATGTTTGCTTTCTTTTGTATTATTTTCTTTTATCGGAAAAGTATGACACTTAGGATTTTCGGGGCGGAGTGTATACTAGCTTTTCTCACGACGATGGCCTTATCTCAAACTTCAGTGGATAAAGGAAATCAGTAAGTTTGTCAAACGATATGGATGATAGTGAAAGTCCCTTATTGCAATTGGTCACAAGTGAACTGATACATTTTGGAAGGGTGTGCAAGTCCAGTATCTGCAGTCGTTTGTGTGGAGCGCGGCAGACTCCATCGTCGCACACGAATCACCCGCCACTGGTTTTTCTTGCATTACGTGCATTGTGCTTTTATTCAGGTTCTGCTGGGTTGCAACGTTGCCATGGCCATGCGGGGGGTTCAAGGCGAATAGATGTTGCTGTTGAAGCAGAAACCATTACAGATAAAGATGGTGCTGTTTTGGGCCGCTCCTTTACTGCTACTCATTGATGCCTAGGTAATAGGTATTAGACAGTGGAGCCGACCCACTCGCCGTCGCTGGATTATTGAGGGATTATCTCGATCCTGCCTGCCCAGCCTTCGAAATTGACTGACCATCGCAGAGGGGGGTGTTTTCTTCTTTCGGCGTAGACCACCCAATAAGTGATAGATCTCAGGGAGATGCCGTGACTTAAGGCGATTAGCGAGGGGTCCTTTGTTTTTTCTCCCAAATCACCAAAAATTCCTTCCCCTTCAAAGACAACAGTTGCACTGCATATATATAAAATAAAATAAAAGTACAGTAATACAGTAATAGGCGGAACTTTTGCCCGCCGCCTGTCCACACCAACCTGCCCCCACTCGGGGTCTGAGTTTGTCTCGGAGGTGGATGTGGAAAGGCCGTAGCTTTCACCGCGTTAATGGATGATGCTATTCCATGCGCCAAGTCTTCGGAGCGCAGCGCGTGGTATGTGGAACCTAATCTTCACGATGTGTGCCTGGCTGGGTGGTTGGTTGCGTGTGGCTCCCGAGGATTCTCTCTGCATCATAGGCAGATCACTCGTGCAGGTTCACACCGTGGGTTTGGGGGGCGGATTGTCTTCGATCTCAGAGCTGATGCTGTTCCTTGGCGATCGGATAATCCGGTCGCACGGACTCCGAAAATAAAAGTGCGCGTTCCGAGGTGAAAACCTTATTTGAACTTCCAAGTTCCTGCACGCCGGCAAACACAGCCTTACCAACATTGCTACACTCCCTCCGTTCCTATTCGAGATATCTACTCCCTATTCAAAGAAAGGTTCATGATGATTCCCGAGGATGATAACTCTGGGAAAGTACTTGCAATAGCAAGCCATGTAAGTTACCTGCACCTACTTGTGTGGCTGGAAGGAAGAGCTGCCATTTGCTAATCTGGGGTTTGGATTTCATGCAGACCGTTTCTGGGTACACCGCACAGTCCTCTGCGCGCAAAATCCAAGCTGACGTGGGGGGGAGGTGCGCAGCTATGTCGGCAACTCTATCACTACTTTTGTCCTGCAGCTTCTTGGCCTGGAAACTGCAGGGCTGAATACAGTGCAGTTCTCTAACCACGTGGGATACCGCCAGTTTAAGGGATATCGAACCACCGCGCAACAGATCACCGATCTCTTCGAGGGACTGAAGATGTCGGGTCTCGAGGGGTTCGATATGATGCTTACTGGCTACGTTCCTGGCGAGGAAGAATTAAAGGCTGTGGGGAAAATCGCGATAGAAGTGAAGGAGACTAAGCGGAGCTGCTTTTGGTGTGAGCACCTCTCCCCCCCCCCCTCTTTGCCAAGAGAGAGGGCTAATGGAGGAAAGTGCTGGACCCTGTGATGGGTGATCAGGGACGATTGTATGTGACTGAGGGTGTGGTGCCGGTGTATAAGTCCCTCGTACCGCATGCGGACTTGATAGTACCCAATCAGTTTGAGGCAGAGTACGCATTCGGTTCATGTCTACTTCCTTCCCCCTAGGCCGTGCTGACGGAGCTCTGGTAGACTGCTTTCTGGTATCAAGGTTGACTCGATCGAGACTCTTTCCCATGCCATCGACTCCCTCCACACCACCTACAAGATCCCGCACGTAGTCATCACCTCGGTAACCTTCACCAACGGTGCACAAAAGATGAAGTGCGCGGGGTCCTCGATGACGTCTACCGGCGCGTCGAGGAAGTTCATTGTCGACATCCCCATCATCGATGGATTCTACTCTGGCACTGGAGATCTGTTTGCGGCGCTCACATTGGCGCGGCTGAGGGAGTATTCAGATCTTGTGGGATTACTTGGAACAAAGAGCTGGGCGCCATCAGATGAGACCACAGCGCTCGATCTGCCACTGACGAAGGCCATTGAGGTCGTGCTGGGGAGTATGCATATGGTGCTGGAGAAAACGAGGGAGACGAGGGATCGGGTAATGAAGAGGGAGGAGGAAACGGAGAGGGATCGGGTAGTGAAGAAGGAGGAGGAAGCGAAAGAGTTGAAGAAGCATGTGGCGTATACACGAGCATCAGAACTGAGGCTTGTGCAGTGTCAGAAGGAGCTTTTGACACCGGTGATGGTGTTTAAGGCGGTTGTTTTGGCGTGATTGGGTGTATGCCTCGTGTATTGGTTTGGTTTTTTGTTTTGTATTTGCTTATGGCGATGGGATATATCATTTGTCTACGCCTTCGTTTTGTTTGTTTTCATCATGCTGCATTCACTCTAACTAGGGTATGGCAGTACCAAATTCCCCTCCCCCTCCGGGTGACTGGCTAAGTGGGGGAGCTCCTCCCCTTCTACCTTTCTTCTCCTACGCCTTCGTTTCTTGCCCGCCCTGAAGGGCCCTGGTGACCTCAGATTTTGAGAGTTGCTAAAGGATTAATGGAAATCAAAATCATTATGATCAAAGAGCCTACGTGTAAGGTCTGAACTATATTATATGACTGCAGATACCATATTAAACAAACACCCTCCACTCTCAAAGAAGCAAAATAAACAACTCTCAATACAAATTTAGCATCAGCTGAAAAGACCCCCACTGTTCGACGGTCGACGTCCCATTCAATCTATAGTTCTTAGTTCGGTCGGACATCTCCCTTCGGGTCAATACCCGTACGGTCTCTACCAAAACCCATGGTCTCGGGATGCCAGCTCATTCTGTTGGGCCCTCTAAACAGTCATTTCACCCCCCGCTTTGACTTGCATAATCATTAATTACGATGAATCGTGGAGGCTGTTGTAATCGGCCACTTGCGGTCAGTGTAGATAAATAGAATCTGGCATCGGGCACAGATGATTCGAGGAGATATGGCGGGCCAGTCGGATGATACCTACTCAATGTAGAGTAGTAGTTCTCTCGGCCGGAAAGAGAGTCATCAGATATCACCCAAGGAATCCCAGCAGAGTGGGACGTCCGGATCGGGTGATCTCCCCTAATGCCCTATATCCGAAACATGCTTTAGGGTCCGAAGCGCAGCGGCTCGGCTTCGAGAATATGCACGTACTTATGTTGCTGCAAGGGAATGGTACTTGGCCAAGAAGTGGATATTCTCCTCGTCTTTTAGATATTATTGTGCGGAAATGGTGGGTGCCTTGGAGTATTGCGCGGGTGATAGTTAGAAGGAAATCACGATACAAGTTGCAAAGGAAAAGTAATTGTATGGACGCGTATATGTTGAAGGGAAACCAGCTCTAGGGTATATAAGCCGCTGGTAATAAAAGCAGCCCGTCATGAGGCTTTAGTGCGTACGTCTAGGTTTAGATGTAGTCGATTCAAGCTTTTGATGAACTGCAGCACAAGGCTAGCGGGTGGACAGGGACTTCCTGTAAATTTTCTATTCTCCATTCTATACACTTCGATGTCAACAAATACGAGAGGGTGGAGAGGGCTGTGCTTCAAGGGGAACGAGCTTTGTAGTTGTGCAGGCTGCAGCTTCAATCATAGTTTATCACTCACGTAGTCCACGAGAAACGGGCTGGAAGTCTAACCGGAGAATTGGATGACCCTAAAAAGGAGAAGATGTACATAGTGCTGTAAACACCATGATTTGAAATTGAATGCATTATTTTGATTACCTTGATTACTTTGATTAGAAAATTTTTATATTCCCCTGGCAAGATGGTCGTATGATCGGTCCTAAGTGAACTTCCTATGGCCATCATCACCCATTGGTATGAAACGCTAAACCCGCTTGGCCGTCAAGTCTCTTATTAATTTCCATCTGCGAGTACAATTTCTTACCTAGTAGACCGTGGCCAACTGCTCTCGTTTCGGTCATTAACACTAACAGTATTAGTTATAATGATAATGAGTAAATCATCGGGTTAGCAAGAAACTTATCTGGCTGAGCATGGTGCAAGAAATACCCAGCAAACAGGTTCGAAACGTGCAGTGCTTAATTGGTGCTATAAACACCCACATCCCGGGATTGAAACTAGTGGATGCCGCTTTTGACAGTTAACGTTGTTGACCGATTCTGAGCGATACGGCTAACCTCAACCAGTCGTTTTGGAGATTGCTCTCGTTTTCAAATGTTCGCGAAAAGTTGACACTAGAGCAGGCTTTCACATAGCTGTGAAGTCTACATGGTGATGGTTACAATCATCGAATTATATCACAAGAAGCTTGGCTGGCTGAGCACGGGCGGTTTAGCTAGCTGCATACAAATTCTACATGGTAATGATTAAACCCATCGGATTGGCAAGAAACTTGTGTGGCTGAGCATAGTGGTAGAAACACCAGTACCAGGTTCGAAACCTGCACTGCCCACGAGTATTGGTGCTATAAACAGGTTTTGAGCCTGACTGGATGTTTGTAGCAGCGATTGAGTACTGCAGGTTTTGTAGCCTGATTAGGTATATAGCACCGACTGAGTGCTCACAGGTTGAGCCTGACTGGGTGTTTATAGCACCGATTGTGCACTACTGGTTTTGAACCTGCTTGCAGGGTGTTTCTAACACCATGCTCGACCAAATAAGTTTCTTCCAATCCGATGGTTTTAACCATAACTATGTAGAATATATAGCTGAAAGCCCACTTCGGTATTGGCTAGAGCAACATCTGGCCTGAAGTGCGCGAACCCCGAATAAGCCTTATCCACTCAGAAGCTTTCTTACTGGATGTCTGACACAAAAGCCAGATGCACAAAAAGCACCAGTAAAAGGTGATAACCGCAGGTTTGAAGTCCGAGACTTGGGGAGGTGCGGTCCTCACTTTTTCACATGTACTCGGCAGCCTCGGCTTTTAAGTCAGTCTGATAATATCTAGACAGTCGTTTGTCAGATTCTGAGTGAGTGAATCTTCCATAGAGCTTTTAGAGATCGTGGGCCCTGCCCCTTTTCTGGAATTATCAGTTAAGGAATCTTACTCTTGGCTGTGCTGGTCCTATTGACCTACTGGGACGTGTAGTTGAGAAAGTCGTCTGACAGGCTATGGAAAAAGGTGTGGCAGATGATCTCTACTCTATGGAGTCAAGAAAAACCTATATCTTAACTGAAATAGCTAAGCTTGGTGCTACACACCAGCAGTCAGGTTCGAAACCTGTAATGCTCATCATTGGTGCTATAAACACTGATGTGCTAGTCTAGAAAACTGCGGCGCTTACATGATTGGTGGTATAAACACCTAGATTGGACTTAAAACCTATAATTAACTTATTTTCTGCTTTGTTTACATGTCCTCGGCACGAATATGTTTCATTGGGGGGCTTTGTTTGTTTTTAGGACACTAGTTCAGGCTATAAGGAAGTTATTGGCGAATCGCCTCGTATGGCACCAGTTTATACGACAAGCAGTACCATTAGTGGGACGGATCGGTGGCGTGGGAGGTCTTCTGCAACTCGGCAAGCCATCCGCAGCTATTCAGTGACTGGAATGAGAAAGGATGACTGTAGAGTACCAAATTTGAGAACCGACTTTAACACAGCGTAGTACCGACTCCAGAGCCAGTACAGCAAATCCAGTTATACAGTCGTTTAGGGAAGCCGTCTTTGGAAACCGGAAGTTGGATATCTAACTCAAGAACCGGCCTAAGTAACACCCCTATGAGACGAGTCATTGTTGTTTAATCATACTATATTCATTCTATCTAGAGTATAACAGTTCTCGCTAATCTCTCCCCTCTGGATGACTTGGTAGGTGGAGGAGAACCCTATCCTAGCCTTACTCCCCTCTAGCGATGAGTTATTTGATAGCCTTATATACTTTAGTGATATCCTACTAAGCTGTTAAATCACTATAAAAAACGAATGCCTAGCCTATTGAGCTGAGCACAGTGCTAGAAACACTAGTGGACAAGTTCGAAACTTGCAAAGCTTAGTTGGTGCCGGTGCTATAAACATGCTCGAAACATGTAGTTATCGCTTTTTGCTACCCTCATTATGTCACCATCAAGACAAGTCGTTTGAAAAACCCTGAAGGAATAAACCTCCATAAAGCTACCCAGGCGCCGACTAACATGAAATGAATGCTTAGCGTAGGCAACTGTGCAATGTGGTAGAAACACTAGCATGCAAGTTCGAAACCTGTAGTGCTCACACACTTGGTGATGGAAACACCAGCGAGTAGGTTGAAATCTGTAGTACTCATTTGTTGTTAAAAAATACCAACGCCCCAGGCTCGAAACCTGCGGCTGTCACTTTTGTCCTTAAGAAGCTGCTCTCGCTTCGAGGCCTCACCCCCTTAGAGGCAGTGGTCTCAATAACCCAGTCCGATTACGGCTCGAGCGGCCGTCTACGGTTCAGCCCGATGGCTGCTCTGAATTAGTCTCGTTGCCACTTACCACTATGTAGCTGCTCTACAGCTACTCGGGCTGGAAGGCTATGGCTCACATTAAGGTTCGTTCCGGTGAAGTCACGATATTTCGTCACCGTAGTCAGTGTCATGGTTCAGTCTAATTAGCTCGCCTGGGTTTACACCATGCGGCACTAGCACCACGCTCGCAGGAGGTTGTAGAAGGGGCGGTTCTCAAAATGAAAGCCGATATCAATTTGAAGCATACAGACTGTTCTCAGGTGGTGATGATACTGACTACCGCAATCACTGTATGTGGATGTACATGATCGTATTACAAAGCTTCAACCCTCAGAAAGCTGCTCAAACTGCTTCGGAGCTGCTAGATTCTGCCCAGTTCAGCCAAGTGGTGGAACTGCTCGGATAGTGTAGTTTGGAGCTGCTACGAACCGGGCTGGGCTATTGAGACCACTGCTTAAAGGTGATTCGGTAGATAGCTTTTGCTGTTTTCCAGCTGCCGCTAGTTTACAATCTACGGTATCTTTTTTCCTCATGCACTGGGCCTTCGGTAAGATAGTAGATCCTGGGTGAGCGGGTAGATTCATTCCCCCATAGAACCATTGAATCACCACCAAATGAAAACTTAACCTAGGCAGCTAGGCATGGTGCTAGAAACACCAGCAAGCAGGTTCGAAACCTGCAGTGCTATAAACACTTAAGGCCCCAGGCTCGAAACCCGTGGGGCTCGCTGGTGCTATAAAACACCACGTCCCGGGCTCAAATCCCGCAGCATCACCTTTTTTACATGCTGCTCTTAATTGTCTGCCGTGCCCGGGCAGTTACTCATTTCCCTGCTTACCTAGGTAAAACAAGAGTTATCACATCAGGGCTGTAGTGCCCCGGACGAGTAAGACTGTGACTACATAAGGCTTTGGTGACAACGAGTGACGCCGTAAGATTAAAGGCAAACAAGGGAGTAAGCAGAATACCTCTCACCTCTGTGGTACTTCAGTCCTGACACGAATACCGCGGGAAATAGTAGTCGAACCGTCTTTATTCTTTCCTACTCGTGTCAGGGATGTAGGACCTGGACTCGTTGGTAAATAAGACTATGCACATACCACTTTTTATTGGTGTTTGTAGGAGCGAATAGCCACAGATTTTCTCTTGATTCTTCTGGCTCACTCGCTCATATCTCCCCCAAGTTTAAAACCTTTAATTAATAAGAGTCAATACCTAGCTATAAACACTACGGTTCAAAACCCCTAGCTAATGTTGTAAACATCAAAGTTCACACTAGATGCTATAAACACTAAGGCTTGAAAACTGTATGCCCATTATTTTGCCTGCTTGGACATGCAGCAGGTGCATTTCCCCCCAACGTCATTACCAGTACTTGGGTGGATAATCGGAGTACTACTCGAGAAAAAAATCTAGGAATCCTCATCCCGTAGCATGTATGATAGATATCACCAACCTCGGAGGTAAAGTCTAGAGATATATCATCTTACTAAATATCTCTTCTACCTACGGAAGATGTGAATCTAGATCTACTAGATAGCTAGCTAGGTTTCTGTTTTCCAGAATTCCTTATGCGCCGGAGTGCTCTTACTCGAATGTGTATCCAGGGAAAATAATGGTTCCCCAGCTACTTCTCCTGATATTTCGAGTGATATCGTTTCGTTGCGATAATCCTGGAGATAGTGCGGGCTGCCAAGCATATTCTGCCAAGCACCTGTCCCAGTCCCGCAGCTGAGCTCTAAACCTCCGACACCGAAACACCGACCATGTCTCTCGACGGCCAGAACGTTCTCAACGAATACAAAAGCTTGATCCGCGGTCGCGCGGTCGCCTGGGATGCATACATCCGCTTTCAACTCGTCACCGACAACGACGTAAAGAAGATCAAGGCCATCGATAAGGTGCCAAAGGAGAAACGAGTTGGCATCGTCGAGAATGACGCGCAGGGTTATGCACAACTTGTGCTCGGTGATCAAGGGGTCTTGAGGAAGAGTGCCAATGGAGATAAGGTTGATTTAGTACGGTATATCCTTATGTGGACGGGGGATCTGTTGGATGGTATGTTGCTGCGTGTGGGGTGTTCGGGGTTCTGGGGTTTGGACTGACGTAGTAGATGTTCCGAGCTTCGCCAATGCTCTTTTGGCCCTGCCGAAGCCGTTTGAATTACTGCTCTCACTACTCGAAGGTGCAGCAGACCAGACGATTCCTCTCCTCAGTGCCGCAATCCTTACTACTCTTATCTCAACATCATTGTCGGCAAGCTCCAAGACTAGCCCCCAGGTGAAAGATGCGTTGCCAAAGTTTTATCGCTACCTCTCTACTGTTTCGAGATCCGCGGACTCAGATCAACACGATCTGGCGATTAGATCATATGTAGCGCTGCTTAGGACGCCATACGCGAGAGAAACGTTCTGGGATATGAAGGAAGAGACGGTTGCACCGCTTTTTAAGACTTTGGAGACTGCGGCGAGAGGTACAGGGAGTCTGGGAGGAAGCGATAGGACGAGTTCTCTCACTGGAGCTGCTGTTATTGTTCAGGGCGGTGTTCCATTGCAGCTTCTCTACCACGTACTCCTGGTGGTATGGCAGTTAACCTTCGACGAGACGGTTGCCGAAGAGATCAACGCGTTAGTCCGTCCTTACTCACGCCTGCTCTTCCCCTTCTACTAACAGCCAAAAAAGCAAATACGATCTCATTCCTCCAATCACCGACATCCTCCGCAACTCAATCAAAGAAAAAATCACTCGCGTCGCCCTCGCAATCCTCGTCAACCTCGTTTCCAAAGCTCCACAAGCCAACCTTCCACCTCTCCTAGTCTCCAATATCCTCCCCTACCTCCAGACACTGTCTTCACGCTTCAACGCCGAGTCGGATCCCGACCTTACCCAGGACCTTGCTACATTAATAGGATCCCTCGATGCTTTCCAGTCCGAGCAGACCACATTCTCATCCTACCGCATCGAAGTGATGTCTGGCCATCTCCGCTGGTCGCCGCCTCACAGGAACGAAGGTTTCTGGAAGAAATATGCGAGAGATATAGTGGAAGATAAAGCGCTTGTCACACAACTTGCCAGGGTTTTGGGGAGCAGCACAGACAAGACCGTGCTTGCAGTGGCATGTAATGATATCGGCGTGCTGGTGAGGGAGATCCCGTATTTAAGAAAACGATGGGTGGACCTGGGAGTAAAGGGGAGAGTTATGGAGTTGATGGGAGATACGGATCCTGAGGTTCGGTACGAGGCGCTGAAGGCGGTGCAGGGGTTTCTGCAGACTGCGTTTAGTGGATAGTGTAGGTGATATCGATTGTTATGCAGTGTGGGTGGTGTGGTATTTTGCGTTTTCACCTAATGCCCGTGTTTTGCGGGTGATTGGGTACCATTTTTATAGTATGAATATTATGTTTAGCAGCGTGATTGCCTGTTGATTGTGTAAATATCATTGCGAATGCAATCCGCTTGTTTCCCTGTGAACGCAATAGGTGAGCTTTCTTCCCCACCTCCGAGTCGAAACAAAGCCAAGAGCTACCAGCACTGACGAAACTGTCCTCTCAGCCCTTCAATAGAATTTCCTAGTGGTTTTTACATTACGCGCTGAATGCAATCCAGGCTCAAGAGGACGAGGCCGAGAGATCTACTGTTCATATAGAAGCCCAAGGAGACGCAATTGTGATTCTGAAAGAATGACGTCAAGCAGCGTCAAATTAAGGTTATGGTCCGTGCGCCTGGCGCGTGTGCGCGACTGTCTCTCCTTTCCGTCGCGATGTCTCTGAATTTTGGACGCGTCTCACTCCGTATCCAACGCAAGCAGGAAGAGTTCTATCTCGACGGGTGGGCTGTCCAGCGCTCTTGCTTATACCAACCCTCGTATTCCACGGGCTACATACGGTATCAACATTTCGGCCTCCTGTGCGCGTGACGGACTCCGAGAATGTGGCGGCACGGCTCGGATCGTTGACTTCTCCAGCGCTGGCGCGCTCACTTGCACGCACAATTTCTTTACCTCCATGCCTATGATATTCGGCACGGAACTCCGAGATGCACGCTGGGTATTTGTCATGCCACGAATGTCATGACTAGCAGATACGTGGGTTTTGGTGAGACAAACTGTCAACGCTAGAGTAGAGGCAGATGCGGTTGTATCGATGTTCCTAGGTTCCTCTGTTCGGTGAAGAAGTCACGCTATTGCAGTGTAGAATCGCTCGATACGAGGTCACGACCCAGCTCTCTGGATAATAATTGAACAACTTGCTGATTATTACCTGCACGTCGGCTTTATCTGTCACCGTATATCCGATGCTATCCACCAAACCCCCACCTCATGCAGCAGCAGCCAGCAACATCCACCGAGCCTCGGATCATTCTTATAGTTAGTAGTCATCGATTCAATCAAGGAAGCACTTGGTAAGTTTAAATGAAAAATAGATAGCAGGATGCTAGATATGCGGAGACGAATGTGCAGTACGGCGCTTTCTTTTGATCTGACAGTCATCACGCGACATGTACACAAAGATACATCTAAATTTCATCGTCACATCTCAACACGCGACATGTACATGAGGATACATGTAAATTCCATCGTCACATCTCAACACGCCCACCGTTTTGCAATTAGCATTGCTGTACTGCCCTACTGTAGCCGAAGGCACAGACAAGCACCGTCAACACAGAATGCGGCACACACTCACTTGGCAGCGGGAGCCGGAAAGAAAATGCTCCGATGGGATTTCTGGTGTGCCGTAAGCCAAAGAACGGCGCTGGTTCCTTGGTATGTTGATGCTGGAGTCATGGTGGGGTCTGATGACATACCTTTCCTTCGCCCTCTTTTTGTTCTGGCTGCTAGTTACCTCATATATTCTGTTACCTGCAGTTGATCTGATCCTTCTTTTTCATCTACAAATCCCCCTCCCCCAGATTATTTTTCGCCACGGGTCGTGGATGCGGGTTGTGATTATTTATCATACGCACGACGTCATTGCAAACAATATTTTGGGTTCCTGTCGACTAAGTTTGTCAGATCCAACCGTTTTTGGGTTTCACATTCGACGAGAAGCATATCATCCATAACATTGGACTCCTAGTGAGAGATACATCCCCCACGAGTCAAAGATGGGTGCCGACGCTTTCATCGAGCCCATAGTCGTGGCGTCGATTCTTACTGCCGGAGTATTCGTCAACAGGCGAAGGAAGGATATTTCGATAATACAAAGCTTCTGGAAGGATCCGTATGGAGACCATTTGTGGAGTAGCCCTTCTGCCACAAATCTGCTGTCTCCATCGTTGACGACACCGACTATGGAACCACAGTGGCGGGAGAGGAAGTTTTTTGGATGGACGATGCGGAGTAGGAATACTAGCATGTGGAGAGACACGGCGGTCAGCAGGTTTTTGGCGAAGTTCCCCTTTGTGCTTGAGGTTTGGTATTGGTTGCTTGTTTACTGGGTGGGTTACTTCCGTTTTCCTACAGCGAGATGTGGCGGGTGGCGGTGGGCGTAGAGAACGGGTTGCTGATGCGTGGGGGTTTAGACATACCAACTGGGTCGAGCATTTACGGCGGTGACGCTACAGGCCGATATCACTCCGATTGCCCGTCTTCATGCATTGTTACTCATCGATTGGGAGAAGAAATTGGGAGTCTTCATCGAACTTAGCGTTCAAGGGTGGTTTCTACAGCGTCCGGTGCTTTTGAAGGTCATAAATTGCATCTACTCGTTCATTCACATTCCCGGCACCATTATGTTTCTTGCATGGCTGTATCGCTATGCTCCTGCAGCGCTGTTTGAAGCGAGGCGACGGACCCTGGCGATCTGCAACTTGATGGCGTTTGTGGTGTTTACTGCTTGGCCGTGTATGCCGCCGCGATTGCTGCCGAAGGAAGATGGATTCGGATTCGTCGATACGGTGCATGTGGGCAAGGTCTCAAGCGTCTGGACGAGTAATCGGTTCTGTCAGCAATTGTAGGGCGCACCCGTCAATTCTGCCGGCTGGGCTGACTATAATACAGAGCGGCAATGCCATCTCTACATTTTGGATATTCATTCGTTATCGGCCTTACGATTGCGACAATGCCTCACACCACGCACCTTCGGGCATCAAACATTCGTCGGAGAATCGCCCTGGTTACGATCGGAATGGCATATCCCCTCACTATCCTCGTGGCCATCATTGCCACAGCGAATCACTATGTCCTGGATGCAGTGGCTGGATTCTTCGTTGCGATCGTGGGATGGTATATAAATGGCTTGCTGGTGAACCTGCTTCCGCTCGAGGATACGGTTTACTACTTCCTCCGCGTGCATAAGCCCGAGAGGGAGGAACGGCGAGATGGTACAGTGAGCCCGACGGATTTCAAGGTTGGCCCGGTGGAAGAGTGGTGGAGACAGGCATAAGAAGTAGGTGTGTAACGAGACGGCGAGGGTACTTGGGATGCATGAGTATTATGGCAGAGATGCTGTCAGACGCCACCGGTGAGGCTGTGGGCCGGTGTGACCTTTTGGTTTATGCATATCCCCTGTAGGGCATCGATGCTGTTGGAGGTTCTTAGAGCAACGGTTCCGATCGGTGGAGGTCCTCGAAGTCGGGGAGGAACTGGATTGTTTATACTTATGTACAAGATGACGAGTTGACGGATCCATGCCGATAATGTACTCTAGTGTGTTTGTATTGATAGAACTTAATTCTTAATTGTACATCGATTGATGGTGTTTGCAGAGGATATCCTCGATTTGGTGTGGTGGTTGCTGGGCCATTTCGATATCTCTCTTGACGTTGACTCGTGTGATGTTATTGCTCGTGTGACGTAAATGTTCGGCTGTCCGCATCATTTGCTGTTGGGATATTCTACAAGCACCTCTCTTTCGCTTTCGCTTTGGATGATTGGGGGAGTTTTGCTCGAAATATGTAGTGGTTTTATATTTCTACGATGTGTTCTTTGGCTGTGGTTGGCTGGCTGCTGGCGATCGGCACCACACCACTGGCTTTGGGCTGGGTGCTGCATGTTGCACGAACCCTGCCACTTTCGTCGCCTGCGACCAAGACAAGACAAGATCGAATCCATCCATTCCCTCGTTGCCTTCCCGCGCTGAACAACTTTTTCCATCTTCCATCTCCTTCCGCGACTCTTCACAACATCCTCTACAACCCTCGCCTTCCAACTAACTACTAACAACTAAACTCCAACTCCCCAAATCTCCATTCCCCCGACTGTCTCTTCTCCGATGG